>Ga0256838_1000096_pt1 | contig 63728 bp, 64 predicted proteins | sample 4571419metaG_FD_185978 | JGI IMG/M metagenome (GOLD analysis project Ga0256838, IMG submission 185978) | Hydrothermal vent microbial communities from Guaymas Basin, Mexico - 4571-419 | ecosystem: Environmental > Aquatic > Marine > Hydrothermal vents | place: Mexico: Guaymas Basin | collected... | reverse complement strand
CTTATGTACACTATATTTATAGTGATACAAACTTAGGCTTTGGAAAGGCACATAATCTTGCTTTTGCTCATCTTACTCTAGCATCATCTGTGCATTTAATTATAAATCCCGATATCTATTTTGAGACTCAAGAGATAGAAGGATTTATTGATTGGTTTACTCAAACAAATGATATTTCATTAGCACTTCCTAAAATCCTCAATGAAGATGCAACAGTACAAAATGTGGTGCGAAATATACCAACACCACTGAAACTACTAAAGAGAAAACTACAACTTGATACGGATGAACTCTCTATTCCCTCTAATTCCATCTCTGACATCCCTTTTGCTCATGGATGTTTTATGGCATTTAAAAGAGAGTGTTTTGAGAATATAGGTGGTTTTGATGATAATTTTTTTCTCTATATGGAAGATGTAGATATATTTATACGAGCAAAAGAGTGTGGTCGGACTGTCATAAATACAAACTATTCCATATATCATGAACATAGAAAAGGCTCTTCAAAAAGTTTTAGATTATTAATACTTCATTTAACTTCAGCTGTAAAGTTCTTTTTGAAGTATTCTAGGGTAAAAAATGCTAAAATAAACTTATGAAACATTTTTTTTTAAAGTCTATTTTTATTTTTATTGATATGTCATTTTTGGTGGTTATATTTTATATAACTTTATACATGAGAGATGCTATGGATAGTTTTTATATACCAGAGTTTAATACAATAGTCCTTCAGGATTTTTTATTTTTCATCCTAATTATTGTATCTCTTTTTCATCTTGAAAAATTGTATGCTATGAAGTATGATTTTTGGCAAGATAGTTTAAAGATTATTAAATCTTTTACTTTAAGTTATTTTATTGTTTTGGCTATGCTTACGATACTGCAAACAAATCTCGAATACTCTCGTCTTTTTATCTCTCTCTATTTTGTATTAGGTGTACTTCTTATGCCAATATTTCGTAGATATACAAAAAATTTTATTTACTCTTTTAATATATTTAAAACAAGAACATTAATAGTTGGAACGGATGAAGAGGTGGCTCTATTTAAAAAAGAGATTGAAGAAAACTGGTATCTTGGACAATGTTATGTAGAGAAAAATTATGAGAATGTTATTATAATTTCAAAGGGATTACCAACCAATAAGCTCAATAACTACATATCAACATATATACAAAAGACAAGTGAGCTTTTTGTTGTTCCCTATATTACAGATATAAATTTTGCACACTCAAATATTATAGAGTACTCAAACATTCGTTATAACACTATTCAAATACAAAACAAGTTACTCCTTCCTAAAAATATATGGATAAAAGAGAGTTTTGATTTCATAGTTGTTATTGGACTTTCACCAGCTTTTTTAATTTTACATATTATTCTTGCACTACTTATTAAGCTCGATTCAAAAGGAGCTGTTTTCTTTAAGCAACATAGATTAGGGCGAGATGATAACGACTTTATCTGTTACAAGTACAGAACAATGCATGAAGACTCAGAACATTTACTTCAAGAATATCTTAAAAATAATCCGTCAGAAATAGAGTACTATGAAAAATATCATAAATATCAAAATGATCCTAGAATCACAAAAATAGGTAAGTTTCTAAGGGCTTCTTCACTTGATGAGTTTGCACAGGTTATTAATATTTTTAAAGGGGAGATGTCCCTTGTAGGACCTCGTCCATATATGCTTCAAGAAGCATGTAAACTTGGTGGAAATCAAGAGTTTATACTAAAAGTAAAACCTGGTATTACAGGTCTTTGGCAAGTGAGTGGTAGAAATAATCTTACTTTTAAAGAGAGAAATGAACTTGAAGTATGGTACATAAAAAACTGGTCTCTTTGGGCAGATTCTATCATACTTATAAAGACGATCAAAGTTGTTTTAGGTAAAGTAGGTGCTAGGTAATAAGTAAAGAGAAGTCTTTACTTACAAGAAGAAGCTGAAATCATCTCAGCATAGTTTGGAGTATCTTTTTTTCCTATAAAAGTATATGTACCTATACTAAGTGTATAGTTTGTACTATTTACCTCTTTTTCATTACAAACAATAGTCTTACCCTGTTTGAATTTTAATACAGCACTAAGCATCTGTTCTCTTTGATTAGAGCTATAAGTGTTAAAAAGAATCGCACTCACAATAAGAGCTAATAAAATTATGCTAATTGTAATTTTCTGTTTTTTTGTTACTTCAGTAAAGTAGTGTAGGGCAAGAAAAAAAAGTGCCGTTATAATGAGTCCTGCAATGTAAGCCACTATGCAATACCTCTTATTTGATACGTAATATCTCCAGCACCAAAACCGATAATAAGACCCTTATCTAGGATTTGAATGTTTTGAGCATCTTTAACTACTGTAATATGATTATTTGCACGTGTAATAGTGTCAGCCATAGTGAGGTTGTATGCTTTAAACTCGTTTACAAAGTCTATTTCTCGAGGTGCTTCACTCGCTGCCCAAACAGGAAGGATAATAAGTTCATCCGCTCCATCAAAACACTCTCTAAATGCTTCTAAATTATCTATGGTACGAGAGTACTTATGCGGTTGCCAAATAGCAGTTATTTTTTTAAAACCTTTGAGTTTTGCATACTCTTTTACAGACTCAAAAGTTGCTTTTATCTCTGTAGGGTGATGTCCATAGTCATCGATAATAACAGTATCATCCTCAGCTCCAACAATATCAAAACGTTTTTTTATACCCTTAAAATTTAAAAGGTTTTTACGAATACTCTCAATATCCATAGACTCGTTTGCTGCTAGTATTGCTAGTGCTGCATCGAGTGCTATGTGCTTTCCAAAGCCCCATACTGCAAATGTTCCTAAGTTACGAAATTCAAATTGAGTATGTGGTTCATTATCTATAAGTGCATACTTAATGTTTAATATATCTTTACTTGGATAAAGCCAGTGAGCTTCTATTTCATCTTTAAGTGTAGCAAGAAAGGGGTCCTCGGCGTTTAAAACCTTACAAGGTGCAGATTTTATAAAAGTTTTGTAAGAGTCATAAAATCTATCATAGTTATAGTCGTAGTACTCCATATGTTCTGGCTCTGCATTTATAACTATGGCACAATGAGGGTTAGAGTTTATAAAACTTCCATCAGATTCATCTGCTTCAAAAAGCATAACATCTGTAGTCGCATCATAACGAACATTTGATCCAAAAGACTTGGCTTCTGCCCCTATAATCGCAGAACCATTCATAATAGCTGTGAGTATGGCAGTAGTAGTACTTTTTCCATGGGCACCAGCAATAGAGTAAACTTTTCTATCATCAAGAATTTTTAGGAGTGCTTCTCGCCGTGCTAAAACTTCTATACCTCTCTCTTTTGCTGCTATCACTTCTGGATTATCTGGGCGAATAATAGCAGAATGTACAAGTAAATCTTGAGTATTTATAGCCTCTTTTGAGTGAGGAACAGTAACTGAAATTCCCATTTTACGGAGTTTTTGAGTGATGATACTCTCTTTAATATCTGAACCACTTACAGTATGACCTTTATGGTGCATATACTGTGCAAGACCAGAGATACCTATACCACCGATTCCGATAAAATGAATTTTCATATTTATTTTCCCTCTTTCTCTTTAGCATTATCTAGCAAAATTTGTGCCTCTTTTGTGAAGCCTGAGATATAAAAAGTTCCATTTGATTGTGTTGTTTCAATATCTGCCATCTTCTCCATAAAATCTTCAAGGTTAATGCCCTCAGCAGCTGCAAGCCAGTGAAGTTTGAGTGACCATGCAAACTTATCATCTGTTGTCATACCACTGAGTACTTCAAAGAGTGCAGCTGCATCTTTTACTTGTCCTGCCGAGTAGTGCTCCATCGCATATTCATAAAGTGCACGAGTTGTTGCAAAATCTTGAACTTCACTGAGATCCATTTTTTTATGAGACTCTAAAGTATCTGTAAGTTTTTCAAGTGCAAGGTCAAGAATATTTGCATAGTATCCTTGAATTGTTGCTTCATCAAACAGTTCATGTGCCTGTGCTTCTAAAACATAAAGCCCTGCAATATCACTTTTACTTTGTGCTTCTAAAACTTTTGCTTTTAACTCTTCTATTTTATTACTCACTTAAACACTCCTTAATTCTGCTTAATGCACTTCTTGTTTTTACTTCATTTTCTACTAAGGCTATACGAATATAGCCAATTCCAGGATTATCACCTTTAGCATCATCTCGTGCTAAAAACTCTCCAGGCAGTACTTTAACATTGTATTTTTCATATAGTTTTACTGTAAAAGCTAATGCATCTTTCACTTTTATCCAGAGATAAAATGTTGCATTTGGTATGTTCGTACCTAAAATTTCTTGTGCAATTTTAAAGTTAGCTTTATAAACTTCTCTTGAAACTCTAACATGCTCTTCATCACTCCATGCAACTGCTGCAGCATTTTGAAGTGGAAGAGGGGAGGCACACCCTACATAAGTACGGTACTTCATATACTCTTTGAGTATCTCCTTATCTCCTGCTATAAATCCAGAGCGAAGTCCTGGTGCAGAACTGCGCTTTGAAATAGAGTTAATTACTAAAATATTTTTAAATGAAGTATTTCCCACATATGAAGCTGCTTCAAGAAGTGAAGGGCTTGGTTTGTCTGTATAAATTTCACTATAGCACTCATCATTGAGTAGAACAAAGTTATACTTAAGTGCTAAGAAAACCCATTCAGCAAGCTCTTCGAGTGATAGAGTGGCTGTAGTAGGATTGTTTGGAAAATTTAAAATTACCAAATCACAACCCTTTAGTTCTTCTTCATTTATTGTCGGTTTAAAGTTGTTCTCTTCATCTAAATTGAGATGAATAACTTTTGAGTGTGTTGCAAGTGCTGCACCCTCATAAATTTGATAAAAAGGATTTGTATATGCCATTACAGGGTTTTTTTTATCAAAAAGTAAAAACTGTGGAAAATTAAAAAGTACTTCTCTCGTTCCAAATGTAGGAATTATTTCTGCATCAGTCAGATTGGTATTAAATCGACGTTTTACAAAAGCTCTCATGGCTTCTCGTAGGTTGACTTCACCACCACTTTTTGGATACTTTTTTAGAAGATCTGTACTGTTTGCAAGGGCATTTTGTATAAATGCAGGTGTCTCAAACTGTGGCTCACCTATAGTTAAAACAGCAGTATCAAATGCCTGATTTGGGTGAATGTTTTTGAGTAGATTGTTTAGTTTTTCAAATGGATAAGGTTCAAAATTCATAGTTTTCACTTTTTTTAAATATAAGTGCGATTATAGCTAAAAAATACTTATTTTAGATAAGAGAGGAATTATTCTATACCCAACTCCATAAACACTCTCTAGTGATTCTTCAGGGATTTTTTTACGAATTTTAGAGACAAGTTTTCTAATATTTTGAGAGTCTATATTTTCATTCATTTGGGAAAAGTAGTTTACTATCTCCTCATTGGAAGAAATTTTCCCTATATTTTGAGTTAAAAAATTTAAAAAGAGAATTTCAAATTTTGTTAATGATATAGATAATCCATCTTTTAAAAGTAACATACTCTCTTTGTTAAAGCTTACATCGTTACCTAATTGTACAATATGAGTGGATTTTTGTAATTTATTTTCCTGTTTAATCTTTTTTGAAACGCGTAACAGAACTTTTAGTAACTCTTGGTAATCAATAGGTTTTTTTAGAAATTGCTCTATTCCTAAGTTTATAAGAGGAAGTAGATAGGAAGATTCATCATGTGCAGAGATAACAATGAGTAATTGATTTGGCTTTATTTCATATATTTTTTCTGTGAGTTCTACACCATTCATCTTAGGCATTCTTATATCAGTGAGTACTATATCGTAAGCATTGGCATTTTCAAGTTCACTTTTATAATACTGTAATGCTTTTTCTCCATTTTCAACACTATCAACTTTTTTAAAAAAGTTTTTTAGTATTTCAGCTGTATTTTCTCGTAATTCATCATGATCTTCCGCAAAGAGCAGTGTTAAATTTTTAGTATATTGTAGTAATTCTTTAGAGTTTATCATCATAGGTAGTTTAAAAATTCCTTTAAAATTCTTCTAGTATACAATGTATTGAATATTAATTCAATAAAAATTGCTATAATCTTGAAAAGAATATAAAATTTATACAAAAAGTGAGAATGAGGTTTGAAAATTATAGTTAATGGTAATGAAAAAGAGTTTAGAGAAGGAATATCACTGCAACTTTTACTTAAGGAGCTCTCTTTAGAGGGAAAGGTAATGGCAGCTGCTGTTAATATGGATATAGTTAAGCAGGATAGCTGGGATAGATATATCTTAAATGAAGGGGATAAACTAGAATTGCTTGACTTTGTTGGTGGTGGTTGAGCACTTAAGAGCTACAACACCAATGGCATACTCTCCATCGTGAGAGATAGATATACTTGTATCTATAATATGAAACTTCTCAACCAATAGAGTTGAGAGTGCAAGTTTTGGGGCACCTTTAGCTGTTTTATAGATTTTTATATCGTAGAAAGAACACTCTATACCTATTCCTGTTCCAATAGCCTTTGAAAATGCTTCTTTAATAGCCCAAAATCCAGCTGCTGTTTTATAAGATGTCGCAAGAGCCAACTCCTCTTTGGAGAGAAAACGCAGAAGAGCTTTCTCTCCAAAGCGTTTCATTAAACGCTCCATACGAGAAGTCTTTATAATATCTATTCCTATCATAAAAAAGTTATTGTATTACAAATTCAGTAAAGTAAAGACCTTTTATTTCACCATCTGATATCATCGAGTTAAGTGTGTTTACAATCTGTTCTGAAACTTTTTGTTTTCCCTTTTTAGATGAGATCTCTTCAAGTGTTTTTGATGTTAAGATTCTTATAATTCTATCTCTAAGAACTGCAGATTTCGCATCAAGTTCTAGGCTTAACTCTTCACCTTCAAGTTCTAATGAAAGTGTTACTTTAAGGTATCTTCGTCCTGCATCGCTCTTAAGGTTTACAGTAAAAGTATCGAGTGGGTATAAAATTCCAATCTCACTAAGTTGTCTTGAGTCATCATACTCCATATTGCTTTTTTTCTTTTTCTTTTTTACACTTTTTTCTTGTTTAGGAGAATCTTGCATATCTGCTTCATCATCACCCATCAACATAAATGCAACAATACCACCAATAATAATAATGAGAAATAATACAACAATGATGATTATCATCAACATATTGCTAGATTTCTTCTCCTTAGGTGCACTCTCTTCTTCTGTAGTTGTTTCTTCTTCAGCCATAAATTACCCTTTTGCTTAATGTTAGTTACAGATTTTAATATTTAAAATTTTAATTATATCTTCAAATAATTCACCTGTTTGACGATTACAATCGTCATGAAATTCAATAACTAAAACTTCTTTTCCATTTGAAACTTTTGTTGTATAAGATTCTGTTGGTGTCAGTTTATGCTTCGCAGTTGCTTTTTCTATACAATCGCATACGCATTTTTTCTCTTCTTCACCCTCATACGCGAGTGCGAGTCTTGAGAATCTCTCTTCACTTCTAACTTCAGCATCAATCATAATATATACCCTCTATTTTTAATTGTGCAATTATACAGTTTTTATTTGAAAAAGAAACTTTTATTTTACTGTTTTAATACCATTCTAAAAGTTTTGTTACTTCATCAACTATAAAAGTTTTTATAGGACTTTTCTCTAGTGGTTTTTTTGCAACTAAAGCTTTTGTAATGTTCTGCATTTTTGCCTCTTTGAGTCTTACATCAAGTGCATAGACTTCACGAACATCTCCTACAAGAGAGACTTCACCTATAAATATGGTCTCTTTTGAGATGGCACGATCTCTAAAGCTACTAATAATTGCAGCAAGTATGGCTAAATCAGCTGCTGTTTCAGTGATTTTTATACCACCTGTAATATTTATAAAAACATCATACCCTGATAAGGGAATTTCAAGTTTACGTTCAAGAAGTGCTAGGAGCATATTGAGTCTATTGTTATCAAATCCAGTTGCTTGGCGTTTAGAATTTGGAGTGTGTGACTCTGAAACAAGTGCTTGTACTTCTAAGATAATAGGGCGACTCCCTTCCATAATAACAGTGAGTGCTGAACCACTCTGCTTTGAATCACGGTTGAAAAAGCGAGAGGCTACATCTGTAGCCGAGACTAAACCCTCTGAACGCATCTCAAAAACTCCTATTTCACTGGTTGGTCCAAAGCGATTTTTAAATCCACGAAGAATTCTTAACTCTTGTGATGAGTCCCCCTCAAAGTATAAAACAGTGTCTACCATGTGCTCTAAAACACGAGGTCCAGCTATAGAACCCTCTTTTGTAATGTGTCCAATTATAAAGATTGCTATATCTTTTTCTTTTGCTATTCTCATCAATTCAAAAGTAATTTGGCGTACCTGTGTAACACTTCCTGGTGCAGAAGTAATCGCTTCAGAGTAAATAGTCTGAATAGAATCGACAATTAGAAAATCATAATGGCGATGCTCTAGCTCTACTAAAATTTGTTCAAGGCGTATTTCACTTAAAAGATAAAGTGAATCCTGATTTGATTTTAAACGGTTCGCTCGGAGTTTTATTTGTCCTGCTGACTCTTCCCCTGTTATATAAAGAACATTTTTACCACTACTCGCAATATTTGAGCCAACTTTTAGGAGTAGGGTAGACTTACCGACACCTGGGCTTCCCCCTATGAGAGTAAGACTTCCAGGGACAATACCTCCGCCTAAAACAGAGTCTAGTTCAGGATCAAGTGAGGAGTATCTATAGACTTCCTCCTCTATAATTTTATTTATACTAATTGCTTTAGTCGCTTTACTTGTTGTAGATTTTGTCTGTTTTACTACTTCTTGTTGGTGCTCATTTAGCTCTATAAAGCTATCCCAAGCCCCACAGTTAGTACATTTTCCCATCCATTTAGGGGTAGTAAGCCCACAGTGTTGACACTCAAATAGTATTTTTTTCTTAGCCATAATGTTTATCTTTTTGTTTATTTTTTAACCGCTAACTAACTCTCTAATAATAGAGTAAAATTTACAAATATCTAAAAAATATGGCAAAATGCAATATAATTACTTTTACCACTCCTCTTCCTCTTCGTTTATTTCTGAATCATCATAAGGGTCCATATGGATTAAAATATGTGTTTTCTTATCTTCAAAGTGCTCTTTTATTTTTGCTTCTATCTTGTCCGCTATAAGGTGTGCATCGTAAAGTGAAATGCTAACATTAAAAACAGCATGAACCGATATGAAAATATGTGAGCCTGATTCTCTAGTTTGTAAATAATGGTATGTTTGTATAACAGGTTCAGACTCTAAGATCTTTTTAATCGCTGTAACATCTTCTACTGGGAGTGCGGCATCAAGAAGCATTAAAACTCCTTCTTTAATAATAGGTATAGAAGAGTAAATCATATAAAAAGCGATAGCAACTCCGAGGATAGGGTCTATAAGTTGCTCCCCTGTGAAGTGAATAGCGGCAAGTGCAAAGAGGACAGCCCCATTTGAGAATAGATCAGTTTGATAGTGAAGGGCATCTGCACGAATGACCATATTTTTTGTTTTTTTTGCAACAGATTTTAAAAATATAACCAAGAAAGCTGTAATTATAAAAGAGATAATCATAACTCCAATACTTTCATTCATAAAACCCATATCTTCTGGATGTACCATCTTTAAAAGAGCATTATAAAGAATGAAAAGTGCAGATAAAGAGATGACAGTTCCTTCTATTACAGCAGCAAGGGGTTCTATTTTACTACGTCCAAAGTGAAACTGATCATCTGGATTTTTTTCTGCATTGGAAAGTGCAAAGTAGTTAAAAAGTGATACGATAAGATCGAGCATAGAGTCTATAGCAGAGGCTAAAACAGCAATACTACCACTCATAATTCCAATACTCATTTTTATAAGAACTAGTAGACCTGCAACACTTGTTGAAACAACAGTTGCCTTTTTTTCTAAACGCATAGGGATAATCCTTTTAATATTTAGATATAATTATAGTAAAATAAATATACTATAGTGATTAAAATGAGTGATTAAAATGGATTTAAAACTTTTAAGAAAAGAGCGTGAGAAGTGGATGGGGTGGAAAAATATTGCTCCACTTCGTGAGGCAATAGAGTCGTTGGCTGATGTAACTTGTGAAGTAGAGCTTGGTGATAGTGTGAAGTTAAAGGCTTCATTTGATGCAGAGGAGATATATAAAACAGCAAAACTTTTAATGCCTTGGAGAAAAGGTCCTTTTGAGATAGGAGAGCTTTTTATTGATACAGAATGGAAAAGTGACATTAAGTACAATCTTCTTCGCCCTCATTTTAATTTAAAAGATAAGAGAGTTGCTGATATAGGGTGTAATAATGGTTATTACATGTTTCGTATGCTTGAGGATAAACCAAAAAGTCTTGTTGGTTTTGATCCTTCACCTCTCTATAAAACACAATTCGATTTTATAAATAAGTTTGTGAAGAGTGAAATCGTATATGAACTTTTAGGTGTCGAACATGTAGCATTGTATGAGGAGAAGTTCGATACTATTTTCTGTTTGGGTGTACTCTACCATAGAAGTGATCCTGTCGCTATGCTCAAGCAACTCTATAAAGGACTTGATAAAAAGGGTGAGGTTATTCTTGATACTTTTTATATAGAGGGAGAGAGTGAAATGGCACTCTGTCCAGAATCTAGTTACTCTAAAATACCAAACATTTATTTTGTACCAACCATACCTGCACTTAAAAACTGGTGTTTAAGAGCAGGCTTTACTTCTTTTGAAGTTTTAGAAAAAAGTGTAACAGAGGTAAATGAGCAGAGAAAAACAGAGTGGATAGAGGGACAATCTTTAGAAGATTTTCTTGATCCAGATGACACTACAAAGACAGTAGAAGGTTACCCTGCACCAGCAAGAGTATATGTGAGATTAATAAAGGATAAAAAGTAATGACACAAGATGAAGAGTTTGATAAAGAGTTAGAACTAGAGAACTATGAAGAGAATGTAAATGAGGTTTTGATTGGGACACATGAGAGAGTAAATGCTGACTTATGTGGAGAGATCATCCTCCTTGAACGTGGATATGTTGAAATAAAACTTACAACAACTTCGGAGATGATTGCTGATGATGTTGGACTTGTTCATGGTGGGTTTATTTTTAGTGCGGCTGATTATGCAGCGATGCTTGCGGTAAATGAAAAAAATGTAGTTTTAGTAGGAAGTAATTGTCAGTTTCTATCTCCTGTAAAATTTCATGATGAAGTAAATTTTGTAGCAAAAGTAAGACATAAAGAGGGTCGTAAACGCAATGTAAATGTTGAGGGTTTTGTTCTTGATATTAAAGTTTTTGAAGGTGAGTTTAAAACAGTTGTAACAGATCGTCATGTCTTAAGACTACAACTTTTAGACTCTAATGGAGAAAACTTAGAGAGTTCTACTGCTTAGTGTCTAGCAGTAAGTAAAAAGACTCCAAAAATTTTGTGAGGTTTTTTACCCCAATCTTTTGCACGATCTTTAAAATGATTTTTCATATTATAATCCTCGTATCCAGTAGTCAGCATTTTTTTGCTCTTGTTTTATAGTTGTAGTACCACCGTGTCCTGGGTATACTGTTTTATCGTACTCGATTTTTTTAAATTTTTCAAGTGACTTTTTCATATCTTGGGGATCAGACATAGGAAAATCTGTACGACCAATACTACGTTCAAATATAAAGTCCCCACTAAACATAGCATCTTTTATCTCTATAGTAGAACAGCCTGGACAGTGCCCCGGAAAGTGACGAAATTTTACCTTCACTCCATCAATGTTTAACTCTTCATCGCCACTTACCAGTATATCTGGAGTAGAGGGTGGAAGATCTGCCATCCAAGTACTATCTTGAAGCATAGGAGCATCTCCTTTTGGTGTGTAGAGTTTTATGTCAAGTTTTTCTTGTAACTCTGCATTTGACCAGACATGATCAAAGTGTCCATGTGTATTTAAAATAGCAACAGGATTTGTTGTATTTTCCAAAACCCATTGTGTTGCATTTACTCCAGGGTCTATAATAAAATCTTTACCATCAACAGTAGCGATATAGCAGTTTGTTTGATAAATACCCATTGCTTGTATTTTTATTTTCATACTTAACTCTTTTATTTTTATTGTAGCATCTTAGTGTTAATAATCTATTTGTGATGGAATTATGACATTTTCAGTATAAGCTTATCTTAGTTAATGTAAGCTATTAGAGTAGATAAAATTGATAAAGAAAAGGTGTATGAATGTTGCAAAAAATATTGCTTTTTATTGTAATAAGTAGTTCTTTTTTGCATGCTCAGAGTGAATCATCTTTTCCAAAAGAGTGGCAAAACTATGAATCTAGGGAGACTTTTTTAACAAGTCTCAAAAGTATTCCAAAATGTGATGCAGATATTAGTGATTTATCTCCAATATATCAAGAGATGGTTTACACTTACTGTAACAAAGGAAGTGGAGAAATTTCCATATTTGTAAGTCCTAATGCAAAAAAATCTTTTACTGATAGAGAGGGTGTCTATCCTGATGGTGCACAACTCATTCTACATTTAAAAGATCAAAAAATTCTCTTTGTAACAACATATAAAAACAATAAACCTTTTTATAGTATTTATAAAGAGGATGGTAGCGATGTTTCTACTGCAACAGGAACAGGTTTTAATCCAAATGATTGTCGATCATGTCATACGGGCTACTCTGCATTTTGTCTTAACGGACAGTGTGCAACACAAAAGTAACTTAATAGATGGCAATAAAAAAAGCATTTCATAAAGGTATAGAAGCAATTTTAACTGCCAAAACACCTTCAAAGAAGATAGAGCTTTTTTCTGATTTTTATAAGTGTTATAAAGATGGGTCTGTTTTTTTTGAAAAAGATTTTTTAGCTTTAGTATTAAAAAAACCATCTTATAACCCTTTTTGTAAAATAATTGCTCCTCAAAATGTTCCCAAAAGAAAAAATCTAACTTCACAAGAGGGTCAGATAAATTTACTTCATGCTATAGCACACATTGAGTACTCTGCTATAGATTTAGCACTTGACGGGGCATATAGGTTTGTAGGTCTACCTAAGAGTTACTATGATGACTGGTTAGAAGTAGCGGATGATGAAATTCGTCATTTTTTGATGTTGGAGAAACTCTTGGAGGAGTTGTCTTCACATTATGGTGATGTAGCTGTACATAATGCCCTTTTTGAAGCGAGTCAAAAAACACAAACACTTTTAGAACGAATGGCAGTTGTGCCACGTTATTTAGAAGCAAATGGACTCGATGCAACTCCTCTGATACTCAAAAAACTCAAAAAACTTCCAAAAAATGATATGGTAGAAAAAATTGTGGATACTTTAACAATTATTTTAGATGAAGAGATAGATCATGTACGAAAAGGGGATGTTTGGTTCTCTTATGCTTGCGAGCAGGAGCAGCAGGAGAAGAGTATCTATTTTGAAATTATAAAGAAGTATTATCCTCGAGGTTTTTTACGACCTAATGATCTGAATTTAGAGGCTAGAAAAGAGGCAGGGTTTAGTTGCAGTGAACTTAAACATATGGCAAAAAGAGAAGTTTGTTAGAAACTTCTACTCTTCTACTTCTTTTGGTTCCTTAAAATGGTAATATTTTTTGTTAAGATACTTTGAGACATCTAATGTTTCATCATCAAACCAACCGGCATCATTCGCCTGTTGACATGCCTGAACAGAACTATTCAGTTTATGGAAATTTTTTGTTTTTTTAGGATCTGATTTGAAATCTTCTGTGTTGTGACATGACATACAATCAGCCTCTTGAAACAATTCGGTGGCCTCACTCTCATCAGCAGAGAGAGAAGAAACTAAGATTAAAGAGATAAAAGTTATAACTGTTTTCTTAAACATAATTGAAATCCTTACTTATAAATAAATCTAATTATAATATTATAGAGATTAACTTAAATTCTCGTTTGTTACAAAACTTAGTTATAATATTTTTTATTAATAAATTTTAAAGGTTAAATCTCAGTATGAGTAAGTATTCACAAATTACAGAGTATCTTGAATGTTTTTTAGAAAATGAGATAAAGAAGACAGGCTTATCAAAAGTTGTTTTAGGTTTGAGTGGTGGACTTGACTCTGCAGTTGTTGCAGTTTTAGCACAAAAAGTTTTTAAAGATGATTTGCTTTGTGTAAAAATGCCTTCTCATTACTCTTCTCAAAGCTCTTTAGATGATGCAGATGAACTCTGTCAAGATTTTGCTTTAAATGCTCAAACTGCTTCAATAGAACCGATGTTACAAGCATATGAAATAATGAATCCAGAGTTAAATAACTTACGCAAAGGGAACTTCTCTTCTCGTATGCGAATGGCAACACTTTTTGATATAAGTGCTCGTGAGAATGCTTTAGTCTTAGGGACAAGTAATAAGAGTGAACTTATGCTTGGGTATGGAACACTCTATGGGGATTTAGCTTCTGCTATAAATCCTATAGGTGATCTTTATAAGAGTGAAGTCTTTGAGTTAGCAGAGCATTTAGGTGTAACCAAAAGTATCATTAAAAAGCCACCTTCTGCGGACCTTTGGGATGGACAGAGTGATGAAGCAGATTTAGGTTACACTTATAAAGAGTTAGATTTCGCCATGCAACTTTATGTAGAGGAGCGACTCTCTCGTGATGCAATTGTAGCCCAAGGTGTTGATGCCAAAATGTTAGATATGATAATAAAAAGAATTTTTAGAAATCATTTTAAAAGAAAGATGCCAGTTATCGCGAAACTTACATCACGAACTGTAAATCATGATTTTAATTATCCAAGAGATATTACTTTATAAAGGACAAAAATGAAAGAGTTAAAAATACCATTTAGTAAATTTGAGAGTTCAAGAGATGCACACTCTAATGTAAGTGATGCCCTTGATGGTGAAGATATATGTCAAGTAGAAGAGTTAGAGAGTGAGTTTGCTTCTTATGTAGATGCAGAGTATGCCCTTGCTACTTCTCATGGAACTTCAGCACTTCATTTAGCAATGCTTGCACTTGATCTTAAGCGTGGCGATAAAGTAGTATGTTCTGTAAATGCCCATCCAAGTCTACCAGAAGTAGTACGTCATTTTGATGCAGAGCCCGTTTTCATAGATATAGATGCAGATAGTTACAATATAAATCTTGATAAACTAGAAGTATATTTACAAGAGAACGAGAGTAAAAAACTTAAAGCAGTTGTCATTACACACTTAGGTGGTGTCACTGTTGATCTTGATAGTGTTTATAAGATGGCAAAAACATATGATGTGAAAGTTGTTGAAGATGCTAGTGATGCACTTGGTGCAACGTATAAGGGAAAAAAGATTGGTGCAACAGGAGCCGATATTGTCTGTTTTAATTTCTCTTCACACTTAAAAAAGAACATATGTAATGGTGGTATGCTTGTTACGAATAATGAGGAAATTATGGAGCGAGCAAAACTACTTTCAAACCATGCTTTTGTGCAAGATGAAGACTCTTTAGAGTATATTTATGATGTTATAGATATTGGAAATGATTACTCTATGAGTGAGTTAAATGCAGCATATATTCGAGCCCTTGTGAAAGATCAAGAGTCACATATAGCACGTCATAAAGAAATAGCGACTATGTACTCAAAAGAGCTTGATGGGGTAGATCATATCACAACTCCAAATATGGAAAATGATGAGAATATTTTTTCTCTATATATTATTAAAATAGATAAAAATAGAGACTCTTTTGCTTTAGAGTTAAGAGAAGCAGGAATAGGTACAGGTCTTCACTATATGCCACTCCACTTACTCTCATACTATAAATCAAAGTATGCTTTAAGAGTGAATGACTATCCAGTAGCACTTCGTGCTTATCAGCAAGTACTCTCACTTCCTATCTATGCAAGCATGAGTAGTGATGATGTAAAAACAGTTATTAGTAAAATGAAAAAAATAGCGAAAACAAGAGTATAAACTTACTTGAAAAAATCATTTATTTTTTGGGTTGAAGCATATTTCTACAACCCAAATATCTTCCAAAAAATCATCTCATTCTCTCTGCTTCCTCTAAGTTATCTTTACTGCTTTATTATGTATCTTCGTTTTAGGAGTAAGAAAAGTGAAGATTTTGGTATAAAAATTATAAGTGTTGGAAATCTTACTGTTGGAGGTAGTGGAAAAACACCTCTTGTTACAGCACTGGCAAAAGAGTATAAAGATGTTGCAATAATACTAAGAGGTTATGGTCGAGAATCTTCTGGTCTCTATGTGGTTAAAGATAAAAAAAATATACTCATCGATGTAAAAGTGAGTGGGGATGAGGCGATGATCTATGCTCAAAAGCTCTCAAATGCCATTGTTATTGTGAGTGAAGATAGAAAAAAAGGGATACTCAAAGCAAAAGAGATGGGTGTGAAGAGAGTTTTTTTAGATGATGCGTACTCAAAGCATGATATTAAAAAATTGGACATTCTTATAGATGTAAAAACAAAAAATAGGGCTTGCTTGCCATCTGGTCCTTATAGAGAGAGACTTTGGAGTTATAAAGAGGCTCTTGTTTTAGAAGATGGCGTAGATTTTAAACGTAGTGTCAGTTTAAAGAATGAAACACAAAGAATGACACTAGTGACAGCTATTGCTCGCCCTGAGCGTTTAGATGCTTACTTACCCGCTGTTGTAGGTAAAAACTATTTTCCTGATCATTATAGTTTTAATAAAAGTGAATTAGAAGTTATACTAAAGAGAGACAATGCAGACTCTCTTCTGGTGACTTATAAAGATTTTGTAAAGATTGAGGGCTTTAATCTTCCCATATCATTATTAGATTTAGATATACAACTTACGCAGAAAATAGTTTCAATGATATAAGTAAAAGTAAGGCTTTTGTTTATGATTTTTTACTTCATAAAGTTTATTAGTGATAGGCTTCCTGTTTAAGAGAACAAATTTGTATGTTAATAGAGTTCCGATATAATAAAAGAAAAATATTTGGATAGTTTTTATGAATATACAAGAATTAGATAAAAAATATGTATTGCCTACATATGCTCGTGGTTCAATAGAGTTTGTAAGTGGAAAAAATGCTACACTTAAAGATAGTGAAGGAAAAAAGTATATAGACTTTACTTCAGGCATAGGTGTTGTAAGTGTTGGACATGCAAATGAGAGAGTAAATAGTGCAATATGTTCACAACTCTCAAACATTACGCATACCTCAAACCTTTATCACATAGCACCCCAAGCTAAAGCTGCTCAAGCAGTTGTAAATGCAAGCTCTTATGATATGCAGTGTTTTTTTGGAAATAGTGGAGCAGAAGCAAATGAGGGTGCTATTAAAATAGCACGAAAGCATGGTGAACGTGATGGTGAGATAAAACGATATAAGATTATTACATTAAGGCACTCTTTTCATGGTCGTACTATTACAACAGTAAAAGCGACAGGGCAAGAGTCTATGCACAACTACTTTGGTCCATTTCCTGATGGCTTTGTGTATGCGGACAATATAGAGAGCATAGAAGCTCTTTTAGATGACCATACCGCAGCTGTTATGATAGAGCTGATTCAAGGGGAGGGTGGTGTTGAACCACAAGATAAAGTACAAGTTCAAGCTTTAGAAAAACTTCTTAAAAAGAGAGAAATTCCACTTATCGTTGATGAAGTACAGACGGGTGCATATAGAACTGGTGAGTTCACAGCTTCTCAAGTTTATGGGATTACTCCTGAGATTATTACATTAGCTAAAGGTGTTGGTGGGGGTGTTCCTGTTGGTATAGTTATGACATCACTCAAAAATGTTTTAAGTGCTGGAGATCATGGCTCTACTTTTGGGGGTAACTACTTAAGTGCTACAGCTGTTTGTAGTGTTGTAGAGATATTAGATGAACTTCATGGCAGTGGAGAGTTAGAAAAAACTTCTCGCTACTTTAACGAAGTGTTAGAGGACTTTTATAAGAGCAATAGCAAACTTTTTACTCAAAAAGTAGGAATTGGAATGATGTGTGGACTCCGTGTTGTGGATCTAGATACACTTAATGCCATTATGTCAAATGCAAAAGAGAGTGGTGTTATGGTACTTAAAGCTGGAAGAAATACTTTACGCTTTTTACCACCACTTACAATTACAAAAGAGGAAATTGATGCAGGCTTCAAAGCTCTCACTAACGCTGTCTCTTCTTTGTAGTACTTTTTTACAAGCACAAGAAAATAACAGTAGTTTAGATAGTTATATATCGGGTCTAAAGCAAAAAGAGTTTGAGTATGATTACAGAAAAAATGAGGCAGAGAGTTCAAAGCTGAGAGACTCTTGGATAGCACCACTGCATTTAAATTATAGTTACTCTAAGAGTAAACCATATGAAGATGAATTAACAAATCAGAGTGCTGCAATTAAAATAGATCAGCCTATTTTTCAAAGTGGTGGCATTTATTATGGTATAAAGTTTGCAGAGGCGAGTAAACTTTATTCGGATTACTCTATAGATGTAGCAAAACGCAAGATGATAAAGAGCGCAATTAGTATCTTAATGCAGATAAAGCAAAGAGAACTAAAAATAAAAGCACAAAAATTACAAATTGAAAATTCTGAGATTAATTTAGAGCAGAAAAAAGAGCAGTATTTGAGTGGACAACTAGATTCAGGTTTTTTAGATAATGCTATTATTCAGAGAAATATTGTGCGTTCTTCTCTTTATGATATTGAGACTGCAAAAGAGCGACTTATTAATCAGTTTGCAACATTAAGTGATTTGGATTATAGAACTGCGGGGATTCCTCACTTAGAGTTTATAACAGAAGATGAGTTTTTAAAGCATAATATTGTCTTAAAACAAAATAGAGCACAGATAGTGAAAGATAATTACTTCCACAGTGTTACAGTTGCAAAATATCTTCCAAAGGTGAGTTTTGTGGCAGGGTATAACTGGAGTAAATCTGAACAACAGTTTAGTGACACGGTAGGTTTTAATAACGATTTGAACTACTATGATTATGGAGTGCGAGTAACAGTACCTCTTGATATAAATACATTTAGGGATATAGAGTCTATAAAGTTAGACTACTTAAAATCCAAAACACTTAATGAAGATAAGCGTAGAGAACTCCAAGCACTTTTTATTCAAGTTTTTCAAAATATAGAAAATTATGATAAAAAAATAGCACTAAGTAATGAAAATATTGAGCTCTATACAAAACTCTTGGCAGATACAAAAAAGCTTTTTAATGCTGGATATAAAACAGAGTATGATGTCAATACATTAAAAAACTCTTTGACTATACAAAATATTGATACAGAGGTGTATGAGATAGATAAACAGATGGAACTTCTAAATCTGTATGAGATGTATATAAATAACTAAAATGAAAGGGTAGATAATTTGAAATTTAGTGAGTATATGGGTGAGTGGCTTTATGGTAAGGATGGTTACTATACGACTTATAAAAATATTGGAAAAGAGGGTGACTTTTATACAGCTGTGAGTACTAGCAAATTTTTTGGTGGGACAATCGCTAAGCATATTATATCCCTAGTTGATGAGGGATTTTTAGAAAAAAATGCAACTATATGTGAAATAGGGGCACACCATGGTTACTTCTTAGCAGATGTATGCGAGTTTCTTTATACTCTCCGTCCTGAGCTTTTACATACTCTTAACTTTGTAATTATTGAGCGTTTTGATGATTTACAGCAACAACAAAGGGAGTATTTTCAAGAGAGTTTCGAAGATGTCGTTAAGATAACTCACTATAAATCTCTGAGTGAACTCCATTGTAAGAATGCTTTTTTTATTGCAAATGAGATCTTTGATGCATTTCCATGTGAACTTTACTATAAAGGAAAAACTGCTAGTGTCGATGGGCATAATATAGAGTTTAATAAAGAAGATAGTTGGGTTACAGAAAAAGCAAAAAAATACCATAAGGATAGAGGTGAGATAGCTTTAGGGTATGAATTATTTGCAAAAGAGATGGCAGACTCTTGTGAAAAATTTGAGTTTATGAGTTTTGATTATGGTGAAATGTCCGCACGACCTGATTTTTCACTTCGTATCTATACAAAACATAAAGTAGTGCCATTCTTTATACCAAAAGAGAATGAAGACTACCAGTCAAGAGAAGCACTTTTTGCCAAGAGTGATATTACTTATGATGTTACTTTTGCACATATTAAGGATGCTTATGAAGAAGTAGGTGTTAGTTTTGTAGAGTTAAAAGCACAGATGGTAGCACTTATTGATATGGGTATTTTAGATCTATTAGAGATGTTGCAAAAGAATGTTGATGAAAAGTTATATAAGCAAGAGTTAGAAAAAGTAAAGATGCTTATTCTCCCTGAGTTCTTAGGTGAACGTTTTAAAACGATACGTTTTAGACAAGATAAGACTAAAGCCAATCACTGAGTGGCTTAGGTTTTCCTAGGAAATATCCTTGACCATATGTGATACCTATCTCGCGAAGAGTATCTACATCTTCTTGTGTCTCAACATATTCAGCTACTGTTTTTTGACCTTTTAGTTCCGTTATCTCATGTATATATTTTATAACAGCTTTGTCTATAGGGTCTTTATGCATATCTTTTACAAATGAACCATCAATTTTTACTACATCAAAAGGCATAGATTTTAGGTATTCAAAAGAGGCCATCCCTGTTCCAAAATCATCAAGTGCTAAACCTATACCAATATTTTTAAGCCAGAGTATAAACTCATTTGCTTGCTTAAAGTTTCCAACAGCAGAAGTCTCTGTTACTTCAAGCTCTAGCTTACTCCAAGGGAAGTTAAAATGAACAACTGCCTCTTTTACTTTTGCTTGAAATTCTGGATGTGTTAAGGATGATCCTGCTAAGTTTATATGAGCAGAGTGGAGATTTTTTAGATGTTGAGGATTTTGTGTGACTGTCTCAAGATAACTCCATAGTACCCATATATCTATCTCATGCATCTGTTGGTAACGTGATGCAGTTGGTAAAAAATTATCGGGTGGAATGAAATTGTTCTCTCTATCCCACATGCGAATGAGAATTTCATAAGAAAATTGTTCACTCTCATATTGAAGTGGAACTATAGCCTGTGCAAAAAGTTCAAACTTCGAAGGCCCCTCACCACTGAGTGCCTCTTTTATAAATGTTTCAATTTCAAGCTCTTTGTTAAATCGTTGTGCAATGATATCGTCGGGGTTAAATATATAGGATTTGTCTTTACCATGCAACTGTGCAAGCTGTAGTGCAGAATTTACATTTTTAATAAGTTCAGTGAGAGTATATTCAAAAGGCTTAAATGAGATAAAACCAATACTTGCTGATACACTATATGAGTTTTCATTAGAACTATATCTACAATCTTTAAGCTGTTTTAAACTCTTTTGTAACACTATGAGTCCACTCTCTTTTGAACTTTTTAGTAGTATGAGAAATTTATTACTATCTACTCTTGCAAAATGTGCTCCTTTTGGAAGGGATGGTGCATAATTTTCTACAATAATTTTAAGAAACTTATCTCCTTCTTGATACCCTTCTGTATTATGCAATAGATCAAAACCATCTAAACTAATGGCTAAAAGGTTATATATCACTTCTTCGCTATTTTGCAAAGCTTTTTTTAACTCTTTTTCTAAAAAAAACCGATTTTTAATGCCGGTTAGTTGGTCATGTTCTGCTTGATAGTGAAGTTCTTTTACAGAGTTTGAAACCTGTTGCATGAGTTGGTTATAGCCATTAAAGAGTTCTTCTACCTCATTTTTTGCTGATGTTGTAACAAGAAAAATTTTATTATCAGTTGGATTACTTTTTCGCATGGAGTTAAGAAGCTCTCTATAGGGCTTTGTATAACTTTCACCTAAAAAAAGAGTGACTATAAAGCCTAACAAAAGTGCAATAGGAAAAATCTTTAGAAGACTAAGAAGTATCTCTTTTTGGCGTTGTAGATGGAGGGAAAGGTCCGTATCTATAAGAATATAGCCATAGGTATAGCCATCCATACTTAACTCTTTTATTGTTAAGAGTGTATTGTTCTGAAAAAGTGTTTTCTCTTTTTCTATCTTAGCTTTTAATCTTTGTATCCTCTCTACTGATGCATATTTAAAAACTGTTTTCTTTGTATCGTCTAGTACTAGTACACCATTAACATCTTTAAATGCACTCACTCTATAGCTTATATCTGCAAAAGAGTCCGTTGTTGGATTAAGAATTACTTTTAAGAAATCATTGTTAAGAGATTTTGAGAGAGCATCTACTTGTGATATAGCTGCATCTCTACTCTGTTTATTTTGGATTTTAAAGAGAGTAAAAAGTGTTGAGGCTTCAACAAGAGTTACTATAAGTGTTATGAAAAGTATAAGTTGCCATTTGATACTAAGTTTATTCCACATTTATATTTTCCTTGTATTTGCTAGGAATACTATTTTTTAGAAGGATTTACAATAGGGAGCTTAAAGTCATTTCCCCACTCTTTCCATGAAGCATCATAGTTTGAAACATTGTAGCCTAACTCCCTGAGTGCAAAGTAGTTTGTTGCAGAAATCTTTCCTATAGCACAGTAAAGAATTACTTTTTTCCCCTTGGGAATATCTTTATAAACATTTTTCAACTCATCAATATGTTTGAGTGTTTGTGTAGTCGAGCTACTATTAATATTATGTGTTGCAGGAATATTTTTAGCTTTGGGAATATGTCCAAATCTTTTTGCAGCAGAGACTTCACCAAGATAGGCCTTGACAGGTCTTGCATCAATAATAATTTGATTTGGATTTTTTATAGCAATTTGCGTTGAAAATTTTGTAGCAAGTCTATTGTTATCTATAATTGTGATGTAGTCACTTTTTACAATACTAGGGTTTTTAGTGGAGATTGGTAGAGCATTTTTTTTCCACTCTGTAAACCCAAGGTCTAAAAGTTTTACATTTTTAAAACCATACACTTCGAGTGCCCAAAAAAGTCTTGCTGCATCAAAAAAAGAACCATCATCATAGATTACAAGTGCATCATTTTCACTAAGTCCTAAGTTTTGAATAATCTTTTGCATACTAAATGGATCTGTAAGTTTTCCATTTATTGAAGCATGTTCATATGTAGAACTTGCAGGAAAATTAATTGCTTCTGGTAGATGGGCAAGTGTATAAAAATTCTCTTCTCTTGTATCTAAAATTTTATATTTTATATTTTTTTTTAAAAGTTCATTTGAACTTACTCTTAATGAAGAAGCATTTAAAGTTACTATAGAGAGGAGTAGGAGAGAAAGGATTAAAGTTATTTTTTTCAATGGATTACCTTTTTTAATATTAGTAAAATTAATTTTACATTAAAAAAGATAATACTGAGCTATGATTAGTAGTTTATCTCACGTTCAAGAGAGAGTGAACCATCAAAAAGAGTTTGTTCATCATAAGCTTTGGCAATAAGTTGGAGTCCAACAGGCATTCCATCTGTGTTCTTCATAACAGGAAGTGAGAGTGCGGGAAGTCCAGCAAGGTTCACACTTATAGTGTAGATATCACTTAGATACATCTCCATAGGCGTTGCAAGTTCACCAAATTTTGGTGCAACAGTTGGTGCAACTGGTGAGAGAATAAGGTCGACTTCTTCAAATATTTTATTAAATTCATCTTTAATGATATGACGAGTTTTTTGTGCTTTTACATAGTAAGCTTCATAGTATCCACTTGAAAGAACAAAGTTTCCAAGCATAATACGACGTTTTACTTCATCCCCAAATCCTTCACTCCGTGTTTTAATAAAAGTCTCTTCAAGGTTTTTCCCATCTACACGGTTTCCATATCTTATGCCATCATATCGAGCTAGATTCGTTGTAGCTTCTGCTGTTGCAGTAATATAGTAAGCTGAAATGTCAAATTTTGCATCCATCATCTCTTTTTCTACGATAGTATGCCCTTGAGCCTTAAGTGCTTCTATGGCTTTTTCGTAAGCATCTTTAATATCTTGACTTGCACTCTCTAAGTACTTTGGAAGAACTGCAATTGTTAGTTTCCTATCTGCATTTAGATTTGGAGTTACTTTGTCATCTAAACCTGCATTTGTAGAATCTTTTTCGCATGAACCACTGATAATATCATAAAGTATAGCAGCATCTTCAACATTTTGGGTCATTGGACCTATTTGGTCAAGACTAGAAGCATACGCTCCTAAACCATAACGAGAAACACGACCATATGTAGGTTTCATTCCAACTATACCACAAAATGCAGCAGGTTGACGGATAGAACCACCTGTATCACTTCCAAGAGCAGCTATAGCAAGACCAGCACCAACAGCAGCAGCAGATCCACCTGAACTACCACCAGGTACATGTGCAGTATTTATAGGGTTGAGTGTTTTACCATAAAAGCTAGATTCAGTTGTAGAACCCATAGCAAACTCATCCATATTTACTCGACCAAAAGGGCTTAGTCCAGCATTTGCAAGTTTTTCAATTACAGTAGCATTATATGGTGCTATATATCCTTGAAGGATATTAGAAGCAGATGTTACAGACCAGTTTTTAACTTGAATGTTATCTTTGATGGCGATAGGTACACCCTCACCAACACTTTTAAGATCTATGTATGCATTAAGCTCAGGGTTTGCTTCTATTTTTACTTTTAATTCTTTTTTAAATTTATTTAATTCTTCTTTACTAAGTGTTAGTGCTTCTTTTAATGTAATCACTTAAATTCCTATATTTTTAAATTATTAATGCTATTATAACCAAATGTATATTTTATTTTATAAAGAAATAATCCAAACTTAGATAGAATCACAAAATTATAACCATAGATAAGGATATTTTATTGCAAGCAAAAATAGAAACAGTTAAAACCCTCCTTGATGCACTTCCATTTATTAAAGAGTTTCGTAAAGAGATAGTTGTTATAAAGTATGGTGGTTCAGCACAAACTTCGCCACAACTTAAAGAGAAATTTGCTGAAGATATTCTTCTTATGTATCTTGTAGGTATTAAGCCTGTTATTGTTCATGGTGGTGGTAAAAAAATTACAGAAATGTTGGATGCCCTTAACATTGATACTAAGTTTATAGAAGGGCAGCGAGTTACCACTAAAGAAGTAATGCGTATTGCTGAGATGATCTTAAGTGGAGAGATAAATAAAGAGATTGTTTCACTTTTAAACTCTCACTCTGCAAAAGCAATAGGTGTCAGTGGTAAAGATGCACACTTCATTCGTGCTGAAGCAAAAGACTTTGCTAAATGGGGGCTTACTGGTAACATTACTGATGTAAAAGCAGATGTTGTTTGTAATCTTATTCGTGAAGGGTTTATTCCTGTTATTGCTCCTATTGCAGCTGGAGCTGAAATGGGACATCCTGGTTTCAATATAAATGCAGATTTATGTGCATCCTATGTAGCAAAAGCGATAGGGGCAAATAAGATTATATTTTTAACAGATACTTCAGGTGTCCTAAACAATGAGAAAGAACTCTTTTCATCCTTAACAAGTACAGAAGTTGAAGCACTTAAAAAAGATGGAACTATTCATGGTGGTATGGTTCCAAAAGTTGATGCTTGTTTGGAAGCTATAGAGGGTGGTGTTGCAAAAGCACATATTATAGATGGAAGGTTAGAGCATTCAATGCTTCTTGAACTCTTTACATCAGAGGGTGTTGGGACTGAGATAGTTAAATAAAAATGCAACTATTTCGAAGAGTTCTTATCACACTTTTATTACTTTTTAGTGTAAGTAGTGCACTTGATGTAAAAGATAGACGATTGGTCTCTTTAAAAAAGGATGAGCAAACAAGAATTCTTGTAAAATATGCTCAATATAAACGACTTTTTACATTTAGATGGACACTCTATAAAAATGAAGGGCTTGTTGTCTTTCGTTCTTATGACAAAAAAGTTGCACAAAATATTCTTTACTTAAACCATATAAACCAGAGTTTTAAACTCTTAATAAAAGCAAAGGGTGCAGATTTTTATAATGTTCCTTACTTTTTAGTAAAGTTTAAAGAGTTTAATGTAAAAAAACATGAAGCGGTTTTTGAAATATTTTTATCGGATTCACGAGATCAAATACGATTAAAATATTTGAAAAAAGGCGAGAAAGTAAAATAATTTAGAGTAGGGCAGATGCAAAGAGTAGAAAAAGAGTTAGAGAGACTGATAGACGAGATAGATTATGATGAAGTGACAAAGCTATTTGCAATGTTGCGTGGTGGAAAACGTCTTCGTGCTAAACTGATTTTAAAGATAGCAGGAGAGCATAAGGATGCACCATTATTAGCAGCTATTGTAGAGCTGATTCATGCAGCATCATTACTACATGATGATGTAATAGATGAAGCAATGACACGACGTGGTGTAGCCTCTGTTAATGCAACAGATGGAAGTAAAACAGCAGTTATGCTTGGGGATATTCTTTATTCTAAGGCTTTTACAGAGTTAGTTGCATTTGATAAAAATGTAGCTAGAACTATAGCAGCCTCTGTTACAGCTCTTTCTAAGGGCGAGATGATGGATGTGAAGATGGCAGAGCATTTCAACTCTGATGAAACACTCTATCTTGATATGCTTTATTTAAAGACAGCAACATTAATAGAAGCCGCTGCAAAAGCGAGTGCATTACTTGCTGGTAAAGATGCAGACAATCATGCACTTTATGGAAGAAATCTTGGTCTCTCTTTTCAAATTATAGATGATATTTTAGATATTACAGCAACAGAAGAAGTCCTTGGTAAACCTGCTATGAATGACTTTGTAGAAGGAAAATGTACACTTCCTTATATTTATCTTTATGAACAATTATCTGAAGATGACAAAAAACGATTGATCGCTTTACATGCAAAAAAAGCTACGAAAGAAGAGTCCTTATGGATACAAGAGAAGATGCAGGAGTTTCAAACTGTAGAAAAGTCATTTAAATTGGCACAAAAACTCTCAAAAGAGGCGCAGAATGCTATGAGCGAAGATCTTGAGCTTGTAATGATTTTAGAAACTATGATAAAAAGAAGTTATTAATGCACTATTTAAATATAAGTTTTACCCATAAAAACTCTACAATGGAAATACGAGAAAAGCTCTCTTATCCAGATGATGAGAACAAAAGAGGCTGTTTAAAAAAACTTCTCTCAAACGATAGTATCTCTGAAGCTATCCTCATTTCAACTTGTAATAGAATGGAAGTTCTCTGTAACTGTAGTGATATTCCAAATGCTACAACACATATATTTGAGATGTTACATAAACGTTCAGGTATAAGCATAGAAGAACTTGAGGGTCGTGCTGATATTTTTGATGATAGCTCGGCTATTCATCATCTTTTTAGTGTTACTGCCTCTTTAGACTCTATGGTAATAGGAGAAACACAAATTGTTGGACAACTTAAAGATGCTTTTAGATTTGCTTATGACAATCATTATTGTGGAAAAAAATTAGCACGGGCTATGAAGTCTGCATTTAAGTGTGCTGCAAAAGTAAGAAATGCTACAGATATCTCTTCTAAACCAGTTTCGATGGCAAGTGTAGCAGTCAATAAAATGAAATCTTTAGTAGATGATATTCATGGAAAAAAAGCATTAATTATCGGTGTGGGTGAAATGAGTGAAATTACGGCTAAACATCTTGTAAATGCTGGTGCAGATGTATATATTATGAACCGTACAAAGCATAAGGCAGAGGCTTTAGCAAAAGAGTGTAATACAAAAGTGATTGACTACTCTGAGCTTACAGATGCTGTGAATGAGTTTGAAATACTCTATACGGCTACATCTTCTCCTGTGCCTATTATTACTGATGGTATTATAGAACCTTGTGATTTTGATAGATACTGGTTTGATTTGGCACTGCCTCGTGACATTAACTATAATAAAGGTGAACGTATACATCTTTATGTAATAGATGATTTAAAAGTAATAGTCGATGAAAATGTAAGTGCTCGTGAAAATGCAGCAAGAGCAGCACATGGAATTATAGGTCGTGGTATTGTAGAATTTTTTGAGTGGTTAAATACACAAGATGTTGAACCTCTTATAAAAGAGATATATCAACGTGCAGATATGGCAGCAAAAGATGAGAGTCTCCGTGTTATAAAAGCAGGATATATTCCAAAAGAGTATGAAGAGGAAGCACAAAAAATGTGTGAACAAGTCCTCAAACGTTTTTTACATGAGTTTACAACAAATATGCGTAGTGCAAAAGAGGATACCCATACAGAACTCCTCAGTGGAGCAATGGCTTCAATAATAAAAGAAAAAGTTTAAGGATAAAAATTTGAGAAGAAGTAGAGCATTTATACCAACAAGTAAAGAAGCACCATCAGATGCACAGTTAGCGAGTCATATATTTTTATCGCGTGCTGGTTTTGTTACACAGACTGCAGCAGGTCTTTATAACTATCTTCCTTTAGCAAAAAGAGTTATTAAAAAAATAGAAAATGTAGTAAATGAGGAGATGACAAAAGTAGGAGCACAAGAGGTTGAACTCTCTTTTGTAACACCAGCTGATTTATGGGCTGAGTCTGGAAGAATTGAAAAATTTGGAAAAGAGCTTCTTCGTTTTCATGATAGAAAAGATAACATGTTCGTTCTTGGACCGACACATGAAGAGATGATGGTTGACCTTGTTCGTAATCGTGTAAACTCTTACAAAAACTTACCACTGAATCTTTACCAGATAAAAACAAAGTTTCGTGATGAAGCAAGACCCCGTTTCGGGTTGATGCGTGGTCGCGAGTTTATAATGAAAGATGGTTACTCTTTTCATGCTTCTACTGAAGATTTAGATAGAGAATTTAATGCTATGGAAGCAGCTTATAAAAAGATTCTTACTCGTTTAGGGCTTGATTATCGTGTTGTTGAAGCAGATAGTGGGGCGATTGGTGGCAGTGGTTCTAAAGAACTTATGGTTATTGCAGATAGTGGAGAAGATACTATAGCAATCTGTTCATCATGTGAGTATGGTGCAAATATTGAAGCCGCAGTACGTGCATCTCGTAGTGATATTCCAGAAGCTCCAGAAGCATCGTTTAACAAATTTCAAACACCAAATGTAAAGAGTATAGAGGATTTAGCACTGTTTTTTAAAGTTGATCCTTACTACACTGTTAAGTGTGTTGCTAAAAAACTTGTTTATGAAGAGGAGAGCGAAATTGTCCTTTTCTTTATGCGTGGTAGTGATAATCTTCAAGAGGTAAAAGCACTGAATGCTGCAGAAGCACTTGATATCGAAGATGTGAGTGAAGTGGAGTTAGAAGAGTTAGGATTAGTTCCTGGTTTCATAGGACCACTTGATCAAGACAAAGCAAAGCATGTTATAGATAGTGATCTTGAAAATGCTACGAATATGATCCTTGGTGCTAATGAATTAGATTATCACTATATAGGAGCAGATTTAAGTGTAATAAGTGAAGTGGCTTATTTTGCTGATATAGCTGAAGTAAATGAGGGTGATAAATGTCCTCATTGCAATGGTACACTTAGCTTTACAAAAGGAATAGAAGTAGGGCACATCTTTAAACTTGGTACTACTTATAGTGAAGCTTTAAAAGCAGAGTACTTAGATGAAAATGGAAAAGCTCAGCTTTTTATAATGGGGACATACGGGATGGGAATTTCACGTTTAGTAGCTTCTGTTATAGAACAGCACCATGATGAAAATGGTTGTATCTGGACAAAAGAGACAGCCCCTTATATGGTCAATATTATGATAAGTAACATCAAAGATGAGACTCAAGTAGCCGTAGCAGAAGAGTTGTATAAAAACTTGCAAGAGCAGGGTGTTGAAGTAATGCTGGATGATAGAAAAGAGCGCTTTGGCTTTAAAATGAAAGATGCTGAACTTATTGGCTTTCCATATACTGTTATTGTTGGTAAAGAGCTTGCAAATGGAAATGTTCAAATTTTTGATAGAAAAAGTACAGAAAAAACAGCAGTAAATGTTGCAGAAGTATTTGATAAAGTGATGGCGTTAGTATAATATGGTCTATTTTGTTGTTTATCTCTTTTTAGAAGTTCTTATTTCTGTAAATATCTCATCTGAAATAGGAGGATTAGCAACTTTTTTTGAAATAATGGCAACTGCTTTTTTAGGCATAAGTATACTCATTAACTTTAGAAAAACATTGCTAGAGAATCTTCAAGCAGTATCTTATAACTGTATAGATCTTCAGCAGTTTCAAAAGCTGAATCTTTTTTCTCTTTTTGGAGCTATTTTTTTAATTATTCCAGGGTTTTTAACAGATATTATAGGTGTTTTACTACAGTTTAGTGTTGTTACGAGTATGTTGGTTAACCGTTACGGTGTAAAATCAGGTCATTGTAAAACCTCTTATGAGGAAAAAAATAATTTTAAAAAGGATTCAAATGTCATTGACGTCGAAATTATTAGCGACAACGCTACTCTTAAGTAGTTTAGTAGAAGCTAGCCCAGTTGTTGGAAAAAAAGTTGAGAAGTATTTAGATAATGAGTTTGGAGATAATCCACGAATTAAGAGTATCACTATTAAGGTAGTTGAAGAGAAACCACTGCCAACTTTAAAGGGTTGGGATGCTTATATAGTCTCAGTAGATGCCGTTTTAAAAGATAAACCAAAAGATAAAATTAATCAAAAAATGATTTGGTTTTCAAATGGTCAAGTTATAACAAAAGAGCTTGTAAATATAGATAATAGTGAAGACTTTACTGAAATGGTAAAGCCTAGTTTTCAAAAAGAGTACTATAAAAAAGAGAACTTAGTCTATGGGAATGTAAATGCAAAACATAAAGTAGCAATTTTTTCTGATCCCCTCTGTCCATTTTGTAAAAGTTTTGCCCCTAAAGCAATGGAGTTTATGAAAAAAGATCCTAGTAAATTTGCTGTTTATTATTATCATTACCCAATACTTAGAATACATCCTGCTTCTGCAATTATTATTCGTGCGGCTGTTGTCGCTGAGCGTCAAGGAATAAAAGATGTAAGTATAAATATGTACAGTATTAAAGTGAATCCTCGTGAAAAAAATGTGCAAAAAATATTAAAAGCATTTAATAAAGCAACAGGTGCACATGTAACGGAGAAGGAGATTAAAGAAAAATCTGTAACTATGCAGATAGCATCTGATAAGCAAATAGCAAAAGATGTTTTTGTAAGTGGTACTCCAACGATCTATATGGATGATAAGATAGATAAAACTAGAAAACTTTACGAAATAATAAAATAATGACAAAATTAACTATAGCAACAAGAGTATCGGATTTAGCACTTTGGCAAGCATATCACATTAAAGATAGAGTAGAAGCCTCTTTTCCTGATGTGGAAGTAGTACTTAATAAAATAGTGAGTAATGGTGATAAAATTTTAGATAAGCCACTTGCACTAATAGGTGGAAAAGGGCATTTTACAAAAGAGCTTGAAGATGCGATGCTTGCTGGTGAAGCAGATATAGCAGTACATTCACTTAAGGATGTTCCAACATATATCCCAGAGGGTTTAGAACTTGTTGCCGTTACAAAACGCCAAGATCAAAGTGATGTTTTTTTATCTCATAAATATAGTAATTTAGATGAATTACCTAAGGGAGCAGTAGTAGGGACAACAAGTCTTCGTCGTCGTATGCAACTGCTTAAAAAGAGACCTGATTTAAGGGTAAAAGACCTTAGAGGTAATGTAAACACTCGACTTCGTAAACTCGCGGAGGGTCAGTACGATGCAATCATTTTAGCATTTATTGGACTCGATAGATTAGATCTGTTAAAAGATATACCTTATACGGAAAAACTTTCACTTGACATGATGATACCACCTATGGGGCAAGCTGCACTTGGAATTGAAATAGTAAAAGGTAATGCAAAGATACTTGAAATTGCAGAGAGTCTTAAAGATGAAGATACTTATATCTGTACACAGATTGAGCGAGCATTTATCTCTAAAATTGGGGCTGGATGTTCGGCACCTGTTGCTTGTAATGCTGTAAAAAATGGTAATGAGATTACTTTTAGAGTTATGCTTGGATTTCCTGATGGAACGAATATTATTAATGAAAAGATAGTTTGTAGTGTAGAAGCATCAAAAGAGTTGGGACAGAGTGTCGCACAAAAAATGATAGATAATGGTGCTTTAGAGTTGTTAGCAAATGCAGAGAAAATAGCATTTAAAGATGAAATGCCACAGAGAATTTAAAAGATGAAAAACACAATAGAGCTTTTAAAAAAGCATAATGAACTTCGTATTATAGAAGAACCTTTAGATATTTACCTCGAGATTCCACACTTAGCATATGCAGAGGTGAAAAAAAAAGATGGTGGTCAAGCTATACTCTTTACAAATGTAATCGAAACAAAAAGTGGCAAAAAGTTTACTGAACCAGTTCTTATGAATGTTTTTGGTTCTTATAAACGATGTGAACTTCTTTTTGGTCGTACTATAGAATCAGTTGCTGATGAGATAACAAACTTACTTCATATGAAACCACCAGCAGGTTTTATGGATAAAATTAGCATGGCAAAAGAACTTTTTAACTTGAAAAATATTTTTCCAAAACGACTAAAAGGTGAGGGTGAATGTCAAGCAGTACAATTTTTTAAAGATGATATAGATTTAACATCACTACCTGTTTTAACAACATGGGAGCAAGATGGTGGTCCATTTATTACTATGGGACAAGTTTATACACAGAGTCTTGATGGAGAGATGGTAAACCTTGGAATGTATAGACTTCAAGTCTATGATAAAAATCATCTTGGCATGCATTGGCAGATTCATAAAGACTCTTCACACTTTTTTGATCAGTATCAAAAAGCTGGTAAAAAGATGCCTGTGAGTGTAGCTATAGGTGGTGATCCACTTTATACTTGGTGTGCAACTGCACCACTTCCTTATGGTGTCAATGAGTTACTGATGTATGGACTTATAACAAAAAAACCAGCACAACTTGTAAAATCACTTACGAATAATCTCTATATTCCTAAAGATGTGGATTATGTGATAGAGGGTTGGGTAGATACTGCTGAAATGAAAATAGAAGGTCCTTTTGGGGATCATACAGGTTACTATACTTTAGAAGAGTCTTATCCTGTCATGGAAGTTTCTGCTATGAGTATGAAAAAAGAGCCTGTTTTCTTAGCAACTGTTGTTGGAAAACCACCTTTAGAAGATAAGTATATGGGTTGGGCAACTGGAAAGATATTTTTCCCACTTTTAAAGACTACCGTTCCTGATTTACTTGATTATCATATGCCAGAAAATGCAGGCTTTCACAATCTTATACTTGCTAAAATGCAACCACTCTATAAAGGGCATGCTAAACAGTTTATGCATGCTTTTTGGGGTGCGGGACAGATGAGTTTTGTAAAACATGCTATTTTTGTTGATGAAAAAGCTCCATCTTTAGATAATTATGAAGCTTTTGCAGCATATGTTTTAGATAGATTTACTCCAAAGTCTATGTTCATTACGGAGGGAATTTTAGATGCACTTGATCACTCTTCAGATGAGACATTAGTAGGTGGAAAATTAGGTATTGATGCTACATTGGCAAATAAAGTAGAAGGACCAAATCTTCTTGGAGATGCAGAGCTTTTAGAAAAAGTGCAAGTGCTTATGCCAGATGCAATCTCTTTACATCAGTATATGAGAAGAACGAAAAATCCAATAACTGTTATAACTGTAAATAAAACGAAAAATGCTCGTGAGTATTTTGATGCTCTGTTGAGTTTAAGCACAAATATTAGAGTAGTTGTTTTTGTAGATGAAAAAGCAAATGATGTTTTAAATTCATATATGCTTTTATGGCGTGTAACAAATAATATGGACGCAATAAGAGACATATATCAATCTGGTTTAATGGTTGGAATCGATGGAACAAACAAATCTAAGATAGATGGATTTACTCGTGAATGGCCGGATGATGTTGATTGTACTAAGAGTGTAGTAGATAGTTTGCATGAAAAAAATCTATGGAATTTAGAAGAATCTCTTTATAAAAAGTATCAATTATAAGAGATATTAGAGTTTTATTTGTGATATTTCTTTGATATAAGGAATTTATAATATTTTCTAATGTAATATAGAAGCATAATTTAAAAGGGTATGTATGAAAAAAATTGTTTTAATTCTTTTATCACTGACTATTTTTACATTAACTTCCTCAAATGCTGCCATATACAAAGGACAACGTGTTTTTGTCAAGCAATGCCTTAAATGTCATAAAGAGGGTCAAAACTTTGTAGCAACTTATAAGATGAAAAAGTGGAAAAAGTGGATGAAAAACAAAGGTAAACCTCTTGCTCAATTACACTTAAAAAAGCAAAAAGCAAAAAAATCTTATAGATATTTCAAAAGTAGAAAATATACAAAAAAAACGAAACATTTAAGACAGTTCCTTATTGAATATGCAAAAGATAGTGGGAATGTACCTGCTTGTAATTAGTGAGTAAAAACTAATTGTAATTTTTTTTTGATAAGAGTTTCTTTCCTCTTTGTAAAATCACCTTATTTCGCTAAAATACGATACTTTTTAAAATCGGAGAACCCAATATGGATAAAATGTGGTCAGGTCGCTTTAGTGCGAGTGCTTCAAGTCTTTTAGATCAATTTAATGCTTCAATTATGTACGATAGAAAACTTTATAAGGAAGATATAGAAGGATCATTAGCACATGCAGCAATGCTTGCAAAACAGGGAATTCTTTCAACTGAAGAACTTACTCAAATAGTTGAGGGACTCAATCAAGTAATGAATGAGATAGAGTCAGGTGAATTCAAATGGAATATTTCAGATGAAGATTTGCATATGGGTATAGAGAAGCGTCTTACCGCAATTATTGGTGATGCAGGAAAAAAACTGCACACTGCAAGAAGTCGTAATGATCAAGTCGCTGTCGATTTTAGGCGTTTTGTGCTTCGTCAAAACTTAGAAATAGTGGATGCTCTCAAACTTTTAATGAAAGAGATTCTCGTTGTTGCTAATAAACATACCGAGACACTTATCCCTGGTATGACGCATCTCCAACATGCACAGCCAATTAACTTTGGTTTTCATTTGGGTGCATATCTTTCAATGTTTAAACGGGATATCGCTCGTTTTGAAGACTCTTACAAACGTAACAATATTTCTCCTCTTGGATGTGCTGCACTTGCTGGAACACCGCATAATGTAGATCGTGGTATGACTGCTGAGATTTTAGGTTTTGACAGTGTAAGTGTGAACTGTTTAGATACGGTGAGTGATAGAGACTTTGCATTAGAAATTTTATTTAATATTTCAACTATGATGATGCATATCTCACGCTTGAGTGAAGAGTTAGTAATGTGGTCATCTTATGAGTTTGGTTTTGTTGAACTATCAGATGAGTACTCAACTGGTAGTTCAATCATGCCACAAAAGAAAAATCCTGATGTTCCAGAACTTCTTCGTGGTAAAACTGGTCGTGTTTATGGTGCCCTTATGGGATTATTAACAGTTATGAAAGGACTACCTCTTGCTTACAACAAAGATACACAAGAAGATAAAGAGGGTGTTTTTGATGCAGTTGAAACAGCTACAATTTCATTAGAAATTTTAAAAGAAGCTATTAAAACTATGGAAGTAAAAGCACATAATATGGAATCTGCTTGTGCTATTGGTCATTTATCCGCAACAGATTTAGCGGACTACTTAGTTGAAAAATGTGATATACCTTTTCGTGAAGCTCACTTTATCACAGGTCGTGCTGTTGCAAAGGGTGAAGAGATAAATGTTGACTTATCGAAGATGGACTTTAAGTATCTTAAAGAGATTGATGCTCGTATAAATGAGGATGTAATGGAGTATTTAGGACTCCGTCACTCCATGAATGCAAGAACATCAGAAGGTGGAACTGCAAGCGTAAAAACAAAAGAACAGCTCAAACATTTTGAAGATTTTTTAGAAGGAAAAAACTAGATGAAAATAACTGTAACACATAAAGATGCTATGAAGTTTGAGGCTAAAACTGCAAAAAGTAGTTTTATTATAGATTGTCCTATTATCTCACCCATTGAGTATTTTTTGTCAGGAATTATTACTTGTAGTGCAACGGATCTTATTCTTATACCAAAAAATCAAGGAAAAACTGTTACAAATTTAGTTGTAGATGGTGAAGTGAATCGTGCTGAGCCACATCCAGCTAAGTTTGATACACTTCATTTAACATATAGTTTTAATTCAGATGGTGATGATACTACTGCAGCAAGATGGGTAATGGCTTCAGTTGAGACTTACTGTTCTACTATAAACACTATCCGTGATACAACAGCTATTAGTTACTCTATTACTCATAATGGAAAACTTATTCGTGAAAATGAGAAAATGATCTCTGGTGGGGGATCAAATATTGATATGGGTGAAATAGAAGCCTGTCCAAGTTAAATCTCTAAAAAGTTGGCATTTTGTCCAACTTTTCCTTTCTCTTCATAAAATCTCTTTAATTACATTGCATTTTGCAAACTTTTTTACACTTTATACTATTATTACATAAAATACAAACAAGAAAAAATAGTGAGGATATTTTGATGTTTGAGATGACAATGGTTTTAATGGCAACTGCAGTGTTAGGCACAATAGCTTATGAGTTTACTATGATGATAAAGGGAAGAGAGTGGGGAGAAAATGCTAGTAGTTTTTTCTAGCATTTTTTCATAATAGGTTTAGAGATTATTTTTTGGATCAGAATCATTAAAGTGACCCCAAGCGAGTTTCGTACCACCAAGTATATGAAAATGTAAATGATTCACTTCTTGACCACCATTTTCACCAATATTTGTGATGACACGGTAACCAGCTTTTTTAATTTTCACCTCTTCGACTATCTTTTGTATGAAAGATGTCATACCTTCCATAGTTTGAGGTGTTACTTCACTAAAACTATCGACATGCATTTTAGGGATGGCTAATATATGAACGGGAGCCTTAGGATTGATATCATGAAATGCAAGAAAATTATCATTTTCAAGTACAATATTTGAGGGGATTTCTTTATTTACAATTTTACAAAATAGACACATTGAGCGTTCCTTAGTTTTCTTGAATTATATCACAAGAAAAGGGAATGAAGCTATTTATTAGTAAAATTTAACTATAATCCATTTTAAAATTTAACTATATTATGAGTGAGACAATTTGAAAGAGTGGTACGATAAAATAAATAATGCTAGTAGTGTTGAAACTTTAGAAGAGATTCGCATTGCAGTATTTGGTAAAAAAGGTGTTTTAGCTGCAGAGTTTGCAAAGATGAAAGGTCTTTCTGGTGCAGAAAAAGGTAAGTTAGCAAAAGAACTAAACAGTCATAAATCAGCATTGATGAATGAATTTACAGCTAAAAAGATTACACTGCAAACAGAGGCACTTCAAGTAGCAATGAAAGCAGAATCTATAGATGTTTCTATGTTCTCAACGTCTCCACAATCTGGTGCATTACACCCTGTCATGGAGACTATGGATAGAATTGTCGAATACTTTTCATCAATGAATTTTGCTGTAAAAACTGGTCAAATTGTTGAAGATGATTTTAATAACTTTGAAGCACTTAATCTTCCAAAGTATCATCCAGCACGTGATATGCAAGATACATTTTATTTTAAAGATGAAATGATGCTTCGTACTCATACATCACCTGTTCAGATTAGAACGATGATGGCTACGAAACCACCCATTCGAATGATAGCTCCTGGTGCAGTTTTTAGACGCGATTATGATCTTACCCATACACCTATGTTTCATCAAGTTGAGGGTCTCTTAGTTGACCAAGAGGGAACAGTCTCTTTTGCAAACTTAAAGTTTATTTTAGAAGATTTTCTTCGTTATATGTTTGGTGATGTTACCGTTCGTTTTCGTCCATCATTCTTTCCTTTTACGGAACCATCTGCTGAAGTAGATATTTCATGTGTCTTTTGTAAAGGCGAGGGATGTCGTGTATGTTCACATACTGGTTGGCTTGAAGTTTTAGGATGTGGTATTGTTGATCCTAATGTTTTTGAAGCAGTCAATTATAAAGATGTGAGTGGCTATGCATTTGGACTTGGTGTAGAGCGTTTTGCGATGTTAATTCATCATATTGGAGATTTGCGTTCACTTTTTGAAGGCGATATTAAATTACTGGAGCAATTTCAATGATAGTTACAAAATCTTGGTTAAATGAGTGGATAGATTTAAGTGGTATCACAACACAAGAAATTGCAAAAACTTTTAATAGTATTGGTTTAGAAGTTGATCGTATTCATGAATACAGAGTACCTGAAAAAATAGTTTTTGGAAAAGTTTTAGAGTGTGAAAAACATCCAGATGCTGATAAATTGAACGTGTGTCAAGTAGATATTGGTTCAAGTATTCGCCAAATAGTTTGTGGTGCAGCAAATGTAAGAGCTGGTCTCACAGTTGCAGTTGCAGTACTTGGAGCACATATGCCTAGTGGTTTAGTGATTAAACCTGTAAAACTTCGAGGTGTAGACTCTGATGGTATGATCTGTTCAGCTGGAGAGTTAGGTCTTGCTGAAATGGGTAAGGGTATTTTAGAAATTGATGAGAGTGTAGGAAGTGTTAAGCTTGGTGTATCCGTAAATTCTAATGCCTTTTTCAATGATGACTTAATTGAAATTGAATTGACTGCAAATCGTGGTGATTGTCTTAGTATTCGTGGTGTGGCTCGTGATCTTTCTGCTGCATTCGATAGACCAATAAAAGAGTATATAATTACAGATAATGATGACAAACGAGGAATTGGAAGAATTCTTTCTCTTTCTCATGAAAAAGATCTCAATGTAAATCTTAACTATAAAGCACTTGATCTTAAGGACTTAACTGTATCAACACTTGTTAAACTAAGACTAGCACAGATAGAAGAGAATCGGGAATCAGATATTGAAAATCTTCTTTTATATGTAACACAAAGTACAGGTGTGATTTTAAGAGCCTATAAGCATGATTTTTTCTGCTTAGAAGATGATAAAATGGCTAAAATTGAACTTATTGAAGATAAGCAAGGCTATGCTTCTATAAAAGGGAAGTCAATTGCTTCTGTAGTAGGAATTATTCAAAATGATGCCTCGAAAGTTTCTCAAAAAGAGGAGACTATTCTTTTAGAAGCTTCATATATTCCACCTGAAATTATTAGTAAAAAGATGTCGGAATCTAAGATAGAATCAGGTCCAATGTTTTATAAAACATCTCGAGGTAGTGAACCTGAACTTGATGCTGGACTTTCATACTGTATTGATATGATAGAAGCAAATTCTGCATCAAAAACTTATAGTGGAAAGATAGAACTAACAAATAGTTATATTGAAAAAACAGTAATCGTGACTAAGCAAGAGATTGATGAGATAATTGGTGCAAAAATTGATAAATTTGTTGTAGCAAATATTTTGAAAAATCTTGGTTTTAATACATCAAAATCTTCACCAGATAATTTTGTTATTAGTGTGCCACAGTTTCGTCATGATATCGTGAATAAGCAAGATATTGTTGAAGAAATAGTAAGAATGGTTGGTATTGATAATATTCCATCAAAGCCTTTTATTTTAACAGAAGATAATCGTTTAGAAGATAACTATTTTGAGTATAAAAAACGTTCTATTTTTAGACATCGTGGTGCTAGTAATGGATTTTTTGAATCAGTACATTTTGTGTTTGATGAGAAAAAAACTCTTAATTTGTATAATTTTGAAACAACGAAAGAGGAGTTAGAACTCTTAAATCCTATTGTTCAAACACTTGACACTTTAAGACCAACACTTTTAACAGGTCTACTCAAAGCTGCTTCGCAAAATGTTAAAAATGGGTATTCAAGTGTAAGACTTTTTGAAATAGGTTCTGTTTTTACACCAGAACGTGAAGAGTCATATAATATGTCTTTTATTTTTAGTGGTGATAAAGAGAGTGAAAACTTAGCAAATAGTGGTAAGCCAGCTAAAGTTGATTTTGCATACTTTGTACAGAAAATTTCTGATGTTGTGGGTGCAGTAATACTTCGTGAATATAGAACACTCCATACTCTCTCTCATGAGTATCAATCAGCTGAAATTTTGATGAATGGTGAAGTTATTGGTGAACTTTTTCGTGTGCATCCAAATGTTGAAAAAGAGTATGATTTAGATGTGACATTTATGTGTGAATTAAAGTTTTCTAAACTTCCTTATAGCTTAAAAATAGCACAAAAAACTTCCAAGTATCAAGCATCATTTAGAGATCTTAGTATAATTATGCCTCAGAATATGTCTTATGAAAAAGTGAAGGAAGTCATAGACTCTACTGAAATCGAGCAACTTGTTCGTTTTTATCCTGTGGATAAGTATAGTGACGAGAGTTTAGGAAAAAATATGAGTCTTAGTATTCGTTTTGTATTGCAGTCATCAGAAAAGACATTAGAAGAAGAAGATATTACCTCGTCTATGGATGCTATTCTCTCTAAACTAGATTCTGAACTTGGAATTGGACTTAGATAATGAGTAGTGTAGTAGTATTTCCAGCAGAATCTTTCTCTCTAATTATTAGTGAAATAGCACCTGATAAATCTATTTCACATCGTAGTGTAATGTTTGCTATGCTTGCAAATGGTGAAAGTGTTATTGAAAACTTTTTACGTGCTGAAGATACTATGAATTCTTTAGAAATAGTAAAAAATCTTGGTGCAACTGTAGTGGATGATGGAAAAACTATTCGAATCTCTAGTGATGGAATAAAAGAGAGTTTTGAAGTTCTAGACTGTGGAAATTCAGGAACAGGTATGCGTCTTTTTTGTGGACTTTTAAGCTCGGCAAAAGGACATTTCGTTTTAACTGGAGATAAATATCTTCGTTCACGACCTATGAAAAGAGTTACAACACCACTTCTTAGTATTGGTGCAAAACTTGATGGACGTAATGAGGGTGATTTAGCACCACTCTCTATTCGTGGTGCTTCCTTAAATGCCTTTGATTATGAGAGTAAAATTGCTTCTGCACAGGTGAAATCTTGTATGATACTTGCTGCTTTACATGCTAGTGATATTTGCACATATAGAGAGCCAGAGTTATCTCGTGATCATACAGAGCGGATGTTAAGGGGTATGGGTGCAAATATAGTTGTAGATGGACTTAAGACTACTATTACACCAATGAAGGAACTTTTAAATCCTTTAAAAATTAGAGTTCCTGCAGATCCTTCTTCTGCTTTTTTCTTTGCTGTTGCTGCAGCTATTACTCCTAATGCTAGTATACTTTTAGAGGGTGTAACACTGAATCCTACTCGTATAGAAGCATTTAAAGCTTTAGAGAGAATGGGTGCTAATATAACATATGAAATTATAGATAATAAGTACGAACCTCTAGGAAATATTAGTGTTAAATATGCCCCACTTAAGGGAATAGTGATTGAAGATAATATATCTTGGCTTATTGATGAACTTCCTGCTTTAAGTATTGCTATGGCTGTGGCTGATGGTGAGAGTCTTGTTAAAAATGCCCAAGAGTTACGTGTAAAAGAGTCAGATAGAATTTCTACTGTTGTTGAAGGACTTCGTGCATCTAATATTGAAGTGCATGAATATAAAGATGGATACAGGATAGTAGGTGGTGAGTTGAAACCTGCAGAAGTAGATAGTGATGGTGATCATAGGATTGCTATGAGTTTTATTATTGCAGGTATTCGATGTGGTATGAAAGTAACTGATTTAGAGTGTATAAACACCTCTTTTCCAAATTTTTTCGAGTTACTTCAAAAAATTACAAAAGTAGAATTAAAATTATGAAAATAGAACTTGCAGAAAAATATGGCTTTTGCTTTGGAGTGAAACGTGCTATAAAAATTGCAGAAGAGAATACGAATGCAGCGACTTATGGTCCACTTATTCATAACTCTAAAGAGATAGCACGTTTAGATAAAGATTATAAAGTTGGTTTAGTAGAGGATTTTAAAAGTTTTCAAGCAGGTGAAAAAGCTATTGTACGTACACATGGTATTGTAAAAGAAGAGCTTGCCGAACTTAAATCAAGTGGTGTTGATGTTGTCGATGCGACCTGTCCTTTTGTAACAAAGCCTCAAGAAATTACACAAGAGATGAGTGAAGCAGGGTATGATGTAGTGATTTTTGGAGATGAAGCACATCCTGAGATAAAGGGTGTAAAATCTTATGCAACACATGGTGCTGTTGTTGTTACCAGTGTGGATGAGTTAAAAAGTTTAAAACTTAAAGAGAAAGTGGCTTTAGTGGCACAGACTACACGAAAAGTTGAAGACTATATGAAAATAGCAACATACTTAATGCCGAGACATAAAGAAGTAAGAGTTTTTAATACTATATGTAATGCAACCTTTGAAAATCAAGAGGCTGTAGATAATATTTCTAAACAAGCAGATGTAATGATTATTATTGGTGGAAAAAATTCTTCAAATACCAAACAACTTTTTAATATAGCACATGATAATTGTAGCGATAGTTATCATATAGAAGATGAAACTGAACTAGACTCTAATTGGTTTCATAAAAAAAGCTTTTGTGGCATTAGTGCAGGTGCCTCTACCCCTGATTGGATTATACAAAATGTAGTCAATGCAATCGAAAAAAGTGTTTCCTAGTCTCTCCTCTTAGAAACACTTTTTTATTTCTTCACACTTTTCACATTAATTAATAGCTATCTAATCATTTATTTGGTATAATCACGACAATTTTTATGTAACAGAGGATAGATAATGGCGTTCGATAACGAATTATTAGATGAAGAAAACTTTGCAGCGATGTTTGCAGAGAGTGAAAAGAAACAAGAGACTAGCCGTATAGTAGAAGGCGAGATAGTTGAAATCCAAGCGGAAGACAACAGAGCATTAGTAGGTGTTGGCGATAAGTTAGAAGGTATTTTAAGCCTTGATGAAATTCGTGATGAAAATGGTGAACTTAAGTTTACTACTGGTGATAAAATTAAAGTAATGCAAATGGGTTACTATAATGAACGTCCTAAAATTTCTTATAAGAAAGTACTTGAGCAAGAGAAAACTATTGAGTTTATCGATGCACACAAAGATGATTTTGAAGATACAATCATTGAGGGTATTATTACTAAGAAAAATCGTGGTGGTTATGTAGTAGAAGCTGATGCAGTCTCTTTCTTTATGCCACGTTCATTAGCTGCGTTTAAAGACACAGATGATGTTGTTGGTCGTAAAATTAAAGCTCAAGTTGTTAAAGTTGATGCAGCAGAAAACTCAATCATTGTTTCTCGTCGAAAACTTTTCAATGAAGAGCGTAAGAAAAAGAAAGAGATTATTGATCAACTAATGGCAGAAGATGTTATAGTTGAAGGTACTATTAAAAAAATCACTTCATACGGTATGTTCGTTGATGTTGGTGGTGTTGATGGTCTTGTTCACTATAATGAAATTTCTTACAAGGGTCCAGTTAATCCATCAAAACTTTATGAAGAGGGTGATACAGTTACTGTTAAAGCTATCTCTTATGACAAAGATAAACGTCACTTATCTCTTTCAATTAAAGCAGTTCTTCCAGATCCATGGGCTGAAGTTGAATCTGAATTAGATGAAGGTGATACTATTACAGTAACTGTTTCAAACATTGAAGCTTATGGTGTTTTCGTTGATCTTGGAAATGATATTGAAGGTTTCTTACATATTTCTGAAATTTCTTGGAATAAAAATGTTAAAAATCCTAATGATTATTTAACTGTTGGTGAAGAGATTGATGTTGAAGTTATTGAAATTAATTCAAAAACTCACAAGTTAAGAGTTTCTCTTAAACGTCTTTTACCAAAACCATTTGATGAGTTTTTAAAGAACTATAATGAAGGTGACATTGTTACTGGAACTATTACATCACTTACTGACTTTGGTGCATTTGTTCGTATTGCAGGTGTTGAAGGTCTTTTACATAACCAAGATATCTCTTGGGATAAAAATACTAAAGCAAAAGAAGTTTTAAAATCTGGTGAAGAAGTAGAAGTTAAAATTGCTAAAATCAATTCAGAAGATCAAAAAATATCTTTAAATAGAAAAACTCTTTTAGAGTCTCCTATTGACAAATTTGCTGTAAACAATAAAGTTAATTCTGTTGTTACTGGTACTATTCGTGATATCAAAGATTTTGGTGTATTTGTTTCTTTAGAAGATGGTGTTGATGCATTGATTCGTGACGAAGATTTAACGCCACTTGTTAAAGAAGAGTTAGAAGCTGGTCAAGAGATAGAAGCTGCTATCGCTAACATCGATACTAAACGTGATCGTATTCGTTTATCTGTTAAAAAATTAGATTACATTAAAAATCAAGCAATGCTTGAAGAGATTAATGATAATGAGTCACACTCTTTAGGTGACTTAATCAAAGACAAATTCAAGTAAGCATCACTTGTAAATGCAAAAGATTTTAAAGTGGATAACTCCTCTCATTGCAGTTGGAGTTGCCATCTTTATTGTCTTTTTTCTTATATCTATAAATTCTAATGAAGTTTATGTAGAGAGTGAACCTCTAAAACTTAATACAGATGTTAAAAAAGAGAAACAAGAAAAAAACTGGCTAGATCATTTTAGTGAGTCTGAACGAAAAGGGTATGTGTATCCTGTTAATGAAGTTTATGTAAAAGTAAATTTAGAAGAAAAAATAACTAAAACTATAACTTATAAGTTAAATGCAAAGCTTATAGATCCTTACCAGCTCTTTTGTTTGAAGGAAGAACTGAAAAATCACAAACTGAAGTACTATTTAAAACAGGACCAAATGGGTGTAGATTTATTTATTTATTCATCGAAGATTGATAAATTAAAGAACTTAGTTAAAGCACTAAAAAATTATAAAATATCGGCAACAATAAAGCCGTACAGAGAGGATTATTAAATGAAAAAATATACAGTAGTTGTTTGTGACCATATTCATGAAGCTGGTCTTAAAATGCTTGAGGATGATGAAAATATTAACTTTATAATGGCAGCTGATGAGCCAAAAGATAAACTTAAAAAAGAGATTCTTCCTAATGCTGATGTAGCAATAACAAGAAGTTCTACAGATGTAGATGATCTGTTTTTAGCAAATGCTACAAACTTAAAAGCTGTTGTTCGCGCTGGTGTTGGTGTTGATAATGTTGATATACCAGGGTGTTCTAAACAGGGTATCATTGTTATGAATGTGCCAACTGCAAATACTATTGCTGCAGTTGAGCTTACGATGGCACATATGCTTTCATGTATGAGAATGTTTCCATACTCTCATGATCATCTTAAAAATCAACGTATTTGGAAACGTGAGAAGTGGTATGGTTATGAGATGAAAGGAAAAAAACTTGGTGTTATTGGTTTCGGTAACATTGGTTCTCGTGTTGCAAAACGTGCGAAAGCATTTGAGATGAATATTGTAGCATTTGACCCATACATTAATCCCTCAAAGGTTACTGACTTAGATATGACTTATACTAAAAACTTTGAAGATATTTTAGCTTGTGATATTATTACTATTCATACACCTAAAAATAAAGAAACTATAGGGATTATTGGTAAAGAAGAGATAGCAAAAATGAACGATGGTGTAGTTCTTGTTAACTGTGCTCGTGGTGATCTTTACAACGAGGAAGCACTTTTAGAAGGGCTTACAAATGGAAAAATTCGTTTTGCTGGTATTGATGTATTTGGTAAAGAGCCTGCAATTAATAACCCACTTCTTGATTTAGAAAACATAGTTGTTTCTCCTCACTTAGGAGCTAATACTTATGAATCTCAGTATAATATAGGGACACAAGCTGCTAATAATGCTATTGAAGCTGCTAAAGGTATTGCTTATCCTCATGCACTCAATTTACCTATTGATGAGTCAAAAATTCCTAAATTTGTAAAACCATTCTTAGAGATGGGACAAAAGATAGGTTTCTTAGAGTCTCAAATGAGTAAAAGTCAAATTATTAGTATTAAAGTAAAAGGGTATGGTGAGATTGCAGAGTATGTTAATTCTCTCTCTACATTTGTTGCAGTTGGTGCTATGAGTCAAAACTCTGGTGATACTATTAACTATGTGAATGCTGAGTTTGTTGCTAAAGAGAAAGGTATTAAGATAGAGACTGAAGCTTGTTCTGATTCTGCTGTTTATAAAAATCTTATTACTATTAAACTTACAACTAGTGAGGGTACTACTACTATTTCTGCTACTATCTTTGATGATAATGTTCAACGTTTAGTAAATATTGATGGTTTTGATATTGATGTTGCCCTTCGTGGTGATATGATTATGTTTAAAAATTCTGATGTTCCAGGTGTTATTGGTAGCATTGGTTCTGTTCTTTCAAATAACAGTGTAAATATTGCTGACTTCTCACTTGCTAGAAACGATAAAGGGGAAGCACTTGCTGTTATTCTTGTTGATAATGCTGTAAGTGAAAAATCTCTTAATGAGTTAGCAACATTAGATGCTTGTTTAAGTGTAAACTACGCAAGAGTATAATCAAAAATATTTCCCCGTACCCTTAGGTCGGGGTTGTTCATTCCCATAAAATTCTCATAAAAGAGATAGTTTCTAATACAGATTTCCATTGCATATATAGATATACCAATATATTTTAGGCTTCATAATATAGGAAATATAAAATCTTGTATTTATGAGATAGATACTCACCCCTCAACAGAAAAATAATTAGAGTAAAACTCCTTGATACCCTTAAAGCACATATAGAAGAAAATAATCATGATTTTGTATAAAAGAGAATTGCTCTAAAATAAATTTTAGAGCAATTATATCTTAAAGAGGATCGTTAATAGAGACAGCTTTTTTCTCATGAAAATGAAAGTGAGCTTCAAGGTCTGACATATTTAAAAGAACAGGTACAACTATAAGAGAAGCTATAACGGCTGCAATTGTACCAAATATAAGTGCAACACCTAGTCCGCCAAAGACTGCATCATTCGCTAAGAGTAGTGATGCTAACATAATAGCTACAGCAGTTAAGAAAATAGGCTTAGCACGTGTTGCTGTTGAGTATGCAATAGCTTCAGCCTTATGCATGCCTTTATCTCTCATAAGTGACTTCGTAAAGTCTATAAGTAGCAGGGAGTTACGTGAACTAATACCAATAAGAGCGATAAACCCTATAAGTGAAGTTGCTGTTAAGAAAAATGTATCTATGGTGAAAAAATCCCAAATAAAGTGTCCAACTATAACACCAATTATAGAAAGAAATGAACCTAATAAAATAATACCACTTAAAGTATAGCTTTTATAGTAGATAACCATTAGTAAAAATATGAGAATTAGAGCAGCAATAAATGCCGCCCCTAAATCTATAAATGTATCTATAGTTACTTTCATCTCTCCATCCCAAACTAAGTCATAAGTTTCACCATTATTTTTATTTTTTATTTTTAAATTAAAAAGTCCAGTTGTCTCTACATCATAATCTTTACTAAAATATTCCATTATTTTATCTCTTGCTTCTATAAGAGGGTAGACTTGCGATACCATGTCTGTTTCTGCTAAAATATTTGTCATTCTATGCAGGTCCTTAGTCATGATAGAAGGATTTGATTTTTTAGGAACAATCTCTACTAGTTCCGTTACCGGAATCATCATTCCCATTTTATTCATTAACTTAAGAGAAGTGAGTTTCGCTTTTACAGCATTAAGAGAACTATTTGTAAATCGTTTTGATTCTTGAGAAAGAGAGAGGTAGATAGGAATCTGGTCATTATATTTATCAGAGTTCTTGACCGCTATCTGCATACCTTCAAAGGCTAAATAAAGTATGTTATTGAGTTGTTTTACATCTACTCCTGATTTTGCAATTTTCACACTATTTGCTTTTACTTCAAAAGTGTCATATATAGTATCTTGCATAATATCAATATCTACAAGACCCTTAGTATCTTTAAAAATATCTGAAATTTTCGCAGATATTTCTCTTATACCTTTATCGTTATTACCATACACTTCCATTACGATTGCAGCCATTGTAGGTGGTCCTGCAGGTGGTTCAACAAAGGATATTTTAGTATTTGGATATATCTTTTCACAAGTTGATTGAATAGTAGGACGCATACGTTGTACCATTAGATATGATGGTTCAGTTCTATGATGCTTTTTTGTAATATTTACAACAATTTCAGCAACATTTTCAGCATTTTTAAATTGACTTCCCTTTATAAGTCCAGCAAAGTCAAGAGGAGAACCCATACCTAAGAAAACTTCAGTATCAACAACTTCTTTCTCTTTTATAACAAAAGAACTTACACACTGCGTTACTCGTTGTGTCTGTTCAATAGAATTTCCATTTGCAAGTTTTACATAGATGTTAAAAGTGTCATTATTTTTTCCTGGGAGCATTTTTGCTAGAACGATTTGCCATGGAGCAATCATCATTACAGAGAGAATAAATGCTGCAAGTGTACCTAAAAGAATAAATTTTCTTTGAAAACTACTCTCTATTCCTGTATAGACTGCTTTTTCAAACTTTTGAAACATTAGTGCTTTCCTTTTTTAGAGTGGTCAGGACGTTTTAAAATACGTACTGCAAGATAAGGTGTAAAGATATAAGCCACAAAGAGTGAAGCTATAAGTGCAACAGGTACATTAGCGGGAATAGGTTTCATAAACTGACCCATCATTCCACCAACAAATGCCATTGGAACCATAGTCATAATTATGGCAAGTGTCGCGATATTTGTAGGTGCACCTATCTCATCTGTTGCTTTTATCATAAGTTTATCAGCCGATTCATGTGCTGATTCTGGAGAGTGGTAGTGTCTATGAATATTTTCAATAACAATAATAGCAGCATCAACAAGAAGTCCCAGTGAGAGTAAGAAAGCAAAAAGTGTAATACGATTAATTGTCTGTCCTGTTAAAAATGCCACAAAAAGTGTAATTGCTAAAATAGCAGGAACAGTAAAAGTGACTATAAGTGACTCTCTCCAACCAAGCACAAAAATTAGTAAAATAGCGATAATAACAATAGATAAAAGAAGATGTTTTACAAGTTCGTTTACAGCTTCATCTGCACGTTCTCCATCATTTCTTGTAATTACATAGTTTATGCCATTTTGTTTAAGGTACTCTTTATAATTTTCTAACTCCTCTTTTACTTCATCCGCAATAATAACAGCATTTGTTCCTTGCAGTTTTGAAACTGTAAGTGTTACCTGCTCCTCATAGGGTGAAAATTTCCCATTCTCTTGACGTTTAGAGATAGAAGCTGATTTGAAATTTTGTATATCGTAAGAGTTCATAACCTTTGCTACTTGTGAGAGATAAATAGGAGAACCCATATACTGTGCGACTATGATATTTCCAACATCACGAGCATCTTCAATAGCATTTTTAACACCTAACATTACTATTTTATTTCCATCAGTTCTATTTTTTATGGCAGGTACATTATAGGCTAATGACTCTACAGATTTCATAATTTGACCCATAGAGAGGTTGTACCCTGAGAGTTTATTAATATCTACTTCAATGTTGAACTGGTGTTGATGACCACCTTTTACTTCAGTAACTGCAACATTATTAAGACCATTTATATGGTGCTGGATCTCTTTTACCTTATCGTATAGCTCTGTTCTTGATATTGATTTATCTTGAGAGTAAAAAGCGATGGAGACAATAGGAATATCTACATCAATATCTAAAGGTTTAATTATAGGCTGCATAGCACCTGTAGGAAATATATCTGAGTTTTGCATAATTTTATCATAAACTTTAAGGTTAGAGTTCTCTTTCTCTTCACCTATAAAAAAGGCTGCATTAACAATACCAACATTATCTTGAGCAATACCATAAATATGCTCCACACCTTTTACCTCTTTGAGTTTACGTTCTAAGGGTCTTACAATAATCTTTTCTACTTCTTCAGCACTTGCACCAGGAAGAGCTACTATAACAGTAGAACCACTTACCACCATCTGAGGATTTTCTTCCCTTGGCATAATTATAAGCGAAAGGTATCCAATAGCAAGTAGAAAAAATCCTAATACAGCAGTAAGAGGATTTCGTATAAATGCTTTGGCTAGTTTACCAGCAGAGTCTGTTGGTTTGTATTCTACTTCTTCTTGCATAAGAATCTCCTCTATTTAATATTAACAGTTGCATACATACCAGGATATACAGACTTATTGTTAGTTTTAAATGACACTTTTATTTTAAATGTATGTGTCATAGGGTTTGAGTTAGGAATAATCGCTGTAACAGTTCCAATAGTTTTTACATGCAATGAAGGAATTTCAACAGTTACTTTTTTTCCATGACTAATAAGTGCTAAGTTACTTTCAGCAATTTCTGCACTAATTTTAAGATCACTTAAGTCAGAGAGAATAACAGCTGGCATACCAGGCATAGCCATCTCTCCAACTTTAATATTTTTGGCTACAACTACACCATTATTAGGAGCTTTTATATTTAAATAGTTATATTGATTTTCTACCTCTTGAAGTCTTGCTTTTGCTATTGACATCATATCTTTTAGATTTTTGGCTGCAAGTTCTAAGTTTTCTACTTCATATTTTGAAACCATATCTTTTGCAAGAAGTCTAATATGACGGTCAAGGTTGATTTTAACATTTGTATATTGGTTCTGATACATCTGTAAACTCAGTTCTGCTTGGCGTTTAGCGGAATCTATCTCTCGTGAATCAATAGTGTAAAGAGTCTGATTCTTTTTGACTTTTTCACCTTCACTTACAAATACATTTGTTACAAAACCCATAAAACGACTTGTTATCATCTTTTGGTTGTCAGAGATTACACTTCCTGAAAGAGTGATGTTTTCTGCTAGTAGTGAAGCCGCAAGTGCTAAGATTAGTAGTAGTTTTTTCATTTTATTTTCCTTGATTTGCTAGTTTTTCTAAAGCAAATATTTTTTCATTTCTTGTATTTTTAGCTATTTGAAGTTGTAATATCTTTTGAATCTGTTCAGACTGCTTAATAATTACATCATTCATAGATGAGAGTTTCTCTTTGTATCGTCCCTCATAGTTTTCATAAATTGCACTTGCTAAATCTAACTCTTTTTCTAAGGACTCTATCTCCTCATCAGCAGTGGCAATTTCAGTTCTTATTTTAGCAAGTTTCAGTGCTATTCCATGTTTTGCAAGTTCTACTAGAGAGAGCATTTTCATATGCTCTATTTTTGATTTTTCTATTTTGGCACTATCTATGCCACCGTTAAAAAGGTTCCATGTAAGTCTAGCACCAACAGTATAAGCTTTGTGATCAGAAGCATCCCCTAAAAAAGCATCATCAGCTGTAGCAACTTCACCAAATGCACCTATAGTAGGATAGTAAGCAGCCTGAGAAGTGTTAAGCATATTTTTACGTATACTTAAACCTATAGAAGCTTTTTGGATGTCAAGATTTGATGTTAAAATTTCATCATCACTCATAAGAGAAACTTCAACATCACTAGATGGTGTAGTGATCTGTGATACTTTTTCATTAAGTAAAAAACTAATGTAGTGATAGAGTAGTTTTTTGTTTGAATTCATATGCATTAAAAGTCGTGTTACATTCCCTTTTTTTGCTTTTACTTCAAGAAGATCTATTTTTTTAGCATATCCAACATCAATCATATTTTGAGTGGTATCCTCAAGCCTCTCTATATTGTTCAAGATAGTTGTAAGATTTTTAATTGAATCATTTAAGAGTTTCATATCGTAGTATGATTTTCTTAGTTGATAAATTTTTTCATTTAGAACTGCATCTTTTTCCAAAGATTTCATTTTTGTCATGGCTTCCATGATTTTAGAGTAATAACTTAGTGCAAATCCTGTAAAAAGAGGAACTTCATAACGAAGTTTACTTTGGAAGAAGTTTCTATCGTCTGGATAGTTTAGGTCTTTTGGCTGAGTTGCTAAAAGTGCTGCACCCTCAGCAGGTGTAGTTGGAGTTGAAAATTCACTAAACCCAAAATCTCCAAAAGTTGCTTCACGAGAAGTGAGTTTAAATCCAAAAACATTCCCCGCATCGTTTGATCTGGCAAAGTCTTGTACAAAGTCAAGTTTACCCCAGTTCATTCCGCTGACAGTCTCCTCTTCTTTTTGAGCGCTAAGGACATCCATATCCGCAGCTTTAATCTCAAGGTTGTTGTTCTTTAATATGCTAAGTGCCTCTTCTAAATTTGGTGAAGAAGTACTTGAAGCATTGAGTGTTAGTAGTATTGAAATTATAGACAATATCAATTTCATTTATGCTTTCCTTTTGAATGGTATAGTTAAGAATTTATTATAACACATATATATTTAACTTATGTGGTATTTTAGACAAATTACTACAAATTTATACTAGAATGTGTATATTATAACTTCATATAGATTAAAGTTGCACTAAATATGATAAAATCAGAGTAAATTTAATTTATTTAATAAAGGCAGACTCATCGATATGCAAATGGTAGTAGATTCTCTTCGTAAAAAGGGAAAGATATATAAAAAAATGCAAGAGATAACTCCTAAAGAGTTAGGAATAAGAAACAAAATCCGAATCTACAAAGCAACTGATATAAAAGGTTACTTCTGGGCAATTTTTGCTATAAGTCAGAAGAGTAGAATTTTAATGAAAGATGTGCATAAAATGCAAGAAATATATGCAAAACTCTCTATCTTCTGCGAGCATAATTTTAAATATAAGATTATTTTTATAGATGCTCCTTTATGCTCTAAAGCAGCATCTGCATTTAAAGAGATAGGTTGGAAAATTCAAAAATGATTCTTTGTGATATCGGCAATACTTCTTATCATTTTCAAACCTCAAAGAAAAATTATAAAGAGGATGTATTAAGTTTTAATCCTTCGAATATAAAAGAAAAAGTCTATTATATTTCTGTAAATGTATCATTAGAAGAGAGACTTAAATCATTGGAAAATTGGGTAGATATTACGACTGCTATTGATATGAGTCAGTACTATACAACAATGGGTAAAGATCGAATAGTCGCTATGGCATCCGTATCTGATGGCGTGATTATTGATGCTGGAAGTGCTATAACTGTAGATGTTGTAAGAGAAAATATTTTTGAGGGTGGATTTATTCTTCCTGGTGTCAATGCGATGCAAGAAACTTATAAGAGGACCTCTCCAGCACTTGATTATGTTTTGAATTTTGGTGTAAATTTAGAAAAATTGCCAAAAAATTCTCAAGATGCTATAAGTTATGGGGTGTTGAAATTACTTTATACTGAAGTTATTTCTTATAGGCTTCCCATCATTTTAACTGGTGGTGATGCTCATGTTTTACAAAAAGTTTTTAAAGATGCAAGGGTTGATGAGGCACTAATATTTACAGGAATGAAAGAGCTTATAATGAAACTTTGAGTAAAATTTAGATAAAATGCGAAAATTATAACAGAATAGAAAAGGGCTAATATGCTAACAGTTGCACTTCCAAAAGGTCGAATCGCTAAAGAGACACTAGAGATATTTGAAACAATCTTCGGAGATAGTTTTAAGTTTGATGATAGAAAACTTATTTTGGAGACTCCAAACTTTCGTTTTTTACTTGTTCGTAACCAAGATGTTGCAACTTATGTTTATCATCAGGCAGCAGATATTGGTGTTGTAGGGCTCGATACATTAGAAGAACAAGGGCTTGATGTAGTGCGTCTACTTGATTTACAACGTGGTGTTTGTAAAGTATCTATAGGGATGAAAGTAGGGGAGAAACTTGATCTTACCAAACCAGAACTAAAAGTTGCTTCAAAAATGGTAAACATTACTAAGCGTTACTTTGAAGAGCGTGCCGTAAGTGTGGAAATTATCAAACTTTATGGTTCTATTGAACTTGCTCCTCTTATAGGACTTGCAGATATGATTGTAGATATTGTTGAAACGGGAGCTACTATGAAGCAAAATGGTTTAGAAGTTGTTGAAGACATTATGACCTCTTCAACATACTTAATTGCTAATAAAAATTCATATATTGCTAAAAAAGATGAAGTACTCGATATTTATGAAAAGATAAATGAAGTAATAAAAGCGGAGCAAAACAGTAAGCGATGAGTGAGCAGATGACAAACTTAGATCTCTATGCAAAGGCAGAACATCTTTTGGGTATAGAAGAAGCAACAGAAGCTCTTTACGACCTTTATAGAAGTGAACTTGATGAGAAAGATGTAAAAACATTGCTTGATGTTGGTTGTGGTCGTGGTGGCTTTATGCAACGCATGATAAGTGATGGTGTGAAGTGTAAGGGTGTTGATTTAAGTCAAATCATGGTTGATGAGTGTTTAGCTCAAGGACTTGATGCTGAGTGCATAGATGCTCGTAATGTTGATGGAAAATATGATGCAATTGTAAGTATCTTTGATGTACTAAATTTTATGGATAAAGAGACTCTTGTATCGTTTTTAAATGCTATAGCTGAGAAACTCAATGATGATGGTATTTTTATAGCAGATATAAATACACTTTATGGTTTTAGTGATGTAGCAGAGGGAACAATGTCTAAAGATACAGAAGATGAGTTTTTAAGTGTAGATGCTATGTTTGAAAATGATGAACTTCATACGAAATTTACACTCTTTGAGAAGAAAGTGGATGGTCTTTATAAAAAGTACCAAGATACTATAGTCCAACACTTTCATAAAATAAAAGTATTTCAAAAACTGACTGGGTTAAAACTGGTAGAAAAACAGACTTTTTCTCTTTATGACACTGAAGATAAGACACTTTTAATCTTTAAAAGAAGATAATAAGAGTAGATAAGTAAAGGAGTCTCTTTATGAGCAATCACAAATCAAAAATAGAAAAATTATATGCACACCCACTTTCAGGAAACATTGATACTAGCAAGTTAATTCATGCACTAGAGCATTATGGAGCGACAGTAGATATGAATAAGCAACATAGAGCACTTGTTCATTTAAATGGTAAAGAGCACTCTTTAACACTCTCTCATAGGAATGAGTTAAGTAAAGATGCTATCGTTAAGCTTCGTCATTTTTTAGATGAGGCTGGTCTTACTCTAGATAAGCTTTAAAATTTATAGAGCTAAAAAGCTCTATATTTTGAAGATGTAACTACTGAGCTACTTCAACTACTACTTTAGTTGATTCCCAAATTCCGTGTTTAGTACAGTAACCATGTGCAACTAGGTTAAGTTTTTTACCCATTGGACGGATAGTGAAAGTTACTTCACAGTGAGATTTTTCATTTCCTAAAGTTCCTGGTATAAAAGTAGCCATTGCTAATTTAGTTTCACCATTGAAAAGTGTGATCGATTCGATATAGTGATCAAAATCATCTGGGTGAGTATATTCATTACCCATTTTAACATTTACTTTTAAAGTTTCGCCTTTTTTTGCTTCACCTTCAACTGTGATAAATGGTGAGTGACGATCAATTAAATCTTTTTTCGCTTCACGTTCTACATTGTCGATATTTTCATATACATTTACTTTTGGCATATTAAATCCTTGTTTTATTTTAATGTCGGTATTGTATCTTTAAAAACATTTATTCTCTACTTAATTAAGAGTATGTTTGTCTTGTTTAAGATTTTTTTTATTTTTTAAAAGTTGATTCTTGAATAATGACAGGATAAAAGTAACCATATCCAAAATCTTTCTAGTACAGTTGCAGTATGTTGTGTCGCTGCAAATAGAGTCGCACCAAAAAGTAAGTTAAGGAGATTTTTTTCATATTTTAATACCTATAAATTTTATTTTAGCTATTATATCGTTTTAAATATGACAGGTCCATTTATGATAAAACAACTCTTTTTTTTCACTTTTTCACTCACTCTTTTTGCAACAAGTAGTTTCATTACCCCTACAGAATATGCCGCACAACTCTATAAAAACCCAAGGGGAATAGGATGTCATCAATGTCATGGTGAAAATGGTGAGGGTAAATTGATTGCGAAGTATAAGCATAAAGGTATTGAAAAGAGTTTTCGTGGGCCAAAGATAAATAGTATAGAATACAGTGATTTTTTTAAAGCACTTAACAAAAGAAAACGAGGAATGCCTCGCTACTTCTTAACAACAAAAGAGATTGAAGCACTCTATTTACATCTTCATAAAGATGAGGAGAATGAGGTTTTAGTAGATGTTAAGTAGTATAAAAGAAGCTTATGCTAATAGAGACCTAGAGGCTCTTGATTCACTTGCTACTCCCTCATTTCGAGTGATAAATAAAACAGATAGCTTTAAATCTGTTCTTATGCTCTCTTCTAATAATATTAAGCATCTTAGTAAGATAGAAGATTTAGATGCTGAGTGTATTATGTTAAATCTTGAAGATGGTGTTAGCCAAGAGGAGAAACCCTTTGCACTTGTTTTAGCTGCTATTTTTTTGACACGTCTTAAAGAGTGTGAAAAAAAAATTGTTGTAAGAGTGAATGCTCTTGATGAGGGAGGGTATGAAGAGATAACATATCTTAATCAGTTTATGCCTGATGCTATCCGAGTGCCGAAGATAAAAAATGCTAAAGAGGTTAAAAATGTTTTAGCTCTATTAAACGATGAAATAGAATTACATCTTTCCATAGAAACAGCAGAAGCTTGGCACAATCTCTCTAGTCTAAGTAATTCAAACCCAAGAGTGACTACTTTTTATCTTGGTATTTTAGATCTTTTTGCAGATATGAAGCTTTCTCAATCACTCATAAATTTAGACAATCCAACAATGCATTATATGCTTTCTCACTTTCTTATAACATCAAAAGCGATGGGTATAAAACCTGTAAGTTTTGTTTTTCAGGAGTTTAAGGATGAAGTGACATTTATACAATGGTTAGAGCTTGAAAAAAGTATGGGCTATGATGCAAAAGGGTGTCTTTCTCCAAATCAAGTAAAGTTAGTAAACACTATTTTTGTAGATAAAGAGGCTGAGTTACAAAGAGCAAAAGTAATTATAAAGTTATTTGAAATGCATAGAGATGAGGGTATAACAGGCTTTGTAGATGAAGAGTATGGCTTTATAGATGAGCCTATTTATAAAGGTGCTTTAGCACTTTTAGAATAGGCATTTGTAAATTACTCTACCATCTATTTAGTGTTTAACATTATGGCTACTTTAACCTATTAAGAACACTTTAGACTAACTAGGTGCTTCTGGATTTAAAAAAAGATGTGTTTTTTATGAATTTAGAACTATAAAGAATATTATGGGATTATTTGAGTTGAAAAAGGGAACTATTATAATAAAAATAATATAATTAATTTAACTAGATATGAAAGTTCCTTGATGAAGTGTTTAATTCTTCATATAAACTAAGATATTTCATATGAAAAGTTACATAATTATACTTAATTATAAATCAAATAAGGTGTTTATAAATGTTTTTTTCGAATAATGTAGAGTTAGAATTACAGGTAAAAACTCAATCTGAAGAGATTGAAAATTTAAAACAAGAGAATGAAGATTTAATTCAAAAGAACAAGGAGTTAGAGAAACAAGTAAGATATGCTGATGGCACTCAGGTTATGAATGAACTCATAAAGTCACTTACTCATGGTTTAACAGATGGTTGTGCGAGAGACTTACAAGTAATTCAAGTTGATTTAGAAACTAATGTATCTGCTCTACAAGATATTGATGTGAGAAATCAGGTAAATAATGAGCATACTCGTGGTTGTTCTCTTGAAATACGTACATTAACACAAACTATGGCTTTACTCTTAGAACATGTTTCAAGTACTTATGTGCAGGTTGAAACGCTCAATTCAAATGTTGAGAGCATCGCAGATGTTATTAACCTCATTAAAGATATATCTGACCAAACAAATTTACTTGCTTTAAATGCGGCTATTGAAGCTGCTCGTGCAGGTGAGCATGGTCGTGGGTTTGCTGTCGTTGCTGATGAAGTTCGTAAACTTGCAGAGAGAACCCAAAAAGCTACAAGTGAAGTTGAAATATCTGTCTCCTCTTTAAAACAAAATACTCAAGAAGTGTATGAGCACTCTCAACAGATGGAAAAACTTTCTCATACATCTAGCGAACAGATGGACGTTTTTCAAGAAAAAATGCAAATACTTTCAGAAAACTCTACTATGATCGCAGAAGAGAATAATGATGTAACATATGCCGTATTTATGGTACTTTCTAAACTAGATCACTTACTCTTTAAGTCTAATGGTTACAGAACTGTATTTACTGGTGAAGTTACTGATAACTTTGTATCAGACAGTGAGTGCAGACTTGGTAAGTGGTACTTTGATGGAGTTGGAAAAGAGAAGTTTGGTAAATGTCAGAGTTATTCAAAAATGGCTGCTCCTCATAAAGAGGTGCATGATAATATTCAAAAAGCTGTTAATTGTGTGCAAAAAGGGACGTGTACACAAGAGTCTCAAAATGTTATGACTTACTTTGATGCAGCAGAAAAAGCTTCTATGCAAGTGGTTGAAAATTTAAATGCAATGTTACAGGAAGAAAAATCTTTAAGACATAGTAAGACATAGAAAGTAGAGACTAAAGGATTTTAAATGTTTAATATTAACGATTATAAGTACGATGAAGAAAACTGTTATATAGAGGTTGGTGGAGAGTCTATGATGTATCACTGTCACCACTACTTAACAAACTTACAAAAAACTATTTATGATGCAGAGTATATAGATGGTTTTATGTTGATGGCTTCATGTGCAGCTGATGCAGCATATTATCAGCTAAGTAATCTTTGCGAGGGATTAAGCATTGAAGAATCAAAACAAGTTGCACAAAATAGCTATAAGGTCTTTGGAAATGGTCTTGTTGATTTAAGTGCTATGAATGAAGATGGCATTGAACTAACAACTACAAAATCAATCCTATCAAAAACTTGGCAGATGCAGTTTGGTGAGTCTAAAAAACCAGTTGACCCTTACACTACAGGATTTTTAGCGGCAGCTTACGGCGTTATCTACAAAAAAAATTTAAAAGATCTTCATATCGTTCAAACTACAGAGATGGCATCTGGAGATGCTTTTAATACTCATAGTATTAGAGTTGGAGAGCCAAATATAACTCTTTACCCTAAAAAAAGCAAAGTAGCATTTAAACCAACTCCAAAACCAAAGAGTAGCTGGGAGCATGCTGATTTAATCACTAAAACTTTCTCAAACGCCAATCAAAACTTTGTTGGAAATGAAGAGGGGTATATCCCAGGATTTGGCGTTTATGTTGTATGTAATCAGTCGGATTATGTTAACCGTGTACAGTTTGAGTTTATGAAAGCAGTTGAAGAGGTGGCAGGAGAGTATGGAACAACACTCGCAGGTGAACTTCTTATGCAATCTGGTCTCTCTTGTGGATTTTTCACACTTGGTGGAATTATGTCTTCACCTGAGTGGGAAGGGGCAGTTAAGCCTTACCTTAAGAGTACCGAAGATTGGGCTCATGCTGCCATTGCTTTAACTAACAACATGGGTTGGGGATATCAAATAATCACAGAAATCTCTAAAGAGAAGATGGTTTTTAGAAACTATACATCCTTTGAAGATTATAGTTACCTGAAAATGTATGGTGAAAGTGATCACATTGTGCATACTGCAAATAGTGGTGGTTGGTCTTCTCTTCAAGTACTTCTTTATGAAAGTGATTTAGTTGAAACTGGAAAAATAGATACTAAAACAATGTTTGAAGAGGTGAGAAAATCTAAGTTTGGATATAAAACAATTCGCACTAAAGGTATCGCTAATGGTGATGATTACCTTGAGATGGAAGTGGTACTTTAAATTAGAATGAATACAGCAGACAAACAGACAAAAATATATACAAAACTTTATGAGATAGGTAAAAGTATAAATGAGTCTATTGATGAAAATCAACTTTATAATATTGCACTAACTTTTGCATCTAAAGATTTAGGTTTTGAAAAGTGTCTGATTTTTAAACATGATGAGAGTAATGGGTGGTTTAAAGTAGAAAAGTCTGTAGGTTACGATAAGCCTCAAGAGCAGATAATTTTAAAAATCATAAACTTACTTCTTTCTGGTGAAATTATTGAGTATCTTAGAGTGAGTGGAAAGCCTATTGTTCACACTCAAAACACAATTGACAAAAAGGTTGCCAAACTTGCTAAGGCACTTTTTCTAAGCGAAGCCTATTTTGAGCTTTTTGGAGGGGATATAAAACTCCCTCATGCGCTTATGGTTGTTGGAAATTCTCTTGATAAAACAGAGAGTAGTCCTGATTTAGATGAAATCAATCAACTCGCCCTTGGAAATGCAATATCTCAGTTTTCAAATACGATAAATAATATTATCTTCTACAAAGCTTATGAAAATGAGAAGAAAGATTTAGAAAAAAATATACAGATACGAATAAAAGAGCTAGAGGAGCAGAAAAATAGATTTCAGGCAATCTATGAAACTTCTAAAGATGGTATAGCTATACTTGATGCACAGACAACTAGTTTTTTAAAAACGAACCAAGCTTTTGCAGAGATGACTGGTTATACACAGTATGAACTTATGAGAACCAGCTGTTTAAAGTTGAGTTTTGAAGAGGATCTCCCCAAAAGTAAAGTTGCTATGAAAAGAGTGCTTAAAGATGGGTACATTACCAACTTTATCAAAAAATGTAAAACCAAAGATGGCTCTTTTATTGTTATTAATATGTCGGTATCAGATTTGCATGATGGAACTGTTTTACTGAGTGCGAAAGATATCACTGAGCAGATAAAACTAGAAGAAGAGACAATAAAACAAAAAGAGCTGTTTGAAGCGATATACAATGGGACAAAAGATGCCATAGCTATTTTAGATATGGATTCAAATTTTCTACAAGTAAATCCAGCATATTTAGAGATGACAGGTTTTACACAAGAGGAACTACTGAGCAACTCTTGTTATAAGCTAACTGTTGAAGAAGATAGAGAATCTTCGCGTTTAGCTGTTGAAGAGGTTGTCAAAGTTGGATTTATTAAAAACTTTGAGAAAAAATGTATTATTAAAAATGAAAAAATTATTACTACTAATATGTCTATGTCCTTATTAAAAGATCCCTATAGAATGTTAATCAGTGTAAGAGATGTTACTCAAATACAAGAAGCAAAAGAACAATTAGAAAGAGAGAAAGAGAGTTTTAAATTTTTATTTAATAACACACTTGAAGCGATAGGTTTATTTAAAGAGAATAAATTTATAGATATAAATGAAGCGGGGATGAAACTTTTTGGCTTTAAATCTAAAGAGGATGCAATAGGGAAATCTGTTCTATCTGTTGTGGCACCTGAGTCTATTGAGTTAGCAAAAAGTCAACTAGGTACTTTTATCGAAGTACCTTATGAGATGATGGCATTAAAAACAGATGGAGAGAAATTTCCTACATTGGTAAAAGGTTTTAACACTATTGTTGATGGTGAAGATATTAGGGTTACAACACTCTTTGATATATCTGATTTGAAGAATAAAGAGAGAGAGCTCGAACTAGCCAAAAACAGAGCAGAAGAGAGTACCAAATCAAAGTCCGAGTTTTTAGCAAATATGTCTCATGAGATAAGAACACCAATGAATGGTATCATCGGTATGAGTCACCTTGCCCTTCAAACAGAGCTAAATGAAAAGCAAAAACACTATATAGATAAGATAGAAAGTAGTGCTAAAGCTCTCCTTGGCATTATTAACGATATATTAGACTTCTCTAAGATAGAAGCAGGAAAACTCTCTATAGAAAAAGTAGAGTTTGATATGTTTAAAGTGATAGAGAACATTATCAACCTTGTAGAGTTTAAAGCGCATGAGAAAAATTTAGAAATAATTGTACAGTATGATAAAGGGGTAGGTAAAAACTTCTTTGGAGATAGTTTAAGAGTGGGACAAATTCTTACTAACCTTATGAGTAACGCCGTGAAATTTACAGAGTCTGGAGAGATTGGAATATATATACAAAGAGTGAGTGCTGATAGATTTAGGTTTAGTGTTAAAGATACAGGAATAGGGCTTAAACAGTCCGAGCAAGATAAACTTTTTAACTCTTTTTCTCAAGCCGATGGAAGTACCACTAGAAAGTATGGTGGAACAGGTCTAGGACTTAGCATATCTAAACAACTCATAGAACTTATGAATGGTAAAATATGGATAGAGAGTGAGCTAGGTAAGGGAAGTGAGTTTATTTTTGAGATAGAACTTCAAGAGAGAGTTCTTGTTGTTAATGATAACAGAAATGGGAATAATATACTTAGCGAGGTTTTTTTACAAGATTATAAATCAACTAGGCAAAAGGAAACAGAGAGTAAAGATTTAAAACAGAACTTAAACTCTCTTATAAATTCATCTATACTACTTGTAGAAGATAATGAAATAAACCAAGAGATAATCATAGGATTACTTGAAAATAGTGGCATAAAGATAGATATAGCTAACAACGGAAAAGAAGCAGTAGAACTCACAAATACTAGAGAGTATGAACTTATACTTATGGATATACAGATGCCTATTATGGATGGGTACGAAGCTACTAAAATCATAAGAGAGCGAAATAAAGATATACCGATAATTGCACTCACAGCAAATGCGATGAGAGAAGATATTGAGAGAACAAAAAATGCTGGAATGAATGAACATCTTAACAAACCAATAGAAGTAGAAAAACTTTATGCAATGCTACTCAAATATATATCTAAAAAGAGTGATGTTCTTGAAAATATAATAGAGATGGAGGATATAGCACTTCCTAAATTTCAATACATAGATGTTGAAAATGGTCTTAAACACTTAGCTGGAAACAGAAGACTTTATCTTAAAATATTAGGTAACTTTAAAGATGACTATATTGAGTTTAATATAGATACCCTCAATGAAGTAGATTTTAAAAGAGCTACTCATACACTCAAAGGTCTAAGTGCGAACATAGGTGCAACAAACTTACATAGTAAGGTAAAAGAGTTAGATGAGACACAAGACAGGAGTCTGCTAAATGGTGTATGTGATGAACTTAAAAAAGTTATGAAAGATCTAGAACTTTTAGATGAGCAAAATAGGGAAGAGTCTGTAGAACTTTTAGAACTAACTGCTCAAAAGAGAGAAGAGTTGTTTAGCCAACTAAAAAAGTTTACAGAAAAAAATAGAGCAAATAGATGTAAATCAATCATTCAAGAGATTCAAAAACACCAACTAAAAGATGAAGATAAAAGAGGGTTTAACAGAGTAAAAGAGCTACTCAACAGATATAAATACAAAGATGCACTTTTAATACTTGAGGAGATAAAATGGTAGATAAAACAATATTGGTTATAGACGATACTGTTTCAAACTTAGATATAGTGAGTGATTTTTTAGTAGATTATGATGTAATTGCCATAGATAATGGCGCAGATGCGATTAATATTATAAATAGTGAGAAGATAGATTTGATTTTACTTGATATTATGATGCCAGATATGGATGGGTACGAAGTATGCAAATTCCTTAAAAAGCATAAAAGTACCAAAGAAATTCCTATTATATTTCTATCTTCAAAATCTGATGAAGATAGTATAGAAATGGCTTATGATATTGGTGGCATAGATTATGTTACTAAACCATTTAAACCTAAAGAGCTCTTAGCAAAAGTTAAAAGAGAGCTCTATCTTCAAGATCTGCAAGAAGAGTTAAAACTTTTAGCATCCACAGACTCTATGACAAAACTTTTCAATAGAAGATATTTTACAGAGATGTCAGAGTCACTTTTAGATTTAGCTAAAAGAGAAAAGACCCAGAGTGCAATCATAATGCTAGATATAGATAAGTTTAAAAATGTAAATGACACTTATGGTCATAAAATTGGTGATGATGTCATAATATCACTTTCAAAGTTACTTCAAAAGTTTACAAGAAAAAGTGATGTAGTAAGTAGATGGGGTGGCGAAGAATTTGTAGTACTTTTACCACATACAGACCTTGATGGTGCTTTAGTTATAGCTCAAAAGATAAGAGTATCAGTTGAGAACTTTTCCCTACAAGTAAATGATAATAAAGTGTTGAAATTTACTATAAGT
>Ga0256838_1000095_pt1 | contig 64097 bp, 55 predicted proteins | sample 4571419metaG_FD_185978 | JGI IMG/M metagenome (GOLD analysis project Ga0256838, IMG submission 185978) | Hydrothermal vent microbial communities from Guaymas Basin, Mexico - 4571-419 | ecosystem: Environmental > Aquatic > Marine > Hydrothermal vents | place: Mexico: Guaymas Basin | collected... | reverse complement strand
ACTTCATCTATTGTTTTAAAAATTATTGCATATAAATCAGATGATAAATATCCTTTTTTTCTACCATCTTCAAGGATTTCTTTTATTGCATCATACATTGTTTTTGCTTCCCATCCTTCAATGAAATATGTTGATACAAATCCTTGAAATATCCTTTTAAAAGTCTTTTTATCCATTTTATGTTGTTCACATGCAAGAAACATTCCCGAAACTACTTCATCAAAGTCTTTTCTTTTAATTTGCAAGTCAAAAAAATAATTTTCTATATCTTCCATTGATTCATCTGATAAATCCCATATAGCTGCCGCTAAGTTGTGCGATCCTACAAATCTATGTTGTTTATATCTCACTTTTATCCCTCCTGTTTTTTAAAAATAAATAGGGATATATTATTAAAAATGGGAGGGATAAATTTCCCTCCCAATCTTTTTATTCTGATGAATGTATTTCTTTGATTAACTTTTTAACTACCTTGATAATTGTTAAGAAATCTTGCTCTTGTATATTTTCTACTTTAAATCTATGTTTGACCTTATACATTCTCCATTCGGGAGCAAATGCATTATCAGAATCTATTTCTTCTTTAACAAGAACATTGTTGGAAACATCAACTGCATTTACAGGAATAAAGGAGGTAGCGAGTTCTTTTCTCTCTGTTTTATGTGGAACATATCTCATAAAAGCATCTGCATAAGAGAATAATGACTTGAGGATCTCTTCTAAATTATGGGAATTTGTATTCAATTCTACATGTTTAGAATCTTTTATGTAGAGAGGAATGTTTCTAATATTTTTAAACATATAAATACGATAAGAGAAAGTAAACAACTTTTGTTTGATATCAGGTTCTTCAACAATATATGTTGTCAAATCATGTTGCAAATCATGGTGTTGCATATCATAAACACTATCTTTTGTTATCTCAGCATGGTATTTACATGCGAGTTCTTTATATTTTTCTTCCCATGTTAATTCAATATCTTCTCCCTTCTCCCTTTTCTTTTGAATATTTCTACAGAATTTTTTTTCATGAAGAGGAAAAGCAGTGTAGAAGTAAAGATTATGATCATATCTAGGATAATGCCATGGGGAAAGAATTTCGTTTTCCCCTGTGAAGGTATGAACATCAATATTGTTTCTAAATTCTCCTTCAAAAGGAGTTGTATTGACAGGGATGTATGATTTCATATCAGGAATAGCAGGATAAAATTTAAATTGTTCCAACATTTTCATTATTGCGTGAGATGACTTATCAGTAAAAATACCCTTTAATGCTTTTATAATTGTTTTCTTGGTAATAAATTCTACAACTGTTGTTTTACCTTTTATAGAATCGTAAACATGTCCATGTTCTCCTTTTAGTTCGTTATAACTTAGTTCTTTGTTTATATCTTTCATAATTAATTCTACAATTTTCTTTGATATTTTGCGGGAAAGTATATGAGGAGAGGGAGAGTTACCTTGTATAAATGAATAATCTATAACAATTTGTTCAACAGTTTTCTCATTTTCCTCTTTTTCGGGAGGAACAATCCTTTCTTCTATATGAGAATTTCTTAACAAATTAACTTCTGTTGTGTATAAAAGTCCTTCTTCTACTTCAGGAGCAATCATTAACATAACTTATCCCCCTCCTTAAAAGTCCAGATCAGATAGAGGATCTTCGTCCTCTATCTTCTTTTTCTTTTCTTCCTGTTTTTGTTCTTCTGGTTTGCTTTCCTCTATTCTTTTGTCTTCTTTTTCTTTGTTTTTCAATTCTATTTCCTTTTCTTTTGAAAGGTTTTCCAAATCTTCAGTTTTTTGATTTTCTAACTCTTCCTTTTCTTCTTCTCTACGGGATTTGATATTCTCAAGAAGTTTACTTCTTTTTTCCTCTTCAATTTGTTTAGCAAGTTCTTCAAGTTTCTTAAGAACGAGATTAATGTGATTAAGGAAGAATGGATAACCTATCTCTTTGTATAGTTTTACTATTTCTTCTCCCTCTTTCCATGTAATTTCAGAAGGAATGAATTTAGCAATTTGCTCATAAAGATAAAGTTCATCTTCTTTTAATTTGTTTATGTTAATTTTCTTGTTATGAAGCAATACATCAAATGCTCCTTTTGAAATGAAGGAATAAGGTAGATTCCATTTTCCTCTTTCTACATCATCTGATAAATCTCTACCTTCATCATGTTTCATTCTTAAAACAGCATATTTTAAGAAAATAATCGGTTTAGATGGTATCTTGTATGGTATGGGATATAGCATACCATGTAGTATTTCATTTGCTGTCTCAAGGTCCATATCATCTTTAAGGTTAGTTTTTATGTTATCCCATGTTAACTTAGGAATGTAAACAGAATATCTATTATTTATCACAGATGCGTTGGAAATTGTCGGAGATAAGGTTAATGGATTAATTAGTATTGCTTCCTCAGGAGTGATATTAAGAGTGTATCCTCCTCTTCCATATTTTGTTGTTATAAAATTAGGTTCTGATTTTTTATTAAAGTCCATTCGTTCGGCAGAAATGAATTTAACCGCATTGATAAAATCTCTTACGAGTTCTTTCTTAATAAGGGCATGTGCTACGACGTGATACCATGAAACTTTATTTTCTTCTCCTAACATTAATTTGATTTGTTGTGGTGGTATACCAACAGGTAAATCTATCAATTGATATATATCAACAGGTTTTTCAAAGACTTCATCTACTTTGCCTTCCGTGAGAGGCATGTAAATTTTTATAATATATTTAAGAATAGACGGATCTATTCCTTCTTTTGTTAAATCATCAACAATTTCTCCTTCTTCTTTTCCTTCCGCTTGTAATTCCTCCACCCTTTTAATATATCTTGCGAGAATATTATCACTAATAGTAGGTATCCACTCCTTAAACTCTTCTTTTATAGGAGGTCTAATAGGTAAAACTTTAATATATCTTGCAGAATTTCCTATAAATAGATCGTGAGACATATAAAGCATATACAACATTTGATTAATTTTTGGTAAAGCACTAAATGGAATACTCACAAACCCTCCTGTTTTTATAAATTTAATCCATGTTTTAGGATCATCAGGATTACCCTCAAAGAGAATTTTAGCTGCTTTGAGAGAAGAAATAGAATAAATTCTTTCTGGTAAATCATCAGGAACAAAATGCATAGGTTTCTTTGTAAGATCATCAAGGTCACGATATAGGTGACCATCTTCCATGTTATACCAATACCAATGTCCATCCGTATGTCTTTTAGTAATCTCTTTAATCATTAGATGATTTTGCACTGGTAAAAGTTTTGTTTTATGTTCAGGTATGTTATCAGAAAGAGCAGGTAACGGTATATCCTCATTTCCTATATCTACCCTTAGTTTAGGTATATAAATGGCAAGATCGTCATGATCTCTTATAAAGAGGTAATCATATATTGCTTGAGTTGCTGTGGGCTTGATATTCCCTTTTTCATCTCTAACATATTGTAGGTTAAATATATCGGTATCAACCATCTTGAAATGAGGTAAAGGAATAAGATAACCTGTGTGAATAGCATCCATAACTGCTTTAAATACTTTGTAAGGAACATCTATTAGTTTTTGTTGGTTGAGATGCAGTTCCCCATTTTCATCAAACCAAACAACCCCTGGAATATACCTACCATCTTCTGTATGGAAGTAAATAACTGACGAATAGTAATATCTTGTTAATCTATCCTCAATGAGCCTTGAATTCTTTGTTTCTTCTTCTGTTCTCTTGTAGTTATAACTATCAAGAGCTTTATCGTCGTTGAGTACAGGAATAGCAGGAATTTTTTCAGGGTGATACATTCTTAATATTGCAAGAAGATTGTTAATTGAGTAAATAGGAGAACCCATATGTAAATATCCAGGACCATCTGTAAAATCTTCAACAATTACATTACCTCTATAGAATTCATATAATACCCTTTGGGCATCATTTTCATCAACAGGTAGATATGCAAGATGAATATATCCAAGATGAGGAGAAGGCAATAAAGACAATGTGTAGAGTTTTTCTTCTCCATCTGGAATGAACTCTTCCTCTGTTATAAGTTTTGAAGGAGTGAAAATGATTTGCACTATAGATGATTTACCTTCTTTATCATTGAAATACTTGATAAACCATATTTCACCATATTGATTAACAAGATCTCCATAATAAGGGGATGTCGGAACTTCCCATAGAAATACTTTTTCTGAAATAACGAATTCATTATTAGGTAGTTTTTGGTAAATAATATTTCTACCATCCTCTGTTTTATAAAGTCGTGTTTGGAGAGGAATAATGTTAAACCATGAAGAAATCGTATTGTCATCATTTATATGAGTTTGGAACCATATAGGTGGTTCATCTCCGATTTTACTTATAACTTCATCAATATACCTTATCCATTCGTGAAGACTCATCGTGACAGGTATTACAAAATTAATTCTTTTTTCTTTTATATTTGTGTAATAAGGAATAAAGTGATCTATTTCCCCTTGGTAGTCAGTAACAGGAACTTCTACTCCTTCATTTTTACTAATCTGAGTAACAAAAGAACTTCTATCTATTAAAGAAGTTCCTATAGAATAAATTTCTTGAGGATTTCTTTCTGTTCTTTGAATAGCATATAAAGGTAATTTTCTATAGTGCAGTTCTTCATTAATACGAGATTTAAGTATTTCAATTAAAGATAATTTTCTCCATATTTTATCTATTACTACCTTTTTACTTCTATCTTCTTTTGTAATTTTTCTTTTTCCAAAAACTGTGAAAATGCTTTTGTTTTTTTCTTTTTTAGGAACAGAAATAGTATATTCATGTATTTCGTTGAATATCTCTCCATCGTCATACAAAAGCATTTCAACTGGGACAGAAATATTAACAGGGAATGTAAAATGTTTACTTCCCCATCTTTTTACCATCTGCTTAAAGTTTTTATCCCATTGTTTTAACTCTTCTGCATGTTTAATTTTATTTATTTTTTGTAAATAGTAAACATATAACATAACAGAAAAATAATTTGTTGATAATGCAGGAATATCCCCTGTGCTTTCCATAAATCTTAACCAAGATTCTTTAACCCCTTTTTCAGGGGGTAAACCTAATAAGGCATGAAGATTAAAATTACTTTGTTTTGCTATATCTTCCATCACTTTCTTTTTTTCATTATCTAAATGTTTTTTGTATTCCATTGCATCAACTTTTATGGTTCTAATGGTTGGGGTATCAATAATTATTTTTTGCCAAGAATAAAGAAGTGGAAGTAATCCAAGGTGTAACTGAACGACCTTCTCCTTTGTTCCAATAAATATCCCCCAATTATCATCAAAGTTTATGTAATCAAAGAAGTTTTTAAGAATAGGAGGGAAATTTTCTTTAAAGAATTTTTCAAAATCTTTAATATCTATTTTTAGTTTTTTGATCATTCCTAAATTAATATCAGCAGAGGTAAAGTTCCTTTCAGTGAAATAAGGTTTAAGGGCAAGATTAGCTGCTCCCATCCAGGCTTCTCCAATATATGCTGGAATACCTTCTGCAGGTAAGTTATCTATTTTGTAATCAATAATAAAACTTTTCCATGTCCTGTTTTTGCCATTTGTTGCATCTACTAGAGTCTTACGTAAATTATAAAGTCCTTCTTTCATTAATGCATTGCTATCAATCATCGCAGTTGTTCCAAAAATAGTTGTTACTCCAAAAGGTACTGCCATCGGTCTTCTGACTATCTGTCCTTTTTTACCAATATGAGGTCTTCCTTCAGTATCTATTCCAAGTGTTAGAAGCACTTCATCTATATGTCTGCCGTCAGGAATATCTCCAATAAATGTTTTTTCAATTCTGTGATTGCTTCTTTCCTCGAAATAAGGATTTTGAGGAATAACTTTAAGGTATGCTTTTCCTAAAAACCTTTTAAGTAAATTTACATGAAAAAAGATAAAATGTAAGAATTTTTCATGTTCTTCCATTGATTTGTCACTTTTAAATGCATCATAATATTCACTTACATCGATAATAATTGCTTTGTATTTTTTCTCAGGTTTTTCTTTTTCTAAAATATCCTTATACGTTATGAAGATTGTATTTTCTTCTCCAAAGAGATTTTTTACGATTTCTGTTGGAATAATTAAAGAACTTTTGAACTTGTCGTGAGGAAAATGATATTTATACAAATTGTTTGAAGATTCGGCAACATTAAGAGCTTGATAAAATTCATAAGGATGTTCAGCTATAAACATGTCTACATAAGAGACTTTTGATTTAACTCTTTTCATATTATGTTTCACCTCCATGAATATTCTCAATAAAATTATACAAATCAATGATTTTTACTTAATTTTTTTTCTATTATGGAGATATTGTATTTTTTAAACTTTTTAAAAAATAAGATGTATAATTTTAAAGTAAAAACTTACAAAGGAGGGAGAAAAATGGAGAAGAAAGTTGTTCTTTTACCTGAGATTATTGACAAAGTTGCAAACAATGAGGAAATTGATGTTCCTAAATACAAGGTAGAGCAAATTATTAAAGAGTTTTTAGAAACTGTTAAAGATGAAACAAAAAAAGGAAATGTAGTGAAGATTCATAAGTTTGCTAAGTTTTATGTTGTTGAAAGGGACGAGAGAGAAGGAGTCAACCCACGTACTGGGGAAAAGATTGTAATTCCCAAGAAAAAGGTTGTAAGAGTTTCTCTTTCTAAGAGTTTTAAAGAAATCTAAACAAAAAATTGTTAGTTTAAAAAGGGGGATTTTTATATCCCCCTTTTTTCATTAGAAATCTATTGATATAACATAATTAAATTTCGATGTTATCTCCTGTTTCTTCTGATATAGCGATAATAGGGTCGAATATGTTTATAAAGTATACTATATCGAATATTTGATTATTGTTAATGCAACTAAAACTTTCTTCTCTCATAGTAGAAGAACCCAATGCTACTATAAACTCATAAATATTGTATAAAAATTTGGGTAAGATCTTGCGTGCAATTGGCAAATTACAGAAAGAGTTAACTCCTCTTGCTATTTGATATAAATAATCTTTTTTTTGTAATAAATTGAAAAATGATATTAATAAAATTTCTTCATCGATAGTGGTAAGAAAATCAGTTATTTTTTCAATAGTTTTGTTGGAGGGTCTTTCTGTCTGAGGAGAAGAAAAAATGTATTGGATGATTGCATTTAATAGGTTTTCAACTTTTTCGAGGTTTCTTTTATCTTCATTTGTTTTAAACTCTGATAGATGAAGTTCTATTAATTCATCTATTCCTAAAATTATCTGATTTATTTTCTGTTTTTCTTTTCTTTTTCTTATTTTAAGTTTTTCTACCTCTTTTTCTATTTGTTGTTTAAAGGGAACGTTGTTGATAACGATTTCGTAATCAAGATGTTGTTCAGTCAAAGTAACTATTAAAGAAGCAACTTGGGAAGAAAGAGTGGGTAATTGATTACTATCGTAAGGTAGATCAATAATAACCTTTGAAAAAATATTGGAAAATTTGTGAGAGAGTAAGTTGAAAAATTTTGAGGCAGTACTTAAATCATGAATAGTGATTACACAGACTTTTGGAGATGGGAAAGACTTTTTAATAATGTCAAAAAAAGAAACATCTTCTGGAATATGATTTAATTGATAAAAATAAAATATTTTATGATCTTTACATATATGCGGAGGAATTTTGATGAAAGGATTTTTATTTTCTTCTTTTATTATTGTTGTGTAAAACGGATATCTTGTTATTGTTAGGACTAATGATGGAAAATTGACGTATTCTCCTAAATCATTAAATATTTCCTTTTTTTTCTTTATTAATTTTTCATAAGGAACGAAAATTTGCATACTTTTTATGTTTATTTCAATAAATTCTAAATATTCACTGACAATATCTTTTTCAATTTCTCCAATAAGAGAAGCAATTTTTAGTATTTCATATTTATTTTTGACGATTATTTCAGGGGAATATAATATTAATATACTTTTTATGAAGGATTTAAAAAGATGTTTTCTGAATAGATTTGGGGTTTCTTCAAAAATTTTTCTCCATTGTTTTATTGACAACATAAGAATGGGTTCTGTTTTTCTCTTTTGTTTAAGGTAGTTGTTGATGTATTCTATCCGAGAGTTACTATTTAGAAGTTGATATTCAACTGTTTTTTGAGGATTGTATTTGAATAGAAGTTGTTTTGCAATTATAAAATTAGGGTGTTTATAGAAGATATTATAGTCTTGCAAATATGCTATCACATTAATAACAAGGGAAAAGATTGGTTGTTCAGGGGAAGAGGATATTATTGATGGGAGTAAATCCATAAAATCTTTAATTTTTTTATCAGTAAAGAACATTGTAGATGAATGTAATAAGCTATTTATCGAAAGATTTTCTCTATCCATTAATATATATTTTTTAATCTGTTTACCTGTTTGGTTGTTTTTCGTTGAGGATATTAAAAGAATCATTATTTTTGTAAAAGGATCTATTTCTTGCAAAAGTTTTGTAACTTTTTCTTTCTTTTTTTGTAAAAATAGCTTTGTAATAATTTTGTAAAGAAAATGAGGATCATTTATTATCTTTTCTTTAACTATTATTTGATTCTCTTCTATTAATTTGTAAATGTTGTCTATCGTTTTAAAAGGACATTTCTTCTTTTCAATAAGGGAAATTATAAAAGAATTAAAATTAATTATTTGAAAATTATCTGTTAATTTTGATGCAATTCTAAGTATGTAATATTGAGTGTTTGGGGGAGTATTAAATAATAATTCAGGGGAAAGATCAATAACTATACTTTTAAATCTTTTCTTTACTCTAATAAATTCTCTGATAATATCAATAAAAGAATTGTTTGGAACTAAGTATATGTCCTGCTTGTTCATTAGAGATTTTTTTATAAGAGGTAAATAATAGTTTTCTGCCGTTTGATTAGCAATAATAAAAAATGCCATTAGTAGAGGAGTAACTTTTGGCATTTTTATAGTTTCTGTAAGAATTTTTACTATAGTATGAGAACTTGCTGAAAGATTAGTTAAACTATTGACAAAGGTTAGAGGTTTTACATTACTGACTTCATATTTGATAATATTAACTATTCCGTATGTAATATGAGAAAACAGAAAAGAAAACTTAAAAACATCTATTAGTTTTTCAATAAAGAATTTAGGATTACTGTTGAGATATAATAACAATTCTTTTGCTGATATGCCATATTGTTCATATATTAACTGATCAATTGATGGATTATATATTTCCTCAAGTATTGCCTTTAGTTCATTTAATTCTTTTTCTATATCGTGATAAATGAGATAGTTAATACTTATTGCAAGAAATAAAAAGGCTTTTTCTTTATCTGAAGAGGATTCTTCTATTGCATATTTAAACTCATTATAAGTCATTGGGGGAATAGATTTAAGAACATCAATACTTAGTATTTTTGGAAAAATAATATAATCATTGTTATTTTCTCGTAGTGATTCAATAATATAAAAAAGAATTGATGGTTTGTCTTTTCTGTTTAAAAACCAATCTCTATCATTTTCCTCTAATGAAAACTGAGTATCAAAACTTTTTTCCAGTTTTTTTATATAAGAAGGAGGAAGAATGTCTACAAGAAAATTTTTTATTGTATTGTTGTTTATTACCAAATCATAAATGTTTTGTAACTCCACTTTTATCCCTCCTATTTACTTTTTTGCTACATTTAAATAATAACATATTTTTAACATTTTAACAACAATATGTTAAAAGAAAATCCCCCCCTTAGCACGATGGGGGGGTAGGAGGGATGTTTTATTATAATTCTTTATTTAACAATTTTTATAATTTGATATTCAGAATTGGGACCTGTACCTCCGTATCTATTTGTTGTTCTTTATTTAGTTCATCTTTTCTATAAATACGTTCATAAGATAGTGGTCCCGCATATAAAATTTCCATTTTTCCATAATCATCTAAATAGATCATTCTAATATCATCTCCACTTTCTAATGCATGGGGAAAATATTTCTCTACATCTTCTAAAATTTGTTGTATTATAGAAGGAGTTATTTTAATACCAATTAATACAATTTCCTTCAGTTTTTCATCATCATCAGGGCTAATAGAACTGAGACCATAAAATCTCGGGTAATCGTTAGTACCAAGATTGAGTAAATTAAAGAAGAAAGATTTGTTGATTTTGTCAATATCAACCCGTATTTCTCTTGAATACTCTTTCTCTTCAGAAGAAATATTAACAAACCTATCATCAATAAAATACAGAGTTCCTGTAAAACTATCAAACAGTTTAAACATATTCTTACACCCCCTCATCAGTTAATAGGGAATTTTCTATTTTTGCAAAAATTTTTTCAATTGTAAAAAATGTCGTATAATTCTCATGAAAATAGAAAAATAGGAGGGATGAAGATGGAAGAATTATCTATTCATATTATCGGGGTGAATTTATACCCCCCTTTGATTAAGCCGTTCATAAAAGTAGCAAAAGAATATCTGGATAAGAAGGAAATTGATTACGATGTAGATATCAATGATGTTGTTGTAGTAACTGAATTTATCAGAAAAGCAATTGCAGATGTTACTAAATCACAAACAGTTTCAATGATGCACTCTTTGTCTAAAGAAGCATGGATGGGAATGATGCTTGCTGTTTTACTTCCTGTATCACAAGCAGATTATTATTTTTCTCCTTTAAAGAAAGATGACAATTTAAGAAAAGTTATTAAAGTAATGTATGATGATTTGGCAGATGTTAGTGAAGAGAAAATGAAGGAAAAATTTGATAGATGGTCGGATAAGATGAAACAGAAAGACGCTATAGAAATTATCTATAGAATTTTCTTTTCTTATCTTAAAAAGAAAAATATTTTGAGCCTTGTTTATGATTATACCGTTCCTGTTGATGATTATTATTATTCTTATCTTGTAGAAAGAATAAGAATAATTGAAGAGCAATTGGGAATAAATATAGAGGAAGATAGTGAAGAGTTAGAAGAACTGATAAGAGATAATTTTGAATTAGCTTCATTGATTGAAATTTATAGACTTGCGAAATCTCATAAAGGAGTGTCAGTAGGGGAGGTTTTAAGAAAAGCAAATGATGAGATTACAGGAAAGGAATGGTATATATCCTTTTCTGTTGATGTTGTAAAAAATAATATGTAGAGAGGAGGGTGAAGTAAACATGGAATTAAAGAAGAATTTCAAGATTGACAAGGAAAAAGCTTTAAAGAAAGTAAAGAAGGCAAAAGAAAAGAAAGAAAAACAACAACAAGTTAAAGAACAGGAAATTAGAAATGAAGTAGTAAAATCTCTAAATAGGTTTACCTTCAAAAGCGTCAAAATAAAAATTATGATTGTTATTCTCGCAATAGTATTAACTATTCCTACAGCAATAGGATTACTCGCAATCCAGAGTTTTGAGGATTTTGCTGATTATCAGACTAATCAAATAGTTAATATTTCAATTAATACTGACCAGAGTCTTATTGAGAACTATATAGATTCTGTGACAACTAATATTTTTAAAAATTTAGCAAAACAAATTGAAATGAAGAAAATTCTTTCTCCTAAAAAAGAAATTCCAACATTAGTTAATGTTCTTCAATCTGCTGGTCTTACTCCTGACCCAAATAATCCTATTAGAAGTTTTGATGATATTAGAAAAGCAACTTATGCTATTCAACTTGCTCAGGCTTCAGGAATGTTAGATGTTGATAGCATAAAAAAGGCGAATGATTTTATGGATTTATATAGAATACTTTATAATGCTAATAGAATTATAGGTAATAATGTTAGATTTTATCAAGTTCACTTTTCTGATGGATATGTAATGTCTTCTAACTTTACATATAATGACGATACAGAAGTATACAAAGAAGCAATACAGAATCCAAAACAAATAGTTATTTCAAAACCTTATCGAATAGGAAAGGATGTTTATATTACTGTTGCAAAAGCTCTTATAATTGATAATGATATTATTGGAGTTCTTGAAGCAAGTTTCAATTTTAATCCTATTAAACCAACAATTCAAAAGTTCTTAATCACCAGGAAAGATGATAAGAATAATGATATTGTCATGGGAGCTCCTATCATTTTGGGGGATACTGAGGAACTTACTGTTGTGACCGATGTATGGGGATTTTCTCAAACAGCAGTGACAAATATAGAAAAAATCGAAAGGGAAATGTGGGCCAAACTCTCAAAAGAAAGAGATAAACTTGATAAAGGAGAACTCATTGCAATTCAAGGTATAGAGCCTGTTACAAACAAAGAATATACTCTTTATGCAAAAAAACAAGGAGTCTTTGTTTATGGATTTAAAGTATACAATGAGTTTTTCACTCCTCTTTCAGATGTAAAAAGACAAATAGTGATGCTTACAATAATATTTGCATTCATGGCATCTATATTGGGAATATATGCTGCATCTGAACCTTTTGAAGGAATTGATAAAATACTTATCGATACAAATAAGATTGCAGAAGGTGACCTTACTATTTCCCTTGAGACAAAGAAAAGATATGATATAGAAATTGCTTCTTTGATTAATGCTATTAAAAAACTTGCAGAATCTCTTAAGGAATTTATTTCAGGAGGAGCATTTATGGTTTATTCTCTTGATGATAAAGCAAAGAAAATAATGAATATCGTCAATAATATTAATGAAAACATGGACTTTCTATATTCTGCTTCAGTTTCTCTTGCTCAGTCATCTGGTAAACAGGCAGAAGAAGTAGCAAAACAAGCTTCAGCAATAAAAGAAATGGAAAATCACATTTCCAGTGCTGTTGAAGAACTTTCTAAACTTATCAGAACAGAGCAAATACCTGATGAAGCAAAGGAATCTCTGGCAACAATCCTTGATAAATTCTCTAAAATAGAGGAAAACATTAAAAAACTTTCTAATTCTATTGAAGAAACAGCATCTGCTGCTGAAGAAAACTCTGCAACTGCTGAAGAAACAAATTCAGCTATTGCTGAAATAGTGGAAAATACAGAAACCTTGACAGAAATGGCTAAGCAAATGGAAGAAGAAGCATCTCAATTTGTTGAAATGATCAATAAATACAAAATTTAATTTTAATAAAATTAATAAGATTTTATGAGGGGGGGAGTGTTCCCTCCCTTTTTCATAATTCTTTTACAAAATTATGTATCCCATGGTATAATTTTTTTGTTATCTAATGTATTTTATGTAAATAAGGAGGAGATAGGAAAATGATAGGATTTTTGAAAAAAATATGGGAAAAATTTTATTGGTTTATCGTTTTGTATCCTATCTCCCTTGCTATTATTGTAGTAATTAGTGTATTAATAAATCCATACTTCGATATAAGTATGGATGCGTTTAGCGATTTGGGATTGTCAATACACTGGGGATATATTTTTAATAAGGGATTAATGTATATTTCTTCTCCTCTTGCCCTATTAATGAGCATTTATATGATAATAAAAGCAGATAGCAAAACAAGAACGGTAGGTTCAACATTTTTACTATTTTCGGGGATCATGTTATTTTTTATAGGAAAATTCCCTGCTGATACATTCTATCATGATTTTATTGCTTATGCTTATTTTTATTCTTTCTTTTTTGGTGCAGTTTTATGGGGAATTGATAGATTTCCTGATTTTGTCTTATCTATTTCTATAAGTATTTTATTTATTATAGGACAAAAGATTGATTTTCCATCTATTGCTTATGCGGAACTATATATGTTTGCATTGATGATACTGTTCTTCTTCTATTCTTTTCTTTATTATAGGAAAGAATACTACCACAATGAAATACAAAGAATAAAAAATAAAGTTAAAAGAGGAGATGAAGCATTAATCACTCCATCTCCTCAAATGAATTTTGAATAAAATTATCTGACGGGTTCTTCCTTTTCATCAAGTAATTTATTAATTTCTTCTTCTATTTCTTTAAATTTTTCCATATTGGAAAGTTTTTCTTTCATATAGTACTTTTGATGGCTTAAAGTTATATAAGTTGCCATACTTCCTATCATTGTGACTCCTGTTGCTTCAGCAATTCCTGTAACACTTTGCACTACTGGAATAACAGCAAGTGATCCCATAATGGTAAAGATGGAAAACATTCCCACTCCTAATGCTGAAAAAGTTGTTAGTAGATTTTTTCTTCCTTCAGATGTAAATGGAAAAGCTCCTGGAGGATATATAATAAATTTACCAAATCTTTCTTTCATATATATTCCTGTGGCGAAAGCGGCAAGTGTGTCTTTATATTTCCCTTCTAACTCGAATTTTCTTCCTTTTACAATAACAATGTTTTTACCTGGCTCTTTTTCTATTATTTTAATATCTTTACCTATAATTTGAGTTAGTTCATCTATCCTCCTTTTTCTCATGTATGAAAAAACGGATTGATAAGTCATATTTTCTCTGTTTTCTTCTATCACATATTGATTAAATAACATTGCTCGACTCATGGAAATGTCAAAAACATCCCCATCTTTTATACGATTATCTATTTCTTCGAAAATCAAATCTTTAGTAGTAGCATATCTACCGTGCCTAAGAAAGAAAGATAAAGATTTAAAGAAATCTCCACGATGATGCAAAGGATAAAAAACTTTATTTGTCTTTTTGTAAAACTGTACTGTAGAATAAATTGATGAAATAATATCTTTAGCATTTCCTCTTACAATGTAAACTGTTTGACTACCATTAATTCTAATTTGAATTGTATCTTCTTTTTTAAGTTTGAATGGTCCAACTTTATCGTAAGGTAAATGATATCTTACTGTAACATTAATTCCTTCCTCTTTTAACTCTTCTATCATTTTATCGACATTCGTAAATTTTTTATGATACTTGTACATTTGGTAATAATCTCTCATTTCTTCCCAAAATTTTGCAAACTTCCATTCCCACGCCATTATTCATCCCTCCTTTTTTATAATGATATAGGGATAAATAAAAAACTTGCAAAGTATTTTAGGATGTATAATTTTTATTGAATAAAACATATAAAGGAGGGATTTACATATGCTTAGTCCAAAGACCTCAAAAGAAATTGAAAAACTTCTTAAAAAAGTTGAATTAACTTCGTCTGGTATAAGAGCAACTATTTTATCAACTGTTGATGGTTTTCATTTGGTATCTACTATTATGGATCCAGAACTTCAGGAAAGAACAGCGGCAATGGTTTCTTCACTGTTTGCTATTGCAGAACAAATAGGAGAGGGAGTTCTTGCTGGTTCATTTGATTATAATGCTACTTATTCAACAGAAGAAATCCTTATTACAAGAAAAGTGAATGATAAAGTTTTACTTTCTGTTATAACATCTAAGAAGACAAATACTTCACTTCTTGTAACTATTTTGAATAAAAACGCTTCTATTATTGCTGAAATGATAGAAGATGAGATTTCTTAACATGTAGGAGAAAGTACCTTTGTTTTGACAAGAGGGGAGAATCCCCTCTTTTTTTTATCGATATATCATGAATGTATTGGGAGTTTTATTAATTGTGAGATATAATATATAGTGATTGGAAGAAGAAAATATTATATGTATGGAGGGAGATAAATGTTTGTATTGTTGATGATAGAGATTGTTTTTTCTATATTATTTCTTTTATTTATGTGGGTGTTATTAGAACCTATAGCTGGACCAGTCGCAACTTCTTCCAGCATTGTTGGAGTATTAATAGATTTTTTTGCCTATATTTCTCTATCCGTTTATGCTTTATTAAATGATAATACCATTCTATTTAATTTAATGTTTGTTGCTTTAATGATTGAGATAGTGGGGTTATTTATATGGATTTATTTGTTTTTGAAAAATTTTATTAAAATATATCCGAAATCAAGTTCTGTTTTGTATTTTGATGGATGGTGGTTTGCAAAAATTTTACCCCTTGTAATTTTAGTTTTATCAACAATGTCTAAAGATAACTTCCTTTTGCCTGTATTATATGTAATTTCTCTTGTCACTTATTTTTCTGTTACGTTTTCAAACAATGTATATGGAAATATTGTCTCTATTCTTCTTGATTATCACATTAAGAGATCCGTCATTTATTACAATACCTATCTTAGTAAGTACTTACTTAGAGAAAATCCTTTTCAAGATGATGAGGAAATCGAAAGCGAGTACGAAGATGATGAAAAAATACTTGATGATGAAGAAGAATATTATGATGAAGAGGAATATTATGATGGGGAGGAATATTATGATGAGGAGGAAGAATTGAAAGATGAAGAATATGATGGTTATGAAGAGTATGAAGAACATGAGGATTATGATGATAATGATGATTATGAAGAATATGAAAATTATGAAGATTATAATGAAAATGAAGAGTTTGAGAATGAAAATGAATATCTTAATGAAAATGTAGAGGCAAATTTAAATGGTGAGATGACAAACAATATAGAAGAAGAAGAAAAATTAGAACAAGAAACTTATTCTATTGTTACAGTTAAAGATAGAAATTCTTTAGATGATTCTTTTTCAATTTCCTCTCAACAAAATGTTGAAATAATAGAAGATAATCAAACAATTCAAGAAAAAGAAGAAAAGTTAAAAGAATCTTCAAATAAAAATGCTTCCCTTCATTCAGAATTATCTTCATCATCCAAAACAGAGAAGAAGGGAAACCCTGAAAGGGAAATTGATAATAATATTCCTAAAATGGATGGAGATTTTATCGAACTTATAGATTTTTTTGATGATGACACATCTGATCAAAAGAAAGAAGATAAAGTTGAAGACAATAATATAGATAACATAACGGAGACAACAGACAAAACTTTCCCATCTCAATCAGAAAAGAAAGAAACAAAAGAAAAAGAAGATAAAATACAAAAGATTTCTGATACTGAAAAACAAGAAACAAAAGAAAAGATAAAAGAGGATGAGAAAAAAATAGAGAAAAAAGAATCGGAAATAAAAGAAAATAATAAACTTTTGAATGTTGAAGAAGATTTTGCTGAAATAGATATAGATGATTTTGACGATGATTTTTGATAAAATCCTTTTGTAAGTAAGATACAAGATATGAAAATCTAGGGTAAAATATTAATGTTTTGCTATTTTGTTTAAAAATTTACCTTAAAAATTTGGCATTTTTATGAAAAATAAGATTTTTTGTTTACTAAAATTCTAATAAAATGCCATTTTAAAATAAAAAAATCCCTATTTTGCGACGCAATAGTAACTTAATATTGTATAATCTATATACACTTGTAAAAAAGGAGGTAGATAATGTGACCGTTTATCAAAGAGTTTACCAACAGATTTTTTATGGCACCAGAAAACAGGAATGCATCGAATATATAGTTCCTGCGACAGAAAAGTATAAATCTCAGAAAGAAGGTGATAAATAATGATTCCTAAGTATGTTGTTAAAACAGGAGGGTTCCATGAAAAATTTAAAAGAGAAAAATTGATGTCATCAATAGAAAAAGCGTTTAGGGATATTGAAGAAATTGACAATCAGACTCTTACATCTATTGTATCAAGGGTAATAAGAAAAATACCCGATGATTATACCCCCACATCAGATATTAAGAATTATGTTATCTTAACTCTATCTGAAATGGGATATTCTTCTGTTGCAGAAAAATATATCCTTTATACAGAACAGAAAGCAAAATCAAGGGCAGAAAAACTTTCCATACTTTCCCCTTACTATGATGAAGATGTTGGAGAAATAACTCACAGAAGAGTTCTTACACCAGTGGAAAAAAGGATGTCAGTAAATGCTGTTGCCTTAATGACAAGGAGATATTTATGGAGAAAAACCATCAGTGGTCAACAGGTTTTTCTTGAAACGGTTGATGGATTGTTTAGAAGAGTAGCAATTGCAGTATCTCTTCCAGAACTTTTGTATGATATGGCGGAAATAAACGGGACTAAAGTTGAAGAGATTACCCTTTATGAAACCCAAAAAGGTACAGAAGCTTGGGAATATATTAACTCAAGAGCGAGGTTAATGTCAAAAATAGATACAACAAGGGAAGTAAAGGTATACAAATGGAGAGATAAAGAGTATTCAGAATATTATCTCACTCGTTATCATATAGAGAGATTATGGGTTCTTGCTCACAGGTTTAAAGTTGGAGAACTAACAGGAGAGAAATTGTTTCACGAAATGCTTTATCTTATTTTTAGGAAGGAAGCAAAAAAGTTCTTTAAGTGGACAAATACTTTTTATGAATATTTAACAGAAAGAATTTTTGTTCCTAATACTCCTGCTCTTGTCAATATGGGTAGAAAACTCTCAATGGGATCTGCCTGTTTTACGTTATCTGTTGAAGACTCCCTCGAAAGCATTATGGATACTGCTAAAGAAATAGCGATTATTGCTCAAGCAGGAGGGGGTATAGGAGTTAATTTTTCTTATCTAAGGCCTGCAATGCCTGAAGTAGCTCTTTCTTCTACAGGAGGACTATCTTCAGGAGTTGTTTCATGGTTAAAACTATACAATGCTGTCCTTGAACAGATTAAGCAAGGATCTGTAAGAAGGGGAGCGGGAATGGGCATTCTCGAATATTGGCATCCAGAGATTTTTGATTTTATTGAAGCAAAGAAAGAAAATACAGGAACAGATGTTATTTCCAATTTTAATCTTTCAGTAGGAACGGATGAAAAATTTTGGGAACAAGTATACAATGATGGGGAGATAGAACTACTTGCCAAAGCCTATGATGTTACATATAATCCTGAAAAAGAAGGATATGAAAGCAAAGAAAGAGTCTCTGTCCCTGTAAAAAAGGTTAAAGCGAGAGACATTTTAAGGAAAGTAGCTTTATTTGCTCATGCAAAGGGGGATCCAGCATTCTTGTATTTTCACAATGGAAATATTGTCAATCCCCGCAAGAACTTTAAGGGGGAAATTAGGGTAACTAATCCTTGTGGAGAAGAAATGTTATATCCTTATACATCTTGTAACCTTTCATCTATCGATATATCAAAATTTATAAGAGAGGGAGAAGAAGGCCCTTATTTTGATTGGGATGCATATAGAGAAGCAATAAGAGTAAATGCTCGTTTTCTTGATAATGTAAATGATGTTAATAAATATCCCTTAAAGAAGATAGCAGTAGAAACCCGTAAGGGCAGAAATATTGGAGCAGGTCTTATGGGGGTTGCCCATGCTTTATTTAAGTTGGGAATACCGTATAACTCGGAAGAGGCTTTCGATTTTATATCAAAAGTATCGGAATATTTAACATATTACACAATGGATACTTCTATTGAACTTGCAAAGGAAAAATATCCGTTTCCTGAATTTGAACAATCCGAATATCCAAATGGATATTTACCCTTTACTGCTCCCCTTCTAGTTCCTGAAAAGATGACTTTAGATTGGGATAATTTAAAAGAAAGAATGAAAAATGGGATAAGAAATGTTGATTTTACTACAGCTCCACCCACAGGATCTACATCAATGATTGCTGATAGTTCTAATGGAGTAGAACCATTGTTTGCCCTTGTATATGAAAAAAGGACAACAGTAGGTACATATTATTATGTTGACCACGTTTTTAAAGAATGGGTAGAAAAACATATAAGAGATTCAGCAACAAGGGAAAGAGTATATGCTGAAATTTCTAAAGCAGGAGGATTGAAGGAGATACAACATATTCCCGGAATAGATGATGAACTTCTTTCTGAAATGAAAAAGTTGTTTGTTACATCAAGAGAAATTGCTCCTGAAGATCATGTTGTATCTGAAGCTCATTTTGCATTCTTCATTACAAATGCAGTTTCTAAAACTATCAATCTTCCTAACAAAGCAACTGTTGAAGATGTTGAAAAAGCTTTTGTGTTAGCAGAAATTTTGGGTTTAAAGGGGATTACTGTATATCGTGATGGTTCTCTTGATTCACAAGTGTATGTAACAGAAGAAGTTTCTTATACTGTTCCTTATCCTATGAGTGAGGGAGCAAGAAAGTGGATTGAATGGGCTGTACAAAGAAGACCAGAAGCAAAAGAATTTTTGTTATCATCTGAAGAAGATAAAAAAAGTGAAACAAGAAGATTGGATGTTATGAGTTTCGGATTTAAGACAGAAGAAAAAGAAGAAGATAGTTTAATATGCCCTGTTTGTGGTTCTCAAATGATTGTAGAGGCAGGATGTAAGAAATGTCCCAATTGTGGATATTCTCCTTGTACTGTTTCGTAAAATTAATTTTCTTTATTATCAGATAATAAAGAAAGGCCCCTTAAAGGGGCCTTTTTATTATTTTGTGAATAAAAACTAAAAAAACTAAATGTTTAATTTAAAAGGTAAATATGGTTGTTTGCATTTGTGGAGCCTTGCAAACATTTTCATTTTCCATTTTTGTTTTAATGTTTGTAAGTAGAAAAAGGATATGTCTGTTGCGAATGCTCCCGTAATCATTGCTATTTCATAATTTGCGTTTATAGTTATTATGCTTATGAGAGATAGCACGGCACTTAGCAATAAATATGTTATTATTAAATTACTCTCATCTACTGATGTGTAACTGAGTCCATATATCACAAAAAGAACACCAAGATCCAACCAATGTAAATGAGTAACAGGAATATTGATGGAAGGAAAATAGTAAATAGTTACAATAAGAAGTAATTGGGAAACAATATTCATTATGATAATCACCGATAATTCCATTATGTAATAATAAGGAAATTTTTGCATTCTTTATCCCCCCTTTATTACTTTAAAATGATATATCCTTCTCCATCAACATGATCTTTATGAACTTTTAGTTCAAATTTACCTGATATAGAAGGAACATTCAACAATTTTCTAAAAGTTTTTCCTGTTTTTGAGAAATCAAATTCCAATACCAATGTTTTATCATTATTTACAGACCATTTAGTTATCTTAAAAGGAGAGTTAACATTAGGATCTTTTGCAATAGCACTATCGAGTACATAATCAATGAAGATATTCCTTTCTTTTTTTCTAACTACAATATATGACATTTGATCCATTGGTATTTTTTCTCCATTGGTCTTCAGACCAAATTGTTTTAATGTTTTTTCAGCTTTCTCTATATTTGCAATGTTACTGAAGGAAATAAGAGCTCCTAACGATTTTCTTTCATCTTTTTCATATGTTTTTACTGAAAGGGAAATATTACTATTAAGAAGAGGGGAAGCAGTCATTAGAGTATTTGCTATTTGTTGTTTTTGCCTGATGTCTCCAGGAACCATAAGCATTAAGTAACTAATAAAATTTCCATTTACAGCGGCATTAAGTTCAGCATCACTATATGCAAGTATTTCATCTTTATTTAAAACATAATTTTTGGGATCCGGAATTACTACATTATCTATATCAGTAAATATAAGAAGTTTATACTTATCATTTTCTCTTACGGATTTTATGTTAAAAAATATTTTGGGGGAATTTGTTTCTATAAAATTAATATATCCAATATTGTATTTGTTGAATGTATCTTTATCTATATTTACCCCATATTTATCCCATTTGTTATTATTATGAATCTTTATAACATAGAAATTTCCTTTTAAATCCCATGTGTATGTTTTAGTATCAATAATAAAAGTTCTTGTTTTTGAATCATAAGAAAATAGAGGATTGGGACTTAACTTATTTATTTCATCAAACAATTGTTCTATTGTTATATTACTAGTATTCAGAAGTATAAAAGTATCTTCTTTACCCGTTTTATGATCGAATACTTTAAATATTCCATAAAAATTAATGTTATTTTTTAGAAATTCTAATATCTTCCTGAAAGATTCAAGGTTGGTGTTTTCATCAATTGTTCCTAATATCCATTCTGGGTGTTGTTCTAACATATCCAATAATACAATATTATTTGTTTTATCATAATAAAGATAAGTTAATTCTGAAGTAGATGGAATATATTGTAATGCCTGGGAATAATCATTTACTGGGACAACTGTTTGCTGATTTGAAGGTAAATTTCCGCATCCTACAAAAACAGAAAAAATAATTCCAAATATTAATACAAAAAACATAAATTTCTTTATTTTCATTCTATTACCTCCTCTATATTTCATTTTTTTATTATAATATTATACCAAAAAAAGGGGGCTTCCCCCCCCAGAAAAACATAAAACTATATATTTATTTATATAAGATCAAATGAGTTCCTCATCTATACCTCCTGTTTTATTTACAAGATTTGAAATATCTACCCCTTCCGATAGGATTGCAAGTGCTTCCTCTCTTGCTTCTGAGAGAGTTACCAGTTTAAGTTTTCTTGTTTTAGGATCCATAGCTGTTTCTTTTAGTTGTTCTGGGTTCATTTCTCCCAGACCTTTAAACCTATAAATAATCATATCTTTTTTAAGATTTTCTGGTATTTTCTTTAATTCATCTTCCAATTCCTCTTTGGTATAGACATACTTGCTCCATTTCTTTGTAATAATTCTATAAAGAGGGGGGACTGCAATGTAAATTTTGCCTTTTCTTATAACCTCTTTTCCATATTTATAAAAGAATCCTAATAGCAAAGCTCTAATATGATACCCATCTTCGTCAGCATCTGTCATAATAATAATCTTGTCATACTTCATATCTTCAGGTATTCCATGGGCAATAATTCTCATTAATGCCATTATTTCTTCGTTTTTCATTAGTTTCTTTTCATCTTTTGCCTTAAAAACATTAGGTATCTTACCTTTTAAAGATAATATTGCTTGTTTTTTTCTATCTCTTGCTTGTTTAGCGGAACCACCAGCAGAATCTCCTTCAACAATAAATACTTCTCCTCCTGGCCTTGAACAATCGGCAAATTTTCCTGGCATGGCGAGTTTTTGATCGAGACCCTTCGTTTTCTTTCTTGTTTTCATCGCTACATCTCTTCTATGTCTTTCTTCAATATATTTTTTCAATTGAGGCATCATTTTTTTGATCTCTTTTTCTATATCAACAGTAAAATCTTTAAGTTTTAAAGTAAACTCTTCTTTTGTCTGAGAGGAAAATTCTATTTCTTCAGAAAGAAGATTAATATATAACCTTAATCCCCATTGCAGAGCTCTTGCTGAAACATCTTTTTTAAGTTTAGACTTGATAGCATTTCTTAATGCCTTAAAGAAATCTTTTACAAAAGAAGAATTTTCATTAACGGGAATGGTATTTACAAACAGATGATATACAGGAGAATCAAATGCATCCACATATCCCCATACAATTTCATATGCATATCCATTTTTTCTTCTTTTTCTTTCAATAGAAAATGCTTCTTTTACTCCCTCACTTTTTAACCATTCTGTAGGGGAGATAGGGTAATAAATTTCTTTCTTTTCCTTTTTACCTTCTGTATAATGGAGTTCTATTGTTACCCCTTCAGGGAGGGCAAAGGATTTTTGATGCAGCCTTTTTTTGATCGTTTCTATATTAAATTTTGTTGCTCTACCAAAAATGGCGGGATCAGGAGTAAATTGTATTTTTGTTCCTGTCTTATTACATTTGCCCACTATTTCTAATTTTTCTTTTATTTTACCTTGTTCAAATCCTACATGAAAAAAGTTGCCATCTTTACAGACCCATACATCTAGTCTCTTAGAAAGGGCATTAACGGCAGTTACACCAACACCATGCAGACCTCCAGAAACTTCATAAGCTCCTCCCCCAAACTTACCACCTGCATGAGTTTTAGTAAAAACATCGTAGATAACCGGTCGTTTAGTTTTAGGATGTTTGTCCACAGGAATACCTCTGCCATCATCCTCAACAGTTACCGTATTATTTTTTAAATCAATCTTAACAAGGATATTTTTTGCATATCCAGCTAGTGCCTCATCTATTGCGTTATCAAGAACTTCCCACACAAGGTGGTGCATTGCTTTTTCATCATGTCCTCCTACATACATACCTGGTCTCAATCGTATTGCTTCTATTGGGTCAAGAACTTTAATATTTTCAGCAGAATATTTTTTTCCCATATAATTTCCTCCCTCCTTTATTCCATTCCATTATTTAAATTATACGGATAATGGGAAAGTCCTTAATTTTTCTTCTTGTTATTATTATTAGAAGTATCTTCTTTTTTTTCTTTGACTTTTACTGTTGATGGGGGGGTAACCTTAATATTCCTCTTTTTTGTTTCTTCTCTTTCTGGCATTAATATTCTTTCTATCATTTCTTGTTTTATTTTTTCAATTTCATTTTTTTCTGTTTTTTTGATTTCATAATAGATTTTTCTTTTTGTAAACATACCGACACCTATGAATAGAAAGATGTTCACAAAAAAGAACGTAATTTCATAAAAAAAGAATTTTAGTAATGAATGTTCATTATGCACGCAAAGAAATTCGTTCATATTTACTTTTATTACAAATGCTCCTTGTCGAGAGAGTTGAACGGGGCAACTTGTTTCTATTCCTGGATATAAATTTTTTTTAATATATTGAGCAACAAACTCTGGATATTCCTTATTATATTTAGGAAAATATGTAGTGTATTTTATATAACTGGTAACTTCAGTTGTTTGATATTTTGGGATACCTTTTATATTGTTAATAATCAAATAAGGCCCCCCTAGACCTATTCCTAATAATAATAACCATGTAATGATTACTCCAAAAGTAAATTTATGTAATCTCCAAAAATCAAGAATATAATCTGCCATGTTTAGAGAAGAAACATACACAAACAATTCAATCCACATTATTCCTATTACAAAAGGAAATAGTATATATAACCCTATTTTGGTTATGAAGGCAAACATTATAAACCTCCTTATCTTTATATAATTAAGGTGTCGTATAGAATTATACCATTTACAGAGGAGGAAGGAAAATGTTTATAGTAATAGAAGGTATTGATGGAACGGGGAAAAATACCCTTGCTGAAAAAATTAGAGAAATGTATCCTAATCCCGAACAAGTTATCATTACAGAAGAACCTTATTTGCAAGAAACAAGAAAATTAGTTCCTGTAATAAAAGATCCTATAGGGGTGGCACTTTTATTTTCTGCGGATAGAAGATACCATATAAAAAATGTTATTTTACCTAGTTTACATGAGGGAAAACATGTGATAAGTGTTAGGTATGCATTATCTACATTAGTATATGAAAGTTGTCTGGGGGCTAGTACGGAAGAATTAGAAAAAATTAATGAAATAACCACTAAGGAAATTGTTCCTGATATAGGGATTATTCTAGATATAGACGTTTATACTGCTCTTGAAAGAATAAAGAAAAGAGGGGAAATAGATAACTTTTTTGAGAAAAAAGTATTTTTAGAAGAAGTAAGAAGAAAATATTTGTATTTCGCTGAAAAATACGGATATCAGGTGTTTCATACTTATACAATTGACGATACTGTTTCCATAGCAGAAACAATAGTTGAACAGATGATAAAAGGAGAAAAGAGCCTCCAAAGATAGGAGGCTCCTGTTTGTTTTTAATTTATTTAAAAATTACTTTACTCTTTGGGAGAGTAATATGAAAAGTAGCAACCTTTTCATTTCCATCAGCAACCTCATGCCCAATGTAATATTTATTGGGTTCTTCCTGTGGTAAATCAAAAGTTTTGTCTTCAACATTTTTAAGACGAAGATAATATCCGTTTACGATAATGAAAACAATAGCATCGATAGGTCTAGAAAAGAACAACTTTTTTGATTCCCCCATTTCCAATACCACTCCCTTTTCTCCTCCTTGAACCATTATTTCAATAAAGATATCTTTATATCTTGTTTCTCTTAAATCAATGGGAATGTATTCTATTTCTTCTGAGAACAACGTGTGTGCCCAATTTCTCGCTTTTGTTATTGGAGATATATCGGCTGGAGACATAAGGAAATCAAAAAGATTTGTGTTATTGTTTTCTTCATTTTCTGTTTTCTCTTCATTCTCACTTTCATTTTCTTTTATCTCTTCGGGAATATTATTAAGTCTATCGTAGTCCATTAAATTGGCAATTCTAAACAGTAACTGTTCTGCATTAGGTACAAATTCCCATATTATTTCATGAAAGTCATTTTTCTCTTCTTTAAAATAGTCGATATGCATAGAGACTACATTCTTACCGTCGTCATTTACATCTGCTTTAATGTATACCTTTCTTCTATATGCTTTCTCAAAGAAAAAGTCAAAGATAAGCATTCCTTTTGGATACATGATAATCCCTCCTTTTTTTATTGTCATTATAATTATAACATACGAGATGAGGATTACTATCAATATTTTGTAGTTTTTTTGATAGAGGAGGGTATTCTTTTTATAACCTTGATTATCTTAAAGTATTTGTTATAATTTAAGTAGTAAAAAAAGAAAACTCTGGAGGTGTTGTTGATGAAGATAATAGTTGATATAAACGACAACCTCATGTCTTATCTTTTTTCTCTAAAAACTGATGATGCTACAATAGAGGAATTGATTACAGATGCGATAAGATTATATATCCAAATGGCATATGCCCAAGCACAAGAAGAGGGAGAAGAAGGAGATGTAATTGGAGACGTAGATGACGAATCTATACCTCAAGAAGGGGATGAAACAATTCTTCCTGGAGGGTATATTGAGATGGATAGGAAAAAAAGAAGAAAAAGAAAACAAAGGATAGGATTTAAACCCTCTCCTTCTCATGAAAAATCACCTATAAAAAGAAAAAAAGGGGATGAATAATGAAGAAAGGGATATTTGTTATTTACGAAGAAAATAGAAGAGATTATGTCCCTAAATACATTGCTTTGAATTCTGTGGAAAGACAAGATATTGTTATTATAAAAGAAAATCCGTCTCCCCGTTTTAATACTTCTCTTAATATAGAAGAAGATGATTTGTTTCGATATTTTAATGTTATAACGGGAGAAATCATAGTGTCTCTTCAGACATTAATGCAGGCATATGATGTATCAAAAAAGATTGTGCCTATGATACTTTCTCATTTAGATAAAGAATATGATTATGTTTATGCATTTTATCCTAACTTATTTTCTCTCTACGTTGGAATGCTTTTATCTAAAAGTATTAGAATTCCTTTGTTTATCGATATTGATTATGTACCGTCATCAGAAAATCATTTTCTATCATACATTGAAAAAACTATTTTGGATAAAGCTGTAAATAAGAGCAAAGGAATTATATTATCTTCTCCAATGTTAATTGATGATTTTAATATTGATTATGTAGTATCAAGAACTTCTTATTTTATTTCGAATAAGATAAGAAAAAAATGTTTGCATCGATTAAAGACTATTCAGCAGGAACCTACTATTGTTGTTCCTACTCCAATAGATTCTGAAACATTGTATTATTTATCTGGGGAACTTGACTTTGCAAGGTTCATTGTTGTAGGACAATGTGGTGAAAAAATAAAAAGAGATAATGTGTCTTACTTTCCTTATATACCTCCTTTAACTTTTAAACAGATTATATGTCGTTCTGATATAGGATTAATTATTCCCCCAAAGATGATAAAAGGATTCCCTTCTATTATTGTTGATTTTATCACAATGGGAAAACCTATTGTTTCTTCTTCCTTGTTAGGAGAAACTTCCTTTATTGATACATATGATATAGGAGAAGTGGCTGAGACAAAAGAAGAATTATTGTATGCAATCAGAAATACTTTATTAGAGTATCCAAAGAAGGTAGAAAATGTGTTTGTTACTGCGTCTTCCATTTTTAACCCTTATGTGCAGGGTTCAGTTGTTTTGAAATATCTTACAGAAAAATTAAAGTAAGGGAGGGAAGGATTATTGTGCTTTCAGATAGAGACTTAAAACAATTACAAAGGGAATATCAAATTATTAATCCTTTTATAGAAGAAAATATTGGTCCAGCATCAATAGATTTAATGCTGGGAAATGAGTTTGCGATTGTAAGAAAAGAGAGAGTAGATATTATTGACCCTGAAAAAGATCAAATGTATATGTATGAAATTATAAAAGCAAATGATTATTTTATATTGCATCCTGGCGAATTTGTTCTAGGAACAACAGTGGAGGAAATATATGTTCCTCCTGAGTATGTTGCTCAGGTGGATGGACGTTCATCTTGGGGTAGGCTCGGAATTATAGTTCATGCAACCGCTGGATTTATTGACCCAGGATTTAAAGGGAAAATCACATTAGAGATTTCTAATATAAATCATGTGCCTGTGAAATTAAAAGTAGGAGCCCGTATTGCTCAGATTTATTTTACAAAACTTACTTCTCCTGCTATTAATCCTTATCATGGCAAATATCAGGGGCAAAAAACTGTAGAAGTTTCAAAGGTTTTTATGGATTTTGATAAAAAATAAATTATTTAAAACCCCACGAAATTGAAAAAGAATAACTTATGATTTAAAAAAGGGGGGTGATACCTATCCCCCATTTTTTCGTATACATTAGTGAAAGGAGGTAAGAGACATGGCAATACAAAATAGTTCTTCTAATTATCAATTGCAGAAAAATAATATCAATCAAAAACCTGATGATTTTTGGGGTAGAGTTATTGCATTAATTCTTATTTTTTTTATGGTTGCTGTTGTTGTAATTTATTCTGCTGGGTTAAGTCCCACATCTGGCAATCAAACCTCTTATCCAGATAAATATAAAATACATATTGATACATCAGGTAAATATGTTTATTATCAACAAAATAAAAGTTCTAACTCTCAGAAAGATCAAATACAAAAAGAAGATAATAGAGAAATTAGCGATAATCAAGAAGTTGTAACAACATCTTCAACAAAAGCAGGTATGCCTTACTGTCCTGAGTGTATGCAAATAGTAACTAAATATACCTTTACCATTAACACAAAAGGAGAGGCATCAACAGAGGTCACTCCAGACAGAGGAGTAATTTATATTACTTTTATGAAAGAAGGAACAGATGCTTCTAAAATTTCAAGGGAGGTTATATCAGCAGCTAATAGCTTAATAGCATCTCTTGAACAATACCCTTATCTTAAACTAAAAACAACAAATGTCAATATTTCTCAAAAGAAACAATATAAAGATGGAACTTATATTGTTGTCGGATATGTAGCAAGAGTTGATATAAGTATTGATGCTCCTGTAGAGGAAGTGGGTAAGTTAATTTCTGCTATATCTGCAGAAAATAAAAATGATAACATATTATTTATCAATAATATTTCATTTTATTATTCAAAAATCAATGAAGTAAAAAATGAGTTACTTACAAAAGCTTCTAATGACGCACGTATTAAAGCCTACAATATAGCAAAGGGGGCAGTATCTGATCCTAATCCACACTTATATGTTTATCCTGTTGAGATTAATTATAATTTCTATTCCCCAACTCCTATATATAGATATGATAATGCTCTTGCAAAATCATCTGTTTCTGAAGAAAGTGTTGAACCTTTAAATATACAACCAGGAACAACAAAAATTTCTGTAACTGTATCCGCAAAATTTAAAGTAGATGTGAAAACTTGGGAAAAAACTTTAGTTCCTCCAAAACCTATCCCAGGACCAGAACCTATTCCAGGACCAGTCCCAGTTCCTAAACCTTAAGATAATTCTGCTTCGTCAGGAAGATAAACATTAAAGGTTTTCCATTTGTTATGTATGATATGGGGGGTAGCAAAAAAGATATTCATCTTAGTATTACTAAGATCTGTGAACATCAAATCCCTTGCTACCTCCCTTTCTACAAGAATAATAACATTATGGATCTCAGTTAGATGTAAATCTCCTAAAATTTCGTATATTGTTGAATATACATCACTTTCAATTCCAGTTTCCCAATAATATCTTTTATGAACATGCAAAAAGGGTATGGCCGGATCTATTTGTTCGATGCTTTCTTCTACAGGTTCTATAGGTCTTTCATTAAAAGGTGGGGTTATATCAAAGACAACTTCATTATCCAATGTTATAGGGTTTCTAAAAGCATTGATAAATAAAACATTATTAATTGTATCAATAATTGCTATCACCTTATTTTCTTTATTTTCTTTTATTAAAATAAAATTTCCGTATCCTTTCGCCTCAAATCTTTTCTGCATCATTTTTTCTTCCCTCCATCAGTATTTTTTTCTTTAGTAGGGTCATAGTATTGAATAGTGATCTATATCTATGGGATATTTTGTTTTTTATCTCTGGGGGTATTTCAGCAAGAGTGGGATGGTTCATAAAAACATCTCTATAATATTCATCCGTATTCATTAATTTTGATATTAGAGGATCATGTATATCTACTTCAAATATTTTATCATATGCCCATCCATAAATTCCTCTTGGTTCTCTTGTAATATATCCTTGTATAGTTCCTTTAGCAATATCATACTCTCCGTTAGTATATAAAGCAACAAAGGTGCTTTTCATTTTTGCTGTTCTGGCAAACCAATCAATGTGATTAAGTTTCTCGAGGATAGCATTATTTAAATATTTTTCTATTTTATCGATATCCTCCTCTTGTAAATTGAGAAATCTTTTTGATTTCACTCCAGGAAAACCATGTAAGAAATCTACTTCTAATCCTGAATCTTCTGCAAGAACGATAACATTATCATAATTAAAAATTTCGGGTCTATCGGAAAGAAATCTATTAAAAACGTATTTTGCTTTTGCAAGGGCATTTTCGTGATAAGTATTAAAACTTTCTATTCCATCAGGAATGTGATCAAAAAAGGGTTGCACATTAATACTATCGACAAAATTTATCTCTTTTGCAATTTCGTTAATCATATTTTCTATCTCGTTTACTTTGTGTTGATTAGATGTAGCAAGAAGAATAATCATAAAACTAATCATCTCCTTTCGTATATTTTTAATGTGATGAATTATGATGTATAACATTTTAGATATTATAATCTTTATTCTTCCCTATTTCGTAGGGATTACCCTATTGATTATTATAGCCCATTATATTTTTGACGACTGGTTTTATGATATAGTTTTTATAATTGTTATTGCTTTAATATTATATTTTATAAATCCTCCATTTTGGAGAGAACAATATAGAACTTTTATTTTACTAGTTAAAGTTTTAATAGGAAAAATGTAGGGGAGGGGTTCAAAATGTCTTTAGTAACTTTATTATATATAGTTTTTGTTATATCCCTTTTTGTATGGTTACTGAGAATAATAGGTGACTTTTTTAGAACTTTTATTGTCATTCTGGTTATTTTATTGTTATTGCATTTGCTTTTAGGATATTTGCATATACAAATAGGTATACCCGATGTTATTACAAAAGGAATACAAGAAGGATTAAAAATTTTTAAAAATTTTTTTTCATACATTACCTATCAATTTTCTCGTGCTATGAAAATTAATGGTCCGTGATAAAATTTATTCATGAATAATTTTTACTCAGAATATCTTTGAGTAAACATTAAAACAATTGATACTATAAATAGGACATTTGCTAACATAGATAATATCCATACTATTCTTCCTATAGGAGGAATAATCATCCAAATTATAATTCCCATAATATACCCTATCAGTGCGGTACCAATGATAATGAAGAAACTATGCACGAAAATTTTAGGAGAAAGAGGGGTTAAAAACATAAGAATTATATAAAAAAGGGTAAAAAATACAAGATAAGAAAATATCATTCCTAACAAACTTGAAGAAAGAGGAGAAATTATTCCTTTTATAAGTACAGATAGAAGAAATATTTTGTAATAAAGAGGTAATGAATGTAGATTTCCCATAGTATATCTGCTTACAGGAACTGATGAATTATATCTTCTCATTTTATTGTATTTTGATAATCTCAACCTTATCACCTCCACTATTCTTTGCTTTTATTATATCACAGAATTTAAGATTGTTCCCTATATATTCAAAATAGGAGGGATAAGATGACAGGTAAATGGCATAGAGTATTAGGAGTTATGGCAGGAATAGGAGCATCAGCAATATTATATTCTCAAGGAACAATCCCTTCAGATGTGACAGGAATAGCAACAGTAACTACTATGGTAAGTGCTTATGCATCGTCAGTATTACCTGACATAGATCTTATTCCTGATGGTCAGAAATGGGGACATTTAACTACTTTTTTAGCTTTCCCAGTATCTTCTGCATCTCTTTTAGTATCTGCTTTTATAGATAAAATTTTAAGAAGAGGGAAAAAAGAACATAGGGCAATAACACATTCTCTAACAGGGCTTGCCATTTTTACCGCATCTGCTTTAATACCTGTTACAACTTTTTCCAATGCTCCAAATTGGATTATTTCTTCCTATATCATAGGAGGAGTAGCGGGATATTTATCTCATTTGGTAGGAGATATGTTTACAGGATATGGTATTTCTTGGTTTTATCCTTTTAAGAAAAAAAGAAGTTCATTGAGAGAATTGTTAAAGTAAAAATAAAATTTTATATTTTTGAATATCTACCTTTAAGTGAACCTTACAAGTTTTTGTGGTAGTATTTTTATTTAAAAAAGGAGGGATGTTGTGGTGATAACAGCAGTAGATTTAGGTTTACCAAATGCTGATGCAACTGAAAAAAGGAAAGAGGAGTCTCCTTATCTGAGTTTCTATAAAATAGAAAATGGATTTGAGCATTTTACCTTTAAATGGTTACATAATAATGTAGAAGTTCATATTGTTGTTTATAAAGACACAAAGAAAGGAGTAGAAAATATTGTAGATGCTATGATGGTAGTGGAAGATCAAGGAATGATTGTTACGATTCCTTATAATAAAGGAATTAAAACCTTTGAAAATGATCGTTTTTTAATAAAAGTAGATAGAAATAAAATGTTTTTGATTACAAAAACTTTGCACGAATTGTAGATTATTATTATTTATTACCTTGAAATACTCCTTTGGTAAATGCATTTTTAAGTAATTTCTTTTCAATATTATTTTTTATTTTCCAATTTTATTGTATTTGTGTTTAATTCTTTTGTTATAATTAAAGTAACAAATAAAAAGGAGGGGGTAATATGAATCCTTTTACTTACATTTTAAAGAAATTTCCTGATTGTTCTTCTTCTAATTATCATAAATTATCCGTAGAAGAAAAAGGGGATTTACTTAATTTGGTTTTTGTAGAACAAATATGGGAAACGTGGAGAAATAAAAACGATATTTTGATTCCTATTACAGACGTAATAAAAAGATATATTAATATTTTACAAAGTAAGGGAGTTGTAGTTGATTCGTCTATCCAGAAACATATTACTAAAGAGGTAAGAAAATACTTAAAACAATGGGCTAAGAAAACAAAAATTGATATTATGGACTTTCTTACAGATTTGATTATTGTTTGGGCAGAATATCTTGTTGATTATTCGGATGATCATGTGGAATATTGCAAGGATGTAATAGAAGCAATGGAAATAACATTTCTCGATCAAGGGGAATTTGTACCTTTTAGAGTTAAAGTGCAACATTATTTAGAAGAAAAAGATACAACAGAAATGGAAAAAGAATTTCTCAGGAAGTGTGTGGAAGATTAAGTATAAGGAGGAGTTTCCAATGAAAAGATTTGTATTTCATGTTGTAATTTTATCTGTTTTGTTGTCATTATTCTCCTTTATACCCTCTGTTAACGCTGCTTCTTATTCCATGCCTGTAGCATGGCAGATAGTATATCTTAATCCTGATGGATCTCTTGATGTTTATGATTATCGTGAATATCATTTTTACAATGGTTCTCCCCCTACATCTACTTTTCCTTATGAATTAAATCCAGATTATAAGATTTTTAATAGAACTTTAAAGTATTATGATTTTCAAGCATATGAGGTTACTGAACTTTTGGATGTAGTTTTGGAAAATCCAGTAGATATTGTATCACAGTGGGGAAAAATTTCAAAATTTTTAAACGAATTACCTGTATCTTCATCAGGATATCATTACTCCGTTTCTGTTCCTGACAAATCCCCTTTGAGATTACTTATTCATTATAAAGTATCTCCTGAAATAACGGTGGTAGGAAAAGATTTTGCAATGACTTACTATCAATTGGTATCAATGGGGAAAAGTCCAGTAAAAGTAAAAACTTATGTAACTGCTTTTGTTTTACCACGAAAAGCAGATTGTAATAACAATACAAATAATAAAATAGAACCTAATTCTTCTTGTCCTTGTTTTAGAGTGCATAAGTTTGTTGTTAAATCTCCTACAGGAAATCCGAAGGAGGTAATAGGAAACTTCACAAAAACCTGTAAATATGTAACATTTACTGCTCATAATGTTGATGTTAGATCTGTTAACGAGTTATATGCAGTATATGATTTATCCCTTGTTCCCAAATATTCTTTACAAAAATTAGATATTGATTATGAAACTATGAACAAAAGAATGGAAGGGTTGTTTTCTCATAGTCCTATATTACTTGTAGGACTTATAATAACAGGTTCTATTATTGTGTTTTTTGTATCGGCATTATTGTTTGCTGTGTTCTATTTTATTCTTTCTACTATGGAACAAAAATATTTAAAGAAAAAGATAGATGAAATTCATCCAAAGATGAAAATACCTGATAAAAATAAAATCAAAACTGCAATAATGTATAATAGAAAAATAGCTGAGAAAGCTCTGTCTATTGGAGATCCTTATGTTGTTGTTGATAACTATAACGATGTTGCAAATAAATATATTAAAGATTCTGAATTTAGAGAAACTCTACGAAATTTGTTAAAATCGGTTTTTTTCTCTCTTATGAAAAAAGGATATATTGAACCGATAGATACAGGAGATGAAGAAATATATGGTTATAGGATAAATTTACACAAAGATGAAAGTGATTTAGATGACGCTGAGAAATATGTATTTAAAGAAATTAGAAGAGCGGCAAAAGATTTTTCAGTTAGTTCTTCTAATGAAACGATAAAAAAACTTGATCTTGAGAATGATCAAGAAATATTAACTATAGAAGAATTGGAAGAATTCCTTAAGGAAGCAGTTGCTACTGGTACTGTTAATTATCATGGAGTTGTAGAGCATTATGAGATTTCTCGTTTAATTGCGTTTGCATATGAAATTTATAATAGAACATATAGAGAAGCAGAAATACCTTTTCCTTTAATAGTAGGAAAAACTCCTCCCGATTACCCTGTAATTAGGTTTTCTATTTTTAAATTTATTTCTGCTTTGTCATTGACACTTTTTATCTCTTCAATATTTACTTTAATTTATTATTTGTTATTCGGAAATAAGATTATTGATTCTGTTTTGAGAACAGGAAATTGGATGTTGGTATACAGGCCAGCCGCTATTATTACAGTTATTATTTTATTGTTTGTAGGGTTGGTCTACGGGTTTACTCATAAAAGATGGTTCGATAAATCGTGGTGGGAAAGATTTACTAAATGGTATGCTGTAGGTAGATGGATAGAGGAATTAACTAATATCACAAGTGATGAATTAATGGATATATGGGAAGCTCTTAATTGGGATGATTATTTCGAACTTGCAATACTATTTGGACTTGAAAGAAATGTTCTTAATTTATTTGAAAAATTACCAGCAAGCGTATGGCAAGAAAAAGTAGTAGATAGTTATATTGTTACATCATTTTATAGAGATAGATATTACAGGAGACATATCCATGATAGATATAGTGGAGGGATAATTAATCCCCTAGAAGGAATTGATATGAAAATAAAAGATGTTTTCAACCAAACTGTTACTTCTTATGAAAATGCATTAGAGTCAGCAAAAACATATTGGGAAGCAACCCATTCTTCTTCGAGAGGAAGAAGAGGAGGATTTGGTGGATGGTCCGGAGGTAGTTTTGGAGGCGGCTTCGGCGGAGGTGGAGGTTCATCAGGTTGGTAATCGAAAAACCTTAAGGGGGATTATTATATCCCCCTTTTTTCTTTTTACATAAAGTGAATTTTTCTATTTCTCTTTGCTATCTGTTTTTCCTGTCATAAATAACTGAGTAAGAGTTTTTCCTTCCATATATTGAGTATATATAAATGTATTTGTTGCAACAATGTTTTCAAAAATTTCGTATATTTTTCTGTTTTTAAAATCTTTTTTTGCTATTATATTATCGTTATTGCATGTATAATGCATCAAAATATTTGAAATAAATCTTTTAATTTCGTTTTCTCTGTGATCTATATAATATGGAAAAATTGAATAAAGTAGATCGATTATTTTATCCATTTTTTCTTGGTAAGATAAATCGTTGTTAAACATATGATAAAGATGATTGTAGGAATTGGAAAAAATATTTATAGTTGCAATTATCTCAACTATAAAAAGTAAAACTATAATGAGAGAGTATAAGAGAGTACTATGGATATATATAAAAGCAAATTTTTGCAGTAAGTGAAACAGAAATATTGCCCACAAGATATTGCTAATTCCTAACATTAGATAAACAAATCCCATTGCGAGATGCCTAATTTTAATTGGTAATCCTTCATAAGTATCTAAGTAAAAATAATTTATAAGAAATAGATCCGTTTCATTAGAAATTAATACTTCTCTTTTGAAAGTGGATAGTTCGTCTTGTTTTTTGATAGTTATGATTCTATCAACAAATTCAAAAGCTAACTGTTTCTGTTTGTTTTTACGTATTTTTTCAATAACAATTTCTGTAATACCAATAACGATTGTATATATAATCCATACAGGCAACCAAATAAAGTTTATAATCATTTCAAGTGTTTGAACAATTGCCATTATCTCTACCCCCTTGTATATTCAAATAATACTTTTTAGAAGGAGTTTCGCTGTAGAAATTTAGTTGGTAAAATTTTATTAAGAAGTATAATCTTAACAGGAAGTAAAAGAGAAGGAGGGATGACAATGAAATATGCACTTGTCGGATCAGTCGCAGTTGTATCCTTACTTGCAGGAATAGGTATTGCTGGTCTTGTTGGAATGGGAGTAGGTGCGGGGCTAGGTATAGGAGTCGTTATAGCAGCAGGAATGGCAGGATTTACATGGTGGGTCGTTACAGAGGCGGCAACAGGTATATCTATGTCTCGTGTTAAAGAACTTGCTCGTGAAATGAGAGAAACGGTAAGAAGAGCAAAGTCCAAGGAATTACAGGAAGGATTTAAAGAGTATCTGCAAAATCTTTGGGTATCTTCGGATAAACTCAATGCAGAGAGAGCCCTTAGGATGATTCTTGAAGAATTTGATGATCAAGCATGGTTGTATGCTATTTATGCTGAACTTCTTATGAGTGATAGTAGATGGTCTGATGCAGAAGTAATGATTAAGAAGGCATGGCAACTCGATCCTTCAAACGAATATGTTAGAGAAATGGTTAAACAGTGGATTGAAGCACGTTCTGAGAAAGATCCCTTTAGAGTATCTGAAATTGTTAGAAAACTTAGGGAAGTTAAACCAGAAGGATGGTTATTTGCAGTTGAAGCAGAACATTTGATGAAAATCGGAAGATATGGGCATATTGAAGAGGTTCTTCTTGAGGCATATGATAAACACGATGATGCAACCCAGGTTCTCGAAATTGTTTCTTCATATCTTGGATATCTCGCTTCTGAAAAAAGAGAACAACAAATGTTCCAATTCTTCCAAAAACTTCAGCAGAGAGGAGAAAAACCAATCCTCAAAGCTATTGAAATTAAACTTGCCATTTTAATAGATGATCTTGATAGGGCAGTGGAGGGTCTTCATGAAATTAGAGAAATGGATATTGATCAAGAAATTATTAATATGCTAACAGAAAACATAATGGAAGCTGCTGGGCAAAAGAATAGACAAGATATTATTGAAAAAGTATTCTCTTAATAAGAAAAGAAACTTCAATAAAATACCCCCCTGTTTTAGGGGGGATTTTTTTTACAAAACTCTTTATGAATAAGCATGCAATCTTGTTTTGAAGTATAATTCCTATATAAAATGCATAGAGAGGAGAAAAAGATGGTTGTCGTTAGTGTTTCCGAACAAGGATTAAAAAGGACAACAATGGAAGATTATATCTATCCTGATGTGGGTAGATATGAAGTAACGAAATTTCCTTATTTATTTGCGGTTGCTGATGGAGTAGCAGGTAATCCATTTGGAGAAAAAGCCTCTCGTGCAGCGATTGAACTTTTAGTATCGTATTATGATTTTTTTGTAAATAAGAAAAAAATACCTCCTTCTAAATCTATGTTAAAGTCTATTTTTGATTCTATACAAGAAGGACTTGAATTTATAGAACATATTGATAAAACTGTTAGAGGTTCTGCAACAACTTTATCAGTTGGAATTGTTACGCATGATGCTTTTATATATGGATACGCTGGAGATTCACCTATCTATCTATTTAGGAAGAAAAGTTATAAAAGACTTGATTCCCCCCATATAATAGGAAAATGGTATTTATATATGGGAACTCCTCTATTGAATCAGTCTCTTGTCAATTGCATGGGAGGATATTCGGGAAGTTCTTCCTTATATAAAGGAGCAACTGTAGGTCAAATTCCAATTATGAAGGGAGATTATCTATTTATTGCTTCAGACGGGGTTACTTTACATATGTCTCCTTCAGAAATAAGGGATTTGCTTTTTTCTAGTAAAACAATAGAAGAAGTATCAGATATTATTACTGATGTTGTTTACCAGAAAGGTGCCATGGATAATTTTAGTTTCGTGGTGGTGGAAGTGTAATGGGGGATAAATATTTAAAAGTTGGAGATGTAATATGGGGAAAAGGTTCTGCTTACATAGTTGTTGATTATATAGGTAAAGGAGGAATGGCACAGGTTTATAGAGGTATTGAAAAAGATGATAACACCCCTGTTGCGATAAAAGTTATAAAAAAGGAGCAAGGACATTCCGATTTGTATTCAAGAGAGTTTGTCATTCTTCGTTCTCTTTATCATGATTATATTGTTAAATTAATTGATTTTATTTCTTCAGATGATTATGTATATATCATAATGGAATATCTTCCTGGAAAAACATTGAAAGATCATTTAAAGACTGATAGAAAAATTGATCTAATATCCGATATTATTAAAATAGCCCTTGCATTAGATTTTGCTCATTCTAATGGAATAATACACAGAGATATTAAACCTGCAAACATTCTTTATGATGCAAATAGAGAACCTCGTTTAACAGATTTCGGTATTTCAGTTAACGCCTTTTTTGCAAATGTTACAAGTAAATATGCGGGGACTCCTGCTTATATGGCCCCCGAACAGTTAAAAGGAGAACCAATTGATCCCAGAACAGATATATATCAATTGGGGTTAATTTTATACGAGATACTTACAGGTCATCTGCCTTTTACCCCTGATGATACAAGGGAATTTCTTGAATGGATAAATAAGTCATTAATACATAATCCTTCTTTATATGAACCACAAATAACCCCAGCTTTTGGAAAACTTTTTATGAAAGCGATAACTACAAATAGAGAAAAAAGATTTAAAAGTGCAAAAGATTTTGCAATAGAAATAGTAAAAGCTTCTATTCAGTCAGGATATGAACTTCCTCATCAAGTTATGAAAATGTTTGATGAAATGAAAGCAACAATAAGTATTTATACAATACCTTCAAATGCCTTTGTTAAGATAGATACGGGAGAAAAGATTCTAGAGGGGATAACTCCTTATCAAGAAGAAAAAGTTTTCCCAGGTTCTCATAGGATTAGTGTAAAAATGCCCATGTTTTCTGAAATGATTTCTTATACATGGGTTGAACCTGGAGAAATGTTCCATAGCGATATTATTTTGGATCCATCAGAAAAAACAAGACATTATAGTGATAAAGAAGTGGAAGATGTTGTTTTTACTCAATTTGGTATCGTAGAACTAAGAGAAACAGGAATGTTAGTTAAAGATACTGAAACAGAAGACAATATATATCAGATGCCATATTCTCATTCTCAGAAAAAAATGTTTGTTATTGGTAGATATGTTGTTTTGACTGCTCCTGGTGAGGATTTAAAAGTCATTGATTTGTATAAAAAAACAATGATAACAGGTGAAAGGTTATCAAGAGTATTTAAAGTTGGATTTGAATCTTCTAAAGGAATTGTTATAGTAGAAGAAAAAAAGACAACATGGGTTAATGCAAATGGGGAGATCCATATGATAGGAGGGTCACCTGCAGAGGAATACAGAATTGATGCAGACACCTTTCTTTTTAGAAAAGGGCATACTATATTTGTAAAAAAAGACGCCATTGTGTCTTTTGAAGTTCCTTATAATGATATAATTTCAGTTCATTTAATCCCTTTTCAAACTTATGTTGTTGTCGAAACAAAAGATAAATTGATTACTTATGATTTTTTCGGTAATATTGTAAATGACTATAAGAAAACATTTGAAGGTAGAATAAAGAAAATTTTGACAGTTTTGATTAGTAGAGGAAGGTATCAGTATTATTTCCTTTTACAAGATAAAATTCTTCCTGTCAGTTATAAAAGAGGTCTTCTCATTCCCACAGGTAAAGAATACGATATTTCTGAATTTGATCATTTTAGATTAACAACAAGTTATCTTGTTTTAGGACAGATATTAGCATTTTCCTCAAAAGAAATTGGGGTTATATCTCTAAAAGAGCACCTCGAATACAAATCGTTGTTTAAAGTACCTCTTTTTAAAGGAAAAATAGAAAAGGTATCCAAAAGTGATCCATATTTAACGGTTAGAACAACGAAAGGAGATATACATGTTTTTAATCTTCTTTCTGTAAGTTCAGAATTTGAAAACTCTTTATTTTAATTTAAATTAATGAGTATATTTTAAAAGAAAGATAAGAAGGGGGGATAAACATGGTCACATTGGACACACAAACTTTTACAGTCCAAGAATTGCTCAAATGGTTGGAAGAACAAGAATATGATGCAATTATCATAGGATTAAGAAGATCTACCCAACAAGCAGGTCTTATAAATATTTCGGGAGGATGGATTTCTCTTGCTATTACTTCAAAGTTGCCCCAATCTTTAGCTCAATATGTAATTTATTCAAAAAATATCGATACAACAATGTTACCACGAATTATTCAGAGAGACTGGAATACAAATATTCAAAGGGAGTATATGGGATATATTAAGAAGTATGATAGTGAAGCAGAGGCGGCTAAAAATTATTTAATAGAAAAAGTAAAGGTAATATCAGGATGGACTAATGCAAAGATTATATTCATTCCCAAAAATAAAATTTCAGAACACACAATTTCAAATATTCCCCCTGTGTATATTTCGGAAGTTTTGGAGGCTCTTAATAGTAATGCAGGGGGAAGTCAGGATGTTTCCAAATTCCTACCAAACGAGGAAGATTATCTTACATTCTCTCCAATGGCGGCAAGTATTCTTGTTAAACACCCCGAACTTGATGATCTATCATGGAAAATCTTCCTTATGGTTAAGACATCTAATAAGAAAGTTAAAGAGGTTGTTAATGAGATATATTCTGAAAATCCAAACTATACCCCTGAGATGATAAAAGAGAGAATTGTTACCCTTCTTAAATTGGGGGTTCTTGTTAGAAAACCTGCTTCCGAAGCCAAGAAGAAAAAGAAATCTAAGAAGGGTCCATATTCTAAAGGAATTATTCAGAAGTTTATTAGTTTGTTGAGAAAGAAGATATAAGGGGGGATAAAGATGGCAGATATTAAGATAGTTATCACGGGTCCATTCAACTCAGGTAAAACGGAGTTCATTAGAACTATTTCAGAAATAGGAGTTGTTAATACAGACCAACCAATCACTAATCCAGACGAGCAGGTAAAAGAAACTACCACAGTTGCTATAGACTATGGAAAACTTACTCTTGATGAAGATTTTGTTCTTTATTTATTTGGTACTCCCGGCCAGGCAAGATTTAGACATATGTGGGAAATTTTGAGTAGAGATATGCTTGGTTATATTGTAATGGTTGATAGTACAGATCCAAAATCTGTAGAAAAAGCAAAAGAAATTATTAGAATTTTTTCTGCATATGCTCCTGTTCCTTTCATTGTTGCTGCAAACAAGCAAGACCTTGAGGATGCTATGCCTCTTGAGGAAATAAAAGAGAAACTAGGACTTCCTCCCAATATTAAAGTTGTTCCCTGTAAAGCAATTGATAAGGAGAGTGTCAGGGAAGTCATTATTGCCCTTGCACAGACTGTTCTCGAATGGTTTGAAGAGATGGAAAGATATGAAGAAGGGGAGGAGGAGGAATAATGGTAGTTTTAAAAGCTTCTTTAAATGAAATACCTTTAGAGTTGGTTTTAACTTTACCTCGTTCAAGAACAGATACCTTTGATATTATGTATCAGGATGAAAATTACATATATTTTATTCCAGTAAGAGATAATGTAATTAGATTTGTTGGTAGGTCTCCAAGATTAGGATTGTTTGAAGAATCTTTCTTTAATTCTGATCCCTTCTGGACCATTCCTTTGATTATTGAAAACCATATGCAAACATATCAGCAAATTATTGATAATAATGCTTATTACAAACAATCTCCATTACTTAAAAAGACTGCAAAGAAAAAATTCTATGAAGATTTAATACTCACTTTCTTTATAGCAGAAAAAGGAGAAGTGGCATTTTCTTTTGATATATATAAGGATAATATTCCATCAGAAACGGAATATCCCCTTGATACTATTGCATTGGAATTGGAAGATTATAAATTGCAAATGGAATTTTTAAGAGAAGCAATCCCTCTAGATGCTGTGCCTAAATTGAAGGTAGATGATCTTGAACAGCTCGAAGGACACCTTGGACCTATAGATTGGTTAATATTTTCTTTAATTAATGAACAAAGAACAGTACAAGATATTGCCCTTGAAAGCGGAATAGGTTTCAGAGAAACATTAAGCATTTTGAATAAGCTTAATGAAGCTGAGTTTATAGAACTTGCAAGGTAAGGAGGGGATAGACTATGCCAATGGAAGGAAGAATAGATGAATTTTCAATATTAGAGGTACTTTCCCTTATAAAAAGTGCCTCTAAAACAGGTAAGGTAATGGTAATATTTGACGAAGGAAAAACAGGGGAAATATACGTTGTAGAAGGGAAACCAGTACATGCGATTTATGGAACAACACAGGGAGAAAATGCTCTTTTGAAGATGATAAAACCATCTAAAGGTAAATTTATCTTTACAGTAGGAGCAGTTACTACTCAAAGGTCAATAGAATCGATATCCATAGATGAAATAGCCGCAAAGGTAGAAGAGAAACAACAGAGTATTCAATCGTTGCAAGAAAAAATAGGAGATCTAGATAAATATCTTGCATTTAATAAGTTGCTCATTACGGGGGTAGAACTTGATAAAGATGAGTGGAACTTCCTACCAGAAGCATTTAGTGGTAAGAAAATAAGGGAAATTGCTGAAAATTACGAGGAAGGGGATATAAGGGCATACGAACTTATTAACTCTTTGCTTGAAAAGAAAGTAATAAGGTTATCAACTAGACCGACAATCATGAGCCTTGATGGTAGGCCAATAGGTAATCAGCAGACGGTTACATCTTCAACTGCTCCTACATCTTTAAAAACAACGATGACAAGAATGACACATACTTCATTAAAGAATGAAGCAATGAGAGCTGTTGTTGAAAAAGGACCTTCTTCTACACCAACCCCATCCGAATCTACAGGAACGGGAACAATTAATCTGAAAGTCAAAATCAGATTGAAGACTTATATGTCTACAACCGGCTCAGAAGTAGCATGGGTGGATACTTCCATTTTGAGCAAATGGGAAGAGGAACTTGGAAGACCTGTTAGAAGAGTTGTTGTTGTTTCCCCATCAGGAAAACAGACAGATGTTGCCATCAAAGGAGAAGAAGGAATTGGTAATTTGATTTACCTATTGCCTATTACCTCTTTTAGGTTAAAACTCACGGATGATGATATTGTGGAGGTAACCCCTCTTGACTAATTTTTAATAAAAGATTAAAAAATAAAAGGGGGCAAGATAATGCCCCCTTATTTTTTTTATAAAAATTAAAGTTCAGGAACATCGTCAAAATCGTTTTTTTGCGGATAATTAATTTCTGCTTCCTCGGAGATAGCAATAGCTTCTGATTTATCTCTGATTTCCCCTTCAAGAATAAGTTTTTTCTTATTTTCGTCCCATCTAACTTTAATTTGCTTGATGCTTTTTTGTTCTGCAATAACTTGTCCTGCTATAGATATATCTCTTGCCCATTTCATTGAAAAAGGTAGAAGATCAAGAGTTATTTCATTGGGAGAGTATACAGATGCTAATACTTGAGGAAGAAGAACTTCTGCAACAAAAGTTTCAAGGGTGTCTCCTGTAAGTCTATTTGTATAAATAATTTGTAGCATTTTATTTACAAATGCTTTTGAGTTAGAAACTTTAACCCCTTTTGCATAGTTTTCAATCTGACGTTTAATGAGTTTATGTATCGATTTATTGAAAACATCAGGGTTATCAAAAAGATGTTCCACTTCGAGAATCAAGTCAAGACCTGAATCTCCCATCATCTTTTCAAGAGCACCTGCAAAGTTGGGAATAGGCAACTGTTCTTCAGGAATATCTTCTATATCCTCTGATTGCCTAACATATTCATCAATAGAAAGAATACTTCTGCTTGTTTTTCCTATTGATTTGTAAGGGGTAAAATCAGCAAGAAATTGATTAGTATTAGCAAGGAACCAAATCATGATAAAAAACTCTCTTAAATCCTTAATGTTATCAAGTTGTTTTATTGCTTCCATAATTGTAGAGAGAGATGTTTGACTATCAGGATAATATTCTCTTGTTTTACTTGCAAAAGCTTTAAGGGATTTTTGAGCTTCTTCTACCGACCAATGAATAATGTCAGCTTTGGCATTTTTTACTTTAGCCATAAGGTTATTTCCCGAACCAAATCCTATATAAGACTCAGAAGCTCCCCATATATCTGTTAAACTTCTAAGAGGTTGATTAATTACTTGATGTTCTCCTGATCCTATTTCTTCAAGTAATCTGAATAGGTCAGATTTACCCATACCTGCTCGACCTATCATTGCAAAATAATTGGTATTATAAGGAACATTATATTTAACTCCTGATTCTCCCTTTGTAAGTCTGTTAATTAGAAGACCCCAATATGATCTTCCGATTGCTAGGGCAAGAATATTTGTACCTGCTCTACTAAGTCCCAATGGAGCATTAACTTTATTTAAAACTGCAAATGTTCTCCATGAGAAATTTGGTCCTCCCCATCCAAAACGTCTTCCTATTGCATCATCAACTGACTCAAATACAGATGCAACAATATCTATTGTGTGATGTTCTTTGTTATCTTCTTTTACTTTGTTCTTGTTTATTGCTTCTTCTGTATATCCTGTTTTTTTAGCCATTAAAATATTGGCAAAATGTTCTATTGTTTTTTCTTGGGGAGTTTCACCTTTTTCCTCTGGAAGGTAGAAGATTGAATAGATATGAGTGAGCCCCTGATATGTAAACATCAAATTATATAAATTTCCAACAATATTAGCATACTTCTTTGCGGTTTCACTATCGTATCCTATACTTTCAAAATATTCTTTTAATTCAGATGCCTGCTCTTTTCCCATCATAGCTTGTTTTAAAAGTTCTTCTGCTTCTTCTATTGTCATTTTTTCGTCAGATATTTTTTCAAAAGTATCATTGATAAACTGGAAAATCCCTTTAAATCCTTTGCTTAGAGGATGATCGGAAGAAACTGTTTTAAATCCTTTTTCAAACGGACTATCTGGAAAAACGTTCATTTTTGCTCTAAATCCTGTCATTGCGTCGTGTAGTGCCCTTCGAGATAAAAGCATCATCTTTGCGAGCATTATGCTTGCATGCCTACCTATATCAAAAAGTCTTAATCTGCTTGCAGAAGAGGTATCAAATAATTTTTCAACTTTATCGGTAGTAAAGGGGGTAAAAAGTAATAATTCGGGAAATAATATTTTATCGATACCTGAAGCCATATAAAATTTATCAATTGTTTCTTGATCAAAAATATCTACTTCCATACCAGATGTCTTCTTTATTGCTTCAACTGTATTAATTGTATAAGGAAGGGCCTTGCGAGAATATACCCATTTAGGAGCAACAGTAATATATCTAACAGGAGCATCATCCTTAATAACAATCTTCAAATTTGCATAAAAGTTCGTGTCATTTGGAGAAAAGGAGGCAAAGGGTGGTTTATACAGTTTGGGAGAATATTTATGTATATAATCATCTTCTATTCCTATATCTATACTGTTTTTTGTACCTGCATTAAACATAACCGTTTTTGAATTTTTAAGAAAATATTTTCTGTTAGAAAGAGTAAAATCGGGTATTATACTCCCAATAACATTAACGTTTTCTGACAATTCTTTCATCACTGCAAAATACAATGCAAGGGCATATATATCTTCGTCTCTCATTTTAACTTTTCCTTCATTCCACTTTGTTCCTTGAACTTTTCTGATTGCCTTTGTGTATTCTGAAGGCATTAGATTTGTTTTTTCCATCAAAGTTAGGAAAAGATCAAATCCCTCTTTAGTTGGGGGAGTAAAAGAAATATTAACTTTTTGAAATCTAATTTTAGTTGCAAGGTTGTAAATATTTCCCAGCATTCCTAATAATTCTTCTTTTGCATTATCGGGAATGTAATATTCTTCCCCTTCTATAACAATTTTGTCAGGAATTGTATTCATATCTCAAACCTCCTTTTAGTAAATATTTTTTCTGATGCATTTTACCATAAAAACAATAGGGAAACAACGAAATTTAAAATAGTAGATTTATTTTTTATAATATAAAAAAAGGAGGAGGTTTTCCCCCTCCTTAAAATTTATAAAAAAGTTTATTAATTAATCGTTATCATCAAACATCATTTTGTTCATTCTATTTCTTTTGGATTGTCTTAACTTTCCTGTTATTTTATTCTTTTTTTCTTCTTTTAGTTTTTTGATATACATGCCGATGTATACGGATTTGTTTAAAATTTCTATTTTTACATCTAGATTATCATATGGGGAAATATTAAGAGGTTCATCTAATTCTTCCTCTATAAAAGAGTAAATTTCATAAGGTAACATGGAAATTGTTTCATAAAACTCTTGCATTTTATATTCTTGTTCTAATTCATCTTCTATATTGGAAGCACGATAATCAGGCAAGTTTTCTGCTATGGTATGCCCTTCATCATCTTCTTTGTGTATTGAAATATGAGAAACTCTTGTACCATCATCATCCTCTTCCTGCCCCCATTTTGTAATCAAAGCAGGGGGAAGAGAAAATGGTTGCACATTCCTTGCTCTGTATTTTTGAAATCCTTTTCTGATCCATGAATATCCATAGGTAATAAAATTTTTACCTTTTTCATAATCATATTTTTCAAATGCTTTCTCAAGAAGTTCTAAATTCGCTGCCGAAATAAGATCTTCAAAATGTTTGATATTATGCACATGATTTCCTGCATTTCTTACAAGTAGAGCTTGCATACTTAGAAGTAAAACATTTTGTAGAGCAATTCTAATCTCTTCCCATTCATTCCCCTTTGCAATATGCATAAGATGAGCAATTTTTTCTCTTACAGGTTTAGAAAGAACTAGATGTTGTTGAAGTTTGTTTCCTGCTTTTTCTGGTATCGCCGACATAATTGCTTCTAAAATCTCAGCAACTTCTTCTGCTCTTTTAAGTTCTTGCTTCTGCATTCTTTCTTCAAGTTCTTTAAGATATTTTTTAAAGTATTTGCGGGCAACTTCCTTGTCTTTTCCATCGGGAGAAGATTTAATAATTCCTACAACTTCCAACATTTCGTCGGTAATCATTTATTTTACCACCTCCGCAAAAATTTTTGTTATAAAGGCAAATATACTTTTGTATTAAACAATTTTATTTAAAGGATTTTGTAAAAGATATGGGTATTACAACTGTGTACGGCTGTAAATCATAGGGAAAGCTGTATTTTACAATTTTACAATTTGAATCGGAGTATATATGTTTTGTAATACCTATAGTGACTGTTAAATATGCAATTGACCATTTCACATTAATGTCATTAACCGGAGAAAGTTTGTTGAAAGTATAATAAATGCCTATGTTTGAATATCCTGTATTTCTACTTATTCCAGATCTAGGAAATAGTTGTATTTTAGTTACATCTGTCCAATTGTTCCAGTCATCTATTGTCGGAGGGTTGTATGTTTCGTATTCATTAACTCGTTTTAAATGTAATGTTGTATATGTTCTGGGTACACAATTTCCATTACTATCAATATAGTAATCCCCTGTTTTTTCATTGTTTAACATTACCCAATAATATTTCATTTGGCCCTGTTGTTTCACAGATGTAGCAAATTCAATATTTTCAAGATATACATTATGTGGCCAATCTTCTAACGAACCATTTTCTATATGATATGGATCAAAAACATTATATGCACCATAAGTTAGAGGTATTAATCTTTTTTGTAAATAGTATTGCTGGTATAACATTGAATTCTTTGCATCTACTTCTATAATGAACCTATTAGTTTGAATAAACATTTCTAACACAATGATAGAAACAATCCCAAGAATAGATATTGAAATCATTAATTCCACTAGAGTAAATCCTTTTTGCTTTTTTAAATTTTTTAATATTGTTAATATTTTTTTCATATCATGATCACCCACATCATAAGATAAGATAGAATATTAACTATATAGATGGAAATATATATATATTGAGTTAAATCAAAAACTTGTAACAAATAATAGGTCGGTATAGTAAATACTGCTGAAACAGTAAATACCATAAGTAAAAAAGCTATGCTATACAACACTCCTTTTACAAATCCCTTTTTAAAAATGTTAACAAGTAACAAAATGAGAAGACCTATCCAGAACATTGCAGTAGCAAGAATTGATGCAATCAGATATATAGCAATTGATTTTTTTTCAAATTGTTCTCGCAACGCAGGAGGGAGTAAAGAAGTTGCAGTTGTACTAACAACAGCAGAAGAAGTAGTAGACACTATATTATTCCCTCCTTTCACTTAATCTTATATTTCATTAACAATTATACAAAAAATTTTTTAAACTTTTTTTACATAACGATATTTTAACATAAAAAACAAAAAAAGGGAAGGGGTATTCCCCTCCCCTTGTATTTATTGTCAAATTTTTATGGTAAAACTTTTGTTAACACAACTGATCTTTCATTTGGTATCCATTGCACATCGAATCCAAATGTTTCAGCTACAAATCTTAAAGGAACAAAAGTTCTGTTATTTTTGATTATTGCAGGAGCATCAAGAGTTACAGTATTAGAAACGTTTGTTATATTATCTACAACAATAGCTTCATTTGTTTTCACACCTGTCATGTGAAAAACTATAGTTTTGTCATTTCCTATAATCTCAATTGTCCTTGTTTTACCATCCCACGTAACTGTATATCCCATTTCCTCTGCGATGAATCTAAGAGGCACCATTGTTCTATTATATTGAGGATCTATAAATGGGGCAACATCTATTGTTGATTTGATCCCATTAACAATAACATCTGTTTTATCGATGAAAAGTTTAATCTCTTTTTTGTGTAGATATGGATTATAATACACATATATCTTATTTGTTATAACATTTCCATTATTATCTGTAACAGTGATAACAAGAATTGTATGATCTGAATTTGCGGGAATATTATAGACAACTTCTATAACTCCAGTTTCTTCAAGTTCATAAACAATTCCATTATTTACTGCTACTTTAACAGGGGTATCAAGAATAATGCGAACAGGTATTGTTCCTACTGTTTCGTCTGTGTTATAATACCATGTTGTTGATTCAGTAGAAGTTTTTGTTCCTCCTATTACTGTAATGGAAGGAGGAATATTTATAAATTGTACTTTTATAATAAAATCTTTTGCAATTCCTTTTTCTGTAACTGCATGAATGACAAATGTATTAATTCCTTCTTTAAGGGAAGTTTTATATGCAAAGTATCCCATCGCTTGATTAACAGGTTCTCCGTTAATAAAAACAAATTTTACTTCATCGTTTACAGAAGAACTTGCTGTAATCTGTCCTGCTAATGTAATATTCTTTTTATGAGAAATATAAAGGGTTGGATCTGTTGCAGATTGAGCAAGGGAGGAAATAATAAGGTTAAGTTCTGTATCAACAATTTCCTTATGGGTATCAACGACTTCCACTTTGTAATTGAAAACAGAAGCCCCTTCGATTGAAATAACATTAATTCCGTTTTGCAAATTAATAAATTCAATATATCCATTATTATCCGTTCTGTATCTATAACCATTTATATTTACAAAAACGTTTGAAAGAGGATGGGAAGAAGTATCTACAAGCCTCATTGTTGCGGTTGTTGTTAAATCTGCCTTGATTATGTTCATAATATCAGGATGTATGGTAAATTCCCCATCTGTTGTGATAAGTTTTGCTATCATTTCTTCAACAGGAAGAGTAAAACTACCTGCATAATATCCATTGTTCCATATAGAAAATTCAAAATCTTTTTTCTCAAGGGGAGCAATTGTAAACTCTGTTTTCTCTCCATTAACAACAATTTTTGCATTTGTAATGTTACTTGTTATATAAGTAGAAAATCCTGGAGCATCATCTATTGTAATTGTTGAAACTTTTACAGGAGTGCCTTCTATAGTAAACTCAACTTTTACATTATCGTAAAATCCTACTACAAGATGAGAGGTAGTATTAACTGTAACAGGATTAATTTTGAGAGTTACTATGCCTGAATGATTGTAATCTTTAGAGTAAATTATGATTTTATAAGTATCTGTTCCTCCTTTGAGTTCAAGAAGAACAGTATTTTCTGTATCTGTATCGGAAAAGGAATAAGTGAATGGGTTTTTATCTTTATTTTTAACTGTTATAGATTTAATGAATATAGGCTGAGAAGAAGAAACTTTAAAGAAGTTTTGTTCTCCAGGTACCACTAATGAAACAGGTGTTATGGAAATATCAAGGTCCCTCTGAGGTTCAATTGTTGCAACAGTACCCTTATAAATCATCATTTGGTTGTCAGGAGTATAAGCATTAAAGTAAATGACTACAGGGAGTGTTGCTGATAATGTTGTAGTAGCAAGAAGTTTTTGAAAATCATATTCTCCATTTACGATATTTGTATTATAAGGAATTATCCATTTACCATTGCTATCTTCTATTGTGGCAGTAAATCCAAAAACATCGTGCATAGGCACGAGAGTATTATCTTTCATTGAGATAGCATATACTTCTACTTTTGCGTTATTAACAGGAGTATTTTCTTGATCGGTAATTTTGATAACAGCGTTAAAGTTCTGATGAGTAAACAATTCTGTTGCTGTTGTTGTTACTGAATAGTTATATCCTGTAATTTCAATTACCTTAACGACAACTTTAGAATTTACAAGATGACCATATTGGTCATAAATATCAGAAAGAATAAAGAGATTAATCTTATCTCCCACATGAAATTCTTTTGTAAAAGTTATTTTTGCTATATTGCCTGTAAAGTTTGCTTGCCCGATATAGTAGTCTTCTTTTCTAAGGGTTTCAGCAAAAACAGTAGAAGAATTGATAATAGGAAATGCGTTGTTTTTATCTGGATCTTGAACACCTACATATACTTTTTCATAAAAACCTGTTTGATCAATAATTGCTTTATCTATTGTAGTAATTTCTATTGTGTTATCACCTGCAAATCCTGGAGTTGTTTTTACATATATATCTATTCCCTCAGCAGGAGATATAGGTATTTCAATTGTATTAGGGGTATAAATAGTTCCCGTTGTTGAATAAACATAATTAAATTTTATAAGAATAGATGTAGGATGATTATTTTTTGCCAGACATGTACCGGGAATTGTTATTGTAAATGAACCATTGGAATTAAGAGTGGATTTTATTGGTTCGGAATAATTGCAAAAAGGAGAACCATTATTATCTGTGATATAAAATTCATATGTTGCATTTGCGAGAGGTGAGTATTTGCTATCAGTTATTGTTATATGTAAAAATTGGTTTTTACCATTTGCAATAAGTTCTTGTTCTTCTGATTTTGCGATTGCCTGTTTCCCCTTAACAATGTATGTTTTATAAATATTTCCGTAAACATTTCTAGATGGTTCGTATCCTGTCTTTATAATAACTTTGACAGCATTTGATGGGATTGAAACTGCTTGCACATAATAAGAATTTCCCTTAGAATCAGTAACCTCTGATAATGCTATTGTTTTTATGATAGAGTTGACCCCCCACATCTCTATATATATGTTCGATGGATGGGGAAGAGAATTTGCAGGAAGGGCAACATCAAATACTACTGTTTGCCCCTGGGATATTGTTTCAGGGGAATTAAATATGAAATCATTAATCTTAATATTGACAAAAGTATTAAGGTATAGTATATTACCTTCATCATTAATTAACACCCATCTGAAGATACCTTCTGTTTGGCTGTTATAAACTCCCGCAAATGTTCCGTCAGATGCTATATTAGAGGAGAAAAGATAATTACCAGGGGTAAGCATAATTGCGATTTTATGGAATCCTGTGGGAATATCAGAGATGTTTCCTGTAATCGTATATGTTTCCCCTGTGTTAAGTTCAGTAGGTAAATTATTTTTAAGATTAATGGAAGACAAAGGAGTGAAAAAGGAATAAATGTTATCTACTACGGTCGCATTATTTGTATCATCGTGAATAACAATTCTTACATACGCATTTTGATCAATGTAATTATTATATTTTACAGAAAGGGAGATATTTGCGGAGGTTGCTGTAGTAGTTAGTTTAAATGTTGTTGATTTTTCATCTACAACTGTATTCCCAACAATCATTTGAAGAGTAGCTGTATAGTCTGTATCAGCAGATACATTGTAAGAATACTTTGTATTAAGAGTTAAGGTACCTCCTTGAATAGCACTAATATTTTCGAATCCAAAGGAAATTGATGTATCATCATAAATATTAGTTGAATAACTCCATGATGGTGTTTCATATTTGGCCCCTAAAATTGTAAATGTTCCCTGTGTAACAGAAGCTTTCGCAATCGGGAATGGCATTACAATTGAGGTCAATGTCAATACAACGGCAATGAGGATGGTTAAATGTTTTCTCATACCTCAGCCTCCTTTCGTAGGTTGTTTACCCCCAATAAGGGGTATTAAATTATAATCTATTACTACAACCTACGGGAGGCATCAATTACCATGTTAAGTAAACTATTTTTTACTTTTATACCCGTGATAGTGGAAAAAAACTCTTTTATCTCTGATTTCGTCATACTTGTATAAATATCAATTTTTGTTGACTCGGGTAAATTTTCGGGAGCGGTAGGTACTATTGTGTCATAACTTTGAGCTTTACGATAGATTGCTCTTTTAACTTGAGTAGAAATAATCATTTGAATATATTTAACTTTTTCTCCTATCTTTCTATCAGGATCAATTCTATGTTTATTTTCAATAAGTTTTGCAATAACATCAACTGCAACATCGTCAGCGGTGACAGCAGGATCAAGGGGAATGGTTTGTATAGTTCTAACTATATGATCAATAATGGAAGCTTTCCCTTGTTCCAATCCCATTTCTTTTAATACGATATCTATTCCTGCTCTGTGTAAAGCTCTTCTTAACTCTTCATTTGCATATCTTTTTCCTCTTTCTTTATCAACAATAGACACTATCTTGTTCCCCCCTTCCTGTAATAAATATACTGATGTTTTTCTTTTCTTTTTTTAAGATTAACAACAAATTTTCTCAAAAGTATATTTATAAAAAGGAGGGAGGAAGATAATGCGATATAAATATGAGGGAATGAAAAGGGGTCGAGCTGTTAAAGGAGCAATTGAAGCTCCCACAGAAAGTGTTGCTCGTGTAAAACTTGCTAGAAAAGGAATACAAGTTACTTCTATAAAAGAGGATTTAGGAAAGGTACCTGCCAAATCCGTTCTTGCTAATAAAAAAGTTAAAACAAAATCTGTTATAGAATTTGCTCAAACTCTTAAAGATTTGTTAGAATCAGGTATATCTGTTTCAGAAAGCATTAAGATTGCTAGAAATACTATTCAAGATAAAACAATTAGATATATTTTATATTATGTAGAAGAAGATGTCGGAAATGGTGTTCCTTTTTCAGTTGCATTGGGAAGATATAAAGGATTAGGAGAAGATTTTCTTTCTCTTTTACAGGCAGGTGAACAATCCGGTGATCTTGAAGGAGTTCTCGGGACAGCAATAGACATGTTGGTGACAAGAGAACAAACAATGAAAAAAGTCAAGAAGGCTCTTTCCAATCCTGCTTTTACTATAGGAGCAGGTGTTGTTATTACAATAGGTATGATGGTATTTGTTATGCCGAGATTTAAAGAGTTATTTAAAAGTTTTAATATATCTTTACCTGCAATTACTCGTATTTATATTGATATAGGAGATTTTATTATTAGCAAATGGTGGTTAATTGTACTTATTATTTTTGGGTTAGGGATTTTTCATTATTTTGGAGGGATATCATTGCTTGTTCCCAAATCTACAATAGATAAAGTGAAATTGAACATTCCTCTCATAGGAACGCTTGAAAAAGTCACCTCTCAATGGATTATTGCAGAACAATTAAAGCAAATGTTAAAGGCAGGAGTTTCTTTATCAGATGCTTTAAAAGATGTGCAGAAAATGGTACCCAATGCAGCTTACAGAGAAGCATTAAGAGAAATACAGAAAGATGTTTATTCAGGTATGAATCTTGACCAAGCGTTTACAAAACATATTGAGTTGTTTGATGTAACTTTTATTTTTCCAATTAGATCAGCAACTCAAACAGGTGCAATAGATGTTGCATTTGAAAGAATTGCAAAATTTTATAAAAGTAAATTAGATACAACCTTAGAAAAACTCACGGGAATTCTTCCTCATATAGCTCTTATTATCACATCTATGCTTGTTTTATCAATGATGCTTGCAATTTATATGCCTATGTTATCCCTGATGTCAAACATTAATATGTAAAATCCTAAAGGTTATTACTTTTTAAGAGGGGGAAATTAAATGAGGATACTTATTATTACCATAGCGGGGCAAAGGCCAGATGATATGATTATGCAAGTACAGAATCTGCGTCCTGGAACTCATGTAGAAGTTATACATGTACCTCTTTCTTTTGCTAATAAAACACTTAGAAAGTTATTGACTGCCCCTCATAAATGGTTCCAAGAGGTTCTAAAAAAATCCTCAAGGAAAACAAGGTTGGATGTATCTTTTGTCTTGATTTATACCGAAGATCAGGGATTGATCCCCCCTGATTTACATTTCAATGTGCCATCTCGTGTAATTACTCATGTACCTAATTCTCAAAAAGAAATGAAAAAATTCTTAGATGCGGTTATAGCGGGACATATTGCAGAGTTAGGATACATTCCCAAAAGTAAGAATTTGAAAGTTGTTTCAAAACCCCAAGTTCCTCGTAAAAAAGATAAATACTTAAAAAAGGGATCTATACCATCCGATTTTCATGAACCAATGATTACGAAATTAAAAGCAGATAGTATTATCCAGAGATATCAAATCCTTGCTGAAAATACTATTATCGCAATTGATGTAAGAGATTGGTCTCATCATCCAATTTTAGAGGGATACTATATAAGAAACTCAGCAGTAAAAGAGCTACTTGAAGAACTTACAGGAGGTAATATTGCTATCCTAGATAAAACAAATATTTTATTAGATGCTCAAATTTTTTTAAAAAATAATGTCAACATATCTGAATTCAAAATTCCTCTTGAAATAAATAAACCAGTAAGTGGAATGTTTGTTTCTACAAGATGGAATATAGAAGAATATGATGACCCTGATTATTATCAGGCAGAACTTGTTACTCATCCTAAAAAAGTAGATGATTTTCCTTCAACATTTATTATGGAAAGCGAAGATACAATAGTTCTTGATGATATAGAATTAGGGTATGTAGAAACAGTTGATGTTGAAGAAGCAGAAAGTGGTTCAACCGTCGTAGAGTTCGAGTCACCTATTCCCGAAATTGATACAAATTACATTGTTTCAAGAGAAGTTAATGCTATGTTAGATGCCCCTGAGGAAGAAGAGGAGGAATATGAAGAGGAAGATGAAGAAAAGAAAATAAAAAAGATACTTGTTGATGAGGATGCTTTTCTTAAGGAAAAAGAAAAAATATTGCAACAAGGTAAAAAGATGCTCGAAGAAGGAATTATTTCTGATAGTGAACTAGATGAAAAAATTGGTATTGATCCTTCTCTTTTTAAGAAAAAAGGACCAAAAACAATTGACTTGGGTATGATAAAGGCAAAACAGAAGTTACACCTTCCTAATAAGGAAACAGCAAGCCTTGCAGAAGCAATACCAATGGTAGGAATAGAAGAAATCATAAATAAAGCAGAAATACATTCTGAAGGAGCAAAAAATATTAGACTACTGGGAGAATCCACAAAGAATATTTATCTTTACATTTATCGTGATTTTATCCCCTCTTTTGTAGAGGAATTAATACCTAATTATGCATACTTTTCTTATTTAACAGGAGAAATGTACCGTTATGGATTGTTTATTATGCCTATACATATAGATGTTCTTGATGCAAGAATAAGAACATTATTATCATCCTCTAAAATCAAATATAAATTTTTAGTATCAAGGGATAATTATGATGTTATGCAAGATATGGCATTGCAATATAATATCAATATTTATGAGGTTCCTGAATCTACTATAAGTATTAATCTATTTAACAGAGGAAGAGCAGTGTTATTATATGGGACTCCTGCAGTAGATGATTTTTATAGAAATTATCAGAGACAAAAGAAAAGAAGCTTTGATCCTATGATTGCGGTTTATAAAATTCCACAACAAATTGACCCAGAACAGTACATTCCATATTTTGATTATTTATTTGAAGTCAGAAACGGAACAGAGGCAATATTAAGACTGAGTAGGTTTGATAAGAATTCACATGTTGTTACTTATGCTGACTTAAGGCCTTTTGTAGTGGAATAAAAAACATAACATCTCGGATATTTCTATCAAATTACTTACACATTTTTCTTAAAATTTCTGGATTATCAAATAGTTTTTTAATGGCAATAACTTGTTTTGTGTATACTGTTATTCCATATTTTGCCGATACACTAAGAAATCTTTCGATATCTTCAAAAAATTTTTCTCTACCTAATCTAAATTCATGTTTGTACAAACACGGGTTACCAAAATCTATTTCTATTGCTGGAATTCCAACATCTTTTGCAAGAGGAATGATGTCAAGTATATTTCCTCCTATTAAATTTGAAAATGCTTTTTGTTGCAAAAAATTTCTCATTGCAGTTGCAGGGTGCCATGCTATTCGTAGATACCCTAATTGCTTTGCTGTCGATATAGCATAAGTTCCAAATGCTACTTGAGTCTGACCAGTATATGTAAACACTTCAACTTTTTTTAGAGAGGGATAACGAAGGATTGATGGGTAAAAAATAATATCTACAATTTTATCCGGATTATCCTGGAAAGTTTCAAATACAGGCAAGAGATAATAATGAAAGTCCTTCAAAAAACCATCGGGAATATCAAGTTCTTCAATAGGTAGTTTGCTTGCAAATTTTTTAATTTTATCATAAGGAATTTTTCCTATATTAAAAGAGTAAAGAATTGGATCTCTTTTTTCAGCATACTTTAATGCTCTATTATAAAGTTCTCTAACCCATTTAGGTAAAGAATATCTTGGAATATTTTTTATGTCGATATCTACATTATATTCTCTTGCTAACATTAAAGCTGCCTCTATCCTTGAAACTCCTTCATATCTTGCGACAAAATCAACTGGTCCTCCTGTTACTCCGCATGAGGCAGCGAAGCAAATGAAACGATTGTTCGCAGGGTACACTGCAAAAGAATCGTGTTGATCATCATGGAACGGACATTTACCAATAAAACCTCTTCCAACTTGATTTAAATCTATATATTTAGATATAACAGAAACTACATCAACTTCCTTATTTACCTTTTTTATGAGTTCTTCTACTTTATTTTTATCTACTTTCATGTCAGTATTATTATAACACAGAACAGAAAAAAGAGGGGGGTAATTATGTTTCTTAAAGACGTCGTAGCTTTAAAAGAATATCACATGTTTACTGCTTTTGCTGGTGGAACTCAAAGGGATATATATGAGTTTATGCAGGTTATTGCTCCTTATAATGCGGTTCCTTTATTTTCAGCAAAACAAATAGATATTATTGCAAGGATGTATCCCACAGTACATACTGTTATACATACTACCTCTCGTTCTCTTTCTGCGATGATTCATGGTAAATTTAGGGAATATGGAATAACTCCTAATATTATTATTCACCGTATTCCTTATAAGGAATCAAAAGGGAAATTAACTTTTCAAGATTGGAAGTTATATCTTCACTATGGAAATGACGAAATGGGTATTGTATTAGGAGAAGAAAGTGTTCAAGTGCATATATATACCAAAAATGCAATAGACAGGTTTATTTATTCTTTAATAGGTTTGCCAATACTTGTGTCTGCTCCTACGACATTTCTTTTCGATGATTTACCTTTTGTCCCATACGATGGTCCTTTTTATCCTCCATCTGTGAGGAAGATGATAGATTTGAGGGATATAGAAAGAGATCCATCTGGTGTAAGAAAGGCAATTAATTTGTTGAATACTATTTCTAAAAATCCTTTCAGGGAAGATTATGTTATTATTGTTCCCCCTTCTCCTATTATCATAATGTATGCTTTAAAACTATATTTTCCTGTTATCTATAAAGGGTATAGAATTATTGATTTGGAGGTGTGAAATATGGGGTTATTTGGTAGAAAAAAAGAAAGAATGGTTGGAGATGAAGAGTATTCCACAACTGTTTCCTCCTCAAATGTAAAGAAAAGAAAAAGAAAGGTTTATATAACACGACAAAATGCTTCTCTTTCTTACAAACTGAAAAGAATGTGGAAAGGATTACCAAAATTGTTAAAATACTTAATTATTATTTTAGTATTGGTTGGATTATTATATGGAGGTATGCGATTTTCATTTTATATGTTAGTTAAAAATAGAAGTGATATTTTAGCACCAACTATAAAACCTCCTGCAGTTCAACAAATGAATTTAATGACTTTACCACACCATTCTCCATCTTCTCCTATATACAAATTCTACTATGACGGAGAAAATATTTATGCTTATTCATTACATACAATATTTGTTTTACATGAAACAAGTCCATTTATAACAGATAAAAAAGAGTTTACGGATCGTATCTGTCAACTTTCTAGTGATTATATGTTAATGTGGAGTGATATTGATTCTGTTTATTACCTTGTCAAAACGTCTACAAATTTTGAAGAAGAAGAAAGAGTGGTTATTTCTCAATCTCCGTGGAAAAATCATGGTTGTGGATTTTATGAACAATCTCCCGAGAAGGTCCTTGTTGCAGTACCAGATGGATTGGTAATAGTAGAAAATAATAAAATAGTTGCTAGTGTTAGGTGGGAACAAATTGAAAAAGAAATAAAAGAAAAAAGTTCTAATATACCTTTCTTTGCCAGTAAAAATATAGATCCTCAAATGATAGCTGTGGGAGATTTTGATGCTCTATATACTTATGGAGTAAAAATTACCATAGGAGAAGATAATTCTTTTGTTATTTCTTCTATAGATAGTTATTTTCCTTTTATACAATTAGTGGGATATGGAACTAATCATACTTTATTTTATGAAACTCCCGCTGGATTGACGATGACTACAAAAGATAATTTTGATCCTAGTTCAGATAAAACCTCTTATCAGGTTATTTTACCATGGGATGCTAATTCTTTTACAGTTGGAGAAAATGAATTTACAATCAATAATTACTCCCTAACTAAAGGGTTCTTTTCTAACGAATTTTACTCTGCTCAATCATTTACAGGAACAGAATATGTAATGTCTATTTACAAACCTGATACAGAACAGTGGGAGTATGTCGATATATACGATCCTAATATTGATTTATTAACGGGAAAATATAAGAACGAAGAAGTTGAAGAAGAACAGACAAATTCGTTAACCTCCACAATAAATACCGATGTTGAAATTGAAATTAGGGATAAAGATTTAAATCTTATACATAAATATAAAGCCATTGTGGGATTTAAGCCTGTGTGGATAACAAAAGTAAATACATTAATAGTTATGAAAAATGCAGAAAATCTTTTAGGATTTTATAATTATGAAAAATCTCTCGTAGGAGAGACTCTTGTTGTTAATGGATATTCATTTGCTTTTGATGATCCATTTTTATTTGTTATTTCCGATTCTAATTTGTTGATTTATCAGTATAAAGACACGGGATTACCTGATTTGCTAATCAGCATTCCAATGAAGGGACTTAGCCAAAATATAGAAATTGTTAAATCATTTTACGATGAAAAGAATGGATTTTTTGTTGCAATAAGAAATAGGATGGGGGGATCAGTTGTTTTGTGGATTGATAAAAAAGGGAAGACTCATGTTGTAACAGGAATGAATGTATGGGCAGGTAAAACTGCTTTTACCCTCTTTGAGAGAGGAGGATTTACAATTTACAAGTATCCGATGACCCCACTAACTAAAGTAAGATTTGTGAAAGGTAAATTAGTATCTACTCTCGATACATATAAAGTAGGATCAGGAAGTTTTGTAGTTGGAGACCAAGTCGTTTTTATGAATGTTGTAAAAACATTATTACCAGGAATAAAAATTAATTACAAAAAAGAAAAAATTAATGGAGTGTTACGTATAGGTAATTATTTCTATGTTTCTACTACTAAAAGGCTTTTAATTGTTTTGTGGCAAGATAATGTACATTATGCTGTGGTTGGAGAGTATCCATTGAATGGTAGAGAGTATAGAGTATATGATAATATCCTGATATTTAGGGATGTTTTATCGGAACAAGAAAAGAATTTATCAGAAAATCACATTATATATGAAATTTATCAAAGTAATTCCGAATAATCTTTACAAATGATTATCTTTATAAAAAGTATTTTTATATAAAAAGGAGGTGTTTTTATGAAAGGTAAAACTTTGATTAGAAAACTCTTATTAGTTGTTTTACTGTTCGGAATTCTATTTTCGGTTTTGGCTCCTAATGTTGCCTATGCGAAATCTAAATATGTTGTCTTTGATCCAAAGCAAGAAGATGCTACAACTGCTACAGGTCGTATGGCTGAATTACTAAAAAATTGGGGTATTGTATCAGGTATTACTCCCACAGAGAACGGCTTCACCGGTACAGGTAAACCTGGTATTACTTTAACTCTGATTTCCATGATCTTCGGTTTTCTAATTGCGTTTTCTGTATCAATGTTGCAACAATCATCTTCGGGTAGAACCACTATAGTTTCCGTTGCTATAATGGTTGTGTCATTCATTTTAGGTTCTCTTCTAGCTCTCGGAATAAGTGAATTCATAGTAAATATGTCGTGGAAATTAACGTCAGGTGGGGATGAGAAAATCATTAATGGTTATATTGATTGGAAGACCGTTTTATACATTTTAGGAGGCGTAGGTGGAGCAGGTATGTCTTTATTCTCTCATACTCAACAGAAACAACTCGGCATAAAAGACTGGGGATGGGTTATACTAGGATTTATATCAGGAGTTTTACTAGTAGCAGTGTTCCTTGCAATAGCTGACGCCTTTACTGGAAACTTTGTTAAACTACCATCAGTAGAATAAAAAGGAAAATGACAGGGGGGGCTCCCCCCTGTTTTTTTATTTCATCAAAGAAGGAGGAGAACTATATGTTAAAGGAAAATAAGGAATATATTAGAGAAACATTAAGAGGAACTAAAAAGCAAGGAGAATTTGCAGAAATAAGTTTTTTATCTCATTTACCATATAAAATGGGTAAAACTGTATTGATTATGTCTGTAGTAGCTTTATTTTTCGTTATGTTATTTGCATTTATGGGGTCAATGGGAATGGCTGCTGGAGTAATGGGTATATGGTTTGTAGCAACCATTGTTATTATAATTCTTTATTTAGAGGTCGATGGCACAATTCATCCAGGGCAAGCAGGTTACCGTAATATAGATTTATTATTTACTCCCTCTGATAAAAGTGAAGATTTTACAAAAGAAGTAGAAGAAGTTTTGTAATATTTTTTCTGTCAAGAATAAAAGAGGTTATAATAAATGTATGAAAACTTTCAAAATAGAGGATGTGATAAAAGGACTAAGTGAATATGCCCTCATTATTTCTATACCTTCTATTGTGTTATCTTATTTTTTTCCTAAATTAATGTTTTTATTTGCTGGAATGACTATTTTTGCTTTATTATTAGAAGAGAAGTGGAAAGAAGTTTTTGTGGTTATTCTATCTTTACTTTTCCCATTTTCTGCTATTTTATTTTTAATCTTTAAAAGGTGGTATTTGATTCCCTTTCTTTTACTTCTTCCTTTTGATCCGACTTTATCTTTAACAGGAATATTTACAGTTATTTCTATTACCTCTGCTAATAACTTTCTAGAGGAGAAAAAGACATTGTATAATAACTATATAAATTGTTCTAGCAACAAAAATGAAACTGGGAGGTAGAAAAAATGAAAAAAAGAATGAAGCAAGTTAATACAAAAAAGGTTGTAATTCATCTGTTAATATATATAACAATTTTTTCCATGTTTGCAGGTTCTGTATATTATGCTTGGGTAGCTATACAATCTTATCCTCGTAAGAAAATTACCTATTCAATCCAAAAAACAAAGGAACAATCAAAAGAACATGCGGTGAATACATTGAACAAAACTTTGACGAGTTGGGGGAAAATCACTTATTCATTAACCCCCACTATTGTAAAAGATAATGCTCAAATACCATACTCATTTGCTACCCAATTTCTTTATACTCCCACTACTGGGGTAGTTTACTTTGAATTATGTGATGAACCAACAAATATATTACCTGAATCTCATCAAGTTCAAACATCTCATGGTCCTGTCTGGGTAAAACAACTGGATGATAATAGAGAACTCATTTTATCTCATAATGAACAATGTGAAAACGTTCTTATGTACGTTGATTTAACAAAAGACAAAGAAAAACATACAGAAGTTACGGGAGTGTTTCCTATGATTTCTTCTGTTCCTTGCTATATTCTTGAACAAGCAGTTGTGTCTCTCGATGATAAGAATTATGAATTTGCTGAAACGTCAACAGAAGGTTGTTCCGTTATGATTGTTATTCCCAAAAATTCTCAGAAAGTAAATCCCTAAAATCTATTTTTATTGATTATAATTTTGGCAAATTGCAAAAGATTGAGAATATTGGTATTACGGTTTGTAACAAATATATACAAGTAATTTGGCAACATCCCTTAAATCTAAGACAAAATAATAATGTCCACTTGGAACATCAAAACTGGCAGGGCATTCTCCTATACTTTTTTCTTTCATTACCTTTTTTGCCCTTGCATTAACATATTCATCACTCCAAGTAACTATTAATCCGTTTCCATTATTAAACAGTTGCGGTTTTCCTAAATCCTCAAAGGATTTACTTTTATCCCATTCCCATTTTTGAGGTAAGGATATGTTTTTTAGTTTTCCATCTTCTCCTATATAAATAGAAAACCCTTTTGCTTTTTCATTATAACTCATGGCAAGTTGTCTACCTATTTCCCTTATCATAGAAATGGTTGATCCAATTTTTGCTTTTTCTAATGCATCTAGATAACTAGGAAATAAAACTGCTGATAAAACAGCAATAATAGCAATAACAACTATAAGTTCTACAAGGGTGAATCCTTTTTCATATTCCAACATATTTTTGTCCCTCCTTTTGACTGATAAAAGCAAACATTAAGAATTGTTTATAAGATTATACCATGTTAATATTCTCTAAAAATTAATGTTAAATCTTATGGGAAGTATTTTTATACAGAGGGGGAAGATAATGGTTAGATTTAATATAACAGGAAGGATAAAATACAAAGGCGAAGAATTGGATACTCTTATGATTCTCTCTTTGAGAGAGTCATTTGAATATAAAACTTTGATATTCCCTCCTCGTAGTAATATTTTAATTAAATACGATTCTCCGATTTTTAATAATATTCCTACAATTGTTTCAGCAACACCTGTTACTCAAGTTGAATATCAAGATTTTGTTAATCATTATAAGAAAATTAAGGTTGTTAAAAGATACTATATAACAAGAGGGCAAGGAAAGTCTTTTAAATCTTCTGAAGCATATCTTTTTGCTAAAAAAGAAATAGAAAGATTAATGAAATTTTCTCATATTGATGCGGTAAAATTGATGGCACACTATGTAAGACAAAGACCTTGCACGACTTCTTTTACGGAAAGGGTTTT
>Ga0256838_1000093_pt1 | contig 64424 bp, 63 predicted proteins | sample 4571419metaG_FD_185978 | JGI IMG/M metagenome (GOLD analysis project Ga0256838, IMG submission 185978) | Hydrothermal vent microbial communities from Guaymas Basin, Mexico - 4571-419 | ecosystem: Environmental > Aquatic > Marine > Hydrothermal vents | place: Mexico: Guaymas Basin | collected... | reverse complement strand
CTTCCTATTCCTTTTTCTTTCATCATTTCAATAACATCTGCGTATGTGTAAGGAGGATATTTTGATTTTTCAAAATAAGATTTTCTAATCTTTTTTTCTCCTTCTTCTATTTCATAGACTTTTACAGGATAAATCAAGTTAAACCCGTTTTCTAAAATTTTTGTAATAAATTCTTCTTCTTTTGTAAATATTTTAAACTTCTCTTTTAAAACTTTTGCCTCTTTCATTTGAGAGGCTATAAATTTTCTAAATATCAAATCATACAACCTTAAATGTTCACCGCTTATTTCCATATTTTTTGTAAGTACAAAACTTTTTAAATCCTCTTTATCCATTGAAGTCGTAGCCCTAATCGCCTCATGAGCCCCGCCTTCTTCAAAACTTCTAAGTTTTATATATTCTTGCCCGAAATTTTCGATGATATACTCTTTTGCAATGCTCTTGCCAAGAGGAGAAATTCTGTGGGAATCAGTCCTGTGATAGGTAATAAATCCCAGCTCAAAAAGCTCTTGTGCTAATTGCATGGTCTTTTGAGGAGAAAATCTAAGCTTCATAGCCGATTCTTTTAATAAATCAGATGTATTAAATGGTTTTTCTATTAAACTTTCTTCTTTTTGGGATATTTTTTTAATTTCTATTACTTCAGGAATACTTTCATAAAATTCAATAGCTTTTTTCTTATCTTCAAATTCAAAATCCACTTTAACCTCATCAAACTCCACTCTTACTACATAAACTTTTTCTTTTAACTTTTCTGTTCTTTCGCATATCCATTTAAGCACGGGAGTTTGAACCCGTCCGGCGGAGAGATGTGCGTTATTTAAAAGTTTTTGTAAATATTGAGATACTTTAAATCCTACCCACCTGTCAGCTATTCTTCTTACAAACTGAGCGGCGACTAAATTCATATCAACACTTCTTGGATTATTCATAGCCTCTTCAAAAGCATATTTTGTTATTTCGTGAAATTCTGCTCTTTTTATATTAAAGTTATAAGGCTTATTGTTTAAACTTAAATCAAACGCTATTTTCTCGCCTTCTCTATCAGGATCGGTAGCTATAAAAACCTCTTCTACCTCGCTTGAAGAGAGATTAAGAGCTTTAAGGATTTTATCTTTATCTTCTAATACTTTAAATATCGGAATATACTTATTAACAACTCCCCAAACTCCCTCATTTTCAACTAAATCAAAATCATGCCCGATACTTGCCGTAATTACCAACACCCTATCTTCAAGTAAAATTTCATATACGCTAATCCCGTCAATTATTCTTCTGCTTGGACGTCCGAAAAACGAACTAATCGTTTTGGCTTTTGTAGGAGATTCAACTACCACAAAAGTAGTTTTAAGGTTTATTTTTTCATTAGTTTTTCTACTCTCATCCACTTCTTTTAAAAGAGTATCCAAATCTATCTCATCTACTCTTTTAAATTCTGCTTCGCTAAACCATCTTAGTTTTTTTCTTAAAGAATAAAAAGCTTTTTGATTATCAACAAGCGTTAAAGCTATACCTTTTGTCAAATGCCCTTTATAAAACCTGCTGGCTCTCCCGCTTGCCTGAATATATCCCGTAATGTCGGCTGTAATTATCTTTTCCCCGTCAAAACTAATTTCAGGGGAGTTTTTTATTTCATTTTCATATCTTTTAATAAGCTCTTTTAGTTTTTCGGAAATTTCTTTTAATTTTTCTTCCACTTTTGGATGAAGCTGGGTAAAAAACACATATTTTTTCATAAAGTTAATATAATTTTGGATTTCTATCGCTTCTTTGGTGTCTAAAATTTTATTTTTCATTAAATAAGGAAAAACCGCTAAAGTTATAAAATATAAATTTCTGTAATTTTCTTCTTTTAAATTAAATTCCATTTTAGGAACACCTACAAAAAGCGTATATCTTACGGCTTCCGGTAAATCTATGCCTCTTGCCAGGGGATTTCTGTAGCTGGCAAACCCGACAAAATAACATTCCCCTTTTTTAAATTCTTCCAAATGTTCCTCAAACTCCTCATAAGTATAAGCTTTTATTCCGTTTGTATTTAAAAATTCCGTATATTCATACAATGTTTCCTTTGTTTCATTTCCCGGTAAAAACAGAAGTCCCCCACGTCCTAGTTTTTTTATCCACTCAATAGATTTTTGCCAAGAATAATTTTCATCATATAAATCTTCTATATTTCTCAAATTAAGATTCGGACGGCTTACCTCAAACCCCAAAAGATACCTAAACAGTAAAATTCTTTTTGAGCGCGGATTTGCGGTAGCTGATGAGACAATGAGATTCCCTTTTTTCTTTTTTGAAAGTTTTTCGAGTTTTTCATACTCTTTATTTTCAATAAGTTTTAAAGCATATTCCAAATCTTCTTCGCTAAACCCAAGAAGACCTAAAACATCCGTTATCTTTCTACCGCTTTTTAATATAGAATCAACATCATCTACAAAAACCAGCTCAAATGTTTTATTGATAATATCTTTGTTTTTATATAAAAACTGAGTAGTTGTAATTAAAATATCATATTCGCCTTTTTCTATAAGCTCTTTTTCTTTCTTTTTACCTGTATAAGCCAAGACATCTATACCCCACTCTTTAAATTTCTCAAGTGCTTGAAGTACAAGAAGTTTTGTGGGAAATATAATATAGGTATTTTTTACAAATGCGCTAAGTAACAATCCAAATGTTGTTTTTCCAATTCCGGTTGGCGCTAAAAGAGCAAAAGAGTTATCTAAAAAAAATCTCTTTGCCCACATTTTTTGAATGGAACTTAGTTCATTCCCTGTTTTTGATTTGAAAAATTCATTAAACGATTTTAATTTTTTATCCGCTTCACAAAATTTTTCAAAATTTTCGAGTTCTTCGCACAATTCAAAATTTTCAATCTCTTCCATACATTTATCGCAAAATTCTCCCCTGTCTAATCTTATCGATGAAATATCGCCATAGCACCTTGGACATCTGTTTTTATAAATTGTTTCCAAAACTCCCATTTTTTGCCTTTATACAAAAATTTTATTCAAAAATTACATCAATTGACCATAGTCAATGAAAACTAACAAAATAATAACTAAAATACTTCAAAACAACAAAAGGAGAAAAAAAATGTTCGGATTATTCGGAAACAAAAATGAAAGTAAAAAACCTCAAGCTTGTGATTTACCATTTTTATGCTGGCAATGTGAAATGAGCGCACCAGGCGGATGCGGAAGTCATGGAGAAAGCAAAGGTGTTTGTGGTAAAGACGCTACAAAATCAAGACTTCAAGATACTATGATATTCGGTCTTAAAGGTCTTAGCGCATATAGAGAACATGCCAATGAACTAATAAACGATCTTGGAGATGAAGAAGCTAAAAAAGTACTTAAAGAAATAGATGATGTAAATGCTGAAACTTTATATTTTACTCTAACAAACGTAAACTTTAATTTTGACGAACATATCGCACAACTTATGAAAGTAGGAAATGCGGGTGTAAAAGTTATGGATTTATTAAGTGATTTACATACAAAAGCACTTGGTATCCCAACTCCTATTGAAGTTACTCAAAATAAAGCGGAAGGAAAAGGTATTTTAGTTTCAGGACACAACCTTGATATGCTTGAAAAACTTCTTAAAAGAATAGAAGAAAGAGGCTTAAGTGATAAAATCAACGTATATACTCATTCTGAAATGCTTCCGGCTCACGGATATCCACATCTTAGAAAATTCAAAAACTTAAAAGGTAACATAGGTAAAGCTTGGTTTGACCAGACTGATATTTTCAGCAAATGGAACGGAACATGTGTAGTAAACACTAACTGTATCGTACCACCTGAAAAATCACCTAAAGTTAAAAAATATATTGACAGACTTTATACTTACAAAATCACAGGTGTGGAAGGCGCTAAAAAAATAGAAAATGATAATTTCGATCCATTAATCGATCATACTTTAGAACTTCCTGATGTAACGGGATTTGACAGCGATGAAAAAATCAAAACAGGACATCACTATAAAACAGTTCTTGAAGCATACGGAGCAAAAGTACTTGATGCTATCAAAGAAGGAAAACTAAAAAGAGTTTGGGTAATTGCCGGATGTGACGCACCTGGTAGAAAAAGAGATTACTTTAGAGAATTGGCACTTGCGATTCCAAAAGACCACATTATTATCACATCAAGCTGTGGTAAATTTAGATTCAACGACGTAGATTTCGGAACTGTACCTGGTACTGACATTCCAAGATATATCGACCTTGGACAATGTAATGATTCTAACGGTGCGGTACATATAGCATTAGCAGTAGCTAACGCTCTTGGAATCGAAGATGTAAATGAACTTCCTGTATCAATCGCACTTATGTGGATGGAGCAAAAAGCTATTATTATTCTTTTAGCACTGCTTAGCCTTGGAATAAAAGATATTTATATCGGACCAAACGCTCCTCAATTCATAAACGAGGATATTTACAATTTCTTAAAAGAAACATTCAATCTAGGAGTAATTTCCGGAGATATTCACAAAGATTTCGGTAAAGAACTAGCTAGTTAATTCGTTTTAACCCCTCCCTCCTTCGAGGCTTTGCCTCACTACTTTTTTTAATTGTTCAAAAGGCATCGGCTCATAAAAGTAAAATCCTTGCAAATAATCACAACCTATTTTTTTTAAAATTTCTACTTGTTTAGCATTTTCGACACCCTCAACTATAGTTTTCATTCCAAGTTTATGGGCAAAGTTTATTATAGTTTCCACTATTACCACATCCTTTGATGAATGTTCTAAATTTTTTACAAAAGAAGTGTCTATTTTTAAATATTCCGCAGGAATATCTTTGATATAAGCTAAAGAAGAATAACCGGTTCCAAAATCATCAATAGAAATTTTTAAATCTTTTGCCTTAAAAAACTCAAAAAGTTTTTTAGAATATTCAAGATTCAACACTATTTCCCTTTCAGTAAGTTCAATCAAAATAGGTAAATTTTTGACATTTTTAAAAAGGTTAAAGATATGTTTTTTGTCATTTAAAGACTTGCCTGAAATATTAAATGACAAAGGTATATTTATTTCTTTTACTATTTTCACAAGCTCACAAAACATTTTCTTTTCTATTTCTTTTATCTTACCGCTTTTTTCCGCATAATCAATAAACTCCTCCGGTAAAACGATTCTGTTTTTATATCTTGCTCTTAATAGACTTTCAGCACCAACTATCTTACCGCTTTTAGAATCTACATAAGGATGAAAATAATAAATAAAATCATTATTTTTTAGGGCATATGAAATGATTTTTCTCCCTTCTTGATATTTTAAAAGTAATTTATAAATATTTCTGTTATAAAAATCAAATTCGTTTTCCCCTTTTTGTCGAGCATACTCCAATGCTATAAAAGCTTTTTCCAATAAACCCAAAGAATCAATATCATCTTTTGGGAATAGAGAAATTCCTATATTGACACTTAAATCAATTCCGTCCAAATGTATGTTATTAAAAATATATAATATTTTTTCGATACAGTGATATAACTTTGATAAATCGTCATATTGGATACAAACGGCAAAATCATCCGCTCCGACTCGGGCTATTAAATTATCAGGAAAATTTTTCTTTAATGTATCCGAAATTTTTAAAAGTACATTATCCCCGATATCTTTAGAAAAAACCTGATTTATTACCTTAAAATCTTTTATATCTATCACCGCTATAGCATATTTTTCATCAGGGTTTAAAAATACGGAAAGCTTATCAATAAAACCATCTCTATTTAAAAGTCCGGTTAATGTATCATAATATTTGATTTTCGTAATTTTTCGCTTTAGTTTATATTCATTTGAAATATCAGTGGCAATAGACATATAATATTTTTTTCCATCGGGGGTCCTAACCGGAAAAATTTTATCTTTTAAATAAAAGAGTTCTCCATTTTTTTTCTTATTTATAAAGACCCCTTCAAATATCTCTCCTTTTGTAAGTTTTTTCCAAAAATAATCATAAAATTTTTTAGATTGGATACCTGATTTAAAAACTCTCGGATTTTTGCCTAATAACTCCTCCAATTTGTATCCGCTTATATCTGAAACAGCTTTATTGGCATATATTATATTCGCTTTTTCATCAGTTATCACAATCCAGGAATATTCTTTATCTATTGCGTTTTTTATAAGAGTAAGCATTGAGAGTTCATCAAGTTTTTCAAGGCTAAATTCAATTAGTTTTTTCAATTTATCGAAAAAAAACAACTCATTTTTAAATTCATTTTTATATTTTGAAACCAATAAAACAACTCCGTAAGGAATATTACGTTTATAAATTGGTATTACAATCAAATATTTGATTGAAAATTTTTGTAGAAATTCTTTTAGTTTTTTTGAAAGACAATTTTCCTTTTCAATATCTTTAAAAATTAAAATTCTATTCTTTAAAAAAGTATTAATAATTTGACACTCATTATTTTTCAAATAAAACAATGTCTCTATTTCTTTGTACTTTCCCACTATTTTAGGGCAAATGTGAAATTGAAGTTTGTTTTCGTTTTTCTTTAAAAAACAAGAAAAAAGCGTATAATTTGAAAAAACATCCATAAGTCCGCTAAAAATATCATCTTCATTTTTAGCATTTATTAAAACATCTGCACTGATTTGTAAAAGATTTAAAATTTTATTCGACTTATACTCATCAGTAATATCACACAAAAAATACTTTTTTTTATCTTTAACGATTTTATAATAATATTTTTGATCGTTACATACCGTTTCATAAACATTCCCGCTTATATTAACAAAAAGGTTATTAAATCTTTTTCCTTCTATATTTACACCAAAAATACTTTTTAAATTTTCGGAAACTTTTTTTATTATTCCATTTTCAACTTCTACAAATATGACACTATCCATTTTTTACCAACTAAAATATTTTTTAATTTTTTCTTTATCCTTAATTATTAGCTTGCTGTCTTTATTTTCAATAATACCCAGATTTTTAAATTCTTTTAATTTTCTACTTAATGTTTCAGGTTTTATATTCAAAAGACTGGCAATATTATGCTGTTTTAAATCTTCAAACAATTCACTGTTTTCATAAATGAATTTTGCTATTTTAGTTTTGGTATCTAAAATTAAATTATTGTGTATCATATTATCAAGATAATCCATCTTTTTTAAAAGAGAACTCATTATATTAAAACAGATATCTCCCTTTTTCATAAATTCTTTAAATTTTTCAAATTCTATTTTTATAACTATTCCGTCGGTATCCATTGCACAATTGGCCGGATACGGGATATTTTCGATGTTCGCTCTTTCTGCGATTAAAGATACCGGCTTAAATTTATGAATTATTAATTCATTTCCTTTAGGATCCACTTTATAAACTCTAGCAGTGCCTTTATAAATTATATGTAAATATGAGGGTGTTTCTTTTTCATAAAAAATTATTTCGTCTTTTTTTAGCTTTTTAATAATTGTAAAACTCGAAATCTTTTTAATTTCATCATCGCTTAAATTTCTGAAAATAAATATATTTTTCAAATCCATACCGACCTCTTATTTCAAATAATTTTTATCCTATTTTAACAAAAAAAAATTAATATTTTGATTTGAGTCAATTAATTTTATCATATGTTTAGTTATAATCGAATAAACTTAGTAAAAAGGAATAAAATGATAGAAATAAAAAAAGTTGCGTTTGAACCTATGAATGAAATTCATGAAAACGAAACTAAAATTTTAGAAAAATTAATTGAAAAAATAGAAAAAAAAGAATCATTGGAAGAGATTTATGAAGAATTTCTAAATGACGTTAAAAATCATTTCGCATTTGAAGAAAAATTGATGGATAAATATGATTTTTTTGCCAAAATACCACATAAAATGGAACATACAAGAATTATAAATGAGCTTGAAGAGCTCAAAAAAGAGCTGAGTAATTATGATCTGCTTAAAAAATATTTTCAAGAGCATTTCCTTCCATGGCTGGACAATCATATAGCAACAATGGATACTGTAACAGGCGGCTTTTTTAATATGATTAACGCTCAAATATAAATTTTTCAGCAAAAGCTGGCTTTAGTTCGTCAAGCCAAGTCGCCTTTTCGTCAAACTTGGCAAAAAATGGAATATCTACATATTCATCATTTTTAGCTTGAAGCATATTTAATACGAACACTTTTTCTCCGTTTATTTCACTAACCCCTGTTACTGCCACTTTGCCGGGAGTCGCACTCATACTAGGGCCTCTAACCGTTCTAGCAAGTCCGCTGACATTTCTTATGGCATTTTTATAAATTTTCCATGCTTCGTATAATGGAATTTCAAAATAATGTTTAGCCCCGGTATCACGAGGTATAAACATATAATACGGAATCATTCCTAAAGCCACCTGTCTTTTCCACATATTTTCCCATACCTCGCTACTGGCATTAATATGTCTTAATACCGGAGCCTGAGTTCTAATTATAGCTCCTGTCTTTCTAATATTTTCTACGGCTTTTTCTAAAACTTCACTTTCAAGCTCTTTATAATGATTAAAATGCGCCATAAATGCCAAATTATAGCCGCTGTCTATTATTTCTTTAAATAAATTCAATAAATCTTCGCTATCAGCATCACTTACGAACCTATACGGCCAAAATCCTAAAACTTTACTTCCAAAACGAATATTTCTAAGATGAGGTATTTTCGCTTTTAAAATCGGTTCAATATACGCTCTTAGAAGTTTCGAACTCATAACTAAAGGATCACCGCCTGTAAATAAAATGTCTGTAATTGTAGGATTTGCTTTTATGTATTCAATTAAAACCTCCACCTCTCGACTGGCAAACTTAAGTTCATTAATACCGGTAAACTGAGGCCATCTGAAACAAAAACTACAATACGCATGACAAGTTTGCCCCTGTTTTGGGAAAAATAAAATCGTCTCTTTATATTTATGCTGACTGCCTTCGAGTTTTTTTCCGTTAATTTCAGGAATATTTTCTTTTTGTCCCGCAGGATGAGGATTTAAGCTCATTCTTATTTCATAAACAGCTTTTTGTAACGCTTCTTTTTTATCTAAATTTTTAATGAGTTTTTCGTAATGTTCAGGTTTTAGCATTTCTTTTTGAGGAAAAACCAATCTAAAAATAGGATCGTGTTTAAAATTTTTCCAATCAATTAAACTAAGTACGTAACTATTTACTTTAAAAGGAAAAACCAAAGACGCTATTTCAATCTCTTTCATTTCGTTATCAGGTAAAAATTTTTCCTTTTCGTTCAATTCTTTAAAAGTTTTAATATTATATGCTTTATAATTCATCAAACTCCTTTAATTAGTTTTTTATAAATGCGATAACACAGGATAGTTAATTTATCAAGAGACCTGGCAGAAAATAAAAATTATTTTTTTATTATATCAACAAAACATAAAAGGAACCTAAATTTTGAATGTATTTTTAGATAAATAATAAATTTTCTTTATATTTTGCGATTTATTATATAATTTGAAAAAAAGGATTTGATATGAGTTTTGTTGATATGATTGAACTTGACGTTCCGGCAAACGCCGTTATTTTAAAAAGATTCGAAGGGGAAATAAATTCGATAGTTAAAATAAACGACAAAGAAATCCAGGAAATGAAAATAAAAAAAGACGCCGTATTATTTTTTACCGTATCAAAAAATTATGACAATCCCATAAAACCTGAATTTACAATTTTAATTTATACGGCAAACAACGCAACAATAGAAGTTATTTTTGAAAGCGACAAAAAAACGGAGTTAAAAGAGCTTGAAGAATACGTAAAATCCATTATTATATAATCTGATATTTTTTCAGTTCCTCTTCGCTTATCCCTTCAATCAATCCCAGATTTTTCAATTTTTCAATTATTTCTTTCGTAGTATCGACATCAGGCGGCCATTCTCTGTCAAAATCATCAATGTTTTTATCTTTATTAGTCCCGTCAATACCGATGATATCTTCAATCCAGACATCTCTTAGAGCATCAATATTGTTTGTAACCCTCCACATAAGCATATAAGGATTAAAAGTTTCCGGCGTGTTAATAAAAACAACAATTCTTAAATGATTTTTAAGTATTTTTATTCTCTCAAAAACCTCTTTTGCTTTTTTAGTTTTATTATATTTAATCACACATATAGGATTTTTGGTATGGGTCATATACTGTTTAATCTCTTCTATACTTTCATCAAGCTCTTTTAATTTTTCAGACAGTTCTTCATCACTTAACAGCTCAATTTTTTTACTATCACTTTCTGAAGTAGCATCAATGCCAAGCTTACCGCCTACAAGCTCTTCAATACTTGAATGGTCAAGCTCATCGACAATACCTTTTGAGATTAATATATTTCGTGGATTGAAATGATTTAAAATATATTCGGTAATTTTTTCATAATCCCTAAGCTTTGGGGCGTCTTCATTTACAAATATTGCATGTTTTACAAAACTCATCTGCCCGACTCCCCAGAGACTGTGCATTATTTGCAAACTGTGTCCCGGATACCTCGGAGCGATTTTACATAAAATCAGATTATGAAACACACCATTTTCAGGCATTGCATAATCAATTAAATCAGGAGATGTAGTTTTAAGAAGCGGCAGAAAAATTCTCTCAGTAGCATATCCCATATATTTATCTTCCAAAGGCGGTTTTCCTACAACCGTAGCGTAATAAACAGGGTCTTTTTTTGTAGTAATGGTATCAACATGCATAACCGGAAAAGGCTTTTTAAGCGTATAATATCCCGTATGGTCACCAAACATTCCTTCTATTTCCATCTCTTCAGGATCACACCACCCTTCAATTACTATATCCGCATCCGCCGGCACTTCAAGGTCGTTTGAAACGCATTTCACAAGACGAGGATTTTTTCCTCTTATAAATCCGTATAACATTACTTCAAATATCCCTGGAGGCATCGGCGCAGTCGCACACCAGGTCCACAGAGGGTCTCCGCCTATAGCAACGGCTACTGGCATTTTTAGCCCTGCTTTTTTATATTCCCAAAAAAGATGAGCGCTGTCTTTATGTATTTGCCAGTGAAGTCCGAGCCTTTTATCGTCATATACCTGAAGACGATACATTCCCACATTCCTAATCGAGCCGTCAAGGCTTTTAGTATAAACCTGTCCCATTGTAATAAATTTGCCGCCGTCAAGTTCCCAGGTTTTAAGAATCGGCAGTCGGCTGAGTTTTGCAGCTTCGCCTTCATAAATATGATATTGACAATCTCCTGATGTTACGCTTTTTGGTATTGTATTTTTAATGGCAAAAAGTTTTCCGAAAGCTTTTAATTTTTCACTAAGAGTCTTAGGAGGCTTCATTTTTATAAGATTTTCAATCTCTAAGGCAATTTCTTCTAAATCTTTTCCAAAAATTTCCCTTACCACTTCATCATTTGCAAAAATATTCATAACAACCGGCATATCAAACTTTTTTTCGCCTTCAACCGGGTTTGTAAACATTAAAATTTTTGGATTTTTCTTTTTTGCTTCTATATATGCGAGATGTGGAATTTCAAGATTTACATCAAGCGGAGTATCTATTATTTTTATATATTTTTGTAAATCAGAAAGATTCATTTTTTTCTCCTAATATTTTCATAACCTGATATAAAATCACTATCATTTTAATTACGTTTTTTAATATTTCTCTTTTATATTTCTTATCTATTTCATCAATTTCAACAATGCTTAAACTCTCAAGCGCTTTAATGATTATTTCGGATATCTCTTGCGGATAATGTTTCAGGGATTCTCTGATTTTCTCAGCGTCTTGTGATTCCAAAGCATCCGGGGGCAAAAAAGTTACAAAATACATAGCAAGTTTTTTCGCAACTTCTTTTTCATCTTCTATAAATTTACTCATATCTTCTACAAAATCTTCATGTAAATCTTCATTTTTTAACATCTCAAAAAAATTTTTAAGCGCCTCAATCTCTTTTTCATTAAGTTCATTTAAATCAAAAATAGTTGAAGTTATTTTTTCAAAATTGTCATACCAGCTTGTCAGATTCGCTAAATACACCGCAAAAACCTCAAAAATATCACTACCTTGTTTTTTTGCTATCTTATCAATGATTTTTAAAAGTGTTTTCATAAACGGCCTTTATCTGTTTATACTGAAATAATCCTTTTAAAACTCCTTCTTCCACTTCGGCAAGAGACGGTTTTGAAAGTTTTAATTTTAGATTTGGAGCATGCATAATCTCTTTTATCATATTGCTTAAATCAGGTTCATGTCCTACGATTGCCACAACACCACTTTTGCCGTCCAGAATTTTTTTTAATTCGTTTATACCGCTTCCCGGCAGTAAAAGTGAACTCTCTTCGTAGTTGGCATTTTTATAAAATTTTTTAAGAACTTCAGCAGTCTGTTTGGCACGCAGAGCCTGAGATGTAATTATGTAGTCTATTTTCGGATAAATAATCTTAATAACATTAAAAAATCTGAATGCCCTTTTAACTCCCCTACGGGTCAAAGGTCGATCAAAATCATGTCCTAGAAATTCATTTCTTTCCATAGCAAGCGAATGTCTTATAAATAAGATTTTCATTTTTCCTTCCTTAATAAAACTCCGGTAAGATATAAGGAATTCGGTATGTTTAACAAATACGGATGGTCAATATCTTGCTTCATAAATTCTATTACTTCCAGATATGAATTGTCAATAATACTGCTGCTAAGAGCTAAATCCAAAAGGTCTTTTGAAGTAATGGAATGCGAACAGCTAAAAAGCGCTAAATATCCCCCTTCTTCTAAGATTTTTAAAGAATTTACTATCAAATATTTCCATCCCTTAATGGCACCTTTTCTGGCGCTTTTATTTTTGGCAAAAGCCGGAGGATCGATTATTATTAAATCATAAGTATTTTTTTCTTTTTCTAAAAATTTAAAAACATCAGATTTTACTATTTCATAATTTTCAATACCGTTAAGCTCACAGTTTTTTTCTATCAAAGAACAGGCAAGTGCCGAAATTTCTACAAACTTTGTAAACTCAGCTCTGGCGTAAATCCCAAAACCGCCGGCGTTTGCGAATAAATCAAGCGTTCTTTTATTTCCGTATTCTCCTACAATTTTTCTGTTTTTTCTCTGGTCAAGAAAAAATCCCGTTTTTTGCCCTTCTTTTAAACGAGTATAAAACTTTTTATTGTTTTCTAAAATAATAAACTCATCATCGACTTCTCCGTAAAGAGTCTGCGATGCTATTTCAAGACCCTCTTTTTGACGGATTTTGTCACCTTTTTCATATATGCCTTTAGGATTTAAAAGTTCTATTAACAATTCGATAATAATACCCTTAAAATTATCCATTCCGGCAGTAGTAAAACTTACTATAATATTATTTTGATACATATCGACTATAAGGCCTGGAAGAAAATCGGCTTCAGAATGGATAAGTCGCATAGAATTTGTGATATTCCAAAGTTTTTCTCTTTTTTTTACAGCTTTTTCAATTCTGTTTTTAAAAAATTCTTTATCGATATTAGTTTTTTCAAAACTCACGATCCTAGCCGTAATTTTACTGATAGGGTTAATAAACGCGGTGGCTACATATTCTCCCTTATATATCAAATCGGCAATAGTTCCGGGGTCGCATTTAGGAATAATTTTCAGTTCGTTTTGATAAAGCCAGGGAGCTCTTTTTTTAAGTTTCTCATACCCTTGTTTTGTTATTTCTATTTTCATACCGCCTCTTTATAAATTCCGTTCTTTTTAACATATTGTATCAAATCGGCATAAGTTTTGTTACTTGAAAGCGTCTTAGCATCCCCTATTATCAACAGTTTTCTTTTAGGTCTTGTTATTGCTACGTTTAATCTTCTGATATCACTTAAAAATCCGATTTCTTCTTTATCGTTTGCCCTTACTAAACTTACGATTATTATCTCTTTTTCACGTCCTTGAAATCCGTCAACCGATTTTATTTCAATATTATGTTCTATTATTTTTTTCATATACTCTTCATGGTCTTTGTAAGGTGTAATAACCCCGATATGTTCTTCTTTTGCTCCGTTTAAAATAAATCTATCCACCAGTTCTTTTACAAATTCAGCTTCTTTTGGATTATATTTTGAAGGTGAGCCTTTTTTTACCGCTTCAAGAAATTTCCCTTGCGTATCAAAAAATACATACGGCTCAAACCCTCCATAAAATTCATCGTCTTTTATTCCCAAATCTTTTATTGTTATATTTTTAATCTTTTCATATGTTTTTACCTTACATTCATAAAACTCACAGCTTGGAAAATTATTTATTTTTTCGTTCATTCTGTACTGGATTTCAAGAGTATGTAAAGCATCCGAATAAAGATGTGAAAATCTCTCAAACATACTGATTCTAAGTCTTTCGTCATTACTTAAAATAGTCGGAGGAAGTTGTTTATGGTCTCCAGCAAATATAGCCTGAGGCGCTTTAATTAAAGGAATGAGGGTGCTTGGCTCCATAGCCTGCGCCGCTTCATCCAAAAACACTACGTCAAATTCCTTTCCTTCCAAAAATTCACTCCCGGCTCCTGAATTCGTAGCAAACACGGCATCGGCGTTATTTAAAATATCTTCCATTATTTCTTCAGTTATTTTATTTCTTTCATCGTATAGTTTATTTATTTTTTGCTGGATTTTTATCCATTCTGCCATTTCTCTAACCCATTCTGCTTTTACGCCTCTTTTGCCTTTTCCTTCTTTTGCAAGTTTTAAAATCTCCTCATCGCTCATACCCCTTCTTCTGGCGGGAGTCGGTTTTTTTGTTCTTTTTTCCTGTAAATACTTTAAATCATCTATTTTTTTTATAATTTTTTCTACCTCTTTATATCTTTTATCACGTCTTATTTTTACATCCAAAGAGTATTTCATAAGTGAACTTTCTATTTTTGCCGGATGTCCTATTCTTACAATGTTATAATCTTTTAGTTTTTCCATTATATTATCTACTGCCACATTACTATCGGCACTCACCAGTATTTTTTTCTTAAGTTCGATATGTTTTTTTATAACTTCAGCAAGCGTGGTGGTTTTACCGGTACCCGGAGGGCCGTGGATTAGAAATGTCTCTGAATTTATACTGAATTTAAGAGCCTTATTTTGCGATTCGTTTAAATTTTCACTAAAAACGTCCGCCTCTTCTATCTGAGGTTTTTTATGACCAAGCAAAATTTCATTACTAAATCTGCTTTCTTTATTTTTTACACCCTCTAGCGCTTTTAGCATTCTTTTAAAAGTAATATCATTTACATATAAATCAAGCCTATATAGTTTGCTTCTGAAAATCGGCTCTTTTGAATAAACTTCTATAAAGTTTTTACCAACGGCACTGACTGTTGCTTCTTGGGCGAATTTTAGAGGTTCGCCTTTACTAACTAATACGATATCTCCTACTTTTATCTGGTGTTCGGGCATATTGTTTCTATTGAATCTATAAATTTTAAAATCTAAAAATTCACCTACAAATCTCATCCTGAGCCCTAAAACGGCTCTTCCTCTTTTTTGTCTTTCAACTCCGCTTAAACGTTTAATCTCTTCAAGATGAAACTCCATTTCCGCTTTTCTTTCTTTTTCGATAAGCTCGGCAAAATATTCATAATATTCGTTTTCGTCTTTAAATTTATATTTAATCATTACCCCTCCTAAATTTTTACACTTGAAATCAATATTATAAACGCTAATAAATTTATACCATAAAAAGCCCATTTTTTCTTTATTGCTATAAACGAAAGCAATATAAAAAAAATCAAAAACCAAAGTGAAATATTAACATAATAATATTTCCCTCCAAAACTGAGATATTTTAAAATTATTCCATCAAAAATACCGCCTAACCCCAAGAAATGTAACACAACTTCCAAAGGATAAAAAACAGAAAACAAAATATTTATAATAGGAGACAAAAGCTGATAATTATTCATATATCCAAAAAAACAGTGCCCCCAAATAAACATAACTAAAAACATATAAAAACTCAGTAAAAAAGAAGTATATAAATTTGCCTTATAATAATTAAAAAAAAGATAGATATAATAAACTCCAACCATACTCAGCAAAAATCCAATACTAAAAATTTTTGTAAAAAATACAAAAAACGCTATAAAAAAAGTATAAATCAAAATTTTTATATTTAAAATATCTCGCAAAGTAAAAAAGAAAAAAAATACAACCACTTCCAATACATACGCCCTGATTAACGAAGGAGGAAAAGAAGTAAATTTTAAATATAAAAATTCCATAATCAAAACCACTATTCCTATATCTACAAGTTTATTCCTGTAAGGAAATTTTTTATGAAAAAATCGATAAACCGGGGAAATAATCATAAATAAAATAAAACTGATAAACCCCAAATGTAACCCACTAAGCGCAAAAAGATGTGAAACCCCAAGAGCAGCCAACTGTTTTCTTGTATCAAAATCAATGGAAGAGCCAAGAAAAAGCGCTTTAAACAGATTAGATATTTTGATACTTTGGTGCTGTTTTTCTATTTTTTCTTCTAAAAAACTTATCGGCTTTAATTTCATATTATAAGAAAAGGCATAAAATGTAGTCAGATATCCCCAAAAACCGACGTTTTTTGTTAGAATCGTTAAAGAAATGTTTTCATTTAGGAGATTTTTTAAGTTTTCTTTTGAGGTGGTATAAAAAGTTAATGTTTCATTTTTTATTTTTAAAACAAAATAATTTTTCTTTTTATATTGATTCACCACTTTCACATCAAGTGTCTGAGAAGGTTTATATTTAAAATCTAAAAAGCCCAAAAAAGAGAACTGAAGTCTAAAAACTATTAAAAGTAAAATCCAAAAAACTACTACAACCCTCAAATCGTAGGCATTTCAATAGTGGCTTCTGTAGGGGCTATTTCATTTACTTCGCTTACTTTATCGGTAAATAGTGTATATTTTTTATGGAAGAGCATATCCACAGTACCTGTAGGACCGTTTCTTTGTTTTCCTATAATAATTTCAGCATCTTCTACTTCTTTTTCTTGGAAATCTATTTCAACAGCTTTACCTTTTTCAAGAGCCTCTTTTTGTTTTTGTTTTGCCTCCATTGCTTTATATACGTCGTCTCTATAAATAAACATAATAATATCGGCATCTTGCTCAATAGCTCCTGATTCTCTAAGGTCACTGAGCATCGGTCTTTTATTCGGTCTGCTCTCAAGCGCTCTGTTTAGCTGAGACAGAGCGATAATAGGTATTTGAAGTTCACGGGCTAAAAGCTTAAGACTCCTACTAATTTCAGCAATAGCAAGATGTCTTTCTCTTTGGTCAGATGAAATCAGCTGTAAATAATCGATAATAGCCAAAGAAAGCTCCGGATTTTGAGCTTTTAATTTTCTAAGTTTCGCTCTAATCGTATGAATGTTAATATTTCCTTCATCATCAACAAAAAGAGGTTTGCTTGAGAGCTCATCAGCCACGGCGGAGAGTTTACTCCACTCTTCATCATTTAAATTACCTCTTCTGATATCCTGTAAAGGAATTTTACCGGCCGCACTCATCATTCTTAGCATCAGCTGTTCTGCGGGCATTTCCAAAGAAAAAACCGCCACCCCTTTATCCTGTTTTAATACGTTTAGGGCAATATTTAAAGCAAAAGCAGTTTTCCCCATTGAAGGTCTGGCTGCGATAATTATCAAATCCCCTTCTCCAAAGCCGCTTGTCATTCTGTTAAGTTCTACAAATCCCGTATCAAGACCTGTAACGATTTTATTCTTTTTAGCAGCCTGTTTTTTAATAAATTCTAAAGTATCACTGATAATAATGCTTGAATTTTTAAAATCTCCCGATAAATTAGAAGTAGCAATAGAAAATAGTTTGCTTTGAATTTCTTCAACTTCCTCAATAGCTCTTTTATCTTCTTCTAAAACTATTTTTTTAATTTCATTTGATAGATGAATAAGCTCTCTTTTTGTAGCCAAATCTTTAATTTCCCTGGCATACGCTTCTACCGCTTCTACAGGTGCCGTTCCTAAAATTTCTAAAAACAGCTCTTCGTCGTATTTTCCCTTTTTTTTAAGTTCGTCTCTTAAAAAAATCTCATCAATCGGAAGGTCTTTTTTATAAAGCTCCTCCATCGTTTCAAATACATACTGATGAAAAGGTAGATAAAAATCACTCGGTTTTAAAATAGCCGCTACATCTTCATACACTTTTCCATCAAACAAAATAGCACTGAGTATTCCTCTTTCTATATCTAAATTATAAAGATTCAACTATTAATCCTTTAAAATATGTTCGTGTATTGCTTTTAATACGTCTCTGATGTCTTGTGATTCCATTAACGTTTTTAATTTAGCTTTTCTGAGTTTTGGTAAAGAGCGTATAATTGTTTTTATCTCTTCATCGTCTTTTGCCTGTTTTATTTTTTCTACGGCATCTTGTCCCAATACTTTTTCAAGCTTTTCTTTAGTAACTTTACTGGGTTTTAATATCAAAAACATAAATATAAATGCTATAGACGCTATAGACAATCCTACAATATAAATAAGTGTGGTAGCGCTCATCAATCTCCTTTTTATAAATATTATATCAAATTACTCGGCTATTTTTTTAATCTCTTCAAGAAACTTAGGAAGCAGTTCATCTTCTTTATATTTACCGATAATTTCACCTTTTTTGAGTATAAGTCCGTATCCTTTACCGCATGCTATTGCCAAATCCGCTTCTTTTGCTTCACCTATGGCATTTACCACACATCCCATAACTGATAAATTAAGAGGTTTTTTTATATCTTTAACCGCTTCTTCCACCGCTTCTACAATTGGCGGCAAATCTACTTCTATCCTTCCGCATGTCGGACAAGAAATTATATTTACACCCTCTTTCAATCCCAAATCCTGTAAAATCGCTTTTCCTACTCTTATCTCTTCTTCAAGCTCACCCGTTATCGAAACTCTTAAAGTATCCCCTATTCCATCTAAAAGTAAAGCCCCAAAAGCAGCCGCTGATTTAATAGTGGCGTGAAATTTAGTTCCAGCTTCCGTAACACCCAAATGAAAAGGATACTCCACAAGAGGTCTTAACATTCTATACGCTTTTACTGTTCTTATAACGTCACTGGCTTTAAGAGAAACCTTTATATCCCTAAAATCCAAATCCTCCAAAAACTTTATATGCCAAAGAGCGCTCTCAACCATAGCTTTTGGTGTTTGGCCGTATTTGTTTTCAAGATGTTCTTCCAAACTTCCGGCGTTTACTCCTATTCTAATAGGAATTGAGCGTTCTTTACATACTTTTACTATTTCTTTTACTCTCTCCTTGCCACCAATATTCCCCGGATTTATTCTAAGTCCGTCAACTATTTCGGCGGCTTTAAGACCTAAACGATAATTAAAATGGATATCGGCTATTATAGGAAGTGGGGATTTTTCTTTTATTTCTTTCAAAGCATTTGCGTCTTCTTCGTCTAAAACAGCTACTCTTACAATATCCGCTCCAGCAAAATAAAGTCTGTTTATCTGCTCAAGCGTTGAATTTATATCTTTTGTCTTGGAAAATGTCATAGACTGGACAGAGATTGGAGCGTCTCCCCCAATTTCTACATTTCCAACTTTTATTTTTCTTGTGGGATATCTTTTAATCATTCTTTTCCTTTATGAAATGATAGATATATTCGGTGTTACCTTCTTTTCCTTTTATACTAGATTCTTCGCATCTTTTTAAATTCCATCCGAGTCTGCGTGTTTCATTTTCAAAATTTTCTCTGGCTTTTTCTATAGCGCCTTTGTCAGTCACTACACCCTTTTTATCTCTTTTTACATTTTTTCCGACTTCAAATTGCGGTTTAAAAAGCAAAATAATATCATTTTTAGCCAATTCGTTAATTTTATTTATTATTTTTAATAAAGATATAAAACTTACATCACTAACTACGATATCAAATTTTTCCGGATAATCAAAATCCCTTATATCGGTATTTTCATAACTTTCCACTTTTGAATGTTTTTTGATTTTCGGATGAAGCTGATTTGAACCGACATCAACGCACACTACTTTCCTTGCCCCTTTTTCCAAGGAAACTTCACTAAACCCACCGGTAGAACTTCCTATATCCAAAACACTTTTATCCGTAAAATCAATATCATATTTGTCCAGATAATTTTTTAGTTTCCACGCAGCCCTACTTACATAAACTTTATTTTCAAGAATTTCGATTTTATCTTCATCCGATACGTTAAATGAAGGTTTTATTATGATTTTGTTATTGACTTTTACTTTTGATTTTTTTATAAGTTCTTTTGCTTTATTACGTGAATCAAGTAAACCCCTATTCACAATTGCTTCATCGAGCCTCAAAATTACCCTTTTTTATATAAATTTTATCAAATTTTATTCACATATTCACATATTATTGCTATAATAATTCAAACAAATATAAAAGGAGAAAAAATGGGATTCAGTGGATTTTTAGCAATAGCACTTTGTGTAATAGCTACAGGAGCAATTCTTTACTTAGCAATAGACGCAATAAAAAAATCTCCAATAGCAGATTAAGAGAGCAAATCTCTTAAAGAAGCTACAGGCTTCTTTCCTTCATAAATTATTTTATAAACTTCATAAGCAATTGGCGTATAAATTTTGTATCTCTTAGCTAGTTCATAAATAGCTTTTGTAGTATAAACCCCTTCGGCAACCTCACCAAGCTCAGCTAAAATATCTTCGAGAATTTTGCCCTTGGCTAAATTTAGTCCTACTCTGTAATTTCTACTCATAGTAGAATTAGCAGTCAAAAACAGATCACCTGCTCCCGCCACACCTAAGAAAGTATCCTTTTTAGCCCCGAAATATTCTCCGAACCTATCCATTTCCACAAGACCCCTCGCAATAAGTGCCGCTTTAGCATTATTACCCAAATCAAGTCCTTCGCAAATACCTGCGGCTATTGCTATTACGTTTTTATAAGCCCCTGCTACTTCAACACCTTCTACATCGTCATCAATATATATTTTTATAAAATCAGGGAAAAATTTTCCGAATTCTTTTGCAAGTTCTAAATTTTTACTGGCAATAACAAGAGCGGTAGGTTTATTTTGTTTTACTTCTTTAGCAAAAGAAGGTCCGGAAACAAACCCGAGATGTTTTTTATCTACCCATTCTTCAAAAATTTCGTTTAAAAATTTATAACTTTTATTATCAATCCCTTTACTGGCTACAAGAATTTTTTTATTTTTAAGTTTTTCTCCGTGTTTGTCTAAAAATTCCCTTATAGCCTGCGCTGCTATCACGATAATGATATATTCATTTTGTAAAGCTTCATCAAAACCAACGAATCCTTCTATATCTCTTTTATGTCTTGAAGTAATAACTGCACCAGGAATTTTTTGTTTTATTGCGTGATATAAAGCGCTTCCCCAGGCACCCGCTCCTATTACACTTACCATCTCAATCCTTTACAATTTTATCATTTCAAGATCTTGTTTAAATCTTTCTATATCATCTTTATCACCGACTACTATTAAAATATCTCCCGCATCGATTTTATGATTTATTCCTTTTGTAACGAATTGAACGTTTTCACTCATCTCTTTATCTACGATAGCGATTATCAATATATTATAATTTGCCGAAATTTCTTTATAAATATCTTTTATATATCTGCCGTCCAAAAAAGATCCCTGAGGTATTTCAATCTCGGCAAATGAAAGATTGTTGTCTTCAAAAATAATCTCTTCTATAACTTTTAAAGTAAGAGGTTTTTTTAAAATAGTCATTATTCTGTTAGCCGTAACTTCATAAGGATTAATTGTCTTATCTACACCGGCCAGTTTATATTTGTATTCGTTATCTTTATCCGCCACTTTGGCAACTACCCTTTTATCAGGATATAAATCTTTCAGCGTTAAAGACAAAAAGAGATTTTTATCTTCATCTCTTAAAACCGCCAACGCTATATCATAATCTCCTATATTTTGAATTTCAGAATCATTAATTTCTTTTATTCTTATTACATCATAATATCGCTCTTTTGCTCTTTCTTCTTCTTTTTCATCCAAAACAACTACCGTCAAATCTTTTTTACCTATAAACTTTGCCACTCTTTCGCCAAAATCATCAAATCCAAATAATAATATTTTCATATACTACTTCTTTCGACAAGATATTTGAAATAATTTACGCTAACACTATATCCCATCACTACCAAAATATCACCCGATTCGAGTTTTAAATCAAAAGGAGGATTAAAATAAAAATGTCCGTCTTTAATCTTTAATGTTTCGTTTAAAAGCGGCGATTCGTTTTTCTTTAATACTCCGAATAGTACAAGTTTATATTTATCAAAATCTATTTCACCTACAAGTTTTCCATCAAGAATTGAATTTTTAAGAACTATAATTTCGTCTATAACGGCATTTCTTTTTTCAGTCAAAATAGCATCTATAACTTCGAAAGTAATGGGATGTCCGATATATTCCGCCATAAGAAGAGATGTTACCGTAGTAGGCACAACCACAAATTCAGCACCTGCTTTTTGCATTTTCGATACGTTTTCTTCACTGTTAGCCAATGCTATAATTTGAATATCCGAATCTTTACAATATGCTTTTATACTCAATATCATAAAAGAGTTGTTAATATCGTTGTTAGTCAAAACGAAAACTTTAGTAATTTTTTCAAAATCCAGATTTTTTAAAAAATCTTTTTGGGTAATATCGCCTTTTATCGCCAAATATCCTTTCATAGTAGCTTTTTGAACTCTTTTTTCATCTATATCCACTACAACAAAATCCTGATTTTCTTTTTTAAATCTTTCACAAAGAATTTCGGCTTCATTCGAATATCCGCATAAAAGATATACGTCATTCATTCCTTTTATTAGTCTTACAATTCTTTCCGCTTTCAGTTCTTCAAGTTTTTCGGTAAAAGCTGTAGCTATAATTGAAGTCGCAAAAGAAATAAAACCGATACCGAAAATAATTAATATCATCGTAAGAACTCTACCCTCATGGGTGACAGGAGTAATGTCTCCGTATCCTACTGTAGATACAGTTATAAGAGACCAGTATATAGCATCAAAAAGATTTTCTATTTTAGGATTGGCATGAGCTTCGAAAACATATATTACGGCCCCTCCGATAAACGTTACGAAACCGACAGCAATCAATAATATAAAAAGTTCAAACTTTTTATTTGCTAAAACTTCTATAAAAGTATTTATGCTTTTAGTATAACGCAAAAGTTTAAACAGTCTGAAAATAACAAAAATTCTAAAAATTCTAAGTGCCCTGTAGCTCGGAAGAATCGCTAAAAAATCAATGATCGCAAACGGTGATTTTATATATTCCCATTTTTTTGCAATAATTTCTTTAATTACTTTCCATAAATTGAATTCACGTCCTACAAAATGAGCTTCTTCATATTCCTGAATGATTATTTTGTGAATATCATTATATACCCAAAGTCTTATCAAATATTCTATCGCAAACACACTGGTAACGAAATAAAAATCAAAATCCTCCAATATCGGATGAACCTTATGCTTTATATCATAAAGTAAAATACCAACACTAATTAAAACCAAAAAGAACATAAAAAAATCAAAAATTCTTTTTGGAGGGAAAGAATCATCATTCATAAGTCGCCAGAAAAAGTATTTGATTTTTTTATAAGTCTTATTTGAATCAAGATAATAAGCAAAGGCTACAAGAGCCTTAATAATAATCTGTTTGAGTCTCAAGAAAGTTTACTTTTTAATATTTTATTTACTATTTGAGGGTTTGCTTTACCACGACTAGCTTTCATAACCTGACCTACGAAAAATCCGAACAGTTTTTCTTTCCCGGCTTTATATTCTTCTACTTTATCGGCATTTGCCGCAAGCACTTCATCTACTATTTTTTCAATAGCACCTTCGTCACTTACCTGTTTAAGTCCAAGTTTATCAATAGCAATGTCCACCTCAATATCTTCCTCCATCAATAAATCAAGAACTTTTTTACCTCCGGCTCCACTAATTACCGCTTCTTTTTCTCTTTTGGCAATAAGTGCCAGTTTTTCCGGAGAAACAGGAGAAGTGGTAATATCAAGTCCCGCTTTATTAAGTCTTCCAAGAAGCTCAATTGCCAGCCATCTGTTCGCAGCGGCAGGTTCAACTCCAAGTGCTATCATACGCTCAAAAAATTCCGCAAGTTCAGGCTCAGCCGTAAGTACTCCGGCATCATACTCTTTAAGACCGAATTCTTTTATATAACGCTCTTTTTTCTCATCAGGAAGTTCAGGAATTTTAATTTCATAAAACTCTTCAGGGACTTCTAGAGGAAGTAAGTCAGGATCCGGAAAATATCTGTAATCAGCACTCTCTTCTTTTCCCCTCATACTCCTAGTTTCGCCCGTCTTTGAATCAAAAAGTCTTGTTTCCTGAACTACCTCATCCTCATATTCATCATATTCGTATGCTTCAATATGTCTTTCAACTTCATATTCTATCGCCTGTTTGATAAATTTAAATGAATTAATATTTTTAATCTCAACTCTAGTCCCAAACTCTTTTTGTCCTTTAGGTCTTACCGAAACATTTGCATCAACCCTGAAGCTTCCTTCCTGCATATTAGCATCACTAATTCCAAGATATTTGACAATTGCATGAAGTTTTTTAAGGTAAGCAATAGCTTCATCGCTGCTTCTCATATCAGGTTCGCTTACTATTTCAAGAAGAGGGGTTCCTGCTCTATTTAAATCTACTTTTGAATATTCACCTTCATGAATATTTTTACCCGCATCTTCTTCTAAGTGAGCTCTTGTAATTCCTATTTTTTTCTTTCCGTCTTTAGTATCGATAAAAAGCTCTCCGTTTTCAACAATTGGTACTACAAACTGAGAAATTTGATAACCTTTTGGAAGGTCGGGATAAAAATAGTTTTTTCTTTCAAACGTACTTCTTTTATTTATTGTAGCATTTACCGCTTTTCCAAACATTACAGCTTTTTTTACGGCTTCTTTATTCATAACCGGAAGCGCTCCTGGAAGTCCAAGACACGTAGGACATGTATTGGTATTCGGCTCATCTCCGAAACTCGTAGGACAGCTACAAAAAATTTTTGTTTTTGTATTTAACTGAACGTGAACTTCCAAACCTATTACAACTTCATAATTTTTACTCATTTATTCTCCTTTTTTTATTCTACTACGAATCTAAACCCGTGTTTATGTAAAGCTCTTTTAATTGATTCTTGATGTTCCAAACCTCTTGTTTCAAGAGCTATTGATACATTCGCATCACCGATTGCCAAATTCAAATCCGTTCTGTCATAACCGATAGAAACAATATTGGCTCTCTCTTCAGCCAAAATTTCGGTAAGTTTCATAAGAGCTCCCGGCTTATCTACAAGTGTAATTACCAGCTTCATTTTTCTATGGGATTTTAAAAGACCTTTTTCTATAATAAGATTTATCATAGTAACATCAATATTACCGCCGCTTAACACTACTCCTACTTTTTTAGGAGCTCCGAATTTTATCTTCTGATGTAAAAGCGCCGCTATTCCGACAGCTCCTGCTCCCTCTACCACAACTTTTTGTCTTTCCATCAAAAACAAAATAGCATTTGCTATTTCTTCGTCGTCCACTTCAACTATATCGTCAACCGTTTCTTTAATAATTTCAAAAGTAATAGGAGACGTATCCCTTACGGCAATTCCGTCGGCTATAGTTTTTACATAAGTGGTATCCTGTACGCTTCCTGATAAGAAACTGAGCCTCATGGCAGGTGCTCCGGCTGCGGTAACACCTATTACTTTAATATGAGGATTAATCTGTTTAGCCGCACTGGCTATTCCGCTGATAAGCCCTCCCCCTCCTACGGGAACAATTATGTAATCCAAATCCGGCACGCTTTCAAGCATTTCAAGAGCAATCGTACCCTGTCCGGCCATCACATCTTCATCGGCAAAAGGATGAATAAACTCAAGCCCTTTTTCTTTTGCAAGATTTACGGCATATTCATAAGCCTCATCATAATTATTGCCGGCTAAGACAACTTCGCCGCCATATTCTTTAACACCGCTGACTTTTGTAAGAGGTGTGGCCTCAGGCATAACGATAATAGAAGGAATATTAAAATAATTGGCACTGAAAGCAACACCTTGAGCATGATTTCCGGCACTTGCCGCTATTACACCTTTTTTTCTTTTATCTTCCGGAAGTGAAGCAATCTTGTTAAACGCTCCTCTTAATTTGAAAGCTCCTGTAGTTTGAAGGTTTTCTTTTTTTAAAAAAATTTCGTTTCCTACTTTTTGCGAAAGAACCGGCGCATAAGCAAAAGGTGTTTTGTAAATAACTTTTTTAACTCTTTTATGAGCTTCTTGTATTTTTTCAAGAGGTATCATACGAGACCCTCGCTCTCACATCTTTTATGTTCTACCATGAGGCATTTATCCTCTACATAAAAAACACCCGCTTTTTTTGCTATTTCTTTAGATTTTTCGTTAACTACGCCTTCTTGTAAAAACACACATTTTATTCCCGGAAGTTTTACTGCTTTTTCGACTATAGGAGGAGTATCTTCTCCTTTTCTGAAAATATCCACTATATCCACTTCAAAATCTATTTCATCTAAACTTCTATATACTTTTTCACCTAAAATTTTTTCTTCTCTTGGATATACCGGAATAATTTTATATCCGTTTTCCTGCATATATTTTGCCACCTGATTAGAAGCTCTGTGTTCTTTCGGAGAAAGTCCTACGACAACTATGGTTTTTGATTTTTTTAGAATTTCACATAGCTTAGGATCGGCCTTTTGTGCGCCAGGGAGTTCGCAAGCTTCCATTTTTTACCTTTTTTGCCAAAATTATAACAAAAAATACCTAAAACACTTGATTTTTAAAGATAAAAAAGAGTAAAATTTTTTGAAGCACAAAAAAGGAGGAAAAATGAAAAAGTCGGATTTAATAGCAGCAGTGGCTGAAAAAACGGGTCTTAGCAAAAAAGATGTAGCGGCAGTAATCGATGCTACAGTCGAAACTATCGAAGAAGCTCTTAAAAACGGGGAAAAAGTAAGTTTCATCGGATTTGGAAGCTTTGAAGTAGTTAAAAGAGCTGCTAGAGTAGCAAGAGTGCCAGGTACAGGAAAAGAAGTTAAAATTCCTGAGAGCAAATCTGTTAAATTTAAAGTTGGTAAAAAATTAAAAGAATTAGTTAATTCATAAGACGCTTTTTTTTTGCGTCTTGATTTTTTCATCACTTTTTATATATAATTCCATTCCCTGCCGGCGTGGCGGAACTGGTAGACGCGCCGGACTCAAAATCCGGTGAGCTCTGCTCATGTGGGTTCGAGTCCCACCGCCGGTACCACTTTACATATATTAAAACTTTCCAAAACCTGAAATAAAATACCAATAATTAAAAATCATATCTTCATTACCTCATTAATTCTGTTTATTTGATATTTGTTTTCATATTCTTTTAAAAGTTCATACGCTTCTTGTGATTTGCCTTCATTCATAAGAATTTCAGCTTTATATAATTTTTCGTTCCACTCTTTTATAAACTCTTTATATGCTTTTAATTCTTTTAAAAACGGGTGAAGATTTACAAGTTCTAGAGCCTTTTCATAATTTTTCTCACTTAAATAGTTTAAAAATTTAAGAGCGATTTCAATTTTTCTTAAAATTTTCTCCGCTTTTTCTTCAAATCCAGGAAATTCCGTTAAAAGAGCAGCGGCTTTTTTCGCTTTGTCAAACTCTTCTTTTTTTAGAAGTTCCTGAGCTTTTTCATATAATCTCTGTGCGTATTCCATTACTTTTTTATATTCATTGGTACCTTTAAGCTCCGGATGTTCTTTTATAAGAGCAAAAAATCCTTTAAAATCTCTTTTTGCGAGTTTTTCTCTTAAAAGAAAAATAAGCTCACCCTTTTTAAGCACAAATTCAATAAGCTCCAGTTTTTCAGGAACAGCCATAAAAGGCACCAAAATTTCTTTGGCTTCACTGATTTTCCCCTCCTTTATCAATTTTAAAGCTTTTTCAAAAGCGAGTTCCCATTTTTTTTCAAGAAGTTTATAATATTTAGTCTCTTTTAAAAGAGGATATTGATTTGCCAGCTGGTAAGCAAGGGCAAAATTATTTTTTAATACCGCATTTTTAAATTTTACAAGATTGGTATAATGTTTTATTATTTCTTCCACTCTTTGGCGAAGCCGAGGAACTTCGAGAAGCTTTTGAAGTTCAGCAGCCGCTTTAAAAGGGTCTATTTCAAAATGTGCCTTAGCTTTTTTAATATAAAGCTCCACCATCCTCTCAAGTCTCTCAAAACCGCGCGAGCGTTTTAAAAACGGATTTTTGTCTATTAATTCGTAAGCTTTTTTAAAATCTTCAGCTAAAATATATTCAAGAAGTTTTTTTTCTTCCTCAAACAAATCATAATACCACACAACTCCCTTATCATCACTTATTATCATATAATTTCCAAAAACCGCTATCTTATCACCACCTTCGAATTCCAAAAATTTATCATTAAGAATAACTTCACTCTCTAGGTCATACAAAATAACACCTCTGGAAGTCAACACGGACAAAATATTTTCATCTATAAAGAAATCTTTGAACTCTTTATAAAAATCCACCCTGTCTTTTTCACTGTTTTTTAAAATATCCCATTTCACTATATCGCTTATCGCATCAGCACTTACTAAATATGAAGAGTTTTTTACTTTTTTTACCGGTTTTATATGAAGATATCTTTCTTTTTTTGAAAAATCGGCGGTATTTACAAAAAGCACACACTTATCATAACATCCCCCAACCACTTCATTAACCTCATCGCAAAATTCAATATCGGTTATAAAATCTTTATGTTTTGCTAAAAGAGCCGTTTTTTTCTTTATTTTCAGATTATAAAGCTTTATCTCTCCGTTGATATCCCCGCTTGCCAAATATCTTGATTTTTCATCAAAATTTACCGCCAAAACATCCATAGTGTTTACGAAATTTGCTATATGTTTTTTATTTTCCAAATCCCAAAGCGTAATAATATTTCCGGTAGTAATTGCCAGATATTTTAAATCTTTTGAAAATTTAGTAGAGTTTTCATCAGGTCTGTTATTTGGCGCTTTTAATCTAAAACCTTTCATCATTATCATATTTTTTGAAAAAATAAGCACTCTGTTTACTTCATCAACCAAAAATAAAAAATTTCCGTCACTACCAAATGCAGTAACCCGTTTTTTAAGATTTTTTAAAATTTTGGCTTCCATCTCATTTCCTTAATACAGTAAAAATCAAAATTATTCCAATAACCGATGCAAACACAAACCCTAAAATACCTAAAAGGGAAATCTCATGTATAGTAGGTGGAATTTTCGAACTTAAAAGCATTGATGAACCGATTAAAATAGCTGCTATAACAATAGCGGTTGATAATCTGTTAAAAGATTTTTCAATAGATTCTTCAAATTCTTCAAGCCCGACATGCTCAAATTCTATTTTAAGTTTTCCTGTTTTTATTTTTTTTATAATTTCATTAATATCACTCGGAGCATTTGATATAAATTCCATAACCGCTTTATTAAGTTCATGAGATTTTTTAATAAGACTAAAAGGTGACATTATTTGTTTATATAGCTTTATTATAAAAGGTTTTATCTCTTCAATCCCGTTAAAATCGGGATAAAGTTTTTTACTGATACCTTCTGTTGTGACCAGGGCTTTTGCCAAAAGATAATTATCTTCTTTAAAATATATCCTATATCTATGCATAACTTTTAAAATATCATTCAGAAGACTTTTGAGTTCTACGTTTTTGAGTGAAGTATTGATATAAGTTGAAATGATATCAGCCATCTCTTTTTTAAAAGATGATATATCAATCTCATTTTCCACTTTTGATAATTTTAATATATATAAAGCGGCCTTTTCTTCCTCCCCTTTTGTAATATAATAAATCATTTCTATAATGTTTTCTCTGTCTTCCTCACTAAGTCTTCCCATTATTCCAAAATCAATAAAAACGATTTTTCCTTCATACACCATTAAATTACCGGGATGGGGATCGGCGTGAAAGAAACGATGAATAAAAATCTGTTCACATAAAAGATTAAAACTTTTTTTTGTAATATCTTTTAAATCATATCCGTTTTCTTTTAGTTTTTCAATATCGGATATTTTTATTCCGTTTATATATTCCATCGTTAAAACTCGTCTCGTGGAATATTCTTCATACAGTTTCGGAACTTTTATATTAGGATTATTTTTAAAATTTCCCGCAAATCTTTTTAAATTCAGAGCTTCTATATGAAAGTCAAGCTCTTTTTTTATAGATTTGGCAAACTCTTCGACTATTCTTACCAAATCAATACCATATACTAAAAATTTTTCTCTAAGAAGTTTTGCAAGTCTTTGAAGAATAGCAATATCAGCAAATATTTTCTCTTCGATACCCGGTTTTAAAATTTTTACCGCCACAACCTCTCCGGTTTTTAACCGCGCCTTATAAACCTGACCTATGGATGCACTGGCAAGCAATTCAAAATTTTCTTCAAAAATTTCGGTATAAGGTTTTTCAAATTCTTCTTCTAAAACCGTTTTCATTTTCTCAAAAGGCAGAGGTTCTACCCTGTCCTGAAGTTTTTCCAATTCTTTAGCAAGCTCAAGGGGAACCAGATCAGGTCTAAGAGAAAGGACCTGGGCTAGTTTTATAAAAGTAGGCCCAAGTTCTTCAATCGCCCGTCTTATTCTCTCGCTTCTACTGAGATTAGGTTTTTTTTTATAAGGTACGGGAAGCCCTATGGATTCAACAATATCACCAAATCCGTATTTAGCAAGAATTAAAATAATCTGCTGAGTTCTTTTTAATTCGTAAATACTATTTTTTATCATTATTTTGAGATCTCAATAATCTCTTAATTTCTTCAATATCTTTTTTGATATTCTCAATATCTTCTTTGGTAGCAAGTCCTAATTCATTTAACTGACGTCTAACCTCTTCTTCTATCATTTTTTTAAGTTCATTGACTTTTTTTTCCGATTCTTGTTTAAGTTCTTCTATAAGTTGTTGAGCTTCAGTTTCTGAAAGTTCTCCTCTTTTTTTAGCTTCTTCAATAAATTCTTCCAATTTTTCTTTCGCTAATAAAGCACTTCCGATTCCGACTTTTATTAGTTCGTCGATCTTAATCATAATCCCCTCCTTTTTTTATTTATTATACACTATTTTTTGACTTTTTCTTGAAAAATTTTCAAAAAACTTGATTACTTTTGGCGCAACTACATACGCACAATAAGGCTGATTCGGGTTTTTATCAAAATAATTTTGATGATAATTTTCGGCCTGATAAAACACTTTAAGCGGCTTAACCTCCGTCACTACGTCTATTCCCTCAGCTTTTAGTTCATTTATTTTATTTATTGCTTTTTTTCTCTGCTCTTCATCCAGATACAAAATAATAGAACGGTATTGCGTTCCAACGTCATTCCCCTGACGATTAAGCTGAGTCGGATCGTGTATAGTAAAAAATATATCCAAAAGCTCATCATAAGTTATTTGATTTTCATCATAATCAATCATTACAACTTCAGCATGTCCCGTAACACCGGTACATACCTGTTCATATGTAGGATTCGGGCGTCTGCCGCCCGCATATCCGACTGTGACGTCTTTTATACCTTTAACTTTTCTAAAAACCGCATCCAGACACCAAAAACATCCTCCCCCAAATACCGCTTTTGCCATTATCTTTCCTTATAATTTAAATAATCTATATTAAATTTGCCGGTTCTCATATACGGATATCCAAGGGGTGAACTTAAAAACCTGATATGCCCTTCATAAAAATCATAAGGTTTGTGACAATGCCCGAAAATCCAATACTTTATATTATCCGTAAATAAATCATATCCGTAAAAACTGTAAAAACTGTCCATAATAACATCTCCATGACAACTTATATAAAGAGGCGGTACATGCGTAAAAACAATTTCGGCTCTGTTTATATTTTTTCTTAATTTTTCTTTTTCCAACAGTGAAAAATTTACAGGATTTATTTTAGGAACGATTTTTTTGGCATCGTTCATTATCTCATCCCATGCTTCTTGAATGTATTCTAAAGAATAACCGTGTTTGATAGCATAAGAAAAATCATACCATCCTCCCGTTCCTAAAAAAGAGATACCGTTTATATTAAAAAGATCGCCCTCAAGTACAAAGACTCCGTTTATTTCTCTTAAAGCCGTCTTAAGTTCTTTGATTCTATTAAACGAATTTTTATATTTCAAAAATTGCTCTTGTGTTATTAGATAGTAATCATGATTTCCAAAAACAATTAAAATAACTTCGGCATATCTTTTAAGTACTTTTATCAGTTTTACATTTTGCTCATTAAAATGCCCTAAATCTCCCGCCAGTATTAAAACATCCATTTTTTTGGGAGATAGTTTTTCTTCAATAAATTTTTCTATAATTGAATCTTTTGTTTCACTTCCTATCCAAAAATCCAGATGAATATCGCTTTTAAACCCTATTTTCATTTTCTATAATTCCGGCAATACTTTCTTCATCCACACCCAAAAACTTTTCAACTTCTTCAACGTTCCCGTGAGGTATGAATTTATCAGGATATTCAAAACTTTTTATTTTTACGTCTAAATTTTCTTCATCGGCAAATCTCTCAAGCATTTCGACAATGCCGCCTTCTTTAGCATTGTCACTTATTACATACCATTTTTTGGCTTTTAAAGATTTTAAAAGTTCTTTATCAAATGGTTTTACAAATCTTAAATCCAAAAGACCGGTATCAATTCCTCTTTTTTTAAGAATTTCATAAACCCTGTACGCTTTTCCTACCCCGTTTCCATATGCGATAAGCATAATATTTTCATTATTTATTAAAATTTCACCTTTTCCAAGCTCAAAATCTTTAGCTTCAAAAATTCCGTCCGGAAGCTTAAAAGCTCCCCTCGGATATCTAAAAGCACTAGGGCCTTTGTCAAACTTATAAGCAAATTCCACCGCTTTTTTCAGCGTTTCAAAATCCCTCGGCGCAAAAAGGGTTATATTTGGAATAATTCTTAAATACCCTATATCAAAAACACCCTGATGGGTTTCACCATCCGCTCCTACTATACCGGCCCTGTCTATCGCAAATCTTACAGGATAATTATCAAGACATACGTCATGAATTATTTGATCATATCCTCTTTGTAAAAACGTCGAATAAATAGCTACAAAAGGTTTAAATCCTTCTTTTGCCATAGGAGCCATGGATGTTACGGCATGCTGCTCGGCAATTCCAACATCCCAAAACCTCTCAGGAAACTCTTCCATCAAATCTTTCATACCGGTGCCGCTCGGCATAGCAGCGGTTACTCCCACCACTTTTTCATCTTTTTTTGCTATTTCAAGAAGTTTTTTAGCATAAACCTTAGTAGCCGAGAGTGAACTTTTTTTAAGAGGCTCTCCTGTTTTTAAATCAAAAGGCCCGACTCCATGCCAATGTTCATAATAACCCTCAGCCTGTTTATAACCTTTTCCTTTTATCGTTTTAGCATGAACGACCACCGGTTTTTTAAGCTCTTTTGCTATTTTTAAAACTTCAATAATTTCTTCAAGATTATGCCCGTCGATAGGGCCTATATATTCAAGTCCCATTTCTTCAAAAAACACCCCGTTTACACTAAAAATTTCTTCAAATTTTTTAGCCGCATATTTTATATCTCCGGGCGCCTGATCTAAAAACTTTTTAAATTTTTCTTTAAATCCCTGATAAAATTTTCCCGCTTTCAGTTTCGTAAGATATTTACTGATAGCTCCGATAGGCTTTCCGATACTCATTTCATTATCGTTAAGTATAATAACAACAGGCAGTTTCAAATCTCCAAGTTCGTTTAAAGCTTCATAAACCATTCCCGCACTCATAGCCCCGTCACCAATAAGCACCACAGGCGTTCTGTTTTCTTTTTTAAGTTTTATTGCTTTTGCCGCTCCAACAGCTATTGAAATGGATGTTGATGAATGGCCGGCACTGAAATAATCATATTTACTCTCACTGGGTTTTGTATATCCGCTTATCCCCCCGAATTGCCTTAATGTTTCAAACGCTTCCCATCTGCCAGTCAATAATTTATGAGCATAAGCCTGATGGGATACATCAAAAATAAAAGGGTCTTTTTCCACATCAAAAACATAATGCATCCCAATTATCAGCTCGACAGCTCCTAAAGTCGAACTTAAATGTCCTCCTTTTGCCGAAACGACTTCAAGTATTCGTTTTCTAATTTTCTCGGCAAGTTCGTTTAGTTCATCCAAACTCATTTTTTTAACATCGATTCTATCCATCACAAAACCCTTAAATTAAACATTATTTATTAAGCACCGCTTCTTTTACGGCTTTAAATCTTTCTTCAATTTTTCCGTCAATATTTCCCACATCACTCATTATAACTATCCCGCCTTTTTTAACGGCACTGTCCGGAATAATCTCTACACCTGTTATTTTTTCTTTTAAAAATTCCGCATCTTCAGGATTGACTTTTATTTTTACACTTGATGCTTCTTTTAAATCTTCCATCAAAGATTTTGCAAGATTATAAGCAATTTCCTTAGAATTTTCATTAAGTTCTTTTTGAATTACCTCTTTTGCTATATCAAGTGCTACCGAAATTAACTCTTTTTCTATATTTTCAATCTGTTTATTGAAAATTTGCGTTATTTCTTCTAATTTTTTTATCGAATCTTCATATAGTTTTTGGGTTTCACTAAGTTGCTTTTCACAATTTTCATTCGCTTCTTTCAAGCCTTTTTGATACCCTTCTTCAAATGCCTCTTTTATTTTTTGCTGAGATTCTTCATGACATTTTTTTATCTCTTTTTCATATTCCATTTGTGATTTTATAATATTATTGGAAAGTTCTTCGATTTTTTCCAAAAGACTTTCGATTACTTTATCATTTTTTTCACTCTCTTGCGTATTTTCGGTAGCGATTATTTTATCATTTTTATCAATTTCGTCCTTCACATTAGAAAAAGAAGAAAATCCCGGTTTAAAATCATTTTCTATTTCTGTTAATGACTTAAATTTATATGGTTTAATAATATGCTTGTCGCTTTTTCCTCCGTTAATTATCCTACTCAATTATCTCTTCCTCTGCTCCGATACTTACTTTACCTTCTTCAGCCAGTTTCTGAACTATTTCTATTACTTTTCTCTGTGCCGCTTCCACTTCTTTTACTTTTACGGGACCTAAAAACTGCATCTCTTCCTCAAACGCCGCTGCCGCTCTTTGTGACATATTGGCTAAGAATTTTTGTTTAAGCTCTTCAGGTGCACCTTTTAGAGCTATCATCAGAGTATTTTTATCGACTTCTTTTAAGATTTCACGAATTGCCGTATTATCGAGCTTTAATATATCTTCAAAAGTAAACATCTTTTCTTTTATCTCTTCTGCAAGTTGATTATTTATCTGTTCAATATATTTAAGAGTTGATTTGGCAGCCTTTTGCCCCAGTCTGTTAAATATTTCCGCAACAAACCTGACACCGCCTATTTCTACTTTGTATCCTGTGAGTGATTCGAGTTTCGTTTCAAGTATTGCGCTTACTTTTTTGATTACCTGAGGTGAAATATCACCAAGGTTACTCATTCTCATCAGTACTTCGGCTCTTACTTCATCAGGAAAATAACTAAGTGTTTCAGCAGCACTGCTTGGATCCATATGAGCCAAAATAAGAGCAATAGTCTGAGGATGTTCATTAACGATAAAGTCTGCAAGTTGCTGCGGTTTTACTTTTTGTAAAAAACCGAAAGTCTGTTCGCTTTGTAATGATTTGGCAAGTTTATCAAGTACTTTTTTAGCTTCTTCGGGACCGAGGGCTTTATATAAAATTTCTTTAGCATAATCAAGCCCGCCGCTTGCGATATACTGATTAGATTGGAAAATTACATAAAATTCTTCTAAAACCGCCGCTGCAATCGCTTTATCAATAGCCTTAGCAGTAGCAATATACTTTGAAATTTCAGTAATAGTATCCACATCCATATAAGAAAAAATCTGTGCAGTAAGATCTTCTCCCAGCTGAATCAAAAGAATCGCTATTTTTTCAGCCATTGACAATTCTTCTAAAATCGCCTGTTGTTGAGGTGAAAGTGCCATTATTTATCCTTTAAGGTGTCTCGGGGTGCTCTTCTTTTAATAAATTCTCAAGCACTTTTGCAACCTGATCGGGATGTTCTTCTACCATTTTTGTAACTCTTTCGAGTAATACTTCGTACTTTAACTCTTCTTCGTTTATTTCTCCCGAAATACCAAGCTGCTGTTCCACTTTTTCTTTTAATTCTTTTATTTTATCATAAGTTGATTCTATTTCTTCTTCATTTATTACGATTTCTTCTTTAGCCGGTTCTTCTTCAACTACAGGCGTTTCAAGCATTTTCTGTGTAAAAGGAGTAATAACTTTTTTGTAAAAAACGAATAAAACAACAGCTAAGAAAAGATATTTCACAATCGGCGCCACCGGTCCCAAATACATTTCCACCATACTCATAATTTTTCCTACTTGCGTTTGAGGTCCGCTTGATTTTATTTGATTAAATCTAAAACTGCTGACACTTACGCTGTCACCTCTTCTGGGATCAAAACCAATCGCATTTTTTACAAGATTTTCAATATTTTTTATTTCAAGTTCACTTAAGGGTACGAATTTGATTTTTCCGTCTTTATCTTTTTGGTAATGCCCGTCCACCACTACTGCTGCGGTAATTCTTTTGATTTTAGGATAATTGTCTTTTACGTCTTTTATTGTAGTTGAAATTTCATAATTCGTAGTAGTTTCGCTTTTATTGTATTTATCGACTATTTGTCCGTTTTTCGTACCTTGTACGGGACCTATGTTGCTTACCGCTCCTGGAACTCCGCCCACTTCTTTGGGTTTTGTTCCTATTCTGCTCTCTTCCAAAACCTGTTCGCTTCTTACAACATTATCCGGTGAATAAATCGTAGATTTTGATTTTACTTTTGAAAAATCTATATCCACACTTACCTTTGCCACTACTTTGTTCTTACCGCCTACAATAGGTGCTATCAGCGATGATATTTTTTCTTCAAGAGCTTTTTCGACTTTTTTTCTATATAAAAGTTCTGCTTTTAAAAGTTCGTTGTTTTGAGTAATTTCGTCATTTTCACCAAGAGGATTTCCATACTGGTCGATTATTTTTACGTTTTCCGGTTTTAATTTCGGAACAGCAGCAGCTACAAGCCATTTTATACCCTGTATCTGTTTTGGAGTAAGTATCATATTAGGTCTTAGTTTTAATAAAACGGATGCCGTTGGTTCTACTTTTTTATCGGCAAAAACAGATTCTTTAGGAATAGCGATATTTACTTTGGCCTCTTCCACCGCCGCAATAGACTCTATAGTTTTAGCAAGCTCTCCCTCAAGGGCTCTTAAATATTTGATATTCTGTTCGAAATCGGTCGCACCAAAAGAACTTTTATCAAATATTTCAAAGCCCACTTTGCTTGATTTCGGAAGTCCCTGAGCCGCTACGTCAAGTCTTACTTTTTGAACCATCTCTTTTGGTACTTCAATCACTCCGTTTTCAGGGATAACGTAAGGGATCTGTTTTTTGTCAAGATACTGGACGATTAAAGCGGCGTCCTGGGGTTTTAGATTTTCAAATAAAATGGCATATCCGGGTTCTTTTTTAGAAGAAGTAGTATTAAAAACCACCAAAAAGGTGATTATCAAAATAACGGCTACCACCGAGCCGATAATAATATATCTCTGGCGTTTATTTAGATGATTGAAAAATTCAATTATCTGTTTAAAAAGAGCTTCAAAATTCAACTAATTTCCCTTAATATTTTTAATAATTTATCATTTTCTTCAGGTTTTCCTATTGTAATTCTTATCGCCGAAAAGCCATAACTTGCCATATCTCTTATAATTATACCTTTTTTTAATAAAGCTTTTGCTATTTCAGTCGAATTCTCGATAAACAAAACTATAAAATTTGTAAACGAATCAAAATACTTTATGCCTCTTTCTTCGGCAAAAGAAATGTATTTTTCCATTTCGATAAAATTATTTTTTATTCCCATTTCCACCCACTCTTGGTCTTTTAATGCATTTATAGCAGCAGTAAGTGACAATGTGGTGATATTAAAAGGAGGTCTTAATTTATGAAGGTTTTGAATTATGTATTCATTAGCTATTCCATATCCTACACGCATACCTCCAAGCCCGTAAGCTTTACTAAAAGTTCCCGTATAAAGGACATTTTTGTATTTTAAAATATCTTTAGGTTTTATCTCTTTATTTTTATCTTTATATGAAGCGAATTCCTGATAAGCTCCGTCAATAATTATAAGAGTGTCATTATCTATTTTTTCTATAAAATCATAAACGGCTTTGGCATCTAAACACTCCCCAAGAGGATTATTAGGTACGCACAGAAAAATTATCTCGGGTTTGTGTTTTTTATAAAGTTCATAAAACTCATCAAGATTATGGGTAATCGAAGGAGTTTTTATAATTTCCGCTCCAACCTGTTTTGAATAAATTTCATACATCGCAAATGTAATTCCCGCCATCAAAACTTTTTTCGGAGCTATCCCGTGAATAGCAAATTCCAACACTTGGTCACTACCTGCTCCGATTACGATATTTTTAGGTTCCACTCCAAATTTTTGACTCAAACCTTCTTTTAATTCATAAAAACTGTCATCAGGATATCTATGCATGTTTTTCGCATTTTTTTTAACAGCTTCAATTACTTTAGGAGAAGGTCCGTAGGGATTTTCATTACTCGCGAGTTTTATAATCTCTTCCGGTTTTATTCCATATTCTCTTACAACAAGCTCAATAGGTTTTCCCGCTTCATAGGTTTTTAAATTTTTTAATTTCTCAAACATCTCTATCCTTTCAACAGTCTCTGAGATAGCTTCCAAGCCAAATCATATTTTCATTTTCTATTATCTCTTTTACTTTCGGCTCGTTTATATGACCTTCAAAATCTATATAAAAAAGCGTATTAAAAGTATCGTCTTTCATAGGTCGAGATTCAATTTTTAAAAGATTTATCTCTTTTTCTTTAAATTTTTTAAGTAACTCGAACAAAGCTCCTGATTTATGAGATGTTTTAGCAATTACGCTTGTTTTATCATTGCCTGAAGGATTTGTTTTAAAATCGCTTATTATAATAAATCTTGTTCTGTTTGCCTTATTGTCTTCTATTTTTTCAAACAAAAGCGGTACGTTATAAAGTTTTGCTGCTATTTTTGAACAAATTGCACCACCTTCGGGATCTTTTGAAGCTATTTTAGCAGCTTCCGCCGTAGATTTCGTAGGTATGAATTCAGCTTCCAAAAGACCGTAAGTCTCTAAAAAACCAAGACACTGATTATATCCTTGAGGATGTGAATATATTCTTTTTATTTTGCTTACATCCTCACACATCGAAGCAAAAGAGTGGTGAATTTCCATACAGATTTCGGCCACTATTTTAACATCGTATTTTTTTAAGCTATCAAGCGTAATCCCCACCACCCCTTCAGTGTTGTTTTCAATAGGCACTACTCCGTATTTTGCTTCTTTTGAATGAACAGCTTTAAAAACCCCTTCAATATTCATTACAGGCAGATATTTGGCATTAGCCCCGAATCTGCTCTCAGCGGCTTGATGAGTATACGTTCCCACAGGTCCTAAAAAGGCTATTCTCTCTTTTCTCTCAAGTGCCCTGCTGATTGCGAATATTTCTAAAAAAATTGCTTCAATCTCTTCTTTTGTTAAAATTCCGCCCTCTTTTTTTGAAATTTCACTAAGTCTTTCTATTATCTCTTTTTCTCTCTCAGGTCTGTAAATAGGAGCGTTTATAGTGTTTTTAAGTTCACCAACTTTTTTTACAATCTCCATTCTTTTATTTAAAAGTCTGATTATTTCATTGTCTATATTATCAATTTCTTGTCTTAGTTTTAATAAATCCAAGGTACTCTCCTATATTTTTGAATATTTTATGAGGTTTTTTGGTTATCTCTTTTTCACTTTTTATCTTGCCGCTCAAAACCAAAACGCTTTCCATTCCAAGCTCCATAGCAGGAACCAAATCTCCATATAAATCGTCACTGATAATGGTTATTTTATCAAAATTAACTCCGAGTATATCACTCGCACGCTGAAAAAACTTTATACTCGGTTTTCCCACCACTTCATAATCTTTATGCGTAGCATATTTCAACATCTCAAGAACAGCACCAAGTCCCGGATAACGTTTGTTGTTTTTGTGATACAAAGACGTCTTATGCATTCCTATCAATTTAGAACCGTTTAAAATTTTTTCTATAATATCCGCTAATTCGTCATTGGAATAAAGTTTTATTCCGAGCACTATGTTTGTTGGATTTTCATAATCCGTTTTATATTTATTTTTTATAATTTCTACAAATTTATCATTTCCGTATGCCGCTACGGGAGTTTGTATCACTTCATCGAGTACCATAAGAGGGTCAAGGTAATTTTCAAATTCAAATCCGAGTTTTTTTAAATAATTTTTAAACTCTTCCGAAGGTTTTTTGGTGTTATTCGTCAAAAGAATAAAAGGAACTTTTTTTTTATTAAGAAAGTGAACGAATTCCAAAGCCCCGGGAAGGGGTTTGAATTCTTTATCGTCTATCAAAGTTCCCTGAACATCAATAAAATACCCCCTCATTTTTATCCTTATATCAAATAATCTATCTCCTGAGCTATCAAATCCTCAAACGTTTCTCTTCTTCTGATAAGTCTGTCTTTTCCATCTTCTACAGCTACTTCAGCCGGGCGAGGACGGGTATTGTAATTACTCGACATAGTAAATCCGTAAGCACCCGCACTGTGAATAATTACCAAATCCCCTGGATTAGTTTCCGGAACTTCAATATCCTTGGCAAAAAAGTCTCCGCTTTCACATATCGGTCCTACAATGTTGGCTTTTGATATTTTAGGATTCTCTTTTGTACTTAATATTTCTATTTTATGATAAGCGTTATAAAGGCTTGGTCTGATTAAATCGTTCATAGCACCGTCCACGATTACGAATCTTTTATCTCCGTTTACTTTTTCGTAAAGTACTCTTGTCAAAAACCATCCTCCGTTTCCTACTAAAAATCTTCCCGGTTCACATACAATAGTTACATCAAGTCCGCTAAGAGTACTCAAAATCGCCTGAGCGTAATCATAAGGCTCTATAGTCACTTCATCTTTATATTTAATTCCGAGCCCTCCTCCTACATCAAAAAACTTAATATCGATATTGATTGCTTTTAAACTTCTGACTAAATCCGCAACAATTTGTGACGCTTCACGGATAGGCTCAAGCTCCGTTAATTGACTCCCAATATGAAAATGTATTCCCACCGGATTTAGATTCGGTGATTTTTTAGCAAAAATATACATACCCTTTGCCGTTTCGATATCCACTCCGAATTTGTTCTCGTGAAGTCCTGTAGAAATATAAGGATGGGTTTTCGGGTCGATATTAGGATTTACCCTTATAGAAATTCTGGCAACTTTTCCAAGCTCTTTCGCTATAGCATCCACTCTTTTAAGCTCAGCATCACTCTCGACGTTTATCATCAGAATATCTTTTTCAAGAGCTTCTTTTATTTCATCGTCTCTTTTACCTACACCGCTGAAAATAATTTTATATTTATCTACTCCCGCTAAGAGAGCTCTTTTCACTTCACCGATACTGACACAGTCCGCTCCGCTTCCAAGAGATGCGAATTTTCTTATAACCGATAGATTCGAATTTGCTTTTATGGCATATGATATAATGCTTTTTCTTGCTTTAAAAGCATTTTTCAATTTTTTATACTGATTTTCAAAATGATTAAAATCATAAACATAAAGAGGTGTATTATATTTTTTCGCCAATTCTTTAAAATTCATTACGTCTCCTTAATATATATATATCGATTATTAACATTACAAAAAAAGGTATAGCCAGTACCCAATAAGGAAGCACACCTTGTTTGGTAAATTTATACAAAAGCAGTTCGCTTGCCCATATTAAAATAGAAAAAGTTACGGATTTTACCATAAAAAAAGCGACGTTGGCAATTCTCACGTGAATAGGAGCCGTTACAAAAATAAGCCAAATAAGCAAAATCATACAAAGAGGCGTAAATATTTTAAAAAATACGATGGACATAATTTTATTCAAATCCAGCTCTTTAAAATACTTAACCGCCAAATAGGCATCATAAAATGAAATATTGTCAAGAGTTTTAAGATTTGAAAGAATTTTGGGTTTAAAATTTACTAAAAATTCGATATTTTGTGTTTTTTTCATCCATTTCTCAGAGGTAATAGTAAATATCTCAGCTTTTTGAGCTATCCATTTTTTATCTTTAAATACAGCTTCATCAGCATGGATAATTTTATATAATGAACCGTTTTTTATTTTAAATACAGTAATATTTTTGGCTCTTTTCAAAATAGGTTCGAGTTCTTTAATATAAACGATATTATCTTCAAACTTTAAAAAAAGATTCTTATTTTTTAGATTCATATTATTTTTTATAGCTTGGGCATATTGATTAGCATATGAAAGTTTCGTAGTCTGAGCGACACTCATTAAAACAAATATAAAAAAAGCACTTAAAATTATAGGCTTGATTAATTTTCCGGGAGAAAAACCCAAAGAATAAAAACTTACCAGTTCGTTAAATTTTATCATACCGTTTAAGGTTATCAAAAAAGAAAAAATAACGGCCAACGGATATATAACGAAAATAGAATAAATAAAAATATAAAAAGCATATAAAACCTGAAGGTTTGAAGAATTCGGTAATTTTTGAAAATTAAATGAAAAATCGACAATTACGAATAAAAAGGCAAGTCCGAAAAGTACTGTTAAAAAATTTTTTAGATATTTTTTAAGTATGTACCAAAAATACACTAACAGCCTTTTTTAGAATAACGGCTCGGAGCCTCTTGTATATTTCCGACAGCTTTAGCAATTATCGGGAAAAGTCCTTTTATACATTCCATCTCATTATCTTTGAAATCACTTAATACATAATTCACCACTTCTTCTTTTCTCTCCGGTCTTCCGACACCCACTCTTATCCGCCAATAATCGTTCCCTATATGCGAATCTATAGACTTAAGACCGTTATGACCTCCGCTTCCACCGCCTCTTTTGAATTTAAGAGCTCCTAGTTTCAAATCTATATCGTCATGAATGACAATAATTTCTTCATTTGGAATTTTATAAAAGTCTTTTACCACTCTTACGGCTTCACCTGAGAGATTCATATAGGTTGTAGGTTTCAAAAAAAGATATTCTCCGGCTTTATAAAGATCACCTTTGAATTTGGAAGACACTTTTGAAGCGTTAAATTTATCTATTAAATAATCAATTGCTAAAAATCCTACGTTATGTCTGTTCTTTTCATATTTTTGACCGGGATTGCCAAGTCCGACAATTAGTTTCATCTCGCCTCTTTAAAATCTCGCCAAAAAGCGAGAAGCTTTTTGGGATTATTTCGCTTTAATTACACCGACTACAGGAATTGAAGGGTTTAGATAACACTCAACGCCTTCTGGCATTTGAATGTCTCTGATAAGTACGTTATCTCCAACATCAAGATCACTTACATCAATTTCAAAGTAATCAGGTAGATTTTCAGGAGTAGATTTAACTTTAATTCTTCTTCTGTGATATACTAAAACACCTTTGTTTTTAAGTCCGATAGGTGTACCTTTGATTTTGATAGGAACATAAAAGTATTGTTTTACACCAGGCTGAGCCATTAATAAGTCCACATGTAATAAGTCACCTGTTACAGGGTCTTTTTGATATTCTTGAACTACAACGTTAAATTCTTTGTCACCAACTTTTACCGGGAAAATTAAATGCTCTTTGTTTCTCATATATTTAATAAAGTCACCTTTTTTGAATGCCGCATTTATGTTTTCTTGACCTTTTCCATAAATGTTGGCAATCAGATAACCATCTCTTCTAAGTTTTTTAGTCGCAGACTTAGAAGTACTCTCTCTGATTATACCTTCTAACATATTGTCTCCTTAAATTTTTTTCGAACCGAAATTATATCATAAAAACCAAATAAATCAATTTTTAAGCGGAATTGCGGAAGTTTTCGAACTCTCTCCGCTTTTTGCTTTTTGATATTTGAGTTTTAGTCTTAAATCATCTTTGCTTGTGGCATATTCAAGCGCCGTCTTTTCAGAGATTTTACCTTCAATTACCAAATCCACAAGATGCTGGTCGAAACTTTGAGTCCCGTAAATTAGTTTTCCTTCTTCAAGCGCATCTTTTATTTCCTGGTCTCTGTTTTGTAAAATCATATCACTGATTCTAGGAGTAGAAACCATTATTTCCATAGCCGCCGTTCTTTTCCCATCAAGAGTCGGCACCAGCCTTTGAGATATTATTCCTTTTAAAACCGAAGATAAAACAAGACGTATTCTCGGCTGTTCTTCCGGTGGAAAAACACCTATAATTCTGTTTATCGTTTCTTTAGCATCCAAAGTATGCAGGGTGGAAAATACAAGATGCCCTGTTTCTGCGGCATGAAGGGCTATTTCTATCGTTTCCCTGTCTCTCATCTCACCTACCAAAATAATATCCGGGTCTTCACGAAGAGCGGCTCTTAAAGCGCTTGTAAAACTTTTAGTATCTTCTCCAAGGCTTCTTTGGTTTATTAACGATTTTTTATCTTTGTGGATAAATTCGACGGGGTCTTCAATCGTAATGATATGTTTGGCTTTTTTTTCATTTATTTCATTGATAATAGCCGCAAGCGTAGTAGATTTCCCGCTTCCCGTAACCCCGGTCACAAGCACAAGTCCTCTTTCTATTTCAGTAAATTTTTTAACGGACTCCGGAAAATTAAGCTCATCCAAAGTAGGAATTTTTAAAGGAATTACCCTAAATACGATAGATGGACCGTCTACCTGGAAAAAAGCGTTGGCCCTGAAACGGTAATTTTCATCAAGTTTATAAGAAAAATCTATCTCTTTATTTTTAACCATATCTTCAAACCTGCTTCTAAGCAGTTCTTTTAATAAATTAACCACACTTTCACGGGTAAGTTGAGGAGATTCAACTTTATGAAGAGTACCGTGAATTCTCGCTCTTATTCCATGCCCCGATTTTATATGAAGGTCACTTCCTTCATGCTTAATCAATGTATAAAGATATTTATTTAATTCTTCTCTTGTCATTTTTACGCCTTAATCGAATTTAGCATATCCTCAAACGCTTTTTCAAAAGCTTCCACACCCTCATCAAACAGTTCCTGATATACTTTTTGCATACTTATCCCGGCAGGTGCCAAAAAACTGAAAAACGCATCAATATGTTTCGTTTGAAAATGAAAACTGTCTTCTAATTCTTTATTTTTTATCTCTTCGATAACATCAAGAGGAAGAGTTAATACACTGTGAGGCAAATATAGATTTTGAACATAATAATCTTTTGGCAGATATTCCTGTTTTACACCTGTGGAAGCAAAAAGCGTTCTGATATTAGGAAATCCCGCTTCTTCTATTTGATTATAGATTTTAATCGCATTAAAAAACCCGACTCTGTCTTTTGCCAAGTTTTGCTGAGCTAAGACAGGATTTAATTTTCTATCAAATCTACTAACGAATACCGAAATAACTCCGTCAATCGTTCTAGGTCCCTTACTGATAGCTTCTAGTGCTCTCATCGCCTGATTAGGTGAAAAAACTAAAGTTGCGTTAATGTTTATACCTCTTTTGGCAAGCTCTTCCATAGCTTTATACCCGGCTTCGTTTGCAGGGATTTTTATCATAACGTTATCTCTTTCAATTTTATCATAAAGTCTTAAAGCTTCTTCGATTGTTCCTTTTGCATCATTAATAAGCCTCGGGTCCACTTCTATACTCGCGTACCCATCCTCTCCCTCATCATATAAAGGAGCTAAAATATCACACGCCTTTTGAATGTCTTTTACCGCTATTTCCTCGTAAATTTCTTTCGGGGATTTTCCCCTCAATTTTTCAAAATCTTCTTTATAAACATTTTTTTTCAATGCGTTTGCAAAAATTGCAGGATTACTTGTAAGACCGTTAACCAATCCGCTATTTACCCATTCTTTAAATTTAGTATCTAAAAATTCTCTGTCTAAATAATCAACCCAAATACTTGTATTCATTTTCTCTCCTTTATATAAATTCTAAAATTTTCGTCAAATCTTTTTCTTCTATAATAATGTTGGCATTCTTTTTAAGAATTTCTTTCGCACAAAAAGCAACCCTTGTTCCGGCATATTTAAACATACTCAAATCATTCGCCCCGTCACCTATTACCATAGTCTCTTCAGGTGTAACACCCAAAACATTTTGAATTCTTTTTAGCATATCGCCTTTTGAATGACTAAACATCATCTCACCGCCTACCAAACCTGTAAGAATTCCGTTTTTACTGTGAAGAATATTACTAAAATCGGCGTCATATCCTAATATTTCTTTAAAATAACTCGTGGCGTTTCTAAATCCGCCGCTAAATACCATTACTTTCATTCCGTCTTTTTTAAGTGCCTTTACAGTCTCATCTGCTCCCGGCATCAACGGCAGATTATGACATATTTCATCCACTTTTTTTTCTTCAAGTCCTTCAAGCAGTTTTACTCTCATAATTAGACTTTCAAAAAAATCTATCTCTCCTTTCATTGCCATCTCTGTAATCGAAGCCACCTTATCTTTAAGCCCTAGAGGCTCAGCTAAAAAATCTATCGTTTCTCCGTCCATAAGAGTAGAATCAAAATCAAATACAGCAAGTTTCAGGCTCATCAGCATCCTTTTTTATAAAATTTTATCAAAGAATACTTCCATTTCTTTAATTTATGCTAAAATTCTCTAAAAAAGGATTCACAATGGGTGTAAGTACATGGCAAATCGTCGTTATATTATTGGTAGTATTACTACTTTTCGGAGGTAAAAAAATTCCTGAACTGGCAAGCGGACTTGGAAAAGGTATCAAAAATTTCAAAGATGCGTTAAAAGAAGGTGAAGAAGGAGCTGATATAAAAGCTACGGAAAAAACTGAAAAAATAGAAAATCAAACAACTTCTACAAATTCTACAGAGACCACAAAAGAACAAGAAAAAAATGCTTGAAGAAATTAAGCCTCATATAGCCGAGCTGCGCTCTCGGCTTATAAAGATTGTATTAATTTATTTTCTGTTTTTCTTTTTGGCATTTGTATTCTGGAAAGATATTTTCCAATGGATGAGCGAGCCGCTTTTAGAAGCGCTACAACTTAAAAAAGACAGCAAAATAATATTTACCGGACTGGCCGAACCTTTTTTTACGGCAGTTAAAATATCACTGTTTGCCGGACTTTTTATGGCACTTCCGTTTATCTTATATCAAATATGGGCGTTTATAGCTCCGGGACTATACGAACATGAAAAAAAACTGGTTATTCCATTCGTATTTTGGGGTACCGTAATGTTTATAGTAGGAGCTGCTTTTGCCTATTATGTAGTATTCCCTGTCGGATTTAAAATGCTCATAACATTCGGAGGCAGTGAATTTACGGCAATGCCTAGAATGAGCGAATACGTAAGTTTTTTTGGAAAATTAATGCTTGGATTCGGAATAGCTTTTGAAATGCCGGTCGTTACATACTTTTTGGCAAAACTCGGTCTTGTAACGGACAAAACATTAAAAGAGTTTTCAAGATATGCGATAGTTATTATATTCATATTGGCAGCGGTATTAACTCCTCCTGATTTATTCTCTCAGCTGGCAATGGCGGCACCCCTTCTTATTTTATACGGAGTATCTATTTTAATAGCCAAAATGGTTAATCCTGAAAAACCTGAAGAAGAAATCAAAAAAGAAGAAAAAGAGTAATTTCTTAAACTTCATTCCTTTTTTTTCTTTTTTTGGATAATATTTCAGCTTAATCCCCCGACCAGCTCTAGCCAAGCAAAAGTTTAGTCATATTGACTAAATAAAAATGATTTGATATAATTACAAAAAAATAAAGAGGAGGCGCGCAAATGATTATAAAAAAAGAAGCGGCAAAAATTATCCTGGAACTGTTAAACAGTGACACACACACTATTAAAACAGAAGCGTTAAACAACGAAGCTGTAGAAGAATTGAATTTAGGCGGTGTTATAAGATTCCCTATGCCGGCGGTAGCTGAATTTACATATGCAGGTAAAATTGTAGCAGATGTTTTAAACAGAGTAAAAGACAAAATCGAAAACATTGACGATTGGAAAGATAATTTCAAATGGGTAAGCAGTGAAGTTATAGCAATGATAGACGCAGCTGTAAAAAACAAAAACAAAACTACTAAAATCTCAAATGACGAACTTGAAAAAAGAGGATTTGCCCAAAATGGAGAATTGACTCAGGAAGCTATTGATTTATACGAAGCTTACAAAATCATGAACCCTGAATTGGTTATTGACGCAGAACTTGCTGATTATATCAGAAAATCTCCTATGGGTCCTACTGATTCACACTATCTTCCGGTAGAAGGAAACAAAAAAGATTTACTTGAAGCTATGAGACTTATCGCATATTCTATCCCTACAGGCGAATTTTTCACGTTTACAGAACTTGGACAAGCAGTAAAAGATACACTAACTTACGGTGGATGGGCAAATGAAGGAAGCGTACTTGATTTATCTATCTTAGAAGATATCGCAAAAGTAGCTGACGGTGAAGAAATCGACCTTGACAGTTTAGCGAATCTTGAAATGCTTGGATATGTAGCTGATGTAGACCAATTAACAAAAGCCGGTGAAAAAGCTCTTGAAGTTTACAGAATTTACAAAGATAAAACCGAAAAACCTCTAAAAACATTCGCAATCGAACAAGAAGAAGTAGAAACTCTAAAAACAATCAAAAAAATCTGGGATGAAAAAGTTCCTGAAAACCCTGAAGAAACACCTACTTTTGATGAAATCAAAGCAGAATTACTTGAGAGAAAAATCAGAGAATACAAAAAGCTTCTTGAAAAATACGGTAGAAGACTTGATGAAATGCCTAAGAAAAAACAAGAAATCGCTAAGAAATTCGCTGATTTAGCTGATAAGAAAAAATGGTTTGATGAAAACTTCGACTTAAGAGAATACCTATACAGCTTAGAAGCATTCGGTCTTATTACTGAAGGTGTTGATGAAAAAGGTAAAGCTGTTTATTTCGTAACTCCTGACGGTGAGAAAGTAATTGAAGACCAAAACTATGACGAAAGACCAATTCACAGCTGGTCAGTAAAAACTCTAGCAATCTCAAATAAAATATTCAGCGCTCCAAATAGAGAGTGGGTAGAAGAAGCAAGACGTGAAAGAATTCTTGGAACATACGAACCTAGCAAATCCGGTCTAATGTATGAAGAATTAGCAACTCATCCAAAACTTCCATTCATGACAAGATATGAAATGGATATTTTCAAAATGATTCCTGATGCCGGAATTGCCTGTGAAAACATTCTTGAAGGCAAAGACGAAGACGAAAGAAGAAAAATCCTTGAAGCTGTTGACAAACTTGAAGCAAAAGGATTTATCGAAGTATTACCTGACGGTCATATCATAGAAACAGAATACGGAAAAATGATGGATGAAGCTATGAGCGGGGTTCCTGAAGGATTTGGAGCACCAATCAACCCAACTATTTACAGAGTGGTAAAAGCTATCGCGAATACCGGTAGCATGTATGTAAAAGAACAAAAAGTAAGAATCTTACCTGAAAACATCAAAAAAGCTATTAAAGCTTCAGGACTTAGCAAAGAAAGTTTTGATAAAGCGTATATCGCAGCAAGAGAAGCAAAATATCTAGGAAGAAACAGCGTAAACGAAGCTGGTCTTATGATGTTAAAAGCAGTAGAGGCGCTTAACTCTTAAGCCTCTGCTTTTTCATTTAAAAACTCTACTACTTTAAAAATTTTTATTACTCCAAATATGTTTAACAAAAACCTCTCTTCATTCATTTCAGTAAACATAGAAGAAATGTCTACCAATTTTAAATCTTTAAATGTCACAAAACGCAGCGTACCCTCAAAAAACATTTCATAAAAATCAGTCTCTTTTTTCAGTTTTATAAGCTCTCTCATAACATTGTGTGTGAGTATTTTCCTGGCTTCTATCGGGTCGGCTGCGTAAACATCAAACATTTTCTCAAACTCCAAATCATCCATTTTCTGTCTGTATTTATCGGTAAATATAGGGAGTATATCGCTCAAATGAAAAGAGTTTTTGGTTATTAAAAGAGGAGTGAGCGTTTTTTTTGAATAAACAATAAGTAATACCCCTTCAAAAACAGTCCTTGACTCATATCTTTTTTCATCACTGTCATAGTACTCTTCGCTGAGCTTTATTTCAGCAGCTTCGAAATTTCCGCCTTTTATGTAGTTTTTTGATTCATAGTCGTCATAACCCGGGAGAAGAACACAGTTTTTAACTATTTCTTCATCAAAACCTCTCTCAGGCTTATATTCTATTCCTAATTCTTCAAGAAAAGGTTTATAAATATTCTCTTTCAAAAAATTTTTGTAAGCATCAGGAACAGAGGTTAAAAAAAACAAACCTAAAAAACCCACGGGAAAAATTATCAAAAAATATTCAGAGCCTCTCAAAAGAAAAAAAAGTCCCGTCTCAAGAAGAATAAAAACCAGCAGATACCCAAAAAATTTTTCAATATATCTTTTTCTTATTCTGTTAATTTCTGAATAATTTACCGACATCTATATTCTTTCTTTCATTTTCAGGTATTTCAAACACTTTTCTTCTTTTAAGTCCCATCCATGAAGCCATTATGTTTGTAGGAAACATTTCTATTGCGTTGTTGTAGTCAGTAACCGCCTGGTTGTACGCCCTTCTCGCCGCTGCTATATTTTCTTCGAGTTCCGTTAAAGTCTCTTGAAGCTGTAAGAAGTTTTCACTCGCTCTTAACTGAGGGTAGTTTTCTACATTCAGCAGTAACTTATCAAGAAGTTCGGAGAGTCTGCTTTCGTATTCTATTTTTTCGTCAAAACTTTTTGCGCTCATTGCAAGAGTTCTGAGTTTTGTTATCTCTTCAAGAACGCTTTTTTCATGCTCCATATACGCTTTTACGCTCTCAACCAGATTTGGAATCAAATCATATCTCTGTTTCAGATAAGCATCAATGGCACCTTCCATATTCTCTATCTGATTTTTTCTGTAGATTAGTGAATTGTACATAAGTACAAGTAAAAAAAGAATAAATAAAACCCCTCCTATCAAATACCACATTCTCTCTCCTTTTTATTTATTATAACCTAAAAAAAAGGAGGAATTTACTTAAAAGCTATATCAATATAAGATTTTTTAACAGGCTCAAACGCACTCGCACTCATCGATAAAACCGCCGCTACACTTATTGCCGTAATAATTTTCGCTAATCTTTTTATACTTTCCCCTTAAATTTTTATTTTCTGACATAGAAAGTATATGAAAATATGTTATAATATATAAATATGATTCCTTTAATAAAGCTTTTTGAAAACCCTATCATTTAAGGGTGGAGGATAGGAATCGCTTTTAAAATTAATTATTTTTTTCACAAAATTTTCAAAATTTGCAAAAAAAGCAATTTTTTGTTAAACTTTGTGAAAAATTAAAAGTTCTTTGAAAATCCGAAATATTGATATTTTTAAGACTTTGCCCAAAGTCGCTTAAGCAAACTTTAAGCTTTAAAAAGTCGCAAAAACATAGAAAGTTCGATGGGTTTAACCAATGACCCGATTTAAGGGGATTGCGACTCAGTGGCAAGTTCCTTTGCAGCGGTGCTAAACGTAGGTTTAACCAATGACCCGATTTAAGGGGATTGCGACCCCTTGTCGCCTTCGATTTTCATGCGTGACCAATGTTTAACCAATGACCCGATTTAAGGGGATTGCGACTAATTGCTTCCTCATCGTTTTTTAAAATTATAAGAGGTTTAACCAATGACCCGATTTAAGGGGATTGCGACCCTCGTAGAGGCTATACATCACAACTTCCACTGGGAGTTTAACCAATGACCCGATTTAAGGGGATTGCGACCGAGATTTTCGCTCCCTTCTCCCCAAAAATTTCCGTTTAACCAATGACCCGATTTAAGGGGATTGCGACCGTTGTAGCCGGCCTCAAACATCGCATTCAACATTACTTCAGTTTAACCAATGACCCGATTTAAGGGGATTGCGACATAAAATATATCAACATATCATATGGATTGATCTCGGTTTAACCAATGACCCGATTTAAGGGGATTGCGACTAACTTTTGCATTTTGACCTTTAACTACACTGTTTTGTGTTTAACCAATGACCCGATTTAAGGGGATTGCGACACATATGATGCTACCATCAGAGTAGCACCTATTACTGCGTTTAACCAATGACCCGATTTAAGGGGATTGCGACGCTACTCCAGGTGCGGCTTTCACCGCTCCGCTCAGTTTAACCAATGACCCGATTTAAGGGGATTGCGACATTTTTATATGTAATTGGAATTTTTTTCTCTTCCAAATGGTTTAACCAATGACCCGATTTAAGGGGATTGCGACTAACAACTCTCTTACTTCTTTTATTTTTTTTTGTACTTTGTTTAACCAATGACCCGATTTAAGGGGATTGCGACCCATTGTGCGTTAAATAGTTTTTCAGCTGCCGGTCTGTTTAACCAATGACCCGATTTAAGGGGATTGCGACTTTCCTCCGCATGCTATAATGTCCTGCAGGTCGCCGAGGATGTTTAACCAATGACCCGATTTAAGGGGATTGCGACGGAAAAGCGCATCTAAATCTATTTCTACTTCATCAGAGGGTTTAACCAATGACCCGATTTAAGGGGATTGCGACTCTATTGAGAGCTTTTCGCTCTCACCTTTTCTAAATTTTAAGTTTAACCAATGACCCGATTTAAGGGGATTGCGACCCATACGGTAATTGAGTTCTAATGGTAGGTGCCGCACTAGGTTTAACCAATGACCCGATTTAAGGGGATTGCGACTTTACCATTTTGACCTCCAAAGTCCCGGACGCCATATTGTTTAACCAATGACCCGATTTAAGGGGATTGCGACCTTCAGTAGGTCTTAAGTTATCTTCGGTTGTACCAGTTTAACCAATGACCCGATTTAAGGGGATTGCGACAGAACCCGGCCACTTTAGCATCTGCCACATCTTGAAGGTTTAACCAATGACCCGATTTAAGGGGATTGCGACCTAATACATAGAGACATTTTTCGCCCCTGAAAATGGAGGTTTAACCAATGACCCGATTTAAAGGATTGACATTATAAATATTATTATTTGAGATTACACAAGGCTATTTATCCTGAGATAGATTTATAAAAAAATAGGAAGGAAAAATTTTGTAGAAAATTAAAGAGATTAAAAAATCAAATCATCTATTTCAAGATACTCAACATCACCTACTCTTTCTAACACTTTTATTTTATAAATTGTTACAAAATCATCACTTTGAGAATATCTTTTTAGAATTTTTTTAATTACTTTAAGTTCTTTTTCAGTCACTTCACATTCGAAAAAACTCTTTTGAGTTCTTATTCCAAATACAAGCAATTCTTTAGCTAATTTATTTCTTTGTTTGTTATTTGAAATATCATAGGTTACTACTATATACATTACAATATCCTTTCAATATCTGTATTTGCCTGAATATCTTCTTTATCTTTTATTTCAAATAAAAAACATTTATCTCCCTCACCTATAATATTCTTTAATCCCTGAAAAATTTTTTTAGCTTTTCTAGGACTAATATCTATTTCAAAAACACTTCTTTGTGCTCTAATACCATGAGATTCAAGATATTTAGCTATTTTTTTTAATCTTTTATTGTCTCTAATATCATAAGCTATTACAACCATCCATTCTCCTTATAATAAGTGATATTTTTTTGTATAAATTCCTCAATATTGTTATTATGAATGTCTTCAACAAAAAGTCTGCTTAAAACTTTTAAATAATTAAAATGAAACCTATCTTGATAAAGATCGAATTTATTAAATGTATAGTACAGACTAACTTTTTTAAAATAGTTAAATTTAAAAACTTCAGAAAAAATTTCCATACCCCTTTCATATCCCAGAGAATAAACATACGCCCTATAAAAACTATGAGAAAAATTTAGGAGTAATTCAATGTATCTTTTATTTTTATTGGTAAACTCTTCACCTTTTTCCAATCTAAATATTTCAGCTATATAATTTACTATCATAGCATCTAATATCATTGTTCCTTCGTTGAATTCACTTTTTTTTGCTTTATGAAAACCATAATGCATCAAAGGATCAGAGTAAGGTCCTTTCAACATAACATAATATTTTCTTTGTACTGAATGTTTCTTCTTTGCAAAATATTTTACGATACCTATTTTTAAATCAATGAATTTTTCTTTTGTAATACGTTTGTATTTTTTTGCTTGAGGAAAAAAATTTTCTTGTTTAATTTTTCCGTCTTTCCCTATGTTTACACACTTATATTTTTCACTTAATTGACTGTAAAGCTTTTTAGAATTGAAAATATAAATAAGATCTATTTTCTTTCTTGCTATTTTTCTTTTATCAAAATATTTGGGATGAGTTATAAACACTAACATTTCTTCTCCTTAAAATTCTTTAAAATAGAGTTATCATATTCTAATAAAAACTCATCAAATTTTTTTAAAACTTTTTTTCTCCCTTCACGTGTCAAATATCTATCCTCAAACATATCAGGATAAACTTCATCTAAAACCTCTAAACATAAAAATGTAAGTTTTACCCTTGCTTCTTCCATAACATCACTTGCAAAAACTGCATGTTTTCCTCTTTTTTGATGTAAAAACCCGATATAAGGATCAAACCCGATAGAAATTATCTCACTAATTACATAACTGTAATAAAGGGTATATAAAAAACTCAAAACCCCGTTTATTCTATCGGTCGCAGGATTATATGCTCTTTTTTCAAATTCAGTGATACCTTTTTTTCTAAGTTTCTTTTTAAGATTATCAAACATAAGCCTACTTGCTTGCCCTTCTATTCCTAAAGTTTCATTTAACGTTTTAGCTTGTTTGAGTTTCAATTTCATAAAATCCAAATTTTTATTAATATTTTTCTCAATTTCTTCTATTTTTTTAAAAACAATAAATTTAGCACAATCCAAATTATTCCTATTCTCATACTGCCACAACCGATTACCAAAATCACTTCTTAAAAATTCAGGCAATAAAATCCCAACAAATTCATATCTCTTATTTAAAAAAATAATATTTCTTTTATTTTTCAAAAGTAAGTTCCTGGCGCTAATACTCATTTTAACTTTTTCAAACACAAAAACGTTATCAATCATACTAATAGGAATTTTTTTATTAGCTATTTTTAAAACATTACAATCTCTTTTTATTTCACCTTCATTAATATATAAATTCTTTTTCATATAAAGCCTTCTTATGTTTTATTTTTCTTGAATATCTTTTTTTTGATTCGACTTTTTTTTCTTTCATATCCACTTCTCTTTGATAACTTTTTAGGATATTTATATCTCTCATTTAAGCTGCTCCCTTTCTATGCTTTCATCTGTTTTAATACACACAGCTACTCCTAATGCTCCTCCAACAACTCCTCCAATAACACTGCCAATAGTTTCACCTTTTTCCTTATCAATTTTTTTACCTATTTCTCCCCCTATCTTAGCTCCCAATAAAGCTATAGAAATTACACATTTTTCAAACTTTTTCATTTTTTCTCCTTTTGTTGCTATTCTCTTTTATATAGTTTTAACTTCCAAAACAGATCTAACTTTTTATTTTAGAAAATATTTATTAAAGAAGATAATTCAAAATGCTTTGCCAGTTTTGAAATTTATCAGTTCCAAATAAAATAAGCTCTCCCTCAAAATCTCCTGTCCCTTTTTTGTCCTGTCATCTATTAAATAATCACCTTTATTTAAGTTTTTATGATGAGTTAAAATAAGTCTTTTATAAACTACATATTCTAAATATTTTTTAACCCACTCAAGCTTATCACTCCATGCAGTTGGATTGTTCCAAGTAGATGTGGAAAGAATATAAGCATCACATTTTTGACTTAACTTTTTAAATGCCTCCATCGCTCCATCCACCGGCTTCATTAAAGCAAAAATTCCAGGCACTTCATCAAGTTTTCCTTCATATTTTTTTAAAGCATCTTCATTTAAATATTCAAACGCTGAAGGAAAATCAACCAAAACATTATCCATATCGATACAAAAACTTTTTTCCATTCATCCTCCTTAAAAGTTTTTATTTTAATCTGGCTTATTTTCCCCAGATTATTTCGCTAAAACCTTCCATAGCACCTCCTTTCTTTGATTTGTGAAATTAAACAACATATTTTTATTCAAAGTTTTGATTTTAGAAAAAGAAGAGTTAAGAAAGTTTATTTAGGGCTAACAGCAGGTCTTTTTTTAGCTCTTCTTCCACACTTCCGTCTTCACTTTCAATAACCTCAACAAACGGAAGCCATTTTTTAATAATTGGAAGCACTTCAAGCGGCTGTGTATAGGCACATTCAATTATCAAGTTACCGTCTTTATCAGTTTCTTTATCTTTTTCTCTTGGAAAATGAACTTTTTTTTCAAAATAATGTTTTTTACTTTTATCCACTTTTAAAACAAGCTTTTTCCATTTTTTACCAAACTCAGTAAAAGGGGTTTCAAACTCCTCTAAGAATCTAAAATATTCTTTCTTTAAACTATTTTTGCTAAATTCTTTTTTACCTATTTTAAAATCATCTATAAAATTAAGTCTGAAAAACTTAACTTTATTTTTATCCACACCTGCTAAATACCAGTTATTTTCCATAAAAACAAGTTTTAGGGGAATTATATTATAATGGATAACTCCATCTTCTTTCTCTATAAATTCAATAATTTTTCTGTTTTTTATTGCTTCTTCAAATTCTAGAAAAATATCTCTTATATTATCCAAATTTTCAAAAGGCTTTTGTTTATAGATAATTTTTTCTTTTAATGATTTAACTCTTTTTTTAGTAATTTCATCTAACATATGCATTGTTTCATCATCTATTTCAACTAAATATTCGCTTAATTTTTCAACATCATCTATTTCATTAAATATCTTTAATATCAAATCACCTTTTCTGATAAGATTAAGTTCTATTTCAGATTTATTAATATTTTTAACTTCAACAACTTCTCTTTTGTTAAACCTGTCATCATTTAAAATAATTTCGATATCTTTTAAATAATTTAAAAATGTAGCTTTTGTTATATTTTTTTGTAATTTTTCTTTTAACCACTCAAAATCTTCTTTTACTTTTAAGTTTCCTTTTATGGAGAGTCTTTTTAAAAGTAACAAAAGAGCAAAGATTTTATCTGAAATATTTTTATTGTTTTTTATTATCTCCACGTCTATACCAAGCTCTTTTTGAAGTTTCTCGGCTTCTTTTTTAGATAAATTGGTTATAAAAAGTTCTTTTATATTATGTTTATTAACCCACTTTTTTATTTCTTTTATTTCTTTATTTAAAATATTATTTCCACTCCCTCCCATCTTTTGAGGCAATACTAAGTCATACTCTTTTTCATATTTTTTTAATTTTTCCGGATTTGAGAGTGTTTTATACCTTACAACCACTCCTTTCATTTTTTACCTTTGATTAAAGTTCTTTTATAAGCTTTTATTAAGTTTCTAACTTCCTTATGTACTTTCTCAACTCTCTCTCCACTATTAGCATGCAATAAATTATTTCTTAATTTTCTTGATTTATAAAAAAGACTCAATAAATGATTATATTTACCTCTATAAAAAGGTTTTAAAATTTCTTCTTTTTTTTTATAAAATTCATTTTTAATCTCATCATTAAAATATTTAGCAATCTTCTTTGAAACTATTAAGTCATCTTTATTTCTATCAATTACACCTCTACACAAATTCAAAATATCATAATCATTTAAATTATCTTTTTTTAATTTTTCAAAAAATTCCTTTAATTTTGGAGATTTTTTAAACTGAGTATAAAAATAAAAAGAAACTCCCTCAAAAATTAAAGAAATAGCAACGGCTAAATATCCTTTTTCATCTTTTGAAACATCATCTGCTATGTAATAAAATGTTTGATACCTATGATTTTTAGGTGTATAAATATCATCTAAAAGTCTTAAAATATTGTTTATTTCATCTTGAAATAAAATAAAATCTTTTTCTAACAAATCTTTTAAATCTTTTTTTAATGTTGGCACAACTTTAAAAAGCAAATTATCAATAGACAAGGCCATTAAATCTTTTGAAAATTTTTTCATAAGATTTAATATTTCAACATATTCTTTATTTTTAATCTTAATATGATTTGAAATGCTGTAATTTTCTTTAAAAATATTAAAAATAACTGCTAAATTAGCAAGTTCAAGATATTCTTTTAAATCAATTATCTTATAATAATGCATTGGTTGAATTTCTTCCGCAAAAAGAATATGCTTTATTTTATTAACACTGTCATTTTTTAAAGATGTAATAATTAAGTCAATGGTCATAAGAATAGGAAAATGTCTAAAACCATGACTTACATCAATAATTACTTCATCATATTCTTTTATTTTTTTATCTATATCCTTTAGAATACTTTTAAAATCATTTTCATTTTCAATTAAAACACCTCTTTCAAACAACTTTTCAATATCAATTTTTAAATTTTCACATTTTTCCAAAACATTTGTTTGTATATCTTTTGCTTTTAGAGTATATATAGGCACAAGTTCATAATTCGAAGAAAAATTTTCTATCAAAAGAGGTAACATATTAGTATATTTTTTCTTTTTGAAAGAAAAAATGTTTTGCAATTTTTCATCCACTTTATATTCGGCTTTTTTATTAACATCATATTTTTTTGTTTCATTATTCCAACAACTAATCGCTCCCAAAACAGTAATAACCCCCCTTTTCATTCCTTCTCCTTAATATTTTCTAAATCTCACATGCCTAAATTCACTCACCTTTACGATTTTACCATCTTTTTCAATCTCTTTTGAGATTCTTTTAGTAGTGGCATACACAGGCAAAAGCCAAAACCTTATAAACTCAACCATCTCAACAACAGCACCAAAATCACCTTGAATCAAAACAATATCTCCCGTTTTTGCATTTTCTTTTAAAAACTGTTTGATATCTTCAAGCAACGGCTTTATATCCTCAACTTCAGGCGGAATATTCGACCATATTTCTTGAAGGTTCTGTGGCAAATATATAAACTCATCAACACCAAAACTTTTCTTTGCATCTTCAATTTGCTCATCAGTTAATTTATGTGAAAAAAGTAAAAACATTCTTTTCATATCAGTCCTTTTTCTGAAATAATAATAAATTCTTGCGACAAAATTTGTCACATTATAAAATATCCTTCATAAAATATCTTTTCATAAATTTTAAATGCTTCTGATTTTGGCAAAACTTTATTAGAAGTTTTCTCATATAAAAGTCCGTTTTTATTAATGGCGTATGTTTTACAATCTATTTCAAATTCCGGAAAATACCCCTCCCTTGGTCTTTCTTTCATTCTTTCTCTGAATTCATAATAAAACTTATAATAAGCCTTATTTAATTTTCTTTTTTCTTCTTTTTGAATTTCCCTCCCCGATGTCAAAACAAATTTAATATTTCTAAGCTCATTCAAAATCTCTTTTGCCACATTTTCATTTTCAAACATTTCATCAATTTTTACAAAAATATCATCCATCTTTATCCCTATACTATAAATTTTTCGATTTCATAATTTGAAATAGCATACTTCATACTGAATTTATACACCTTAATACTGTCTTCTTCCCCTATCATTTTAACTAAATCACTTATAACTTTTTGTAAATGCTCTCTTTTAGGATTAGGAAACAAAAAAACGGAATACTGCACTCTAAAACTAACTTTTTCTAAATATTTAGCGACTTTTCTTAATCTTTTTTCATCGCTGATATCATATGAAATTATTAAATTCATATAATAAACTCCACTCTGTTTTTCTTACCAAAACTAAAACTTTCAATAACCGGAAATATTAAAAATTTATCATCTTCTTCACAAATTTCATTTAAAAACTTAAAAATCTCTTTAATTTGGGATTTACTCACATCAATTTCATACACCGATTTTTGAAAATCATCGCTAAAAGATGAAATAAATTTTTGAATTTTTACCCTTTTTCTGTCATCTTCGACATCATACGCCACAACAAAACGCAATTTTTATCCTTTTTTGTATAATTATACAAAAAAGAGGCTCGATGGATTTAAATAAACTTTTTCAAAATATAGACATAGAACTTTTACTCCCAGAACTCGAACCTAAAAAACGTGCTACGTATTATCATTTAAGATGTCCTTTTTGCCATAAAAAAGAAGCATACATTCCAAACAAAACAGAACTAAAACCAATCATTATATGCAACAGAAAAAACAAATGTGGAGAAATTATCCCTATTTGGACTTATTTAAAAGAATTTAGAGGGCTTAGCAACAAAGATATTTTTAACCTCTTAAACGGTTACGAAGAAAACTATAAAATACCCTCAAACAACAAATCCACAAAAATTAAAATAAAAATAATTCTAAAACCTCTAAAAATCCCCGAAAAACAAAAAATCTATTCCCTTAGCGAAAATATAAAAAACTTTAAATATCTTGATTTAGAAGAAAAATTCCAAACCATTATCTCTTATATTTACAGCTTTTCACTAAAAACCGACCAAACTCTAAAAAACGCTTACTATCTAAACAGAAAAATCACTTATTTCAAAAACATAGGCTCTTTATCAAAAGAAGACTCTTTTAATTTAACGGATAAACTTTTAAATCTTTTTGATTACAAATACCTAAATCAATTCGGAATATTGCACAAAGGAAAATTTAAATTCAGTTTTTCTTCATTTACGGTAATACCCTCTTTTGATTTATATTCAAATTTACTAACGGCTCTTAGATTCAGAAACATATACCCGGGAAAATTCAAAGAGCTTGAAATGTCAAACAAAAGATTTTTAAACCCACTTCCATACCCGCTAACACTAAACAAACTTAAAAAATTCGACACTTTTTATTTCACAGAAGGACATATCGACGCACTGTCACTAAAAAAAATCAATGTAGTGGGAGTTGAGGGAATTGGAAGCTTTAACCCTATAAATTTTTCATATTTTAAAGGTAAAACCATAATTTTAGCATTTGACAAAGATAAAGCCGGACTTCAAGGAAGCTTAAACCTTGCTAAAAAAGTAAGAGAATATGATGTAAATGTAAAATTTTTAAACTGGGATGCAAAATACGGAAAAGATATAAACGAACTCTTAATAAATGGCAACTTAGATAAAACTTTTATAAGTGAGCGTTTAATTTAGTCTTTATCTCTTCAAGAAAATAGTAATTATCAAGGATTTTTATAAAGTCCAAATAATAACTTATAAACTTCTTTTTCCCTTCATAGTTTAAAAAAATCCCGTCTTTAAAATCCTCATCTTTCATTATTCCTCTTTTCAAAATCTTAACAACAAAAGCACTCAAATAAACCCTGTATCCCTCCATCACATCGCTTACAAACGCCATATGAGTACCTCTTTTTTTATGCAAAAAACCAATATACGGGTCAAACCCTTCTTCTAAGATGACAGTATGCAAAAACATATAATAAAGAGAATAAGTAAAACTCAAAAGAGAATTCACCCTGTCTTTAACGGGTCTAAACTCTCTACCTTTAAATTCTATACCTGCTTTTTCAAGCTCTTTTTTTATCTTTTCAAACATATATCTGCTACAACTCCCCTCAACTCCTAAAATTTCATTTAATTTTTCTGCACTTTCAAGTTTTTCTTTATATCTGTTTAAAGATCTTTTTGTATAATGTTCTATTGTTTCGATTTTCTTTTTTACAATAAATTTTGCAATATCTAAGTTATCTATATTTTTATACTGCAAAATCCTGTTTTTATAATTGCTTTTTAATTTTGCATTATGGATAATCCCTCTAAACTCTCCTTTTGAAGAAAAAAGATAAATAGGTCTTGAATACTCTAACAATAAATTCCTCGCACTATTGTTTAATTCTGCATTTCCGAAAATATAAACACTTCTTATCAAAGAAACGGGAATTTTTTTGAAGTTTCCCTCATCTATTTTTAAACTTTTAGCATCTCTTGATATTTTAACGGGACGGGTTATAAATAAATCTTTCAATTTTTATTCCTTTTTGGTATAATATTAATAGATTTTAAATCAGGTAAAATATTGCTTTTTTTATAAATTTTATACAATTTTAGCATTTTTTGCCGAATTTAAAAAAGTTCTTTGAAAACCCGAAATTTAGGCATTTTGTTGCAAAAAGTCGCATTAAAAATTTTTAATGTTAATTTAATATTTGCTTTCAAAAGTCCGAAATTTAGGACTATTGAAACACCGACCCGATTTAAGGGGATTGCGACTATAAGGGTTCTGTGTAAATGTTATTTTTAATACATCAGTATTAATTGAAACACCGACCCGATTTAAGGGGATTGCGACAATTCTTTGATAACAACTGTCTTGCCCATCAACTCTGTATTGAAACACCGACCCGATTTAAGGGGATTGCGACTACCTCTGTTGGTTTGTAGTTGTTTTGTGGTTTTATTGAAACACCGACCCGATTTAAGGGGATTGCGACACTCAATTTTATTTTAACTCTTTCCCATTTTTGTCATTGAAACACCGACCCGATTTAAGGGGATTGCGACATACAATTGAAGAATTAAAAAATAAAATAACTGTATATTGAAACACCGACCCGATTTAAGGGGATTGCGACCTAATAAGCGCTACAACCATTACATCGTCAGCATGGATTATTGAAACACCGACCCGATTTAAGGGGATTGCGACATATCAGAACCACCCCTTCTTTCACATCTATATATCTATTGAAACACCGACCCGACTTAAGGGGATTGCGACTCACCTTCACACTAAGCAATGAATAAAAATCATTAAGATATTGAAACACCGACCCGATTTAAGGGGATTGCGACCGTAACCCTTCCAATTGAATGTTGAACATATTTGATGTTAAATTGAAACACCGACCCGATTTAAGGGGATTGCGACTAAAAATAGTGGTTCTCTTAAATATCGTACAAATTATATTGAAACACCGACCCGATTTAAGGGGATTGCGACACTCAATTTTATTTTAACTCTTTCCCATTTTTGTCATTGAAACACCGACCCGATTTAAGGGGATTGCGACCTAAATAAGTTTCTATTTGTTTTTTTAAATTTTTTATTGAAACACCGACCCGATTTAAGGGGATTGCGACATACAATTGAAGAATTAAAAAATAAAATAACTGTATATTGAAACACCGACCCGATTTAAGGGGATTGCGACCTAATAAGCGCTACAACCATTACATCGTCAGCATGGATTATTGAAACACCGACCCGATTTAAGGGGATTGCGACATATCAGAACCACCCCTTCTTTCACATCTATATATCTATTGAAACACCGACCCGACTTAAGGGGATTGCGACTCACCTTCACACTAAGCAATGAATAAAAATCATTAAGATATTGAAACACCGACCCGATTTAAGGGGATTGCGACCGTAACCCTTCCAATTGAATGTTGAACATATTTGATGTTAAATTGAAACACCGACCCGATTTAAGGGGATTGCGACTAAAAATAGTGGTTCTCTTAAATATCGTACAAATTATATTGAAACACCGACCCGATTTAAGGGGATTGCGACAGCGAACTCGCTACTGAGCTGAACGCTATTTCATCTTCATTGAAACACCGACCCGACTTAAGGGGATTGCGACATCAAGGTACCAGGCTGCTTGAACGTCGTAGCTTCTACATTGAAATACCGACCCGACTTAAGGGGATTGCGACCATTTCACCGTATCTTGTCAGTGAGTCAATGATAATGGATTGAAATACCGACCCGACTTAAGGGGATTGCGACTTTAAAAGATATTTTAGAGGTAAGATGATATCTGAATTGAAATACCGACCCGACTTAAGGGGATTGCGACTATAAACTATCTACATGATAGTGAAGGTTTTCTTATTGAAATACCGACCCGACTTAAGGGGATTGCGACTTTAAAAGATATTTTAGAGGTAAGATGATATCTGAATTGAAATACCGACCCGACTTAAGGGGATTGCGACCCAAAATAGAGCACCTGAAATCGCATCTATCGTTGATTGAAACACCGACTCGATTCAAGGGGATTGCAACATTAACATTGATAATGAAGATTTGAAAATGAGAAAAAAGCCAAAATGAACTTATGAGGGAATAGGAAAAGAAAAGAAGTTTGACATGAAATATTATTATTAATTATCTACTTTAATAAAAAAGCTCCTTAATCTTTTTTTTACTTTTTCTATTTCATTATTTTTAGTAGGAATTCCGTAAAAAATAAATTCATTCTCTTTAACTACCACTTCAATCCCGGCTGATTTTGCTTTGTATAACTTATCTAAAATATCATTGTATTTTCCAGTGGGAG
>Ga0256838_1000092_pt1 | contig 64545 bp, 60 predicted proteins | sample 4571419metaG_FD_185978 | JGI IMG/M metagenome (GOLD analysis project Ga0256838, IMG submission 185978) | Hydrothermal vent microbial communities from Guaymas Basin, Mexico - 4571-419 | ecosystem: Environmental > Aquatic > Marine > Hydrothermal vents | place: Mexico: Guaymas Basin | collected... | reverse complement strand
AGGGACTGGACTTGGATACGGCTAAAAGAATAGTTGCGAAGGCTGAGGAAATTTGTCCGGTTGGTGCAATGTTGAAGAAGGCTGTACCTAATTTCAAAGTAGAGGTTGTATAGATTTTGTTTGACATCTTTGAAAGTGTTTATTAAATTAGAAGCATGGAAGTGGATGTTTTATTCCTTTCGCATGCTTATTGTAAGTATCATAGTAATTATAGGTACTTTAGTGGTGTAGTTGGGAACTTTAAAAAATTGAAGGGGCTGGTAAAGCCCCTTCCTATTTTTTCTGCTTTTTATCCTCCAATTCCTATTGAAAAGTCTGAGATTGACTTTTTTTTAAGGAAGAAGAGAGAAGAATTGAAGTATAAGCATCATTCACATCCTTGGAAAGTTGAATTTAAAATGAGCTTGTATCGTTTCTTGCTCCCACGAATAGGGATGTATGTAAAAAGATTAATAGAAGATTACAATCCCAAAGTTTTAGTTGTATGGAATGGTTTAAAGTATCCTTTATTTATAGTTAGGCAATTAGCTATGCAATATAATATTCCTGTTATTTACTTGGAAAACGGTCCTTTGCCAGATACTATTCAAGCGGATTTAAAAGGAGTTAATTTTTTGAATTCTGTTCCGCGGGATAAAAGCTTTTATGAAAAAAATTTTTTTGAGGGGGAGCTACCTCAAAATCTAATTCCTAGAAAGCCGGCTATTTGTAGAAAATTTAAAAATGTAAAAAAAATAGATGTTTCCTCTTTAAAGTACGTGTTTATTCCTTTTCAGGTTTGGAGTGATACTCAGATAATTTATTTTTCTCCGTGGATAAAGAGTATGGAACAGTTGTTTTGGCTATTTGTTGATATTGCAAAGGAGTTTCCAGATCTTCATTTTATCTTTAAGGAACATCCTTCAGAAAGATTTGCAGACTATTCTAAATTACATCGAATAGCAGATAAATTTCCAAATTTACACTTTGCATCTAATTCTACTCAGGAGCTGATAGAGAAGGCAGAGGTTGTTGTAACGATCAACTCAAGTGTGGGAGTAGAGGCGCTATTATGGCATAAAAAGGTTATAGTGCTTGGTCAAGCTTTTTATGATATAGATGGAATTGCTAAAAGAGCATGGAGTTTTTCAGAGTTGTTGGAGCATATTAAAAATTTAGATAATTGGGAAGTAGATACTGTGCTTGTAGATAATTTTCTACGCTATCTCTACAACTATTACTTGCTAAAACCGAAAAATGACGTTGAGATTTTTGCTGAGAATTTTGAAGAACGCTTGATTAATTTTATAGAGGAAGGAAGCTTTTGATTTGATGCCTGCTATGACAGTGATTCCTGAGCAGATTTTGATAGAGTTAATAGATGGAATTAAAGTGGAGCTCTATTTTGGAAAGGCAGAAGATATTCTAGATAATTTTGAAAAAGGATTCCAACTTGTTTATATGGATCCTCCTTTCTGCACAGGAAAGGATTTTTATTTTGATGTTGGAAATAGGAGAATTTTGGCTTATAGTGATTTTAGAGATAAGAAGAAGTGGTTAGAGTGGCTAAAAGGCATTGCTGCACGTGTTAGAGAGAAATTATGCTCCAGTGGATGGTTTTACCTGCATGTTGATCAGAGGGTGGCGCATTATGCAAAGATTGTGCTTGATGAGGTGTTTGGAGAGGATAATTTTGTCAACGAGATAATTTGGTGTTATGAAACAGGTGGTGTTCCTCGAGTGGGGTTTCCTAGAAAGCATGACAACATTTTTGCTTATGCTAAGTCATTATCTTGTGTGTTTTTTAAAAGGCAGTATGTGAAGAAATATTTAAAGCATAGAATGTGTAGGAAGGGTGTTGAAGAATACTATGATCCGAAAGTAAAACAGTGGTATCGCTATAAAATATGTCCTGATTGGTGGGATGATATAGATGTAATAAGGGCTTCTTCTAAGGAGAGAGTGGGTTTTTTTACCCAAAAGCCGACAGCACTTTTAAAAAGAATAATTTTGTCATCCAGTAAAAAGGGAGATATTATTGGTGACTTTACAATGGGATCTGGGACTACTGCTGTAACTTCTTTGGAGCTAGGTAGGAGTTTTGTTGGTGTGGATAGAAGTCCAGTTTCCATCTTTGTTACTTTAAAAAGAATACTTAAAAAAGTAAGCAAAGCAAACATTTATAAATTTTTAATTTTTCTTGAAAATAAGTGGTTAGTTGTGGTAAACTTTGAAATAAACGATAATTGTGTTTTGCTGAAGTTGAAGAATTCAGAGGAAATAGTACTTAGCATATAAAACTTTTAGTATGTCAATATAAAGAGGGGGAGATTTTGATGCCGCGTAAGAAACAGCTAAGTTCTCAGAAGGGCCAAAATATGCCTATAGAGAAAAGAATATGGGAAGCTATAAAGAAACTGTGTTTTTTTCAAAAGGGTAAACTTTGGAAAATAGCTTATAGTAAGGGTTTGACCGCTTTACAGTTAAATATTCTTTTTATGCTTTCTTCTGTGCCTCAAAAATTTCGGACGGTCTCATTTCTATCTAGTGAACTTGAAGTTGCAAAACCTACAATAAGTGTTGCAGTTAGAAAACTTGAAGATAAGGGTTATATTCGCCGTAAAGAAAACAAGAAAGATAGGCGAGTGGTTTTTCTGGAGTTAACTGCCAAAGCGAGGAAAATCCTGCAACCAGCAGAAGATGTTTCTAAGTTTATAGAGGACGTGATAGCTGATTTTCCAGAAGAAGATAAGAAGAAAGTTTATGGAATGCTTGTGGATACAATATTTGAGCTCCAAAAACACAATTTTTTGAAGATGACGCGTATGTGTATAAGTTGTGTTAACTTTATTCCAAATTATAAGGATGGCAAGCACTATTGTCGCTTGATAGATAAGTATTTTACCTCAGAAGAGGTTGGCGTTGATTGTGATTACTTTAAGCCGGCATGAGAAGTTTATAATATCATCTTTGCTGTTGCTTTTTGCCGTAGCAGTGGGAGTAATCTATTTTAAAAAAGTTGTAGAGTTGGATAGGGTTTTTAAAAGGGATGTCTTTTTAGGATTGGGGAGAATTTTTACACTTTTTTTGCTTACAAATTTATTGCGTTTCAGTGGTTTGTTAAGCCTTGTAAAATTTTATGTTTATAAACTCAGGAGGATAGGTATTTTTAGTAGATGGGGTGTTTATCTGCTGTTTGTATTTTTAATGGCAATCCTCCTGACAAATGATATATCTCTTTTGATAATAATGCCATTATTGCCTATATTTTCAAATTTTTTGAATAGTGATTTATTAAGCCTTGCTGTTTTTACAGCTGTTGTAGTCAATTTATTTAGTGGTTTTTCGCCTATTGGAAATCCTCAAAATATGTACTTGATGTCTTTCTACAGTTTTGGAGTGATTGAATTTTTTAAAATGATGCTACCTTACCTTTTATTTTCTGCACTGCTGGCTTTATTATTTTATTTTTCTGTATTTAGAAGAATGTTTAAGTTAGAGAAGAATATAAAGTTCAATGGAGTAGAAAATGAGAAGGGTAGAATTTCTATATATAGGCTTTTAATTGCTTTGCTAATAATGTTAATTTTCGTAATGGCAATGGATTTTGGAGTAGATGTTTATATACAACTTCCCATCTGGGTGCTGAGCTTTTTATTATTTGAAGATGTATTTGCTACTCTTGATTGGTTTTTGATTGTAGCGTTATTGTTGTTGATTTTGGATTTTCGATTGTTTTCATTTTTATTAGAGAAAATTGTGGATACAGATTGTTTTGATTCTAAATTTAAGTTATCAAGTTTTGCTTTGCTTTTGAGTCAGGTTATCAGTAATGTACCTGCAACAGTTTTACTGGCTCACAAGTATGTAGATGTAAAGGCTTTAAGCTATGGTGTTAATTTAGGAGGGTGTGGAGTGTTGACCTCTTCACTTGCCAATATGATAGTTTTAAGGTTTGTTCAGAAATGGGGGCTAGCCATAGATTTTGTTAAGTATTACCATATATTTGGAGTGACTATGTTTGTGTTCTCTATCCTGTTTTTAAAGTTTCTATTTGGTTAGAGGAGGGTGCTTATGAAAGAAGTAATGACTGTAGCGGGAATTTTAGTTTTATCCATAGTGGGAGCTTACTTGGTGTTTTTATTTACTCGATATGTTGTTTTAGTATGGGTAAGACGTTTTGCTAGAAAAACTAAGATAAAATTTGATGATGTAATAGTCAAAAATAAGGTGTTCGATAGTTTGAATTACTTCTTACCTGCATTAGTAATGTATTTTGTATTTTCTTCTAAGTATTCTGATGTTGGTTTAAATAAGTTTGAAAAGATATTTTACGTGTTGATGATTAAGGCTTCCAAAATAGCCATAGGTTTTTCAATAGCCCTTGCACTTGGTAGACTTTTGGATGCTTTACTTGAGATATATAATTCTCGTCCAATAGCTAAGAGGTGGCCAATGCGGGGATATGTTCAGCTTGCAAAGGTAATAATTTGGGGATCGTTTCTACTTGTTAGCTTTGGAGTGGTGTTTAATGTTTCTGTTTTAACTGTACTTTCTGGAATTGGTGCTCTGAGTGCGGTTTTGATGTTGGTGTTTAGGACGACCTTGCTTTCATTTTTTGCAAGTTTTCAGGTTATTGCACAGGATCTCATAAGAATTGGGGATTGGATAGAAATGCCTAAGTACGGTGCAGATGGAGAGGTAACTGATTTAACAGTTCATTCACTTGTAGTGCGAAATTGGGATAAAACTTATATTGTTATTCCAACTTATAAATTGTTAGAGGATTCCTTTAAAAATTGGAGAGGGATGAAGAGTGCAAGGGCAAGACGTATGAAGAAAAGCTTGTATGTGACAACTACGAGTATAAAAAGTATAGATAGATATGAAGTAGAAAAGGCATTGGAAAAGATATTTTACAATGAAAATTTTATAAAAGAGGCTAAAAAACTACTGGAAGTGGAAAAAGAGACAAACAACCTTACGCTATACAGAAAATTTCTTAACTTATACATATCAACTCATCCAAAAGTTAGCCCCCGCTACACCCACATGGTTCGTTATATAAATTGCACTCCGACCGGAGTTGAAGTTGAGATATACTGTTTTCTAAAGACAACTGAATGGATTGAATATGAACAGATACAAGCCTCAATTTTAGAGGATGCATTTGAACTGGCCCAAGCTTTAAAACTTGAAGTTTTCAGTTTCCCTGCTGATTACAGTTTTAGAAAAAGAGAAGTGGAAAGATCTGGATCAGTCTAAGGTTGCAATAAACAGATTAAACTTGGGATTTTCGGGTAAGTTTCCTTCTTTTTCGAATCCTGCTTTTTCAAATGCACGTTGGGATGGTATGTTTTCCTTGTGAATTACAGCCCGCACGGTTTTATAGGCAGCATTTCTCAAGAAATGTAGTGCAAGTTTTATACTCCTTGTACCCAGGCCTTTTGAGCGAATAGAGATATCTCCAATGAAAATTCCAATCTCAGGTGTTTTTTTAAAGTTTGAGACGTTCAGTGTGCCTACTCTTCTGCCTTTATAGTTTATTATCCAATCGATTCGATCCTTTCTTAAATGCCACCACTTTTCGTGTTCTTCCCAGGACAAAGGTTTCTTTTGGCGTTTAAAGAATTTGTATATTTTAGGGTTTTGCCTCCAGTAAAGTAAAAGTTCCATATCGTCTTCTGTTGTAAGTTCAAGGGTTAAGTCTTTATCTTTGACAGGGAGAAATAAATAAAGTAATTCCCATATTCCCTCAAAAGCTGTTTCAATCCTTTTATCAGAAAAGAAAACATTGGTGAAATTTTGAGAAAGAAACTTTATCTCTTTAGGAATTTTATCTGTTATTCCTAATAATTTAAACAAGTGGGAATACCATTTTATCTGTTCTTCTGTTTTTGGAACTATGCAAACTCTCTTACCAAGTTTTAATGCTTCAAACATTGTAAGGCCAAAGGATGTGATTACGATTGAGGAGTTTGCAATTTCGCTAATTATGTTAGGGGAGTTTGAGATAATTTTTAGATTTTGTAAAGGCATTTTATTATCAGGGATTAAACCGAATGTAGTAAGAATTTTTTCTTTCCTAGGATTTACAGGTTTCAGTTTAAATATTTCAGGAGCTGGAATTATGTAACGCCATCCTTTAAAGTGAAGAATTTGTTTATCGGGTAGATTATATCTTTTAACAGCAGGCAGTGCTTCGAGAAGAGAGGAAATTAGGATAATTTTAGGTATAGAGAGTAGATAAAGTTGTGTTAAAAACTCTTTTGATTTTGGAGGATCAAGCCATACAAGATGTCGAAGTTCTCCCGATGTGTCAAATAAAGCTTTTAAAATTTCCTTTAAAAGGTGGTTATTGTTAAATGGTATATCTATAACAAGGTAAGTATGGTTTGAAAGAGAGAGATCTCTTGAATTTTTAAAGGCAAGTTTTAATTTTGTAGATAGATAGTGATTAACGAAAACATTTAACTTTTCAGAATTTATTTCCGAATCCAGAAGTATAAACTCAATTTTGAAGCCAAGTTTTTCTAACCAACTTGAAAATCTTAAACTTCTTATTAGATGCCCAGAGCCATATCTTGCAGAACAATGAGTAAGAAAAGTGACAGTTTTCCCCAGCATATTTATAATCCCAACTTGCCCTTCATGATAAAAATGCCCGGGGCGGGATTTGAACCCGCACGGGCTTATCGCCCACTGGATCCTGAGTCCAGCGCGTCTTCCAATTCCGCCACCCGGGCCAACTGTATAAAAGATAAAAGAAAAAGGCGGCGCCCGGATTCGAACCGGGGTATAAGGGATTTGCAGTCCCCTGCCTTACCACTTGGCTACGCCGCCCCACTCCAGCATAAAATTAAAGGTGCCGAGACCTGGAGTCGAACCAGGGACACGCGGATTTTCAGTCCGCTGCTCTACCACCTGAGCTATCTCGGCACCCGGTTATTTTCAAATTTAGTTGCTCTTGATTATAAAAAAAGCGGGGCCGACGGGACTCGAACCCGCAACCCCCGGCTTGACAGGCCGATACGCTAACCGGTTGCGCCACGGCCCCGCTTTGCTTGCTTTTTTCTGAATGGGCGGGACAGGGTTCGAACCTGTGACCTTTGGCTTGTAAGGCCAACGCTCTCCCACCTGAGCTACCCGCCCCTGAGCTACACTATCCATTTTAAAAACAACCTGTTGCCAAGTCAATAGTTTGTGCTGGCTTTTTATAGGGATAATTTTTAATCACTTTGGTCAAAATTTTATTTGTTGAAATTGTTTTATTGATGGGATAAAAAAAAGGTGTTAATATATAGATTGTCAGATGACAATATAAAATTCAAAAGTGCGAATATACGGGCTTGGTAGCTAGAAAGTTTGTGGTAGATACTGGTGTTGAATTGAGAATGGTTGCGGGGGAGAGGGAATTATGGACTTGGCTGTTCTTTTTAAATTAAGTGGTTACATATTGTCGATGACAGGAGTTGGAGTGAGTGTCTGGTTAATTACTAAATTTAAGGATGATGAGAAATTTAGGTATTTATTGGAACTTGAGGATAGATGTCATTTAATGTTAGAAGGTGTTCATAATTCGTTAAAAAAGCAAAGAGATGACTTGCAAGAGTTATTATGGAAAATAGATGAAAGAGCTCAGGAAGTTGAGAAAAAGTACGATGAGATAAAAAAAGTTGAGGCGAGAATAAGTTTTCTTTTGGAAGAGATGGCGAGGATGGTTAAATATAAGGTAGAAGTTGATGGTTTAGAGAATGAAAAAGATTTAGATTTCGTAAATAGAGATGGACATGGTTTTTACTGAGTTGCCTTGAGCTTTTTTAGTTCTTTTTAACCTGTTAAAATAAATATGACATGTTGTATTTGTGGGTGACTCCAATGAGAATAAGAGGTTTAGTTAAAGATTTTAAAAAGGGTTATGTAGAGGTATTAATTTTGTTTTTGCTTGTGGTTAGTATAAGTTTAGGATTAACCTTATTATTGAATCAGCGTAGCAAGATGAACATATTTCCTTATGCGTGGGATTATTTAGATGTGCTTTTTCGCACGGAGTTAGCAAGGGGGGTGTTTTTTGGATACGTTGGTTTATATCCAGAAAATTTAGGAGCTTTGAAAGGTAAGATGGAGAGTGAGTTAAAGGATTACAATATAGAAATAGAAAGTGTTGATTACGTTAAGAGTGTGCTAAAGGATAGTACTAGATATTTTATTATAAAAACTGGAAAAGCTGAATATAAGGGGAAAATTAGAGAATGGATGCTGATATATGCCAAATTTTTGATAAAAGGGCGGTACTACAATGCTCATTACTTAGTTACATCAAGAGTATGGCTTTAAGTAAGAATAAAGTGTTTTGGTGATGCCTCTTATTAAATAAATAGAAGAAGTATAATTAAGTTTAGTTTGGTGTGGGGGTATTGATATGATTTCTAGCATTAGATTACCTGTAAAGCTGCTTGCTATTTTGTTAGTCTTTAATATGTTTGCTTTAGCAGAAACTGTTAAGGTTCCCGGAGATGTTTATGGTGGAGCCATTGTGCTTAATGATGGAAGTATTGTATTTACAGGGACAGATGGAATGGTTCACGTAGTTAGTAAAGATGGTGAGATAGTTAATAAAGTTTTTCCGTTACAGGTTGGGGCTCCTATTGTTAGTGCTCCTGCTGTAGTAGATAGCGGGGGTTCTCAATATCTTCTTGTAAAGGATATTGCAGGAAATTTAACAAAAGTAAATTTGAAAACTGGTAAAATTGAGTATCAGGTTCAGATTAAAGGTGGCGCTGATTTGAGTAAGAAAATAGATGTAGCTAGAATTTCTGCAACTGAGAGTGTTGCTGTTATAGGGGATAAGTTGGTAGCGGTTAGTACGGGAAGAGTAATGGATCAATTTCCTGCTTTAAAGTTGAAGTATGTACCTGAGATGGGAGAAGAAGGGGCTTTAGTGGGGATTTCACTATCCTTAACGGGGGAGACTTATTTGGTTGCTAAAGATCTTTCAAATGGTGCTGTTAAGCAGATTTACAAGGGGAGCAAGATATGGGATTATGCATTTGAGGATGTAGATGGTGATGGTTATAAAGAGATGTTAATAGTTGATTCTGATAACATGGTGATAAAAAAGGATGATAGTGTGGTAAAGAGCTTGAAGTTGGATGATGAGGTTCCTGTTCAGCAGATTGTTTTGTACGATAGTGATGGTGATGGAAAAAAAGAGATAGGAGTTGTCGGTGTTAAGGCTGTAAAGGTGAATAAGGGAGTGAGTTATATTACCAATGTTGCGGTTTATGATACAACTGGGAGAAAAATGTTGGGATTTTCACAAAGTGGAATGCCTGTTGGAGTAAATAGAATAAGAAAAGGAGGAAAAGAGGAATTTTTGGTGGGAATTTATTCTCCTAAGTCTCAAAAAAGCTTGATTTACAGAGTTTCTAACTCCAGCGCTCAGATTATGAAGACTTATGAAGGAAGACTTGGAAGTTTTGATGTTGTAAAGGTTAATGGAAAAACTAAGCTTATAACTTTTGTTGTTCCTAGTGGAGAGGTGAAAACAGAAGTTTGTGAAACTGATGTTAACTTTGATGTTGGAACTGATGTTGTTCCTATAAGCATGGGGTGTTCAATAGAGAGAAAATGAAAAAAGAGGTAATTAGTAGTTTAGAAAAATGGTATGATAGCGTTAATTCTCCTGTAGCCAGATTAAGGAAAACGGTTGAGGTGATAGCTAAGAAAGTTAAAGATGTACCAGAATGGGTTGTAGTTTTAATTGCTGCTTTGATTTCCACTAGAACCAAGGATGATGTTACTTCAGATGCCTTAAAGCGATTGTTTGAACATTTGGATTACACCTTCTTTAATCTTGATGATATGCCTTTAGAGGAAATAACCCAAATTTTAAAGCCTGTGGGATTCTACCGTGTAAAAGCTAAAAATTTAAAAAAGTTAGTTAGAACATTTTCTAATGAGGATGTTTTCTCAATTAAACCTGATTATGATTACCTTGTTTCTTTGAGTGGGGTTGGGAGAAAAGTTGCAAGAATTGTCTTGGCATTTTTAGGAGAGGGAGTTTTATCTGTTGATACCCATGTAAAACGAATAACAGAAAGATTTGCAGGTAGAGAAATGAAAGTGGAAGAAATTGAGGAGTTTTGGGATAATAATCCTGCAATCAATCCAATGCTTGTAGCATTGGGACAGTTGATTTGTACACCTCGTGCGACTAATTGTTCTAAGTGTCCTATAAGTAAATGGTGTACTAGTTCTGTTACTAAACTGGGGAGGTAATGATGAGAATAGCTGTAGCTTTTAGTGGTGGTAAAGATAGTAGTGTTACGGCTATATTGTTGAGAAGGATGGGTTTTGATGTAGTTTTATACCATGCTCTTCTTCTGAGTGAAAACGTGAGTTCTAAGGTTATTGAATTTGCGAAGGATAACAATTTTGTATTGCGTGTGATTGATTTAAGAGATGAGTTTGATAATGTTATGCGCTATACAGCAGAGGCATACTACAAGGCTAAAACTCCTAATCCATGTGCAGTTTGTAACAGGTTAGTAAAATTTGGAGCATTGAAAAAAGAGGCTCTTAAAGAGTGTGAGCTATTTGCAACTGGGCATTATGCTAAGGTGGAGAATGATTTGCTGTTTAGAACGTTTGCCTCGGGGCACAATGATCAGTCGTATTTTTTAGCGTGGGTAGGGGATTTTTCAAATTTGCTGTTTCCATTGTTTGAATATTCTTCAAAAGATGTGGTGGCATTGTATGAGAGTTTTTATGGAAAATTTGTGGGAAAAGTTGCTCCTCCTAAAAGTCAAGATGCCTGTTTTATGAAAGATGGATTAATAAAGTTTTTAAATAGAAAATTGGTTGAGTATGGATTTGTAAAAAGTTTGGAAGAGGGAAGAGGGAAAATTGTTAATGAGTGGGGAGAAATTCTTGGAGAACACGATGGTTATTGGCAGTTTACAGTGGGACAGAGAAAAGGATTGGGAAAGCATTTTTATAAGCAACCTAAACACCGATTTTATGTTAAAAGTATCGATTACAAAACCAAAGAGGTCATTGTGGCTCCGTTTGGACGAATTTTGGCTCAACGGGTGATTTTGGAAAAAGTTTTGTGGTATTTGCCTCTTGATGGAGAGAATTACCTAGTGAAGTTTCGACATAGTCAACCGCTTATGCCTGCTAAAGTGATTGTGCTTTCAGAAAGAGAGCTTGAACTGCAGCTTTACAAGAAAAGCTTGATCTCTCCGGGACAGCTTGGAGTTATTTACGATGGCGATAAAGTTTTGGCTTCAGGTTTTGTAAGAGAAATTTTTATTGGTTGAGAGAAGTAGTTTTAAGGAAAACTTCAAACAAAGTGCTGACACTTAGCTCTTCTGCCCTATAGTCTGCATATATCTCCCATATTGGATGTTCCTTTTTAAAAAGTAAGGAGTTTTTAATTTTTTTTCGGCGATTTTGTAAAAGAATTCCAAGCCAATCAGCAAACTTTCTTAAAATTTCAGAATTTGGGGAATCAGGTATTTCTTCAAAAACGATCATTATGCTGTCAACTTTTGGTTTTGGGATGAAAAAATGTTTAGGTATGACAAGAAAATCTACCACATTGGCTTTTAATGTAAATATTGCTGAAAGAGGTGATAATCTTTTGCCTGAGGGATTTATTAAGCGTTGGCCAACTTCATATTGGAGACATAATATACCAAATTTCCAGTTATTGCTTAGGCAAATTTTATCTATGAAAAATTTTGAGGCGTAATAAGGGAGATTTGAAAATATGGGAAATGGAGGAAATTTGACAAATCTTGCATCTGCAATTGCTGTGTGAAAGTTTGGATTGTAGCTTTTTATTTGGGCATAAAGGGGAAAAAATTTTGCGTCTTTTTCTATTGATAAAACTCTAAAGCCTGCTTTTGCCAATTCTTCTTCAAAAATAGCAATTCCTGGTCCAATAGAAAAAATTCGGTAATCGGCGTGTTTATCTGCTAATTTTTTAGCCCAAGTTTTCACAAATTTCAAGGCTCTTGTAGAATACAAAAAATTTTGCCCCAACCTCCGCGAAGGTGAGAGGTTGAGGCACTTTAAGCGATGTAAAACTTCTACTTTCATAGTTTTGGAGATACCTGCTTTTTATTTTTCGTTTACAACAATATACCTGCCATCGATTTCGTAAACTAAATCTTTTTTGCCCTTTATAAAATCAATTACGGTCTCACGTAACCTATTTGGTAAGCTCTTCCTGTTTTTGATCTTAGCGAAAATCTTAAAGTAATCACCACCGCCTGCCAGGAAGTTGTTTAATGCGACGGTATAAACCTTATCCTCTTTAAGTTCTTCTCCATTCAAGAGAGTTACTTTAACTACTCGCTGAAATTCTGGTTTTGAAAGATCTACCCATACTTTCAATCCAGAGAAGTCTATGGCACCTTTTTTGAATGTAAGACCTTGTTCTAAAACTTGTTTAATCTCTTTACCTGTCATTTTTAGAATTACTATGAAGTTTTCAAATGGGAAGGCTTCAAACATGTCGGCATAGGTTACGTCACCTTTCTTAAGAGTTATTCTTATACCACCTTTGTTTTGGAAAGCAATGTCTACCCCAAACTTTGCCCTTATAGCGTCGCAAACTAAATTGCCAAAGTTTGTTTCTATTGGTTCTTTTTCACCGTTAATGTTTACATAATGAACAAAACGAGCTGGTGCGTTTTCAGCTAAATCGTTAAAGAGAGGTTCTTTTAAAGTGCATATATAGCGATTTTTCAAAGGTTCTACACTTTTCTCCAGCTTTTTCGCAAATTCAAGAAAAGAAAAGCGAGGAGGATACTTTGAGGCATAAAGCCATTCGTGCCAGCCGCTTTTCTTGATTAACTTGCCGTTATTGTCAAATTTTAATTCCACAATACCAAACATTGTGCCGTAAGGAGAGCAGTCCGTTATCAAAGTATTTCCAACAAATTCGGGACCACTTGGAGTATGATCATGCCCACCAATTATTACGTCAATTCCAGGGACTTTTTTTGCAATAATGCGATCAACTTTTGTTCCAGCGTGGCTTATTAAAATTACAGCATTGACTTTAAGTTTGTTACGAAGAAGCTTGACGTATTTATTAAGGATTTTGAAAACTTCTGGATAGAATTTTATCCCTTCTAGGGATTCTTTACAAACGACTTCAGGAAGTTCAAGAGGAGCTATCCCTAAAAAACCGACTTTGACGTTACCGTATGTTTTTACTAACCACTTATCAACTGGTAAACCATCTATGTTGTCTACAACGAATGGGAAATTGCATGTGTTTATGAACTTTTCTGTTGCATTTTTACCAAGATCAAATTCGTGATTTCCAAGTGTTGATACTTCCATATCCATACGATTTAAAAGTTTCGCAATAGCTTTTCCACCGGTCAAGGTACCAAGAAGAGTCCCTTGCCAAATGTCACCTGCACATATGAAAGCTGTTTTTATTCCTTTAAAAGCTGCCTCAAAGCGAAGTTTAAGCAGAGCTTGGGCTAAGCCTGTTAATGCCGAAAATTCCTTTTCAACTCCTCCAAAACGAGCAGTTTTGTAAGGAAAGACTTTGCCATGTAAGTCGTTGAAGTGAATTAACCAAACAGTTGTTGGTTGACTAGCACTAATGCTGACAAAATTTACTGCGATGAAAGTAAATAAAATAAGTAATTTCAAGGTTTTAAATTTCGACATACTACATTCCCTCCTTACATACATAAAATTTGCTTCAGCTTTTAATTTTCTCAAAAAAAAGTAGAGTTGACAATAGTGTGGAAAATAAGGGAACTAAAAAAGCAATAAATCAGAAAGGGGAGGTCTTAACTGACCTCCCCAAATATCTTTTACTTGCTATTGACTTACCGGACTTATTCGTTCATTATGAGGTTGAAAAGGAATTCGTTCCAATTAGTATCTTGAACAAAAGTGAAATCATCGTAAGGAATTACTGACAAGTACTTCCTAATTATATCTGGATCAAGAGCTTTTGGATTAAGAGGGAAGTATATGGCTAATCCAGTTGCATTTTTGAAATGTTCGTGTTCTTCTCCGCCTTCTTTACCAGTAACGACAAAGTTGAGTTCTGCTTCTTTAAGAGCTTCAATGACTGCGTCAGCTTCTTCCTTAAGTTCTGGGATTCTCTTAGCAGCTTCTTTAACGAAAGATCCTATATCTGTGTGAGCTTTGATAGGATCATCAATTTGTACCGCAGCTTTTCTAGCCTCAATAAGAAGTTTTACTACGTTTTCTTTATCTTCCATTAGATTACTAGCTTTATCAATAAATGCTTTAAATGCTTTTTCGATGTTTTTGATTTTTGTTGCATCGAGTGCAGCAAGTGTGTTGGTTAAGTCCTTGTTATAGTGGGTAGAAAGGTAATTGTAGAACTCTTTGAAAGCTTCTGGAACCACAGATGCTACCTCAGCGGGGGAGAGGTTTGGTTTTTTAACCATTATGTCAGCAAATGCGTGATATGGCCATCCTAAACCGTACTCGGTCTTTTCACTTACTATGAGTGTTTGTGCAAAATCTTTGAGGTCGTAAGCAACTTCTATCATCCCCATAAGGCAGGCGTCAAATCCGAGAATGTCAATCTTTTTACCTATTTCAGAGTTAAATTTACGAAGGACACTCTTTAATTCAGGCATAGTTATACTATCCTTAGCTTGATCATCGTATGCGACCATTCTATTTTTAAGAGGAGTGTTTACACTGGAGGAAGGCACAGATTCCCAACCGGAACCGTGATTCCAAAGAATAAGGAAGTAATGTTCTGCTGGATAGTATTCTTTACAAAACTCCATAAAGTTGTAAAGTGTATGAGGATCTCCTGTATTAACTTCATTTAGGAACTTAACAACAGGGCTTGTAACCTTGTTTTGATCATTGTCTTTTTTAATGTAGAAGATACGTGCATCTGTCCAGTCACCATCTCCATTGTATTCGCCTTTTGCACGGTCCACTAAGCACAAGAAGTTTACTTGATCACTGCTTCCTACTATTTCTAGCATGTTTAGGTTTATGAAAGCAGCTTGTTCAAGGTTGTTATCTGCTGCGATATAAACCATGACTGTCCATTTCTTTTTTGGAAGGGGTTTTGGAGTTTCAACATTGGCTTTTTCGTCATCCTTGTTTCCGAATAGAGAATGGAAGGCATGACTTATACCGTTGACAATTGAAGATAAGATTCCTTTGTTAAGCTGAGGTTGATTTGGAGAAGCAAATCCTACCAATGTCAATAACACTACAATTAACAGCGCTACCTTTCTCATATCAATCGCCTCCTTCATACTACATTCATCATCACAAAAAAGTTTAATGGGATATTTTTAATATGTGTCATGATGGAGCAGGTGAGATTTCGGGACAACGGTGGAATGTTGAGTGAAACGTGGAACGTGAGAAAATAGGAATTAAATAGAAATTCATAATTCGAAAGTAGGTCTAAGTTTTGCAGTTAAATTTACAAAAGTGAATACTTTACCTAAAAACTTCTAGTTAGTGTAGGCTTGGTGCAGAGTGGTTTAGGTGTTAAAATTTCAGTAAACAGAATTAATATTGTCATACCTAATTTCTCACTAGGGGGGTTTGTTATGAGTGTTGGTAAGAATTTTGTTGAGAATAAAGATGTGGGAGGGGAAGCCTTACCATATTATTTGACTTTGGGGAAGATTGGCTATATAAGAGGTGGAGGAACAATTGCTTCTTTGATAGCATGGCCTGTGGCAGTTTTATTATCGTTTTTGCCAGAAAAAATATGGCGTTTCTTGGTTTATTTTTTAAATGCTGCTGGTTTAGTTTTAACGGAGTATCACGTGGACTTCGATGATAGAAGAGTGGTTGTTGATGAATTTTGTGCGGTTGTGACTTTGCTTTCATTTTACATAAGAGCCTCAAGTGATAGAAGGGAATTTTGGATAAGAGTTTTGAAGTCTGGATTGATCCTCGTGATCTATAGGTTTTTTGACTCTTTCAAGGTTCCATTTGTTGTTCATGAATCAGAGAGATTGCCGGGGGCTCTGGGAATTTTTGCAGATGATTTTGTGGCTTGTTTTCTAGCTATAGAGTTTGGAGAAAATTTACTTGATGGTATGAATGATGTAGTTTATGAGATTAAACGAATTGTGACTGGGGATTATACTATGTGATTAATGTTTGACAAGGAGGGGGTTTATTTTCATGGTGAAAATAAGCAGTAAAATAATGAGTTTGGTGAAGAAGGTTGCAGATAAGTTAAGAGAGTTCGGAGCTACTATTGCAGTGGCAGAGAGTTGTACAGGTGGGTTGCTATCTGCGGCTTTAACTGAATTTGATGGAGCCAGTAATTATTTCATGGGTGGAGTTGTTTTGTATTCAGAAAGGAGCAAGGTTGATTTTGGTATTCCGCAAAGTTTGATAGATAAAGAGGGAACGGTGTCTCAAGAAGTTGCAACTTTTATGTCACGTTTAACTAGAGTTAGGTTTGCTGCTGATATAGGTGTTGGAATTACTGGGATTGCTGGTGAAAGTATTGAAGGGAAAGATAGAGGTTTAGTGTACATAACAGTAACCAGAGAAGGAGGCGTTATAATTCAACGTGAGTTTAGGTTTGATGGAGATAGGGATAAGATAAGGGAGCAGGCTATTGAGAATGCTCTTCTTATGGTAATGGAGTCCTTGATGGCAGATAAGCTTCTTGGGGAAGGTGAAGATTTGGTTTCTAAGGATAGAGATGTTCCTCTTAGGTTATTTGTTGCAGTTAAAATGCCTCAAGAGTTTGTTGATTGGTGGCGAGCAAGTAGAAGGAGCTTAGATTTTGCTGGAGTTAAGTTGGTTGAGCCGGAGAATATTCATATAACTTTGAAGTTTATCGGAAGTGTTAAGAAGGATAAAGTGGGAGAGGTAGTTGACTCAATACAAGATGTTGTCAAGGATTTCAAACAATTTAGTGTTAAGACGGGAGAAATTGTCATGTTTCCAAATGAAAAGATAGTAAGGGTTGTAGCGCTGGGAGTTAAAGATGGGGAAAAAGAGCTTTCCAATCTTGCAGCTTCTTTGGAGGAGGCTTTAGAAAAGATAGGGTATCCTAAAGCGGCTCACGGTTTTAAAGCTCATATAACCTTAGCAAGAGTTAAGAATAAGAGAGCTCAGAGTTTAATTTTGGCTAGGAAGCATCATTTGTTTGAAGAGTTGCCAGATGTGGAATTCCTTGTAGATAAAATTTACCTAGTTAAAAGTACATTAACCCCTAGAGGACCAGTTTATGAGGATCTATACGAGTTCGCTTTAAATAAAGAGTAGGGGGCGATTTAAATGAGTGAAAATCAAAACAGGGTGGCAGCTCGCCAAAAAGTTATTGAGGCTACGGTTAATTTAATAAGGAAGAAGCATGGTACAAGTGCTATAATGCGTCTTTCAGAAGATAGAATGGTAAATGTTGATGTTATTCCTACAGGGGCTCTGACATTGGATCTTGCTTTAGGGGTTGGTGGAATACCTAAAGGGAGAATAACAGAGATATATGGACCTGAATCGAGTGGAAAAACTACTCTTATGCTAAGTGTAGTGTCAGAAATACAAAAGCAAGGGGGAGTAGCAGCGTTTATTGATGCTGAACATGCTCTTGATCCTGTGTACGCGTCTGCTATAGGCGTTGACTTGGAAAACTTATTGGTTTCTCAGCCAGCAACTGCTGAAGAGGCTCTAGATATAACGGAAAATTTGGTAAGAAGTGGTGCTATAGATTTGGTTGTTATAGATTCTGTTGCAGCTTTAGTTCCAAAGGCGGAAATCGAAGGAAATTTTGGAGATAGTTTTGTTGGACTGCAAGCTAGACTTATGTCTCAGGCTTTGAGAAAGCTTACAGCAGCTATCAGTCGTTCCAAAACGGCAGTTGTATTTATAAATCAGATTAGAGAAAAAGTTGGGGTCATGTTTGGAAATCCTGAGACAACTCCTGGTGGTAGGGCATTGAAATTCTTCGCGTCAGTTAGGCTTGATATAAGGAAAATTATGCAGTTGAAAAAAGGTGGAGAAGTTATGGGTGACAGAGTTAGAGTTAAGGTAGCCAAAAATAAAGTTGCTCCTCCCTTTAAAATTGCTGAATTTGATATACTTTACGGAAAAGGAATAAACAAAGAAGGAAGCGTTTTAGATGCAGCATTGGATGTTGGAATTGTTAAGAGATCTGGAAGTTGGTACAGTTGGGGAGATGTAAAATTGGGTCAGGGGCGAGATAATGCAGTTGAGTACTTAAAGGATAATCCAGAGCTTTTAGAAAAGTTGAGAAATGAGGTTTGGGAAAAGTACTCAGAGAATAGGAAAGCATTTATAAATAAAGTTTTTGGAAAAAGTGAGGATAGTGAATAGTAAAGTAAAAGAGGTGAGAATTTATGAGAACTCCATTGTATGAAAAACATGTAGAATTGGGTGCTAAAATTGTAGATTTCCACGGTTGGGAGATGCCGCTTCACTACGGAAGTATAATAGAGGAGCATTTAGCTTGCAGACAGCAGGTTGTTTTATTTGATGTTTCGCATATGGGAGAGGTTATTGTTAAAGGACCTGATTTTGAAAAGTTCGTAAATTATATAATTACAAACAACTTCGCCAAAATTGTTCCTGGACAGATAGTTTATTCGCCTATGTGTTATGAGCATGGTGGAGTTGTAGATGATTTATTAGCTTATAAATTTGAAGATAAGGCTTTACTTGTAGTTAATGCAGCAAATATTAAAAAAGATTATGAATGGATATTGGAACACAGTAAAGGCTTTGATGTGGAGGTTTTAAATGTGTCGGATGATTATCTTCAGATAGCTGTTCAAGGTCCTTCGGCAGAAAAATTGATGAAGAGGTGTGTTAATGTAGATGTTGATAAATTGCTTTACTATAACTTTGTGGAGACCGTAATGTTTGGTGAGCCTGTGATTCTTTCTCGAACTGGATATACTGGAGAAGATGGGTTTGAGGTGTATGCGTCTTCCGATGCCGTACATTTGTGGAGTAGATTGTTAGAAGTTGGCAAAGAATTTGGGATAAGACCGGCTGGATTAGGAGCACGAGATACTTTGAGGTTCGAAGCTGGTATGCCTCTTTATGGTCATGAGTTGTCTGAAGATATTACCCCGCTTGAAGCTGGGTTGCGTTGGACGGTTAAGTTCAAAAAAGGAGATTTCATAGGAAGAGAGGCTTTGTTGAATCAGAAAAAGGAAGGTTTGAAGAGGAGATTGAGAGGATTTGAAGTTGAGGGTAGGAGAATTGCAAGAGGAGGAGAAAAGTTTTATAGTAAAGAAGGGGATGAAATTGGATTTGTGACCAGTGGAATTTATTCCCCAATTTTGAAAAAGTCACTTGCTATGGGAATAGTAAATATAGAGTATAAAGAGGGTAAAGTTGTTGAGGTTGATTTTAAAGGAAAGAGGGTTGATGCATTAGTTGTAAGTTTACCTTTTGTTGAGCATAAGACAAAGAGAGCAAAGACTTAATCTTTATGTAAGGGAGGGATTAAAATGGCTGAAGTAAGAGAGGGGTTGTACTATTCTAAGGAGCATGAATGGGTGAAGGTGGAAGGAGATGTTGCTGTTGTTGGTATAACAGATCATGCTCAGGATGAGCTGGGAGAGATTGTGTTTGTTGAACTTCCAGAAGTTGGAGCGGAGGTAAATGCAGGAGACAGTGTGGCAAGTGTTGAATCTGTTAAGAGTGCTTCTGAGATATATACTCCTGTAAGTGGAAAAATAGTGGAAGTTAATGAGAAATTGCAGGATGAGCCGGCTCTCATAAATAATTCCCCTTATGATGAAGGGTGGATTTTTAAGATAGAATTGAAAGATAAGTCTGAGCTTAATAATCTTCTTGATGCTGCTGGTTATTCAGAGTTTATAGGAGCATAAAGTTTTATCTGTGCAAAGGAGGAGAAAATATTGAAAAATTAATAGAAAGGGGCCTTTTCAGGCGAAAGAGCTTGGGGCCCCTTTTGTTGTTTCATAAGCAATTAGCGTCAACTAACTATAAGAGAGGTGTGGGAAATGTGGCTTTCCCAAAATAAGATAGCAAGGAAAAAGATGCTTGAAGATATAGGAGTTAAATCTTTAGATGAGTTGTTTAAAGTAATTCCAGAAGATACTCAGAGTAAGGCCTATCAAAGTGTTGAAAAACTTGGGAAACCTTTAGAGCAATTTAAAGTTGAAAGTATTTTTAATCAGTTTTTGAGTGAAAATCAGGATCTGAATTCGGTGTTTGTAGGAGCTGGAGCTTATAAATGGTGGATACCACCTGTTATAGATGAAATTTTGAGAAGATCGGAGTTTTTTACAGCTTATACTCCTTATCAACCTGAAGTGTCTCAAGGGACTTTGCAAGTTATATATGATTTTCAAAGTGCGGTGTGCTATCTAACAGGAATGGATGTAGCTAATGCTAGTATGTATGATGGAGCCACTGCACTGGCAGAAGCTGTAAAAATGGTTGGAGAGGCTAAAAGAGTTAGGAAAGTTTACTATCCTAAAAACTTACATCCTTACTATAAGGAAGTTCTATTAACTTACTTTAGTTTTTGGGATTACGAGTTTGAAGAAGTAGATTTTGATAGGGAAAGTGGTTGTACTAAGTGGAAAGATTTGCCGGAAGAAAAGAGTATATGGATAGTTAGTTATCCTAATTTTTTGGGTATTCTTGAGTCCATGAGAGAGATTGATGAACTGGCAACTTCTAAACAGGCTAGTTTAATTGTTTTGGCTAATCCACACGTGCTTGTTTACAAGAAAAAATTAGGAGATTATAGGAATGTTGAAGTTGTTGTTGGTGAAGGGCAGCCATTTGGAATTCCTTTGTGGGCTGGAGGGCCGTACTTAGGTTTTTTTGCGGCTAGAAAGGCTTACATGAGAAAGATGCCCGGGAGGATTGTTGGGAAGACTGTTGATCGTAATGGGAAGACGGCTTATGTGTTGACACTTCAGGCTAGAGAGCAGCACATAAAAAGGGCAAGGGCTACCAGTAATATATGCTCTAACGAGGCTTTATGTGCGTTGGCTTTCACAACTTACATTTTGTGGTGGGGGAAGAGACTTCAAAAACATGTATTAGAAGTTTCTAAAAGAGCTCATGAGGTTGCAGAGTTACTGGAAGAATACGGTTATAAAAGAATTTATAATGGTGAGTTTTTTAACGAATTTGTCATAGATGCTCCCATTGATGTCTTAGAAGAAGGAATGAAAAAGGGGTATGTTTTTGGGGTTCCTTTGAGTTATTGGGGATATGGAGATGGTATATTAATTACTATTACCGATGCAGCTACCCACGCTGATATTGCGGCTTTGCTTGATAACTTTGGGGTTGAAAAGTTTTAAAAGTTATGGGCTTGGTAAGGAGTGATGGAAATGGGAGTGGAATATGAAAATTTTATAGAAATGAAGGATATAGCGCTTGATTTTGAAACTGAGGAGAGTGGAAATATATCTGAGGAACTGCGCGCAGAAAGAGAGTGGGAGCTTCCTTATGTTCCGGAGAATGAGGTAATGCGTTACTTTATAAATCTTTCCAGAAAAAACTTTTCTGTGGAGATAGGGATGTATCCTCTTGGTTCGTGTACCATGAAATATAATCCGCGCCTCTCAGAACGATTAGCCTTTGATTCTAGGATTCAATATATTCATCCCTTGCTCTTAGAATTGGTTGCTGATAGAGTTCAGGGAATTCTCAGAATATTTTATGAGTTGGAGGAGCGTTTAAAGTTGATAACTGGTATGGATGCTTTTACCTTTCAACCGGCGGCTGGAGCGCACGGCGAGTTAACTGGGGTATTTATTATAAGGAAATATCATATAATTAACGGGCAAAATGAGAGAAAATTAATACTGGTGCCTGACTCTGCTCACGGTACGAATCCGGCTACAGCTGCAATGGCGGGATGTTATGTTAAAGAAGTGAAAAGTGATCAGGATGGATGCGTTGATTTGAAGGAGTTGGAAAAGATACTTACTGATAAGTCAAATGAAATAGCTGCTTTTATGCTGACCAATCCGAATACCTTGGGGATCTACGACAAAAACATAGAAAAAATATGTGCAATGGTTCATGAGGCTGGTGGGTTGATGTATTATGATGGAGCTAATTTAAATGCTATCATGGGAAGATCACGCCCAGGTGATATGGGATTTGACGTGGTGCATTTGAACTTGCATAAGACATTTGGTACACCACACGGTGGTGGTGGTCCCGGCTCTGGTCCTGTGGGAGTTAAGGAATTTTTGAGGGAGTTTTTGCCTGTTCCTGTAATTGTTGAGAGAACTAATGGGGTATTGGAATTTGATTGGAATTTAAAGTACTCAGTGGGTAAGATGATAGGATGGTGGGGAAATTTTGCAGTTGTGGTGAAGGCACTTGCTTGGTTACTTGCAACGGGTAAGGAAGTTAAAAAAGTTTCGGAGGATGCAGTTTTAAATGCTAACTGGTTGAAAAAAAAGGTTATGGAATTTTTGGATGTTCCGTATCCGCATAATACCATGCATGAATTTGTGGCTTCAGCTAAAGAGCTTAAAAAGGATTATGGAGTTACGGCTTTAGATCTGGCTAAAGGTCTTTTAGATAACGGAATACATGCTCCGACGATTTACTTTCCGCTGATTGTTTCTGAGGCTTTGATGATAGAGCCGACAGAGACGGAAACTTTAGCTAGGCTTGAGGAATTTGTTGAAGTCTTGAAGAATCTTGTTGAAGAGGCAAAAAGGGATCCAGAAAAAGTTAAAGGGTATCCTTATAACACTCCTGTTTCAAGGCCAGATGAAGTTCGAGCAGTTAAAGAATTAGATGTAAAGTGGGAGGTTTAAATTCTCAGTTTTGAATTAATTTTAGTGTATTATAGAATTGAAGTGGCAAAGCATAGGAGTTTAGAATAAAAAGTAAGAGTTTGCTAGGAGGTGTATATGATGAATACGTTGGAGAAAATCGTATCTGAAATTGATGGTTTGAAGTGGGAAGGAGGAAAGCCACTTGTAGAAGATGAAGGGAAGTTTGTATCTGCAGGAATTGACCAGTTGGTTTTGAAATCTGTATTTGGCGAAAGTGATGAAGAAAAAGCTTCAGCTCGTTGGTTAATTTGGAGTTTGGCGCGTGATCGTGGAGTGAAATTGGCTTCCATACATAATCTTTACGTAAATAGAGCAACTGGTAAGGTCCCAACTGATTTTACCGTGCCTGCAATGAATTTACGTGCGTTGTCTTATGATTCTGCACGTGCAGCTTTTAGAGCCCTGAATAAGTTGAATGCTAAAGCTGCCATTTTTGAGATAGCGCGTTCAGAGATTTCTTATACCGATCAAAGGCCTGGAGAATACACTGCTAATATTCTCGCAGCTGCTATTAAAGAAGGTTATAAAGGTCCTGTTTTTATTCAGGGAGATCATTTTCAGGTTAAGAGGGCAAAGTTCTTTGATGATTCGGCGCGCGATAAAGAGATAAATGAGTTGAAAGCGCTTATGAAAGAGGCAATTAGAGCTGGGTTTTACAACATAGACATAGATACGTCCACATTAGTTGATCTATCTAAACCAACACTTGATGAACAGCAGTATTGGAACTACAAGATGACTGCTGATTTTCTAGAATACATTCGTGGAATTGAGCCAATTACGATATCAACTGGTGGAGAAATTGGTGAAATTGGTGATAAGAACAGCACTCCTGAGGATCTTGAAGCTTACATGGAAGGTTTAAAGAGAGAGAGTAAAGTTGAGCCACTTATAAGCAAGGTAAGTGTTCAGACTGGAACAGTGCATGGTGGAGTTGTGTTGCCTGATGGAAGTGTGGCAGAGGTGAAGGTTGATTTCAATACACTTCTTACACTTTCAGAGATGGCGATGGAGCGTTATGGTATGGGTGGAGCTGTTCAGCATGGTGCTTCAACTCTACCAGATGAGATGTTCCACAAATTCCCGGAGAACAAAACTGTAGAAATTCACCTTGCCACGGGATTTCAGAATATAATATTTGACCATATACCAGAGGATTTGAAAAATGAGGTGTATGCTTGGTTGGAGGAGAATTACAAGAATGAGTGGAAAGAGGGAATGACTCGTGAACAGTTCTACTACAAATCCAGAAAAAGAGCAGTTGGGCCATTTAAGAGAAAGTTTTGGAGTTTAACAGATGATGTGAGAGCCAAGATTAGAGAGGCACTTGAAGAAAAGTTCACATTCTTGTTTGAACAGCTCAATATAAAAGATACGGCGTCAATTACAGAAGAATGGGCAATTTACGATGAAAGTGAAAAAACTGTTGAAGATTTCTGGCCTTACGGTAAGGCAGAATCAACGGAGGGTTTGGCAGACTAATTTTAGGGATAAAGTTTTTTGGTTGATTTAGTTGTCGACTGATATGTTGTGTTGAATTTTATAAGCGAGGGGTGGACGATTTGGCGTCTGCCCCTAATTTTTAATGTGGAGGTTGATTGATGTGATTTATACTCTTACCTTGAACCCGTGTTTGGATAGGTACCTTTATGTTAATAGGTTGGTGGAAGATGATACTATCAGAGCGCATCGAGTTAAGGATTGGCCTGCTGGTAAGGGAATAGATGTGTCACGTGCTATAAAAGAGATTGGTGGTTTTTCTGTAGCAATAGCCCTGCTGGGGGGCGATACTGGAAGAAAGATAGAGGAGATGCTTGATGAAGAAGGGGTGGTTTTTGCAACAATTAGAACGCGTAAAGAGACTCGTATGAATGTAATTGTTGTAGAGGAAGATACAGAGAAAAGATACAGATTTTCTTTGCCGTTTGAAGTTTGCAATGATAGACAAGAAAGAGTTTTAGAAGTTTTATCGGGATTATTGAGAAAGGGAGACTGGTTTGTTGTTTCAGGTAGTCTCCCCAAAGGTTTTGAAAAGGATTTTTACCGCAGAGTTATAGAGCTTGCTAAGAGTAGAAATGTTAGGACTTTATTGGATTCTTCAGGTCAGCCGTTTGTTGAGGGTTTGAAAGCTTCTCCTGATGTCATAAAACCAAATCATCATGAAATAAAAGAGGCTTTTGGTTGGGAAGCTGATACTCCTTTTAAAGCCAAACTTGCAGCCCAGCATTTGCGAGAAGAGTTTGGGGTGAAAGAGGTTTTGATAAGTTTGGGAAGTAAAGGGAGCTTCATGCTAACAGACGAAGGTGCCTTTTTCTCACCTGCATTGAAATTACCAGTGAAGAGTGCAGTAGGGGCTGGGGATTCTTTTGTGGCAGGGTACGTTTGGGAAAGGAGTAGAGGAGCTTCGTATCTTGAAGCGTTCAAGTTGGCAAATGCTTGTGGGAATGCTGCTGTGCTGACAGAAGGGACAAGATTGTGTCGGGCTGAGGATGTTGAGAAGCTTTATCCGCAGATAAGAGTAGAAAGGATTTAGCAAGTTTTAGAATTAAGAAAAAATTGGCTAATTAATTATTATTAAGTTTTAAATGGTCTTCAAGTGAAAAATAAGGGGGGAGTGGAATGTTTAGTTCCAAAACGCTAGCTTGGATAGGGGCAATTGTGATAGTTGGGGCGATACTTTATTATTTGAATCCGGCTGTAGTTATAGAAAGTGGTGAGGTAGGAATAAAGGTGAGGCTTGGTAAATACTCTAATCAAGAGTTAACGCCGGGCTTACACTTCCGCATACCATTCATGGAGGAGATAAGAAGGGTTGATGTAAAGGTTCACTCTATTGAGTATAAGATGGGAGTAAAGGATAGTGGAATGAATTCGTATTACAGAGCGTATGGTTTGGAGGATAAAAGTGGCATAATTAGAAAGCCTGTTATTCAAGTGTTGGATGAAAGAGGACTTCCAATTCAGGTGGAACTTACTGTTCAATACAAAATACTTCCAGATATGGCAAGTGAAATATTGCAGCAGTGGGGGTGGAATTGGGAGGAAAAAATTGTAAATCCGGTTGTGCGTGCGGTAGTGCGTGATGTTATAGGGCAATACCCAGCAGAGAAGATGCCGACTGCCCGTAATGAAATTGCGGTGAAGATTGAAAAAAAGATATTTTCAGAGATTGAGCGTGTTTCTGAAAAGGGAGTAGTAGTTGTGGCTGTACAGCTCAGAAATATCATTTTACCTACTGAGATTGAACGCAAGATTAAGGAAGTACAACTTGCCAAGCAAGAGGCTGAGAAGATGAAGTATGTTGAGGAAAAGGCCAAAAAAGAGCAGGAGGTTGCTTTGATTCGGGCAGAAACTGTGAAGAAGGAGAAGATCATAAAAGCAGAAGCAAATAAGCAGGAAGCAATTCTCAAAGCTCAGGGGGTGGCAGAGGCAAATAGGTTGATAGCTGAGTCACTGCGTCAAAATCCAGAAATTTTGAAGTGGAAGGCTTTGGAGGTGCAACAGAGTTTGGCGGAGAGTTTAAGGATGAATCCTAATGCAACAGTATTTGTAAATCTTCCAGGTGGTAATAAGTTGAATTTATGGATGGGTGGAAATGTGATTAAGTGAAAGTGAGGTGAAGTGGCGAGTGAAATATTTTTTAATTTGAGGTGTCTGATGTGAGAAATGTTCCAAATTTTGGGTTTGCTAAATTACCGAATTTAATAATATTGGGGCTACTATGTTGTTTTATATCATTGGCAAACAAGGTTGTGGGTTGCACCTCTTATTTGAGGGAACTTTTAGGTGAAGAACTTTTTCCTTCACGTGTAAATGCAATACTATCGCAAATAGATGCTCAGCTGGCTACAATTCCCCTTGTAGATACTGAAGGAAAAAAAAGTGCTGCTCTCACAATTAAAAGATTGTGGTTGGAATTACTAGAAGAGGTAGCTAATGATACTACTTTGCCTAATAGAGAGCTTTTTTTTAAGTGGATAGGGAAGATAGGTAGAAGACTTAGGAATTGGCATGGTGAAGTTGAAAGATTAGACTCTATAGCTTATGAAATGAAGGATGTGGTTCTTCTAATTAACCATAAGTATAGTTTCTTTGATGCTGTGGCACGTTTTGAAAAAAGACTAAAGAATGGGGATGTGGAGGGAGCAGTTTTGATAATAGATGTTCTTGCAACGGATGAAAGGCTTGAGTCTAAAAGAAGGGATTTGCTTAAAATAAAGAGTGAACTTTTAAAGGTTTGCAATTCTACTAAAAGATGTGCTAACGGCGGAATAAGGCATTTTTCAAATAAATTAAAAAAAATACTTATGGGGAGTTATGAGGAGTTGGACAGGCAATGGTTTTAGTGATTGGAGTAGATACGAGCTGCGATGATACTTCAGTTGCTGTGGTAGACGTTTCTTCTCATCAAGTTTTGTCTAATGTGCGCTACACTCAGGCAGTTCATGAAATATTTGGTGGAGTTGTGCCAGAATTTGCTTCCCGCTATCACCTTGAAATTCTTCCAAAACTCTGGGCAAAGGCTTTAAAAGAGGCGGGAATGGACGAGAAAGATATGGATTATTTTGCAGTTACTGCTTCTCCTGGATTAATTGGAAGTTTAGTTGTTGGGCTCAATTTTGTTAAAGCAATGGCTGCTGTTTACAATAAAAAATTTTACATTGTGGATCACTTGTTTGCACATGCTTGGATAGGGACTTGGACTAAAAGTTTTACATATCCTGCTCTTTTTTTGGTTGTTTCTGGTGGCCATACTGAACTTTATTATATGAATAAGCTTGGGGATTTTGAACTATTGGCTAAGACAAGAGATGATGCAGCTGGAGAGTTGATAGATAAAGTTGGGAGAGAGTATGGACTTGGATATCCGGCTGGGCCTGAGGTTGATAAAATTGTGATGAATAGATGGCAAAATGGGCTTAGTGTTAAACCTTATCCATTACCGAAAGTTGATTACTCATCCTTTTCTTTTAGTGGCTGGAAAACTCGTGCAATATACAACTTGAAAAAATTTTTATCTGACACTACTGGTGATGTGGATATTGATGAGAAGAGATGTGAGGAGCTACATGTGTTGATGGATTCTGTGGCGGAGCAACTTTTGTCGCGTGTTGAATACTGGCTTGAGAAGAAAAATGTGGAGTGTGTAGTAATTGGTGGTGGAGTTGCTGCAAGTTCCTACATAAGGAAAAGGTTTGAAGAGTTTGGTAATAGAAGGTGTTTGAAGGTTTCCTTTACTCCTAGAAAGTTTTGTCCAGATAACGGAGCCATGGTTGCTGCAGCTGTGGAGTATGCGTTAACTTTCGGTTCAAGACCGTGGGTGGATTTTGGGGATTACTTTTCTGATGCGGCAAGTCACAGTGTGTTTTTAAGGTAACGAGGTGAGTTTTGAATAGGATGAGTGGAACAAATGGTTTAATTAGGATAAAGGTCCTACCTCCTTCTGTTAGGGCTAAGTTGAAGGCGGGAGAAGTTATAACTTGTCCTGCTGATGTGGTAAAAGAGCTCGTTGAGAACTCACTTGATGCTATTGCAAAGCGTATATCTGTTAGATTAAAGGCTGGGGGAAAGAATTTGATTGAAGTTGAGGATGACGGCGTTGGTATGACGCCTGATGAGTTGAAACTGTGTTATCAGCCGTTCACAACAAGTAAGATAGAGAATGAGTCTGATTTGCTCTCCCTTGCAACTTACGGCTTTAGGGGTGAAGCTTTGCACTCCATAGTCTCTGTGGCTAAAGTTACGATTTCCAGTAAAACTCAAGAAGATGAGGTTGGAGCGGTTGCACGGGTTGTTGGAGGAAGACTTATTGATTTCAAGCTTCAAGGTTTGCCAAAGTCTGGGACCAAGGTTAGAGTTGAGGATTTGTTCTTCAACTTGCCAGTAAGAAGAAAACACTTACGCGATGATGTGGTTGAGTTTTCGAGAATTTGGAGAGTTTTGAGTAGTATAATGCTTGCGAATGAAGGGATCGAGTTTGAGCTTGAGGTAGGGAGTAAGTGGCAGCGTTTTGAAAGAGCTGATTGGAAAAGGCGGGTAGTTAGTGTAGTGGGAGAGAGTAAGACTTATGCGTTTTTTGAAGTTGAAAGAGGAAATTATAGGGTTCGCGCTGCTATGGTGGATAAGAGTTTTCCTGGAGTGATAATAGTAAATGGAAGATACTGTGATAGAGTACGTGTGGTTAATCAAGCTTTGTATTCTGCTTCTAACAGAGTGGGATTTGGGGCACGTTTTTACTCATGGATTTTAGATTTGAAAGTTCCTGCTTTTGAGATAGATGTAAATGTACATCCTAGAAAGCTGGAGATAAACTTTTTGAGTGAAGAAGAGGTTTTTTTAAAACTGAGGGAAATTTTTATATCTGGTTTAAAGGAAATTGTGAGTAATAAGAAAGCCTATCAATTTGCTGAAGCCAATGTGTCTGATACAACTGGTTTGGAAAGTAAAGCTTTTGATTCTGAAGATTCAAGATTGTTTAATAAATTTGAAAATAATGAATCAAGTGGAGGGGAGACTGAATTTAGTCAGGGTTTTTCAGCTCCTTCTATTGGAGTTGATAAAGAGAAACTTGGTTCTGTGAAATACCCTTACTTGGGTCAAATTTACGGAACGTATCTTCTCTTTTTGAAGGATGGGAAGCTTCACATTGTTGATCAGCATGCAGCACACGAGAGGATTAGGTACGAGAAAATAAAGCAGACGATTGGTGTTGTAAAATTGATGAAACCGATAGTGTTGGAAGGTAAACACTTTGTCAAGTATTTTTCAGCTGATAAGGTTTTGAAAGAGCTAGGATTTGAGTATGATGTTTTGCAAACGCGAGTTTTGGTGAGGGAAGTTCCAGCTTGGTTTCAAGAGTTCTCGGTTTCTGAAGCCGAGGAGTGGTTCAAGGAGGTTGTTGAGTTTGAGCGGGTTGATGAAGATGCGGTGTTGAAACAGGCAGCTTGTAAAAGAGCGATTAAAGCTGGGGAGAAGTTGTTTCCAGATGAGGCTGCTCAATTGTTTGCAGAGCTTTTAAGTGTGGAGAATGAGGATAGATGTATTCATGGAAGACCAACCTACATAGTGTTGGATGAGAAGTTGATTGAGAGGCTTTTTAAAAGGGGAAGATAAAGTTCATAATTGGGGGGAGGTTGAAAGAATATAAAATAGGAAGGTGATACCAGCAGTTTAATGAGAAGAGATATTGAAGATTATGTTCTTAAGATCAGAAAAAGCGAATATTCATTTTTTAAAAAGCGTGCGGGAGATGTGGCTCTTTTAATTCCATACCCATATCCACAGGCTATAGGTTCGCTATCTTGGCAGGCTGTTTACAAGAAGTTTGCAGATTACGGTGTTCGTATAGAGAGGTTTTTTTTTCCACCCTTTTCTAACTTTAAATTATCTGAGTTAAGAAGTGTTGAAACTTTGCGCCCTCTTGGGGATTTTGAGCTTGTTTTAGTAAGTAGTATATGGGAGAAAGATTTTGTAGAAATAGTGAAAAGATGTGATATAAAGGCCAAAATTTTGGCTGGTGGTAAGGGAGTAGAAGTAGTTCCAAATTTGTGGGCTAGTGAGTTCGATGGCGTTTTATTGGGAAGGGTGGAGGCACTACTGGATGAGTATGGCACTGATATTTTTAGGAAGTATGGTATTGTGAAATCGTCAAGTGATAAGGTGGAATTTTTTTATTCTATATTCTTTTCGAGTTGGTCAGTGTTTAAAGATGCGGTGTTATTAGAGTTATCTAAATCTTGTCCAAGAAGATGTCCGTTTTGTGTAGTGCCGGAGACTGCTGGGAGATTTGCCTATGTAGAGTTTGAAAATTTTAAAGAAATAGTGCTTAGGTTGAGAAAGTTTAAAGATATTGGTGCCAAAAAGTTGGGGATTATTACTACAGCTTTGACGGATGTTCCTAGGGTTTTAGATTACCTTGAGTTTGCAAAGACTTACTTTGACTTGACTGCTAGTTCATTTACTGTGGGGAGTTTTAAAGCTGAGGTTTTAAAGTATCTGCATCAACAGACGGTAACTTTTGGTGTTGAAACTACTGTGGAAGCTAAGAGGAAGGAAGTTGGTAAGTACTTTTCTGATGCTAAGCTTTTAGAAGTTGTAAGAGCGTGTCGAGGAATGGATAAAATTGTAAAGATATACCTTCTTTGGGAGGAGGATTGGGAAGCTGGATTTTTTGAAAAATTGAAACCATTCATTGGTAAGAAAGGTATAGAGTTTTCCATAAATCCTGTAGTTGTCAAGTTTGGAGTAAAAAAGATTGAAGAGATTAAGAGGCTTTTAGCGAATTTTCCGCTACCCAATTGGAAGAAGATTGAACGTTATAGACGTTATCTCATATCTTTAGGTTTTGATGCAGATGTTTTAAACAAAAAGGATTGGTACACAGAAGTGGTTGCCTCACTTGTTGATAAGGGATATCTTGATAAAAAAGTTTTATTTGTAAAGGGAAAAAGATTGGAAAAAATTGTAGATAATACATTAAAAGAGGTAGTTGAAGAGATCTTGAACAGATCTTAGAATATCAGGATTTGCTCCTTCTTCTGCTGCCCATTGTAAATATTGAGAAGCTTCTTCGGTAGCACCGAGTTCTAGGCATGCCTGAGCTAGAATTAAGTGTACGTCGCCTGTATTGTATGGGAGGCCAAGTTCTGAAGTATACACAAAAGTGTGAGAGGATGGTGCGTTTCCGTTTTCGTCTTTCATGCTAAGAATATCCAATTTGGCTTGTGCAGGTTGTGAGTTATGAAGATCGATTATTGCTTTCATAAGATATGTGTCGTTTAAAGATTTAGATACCACAGTTGCAGCGTTTAGATTTTTCTCTGCCTCTTCCCAGTTATTGTTCTTCTCAAGCTCCAGCCAGCTTTTGGTAACGTAAGCTGTCTCCACCTCTTTAGTTGTAAGATCGGATCTTGAAAGTAGTTCTTCGACCTTTTTGTAAGCAAGGTCAAGATTTTGAGATGCAATAGCGTTTTTTGTAATGTTAATCAAACTTTCCTTTTCCTGAGTTGATTCATCTATTATTAGTGGAGAAGCAATAGAATCTGTGCCTTCGTTTTGAACACACCCTACAAAGGAAAATAAAATGATGAAGAATATGAAAAAAATTGGAGCTGTTGGAGTTGATGCTTTAAAGACAATTTTGTGGTGCATATTGCTGCCTCCTTGTTTAGTGAAAGTTTTTACACAAAAATATTTCGGAATTTGTTTTTTCTAATTCAGTACAGTAAGCAATTGAGAAAGCTCCCTTGCCCTGCCGATTAGTTTTTTGAAGGTGAAAGTGTAGGAGGGAGTAGGTTGAGGAGAGGTTTTTGTCTTTTTTTCATTTTACAGCTTATTTATTCTTGCATGGTTTTTTCATTAACTCATAGAACTTATAACTGGCGAGGAGTTAACATTGAAGTTTGGCAAGGAATGGTTGGTGTGGATAGGATAGAGCCAATCGTCGGAGATGGATTTGTATCTGAGGTTCCGGTAGATAGTATGGGAGAGTTTGAATACCTTTCTGATAAGTATGACCTTATTCTAAATGGAACATTTTTTGACAAAAAATGGAGAATAATGGGGATAATTTTCAAGGACAAAAAGCCTTTGGTTTGGCCTGATGTGGAGAAGGTATTTGGAAGGACTGCTTTTGGAATAGTTGATGGTAGTTTTGAGGTTGCTCCGTTTGATGGTTGGATGATTCTAAAGTTTAAATTTAGTACTGCAGAGGTTTTGGAGTTTTCTGTTGATGGATATAACTGTTTGTCAGATGGATTGGCAATCTACGATAAGAGGTGGGGAATGTGGCATGGTGAAAGTGGGCTTTTAGTTAAGAAAGGGAAGGTGGCGGCAGTAATTAGAAATAGCTATTATCCAGAAGATGGAGAATACATAATTTCGTTTCCAAAAGAGTTGGAGGATTTAATTTTAGCCAAAAAGCCCATAAGAGTTGATTTAGAGTGGGAACTTGCAACGCCTTGGAATAGGGCAGAGTGGTTTGTAGTAGCAGGTCCTATGTTGTTGCCTGTTATTACTTGGTATAAAGAAGGGTTTAATAAGAAATTTTATTCTAGGAGAACGACACGAGTTTTTATTGGGACTAGGAGTGGCAAAGATTTTGTGTTGGGAGTTGTGAAGTATCCGGGATTGAGTTTGAAAGATTTGAGGGAGTTTCTAATAAAAATTGGTTTGAAAAAGGCTGTAAATTTAGATGGAGGGAGCAGCACAACATTTTGGTGGCGGGGTAAGGTGTGGCCAATTGCTTCTAAAAGTCTGACCAATTTTGTGGGAGTTAAATCTGGGGAAGAGATTGTCTCAATGAAGGATTAGAGTTTGGAGGGGCTGATATGAGAGAAAGTGGTGGGAAAATAATTCTATGGGCTGGTGTGATGTTGATCGTAAGTCTTGTTTTAAATGGATGCCTCAACACTGATGTTGTTGGAGGGGGAGTTTTGGAAGTTGCTGTTATAACGGATGAGCTTGAAGATGTGGATGTGGATGTAAGTTCTCCTTATTTGAGTGATACTTTTAGAACTTATGCGAGAAGTGTTGCGGTTGCTTTTCCACCGGATGTGAAGGACGTTGTGGTTCAAGTAGGAGCTACTGTAGAAGGAGTTTATATGAAGACTGAGGGGAAGCTTTCTATGGGAAGATTGATACTTTCACCTTTTAGTTACATTTTGTATGGTATAGCTGGGATCATGGATTTTACTAGTATTGATGCTGTAAAGAGAGAAAAGTTGGTGCGACTTTATAGGGCTTTGAATTGGTATACTGGTAATTTTGACGAAAATCCGGATGATTTAAAGGAGGATATGTACCATTACCAGATGAATCAAATGTTAGCTGAGAACTTTTTTATAACAGGAGCTACTTTACCTGTAGCAGCTAAGCAGATGATAGATTTAGCCAATGGTGTTATAACTACGGCTGAAGCTGGAATGATTGCCTTGACAGATTTTGTTTCGATTTTGGGCAGAATTGATTACTTGAGTGAAGTTAGTTCCTTTGAATTATATACTCCATCTTCTGTTGTAACGTATGCTACTTATGATATTGAAGTTTCTACTCCTGAGTTTGGATCTTTGGAGTTGGATTTTTCAAGTATGGGATTGTTGGACTTGATGTTAAAAGTTGATTTTGGAGGTAAGAAGGTTTTATTGAAGGATATAAAAGGAGTTGTAGCCAGAGATGGTAATGGGGCTTTTAAAGTAGTTCTAAAACCATACCAGAAGCTTTACATAATAGATAATGATTATTCATTTGATTTTGTTCAATTTGTGAAGGCGACCAATAGTGCCAGTGTTGGAGGAATAGTGGTAGATTTGGATGGTATTGCTAATTTGTTGAGAGATGCAACATTTCCAGTTGAAGTAGAGGTTTTAAGTAGTGATGGAGAAGAGATTTACAAGGTAGGTTCTACTTATGGTGTTTATATTAAATATGTTCCATCTTCTTTATAACTTCCCAGCCTTCTGCTATGAGCCTTTCTGCAACTGCTCTTTGTTTATAATTTAATAGCGGGTGGGTAGAGGAGCGCTGGGATTTTCCAGAGGAAAGTCCGGACTCTGAACGGAGCGGGTACCGGTTAAAAGCCGGCATCGGTGACGATGGGTAAGGGCAACAGAAAACAGACTACCTGCTGAGTTTTTCAGTGGGAAAAGGTGAAAAGGTGGGGTAAGAGCCCACCGCGTCCTGCGTAAGCAGCGACGGCACTGTAACCCCTGCCCTGAGCAAGAGCAAATGGAGTGGGCTGGCTCCTGCCTACACTCCAGGTGGCTCGCTTGAGGAAAGAGGCAACTCTTTCCCCAGACAGATGCTCCTCGATAACAGAATCCGGCTTACCGCCCACCCGCTTTTCACTTTTTAAATTTATTTTTTAGCTGGTATTATTATATTGGTGGTTGTTTTGCCTATAATTAGACTGCATGTAATAGTTTTGTGATTGGAGGGGATGGTTATGAGAAAGTGGATTGCTTCGCTCATGGTTATGGTGTTGTTTATTGCGTACACTACCAATGCATTTAAATTAAAGGATCTTTTTAGAAAAACTGCCAAAACGGTTGTTACAGCTGCTGTTATAAAGGAGATAGCAGATGAATTGAATAACTTTATAAACACAATTACGGCCAATAGAGGACTAGCTGCCAAGGAGATGACGAAAGTTGTTCCTATGATAACTTTTGATAAAAGAACCTACGTTGGAGCGGCTCAGGTGTCTGGACCGGAGGATAAGTTGAAAGATGTAAAAGCAGTTATGATGATTCAGACTGATTTTAAAACGAAGGGACGTTGGGATGTTAAGATAGTTGTTCCTGTGGATTCAACCAATCCTCTTAAGGCAAATAGGGTAGTTGGAGTTGGAGTTACTGCGATAATACAGGCAAGGATTTGAGAGAATTAACTAATCATTAACAAATTAGAATTGTTCAAAGGAGGGATAATGATGGGTAAGAGAGTTGGAATTTTGACAGGTGGAGGAGATTGCCCTGGATTGAATGCGGTGATAAGAGCGGTTGCAGAAAGGCTCATGGCAGAAGGCTGGGAAGTTATAGGAGTAAGAAGAGGATGGGCTGGAATGATAGAAGGAGACTATGTTGAGTTAAAAAGAGAAGATGTATCAGATATTCATCGCACAGGTGGAACTATAATATTTACCTCACGTACTAATCCCTACAAAAAAGAAGACGGTGTAAAAAAAGTTGTTGAGAATTTTGAAAAGATGGGATTGGATGCGCTTGTTGCAATAGGTGGAGAGGATACTCTTGGAGTTGCGAACAAGCTTTCAAATGAGGAAGGGCTGCCAATAGTTGGAGTACCAAAGACTATTGACAATGATCTTTCTGCGACTGACATAACTTTTGGGTTTGACACGGCGGTCAACATAATTGCAGAGAGTTTGGATAGATTACACACGACTGCTCGTTCTCATCAGAGAACGATGATTGTTGAGATAATGGGAAGGCATGCTGGATGGCTTGCTCTTTACGGTGGAGTTGCAGGTGGTGCTCATTATGTTGTTATTCCAGAGGTGCCGTTTACGATAGATGAGTTAGTGGATGTTGTAAGAAGACGTCGTGAGAGAGGAGAGGTTTACACCATAATTGCAGTGGCAGAAGGGGCAAGACTTGCTGAAGGAGAAGTATTGCAGGATACAGAGCTTGATGAGTTTGGACACGTTAGACTTGGTGGAATCGCCAAAGCAATTGAGAAGGAATTCAAAAAGCGTGGAGAAAAAGAAGTAAGAAGCGTTATATTGGGACATGTTCAGCGTGGAGGTGCCCCAAGTGCCTTTGATAGAATGCTTGGTTTGAGATATGGTTTAAAAGCAGGAGAGCTTGTACTTGCTTCAAAATTTGGGCGCATGGCAGCTTTGCATGGTAGCGATGTTGTTGATGTTGCGCTCGAGGATGCTGTTGCTGAGTTAAAAACTGTTCCTATAAGCCAGTATGAAGACTTTAAGGTATTGTTTGGATAAAAAATTATTTGAGAAGGGGTAGTAGATAGTGGTAGAAAGTGTAGGAAGTAGTGAGGTAAAAAGAGTAGTTGTTAAGACTAGAAGGGATTGGGAAAAGGTAAAAGCTAGTATTATTCGTGGAAAAGATATAGGAGAGGTAATTTTTGTAAATTCGTATCCTAAATACGGAGAAAACTTCTACTTTGCTTTTTCGGAAATTTTAAAGGAAGCTGATGCGTTAGCTTTGGATGTGGTGAATGAGGACTTGTCATTTAAGGCCATAGGTTTTACGCGTGAGGTATTGGAAAGAATATCTGATCATTCTTTTATGAGAATAGATTTTATGGATAGAGTTGCAATAGTTGGCTACGGAAATATGGGAAAGGTTTTCAGTAAGATTTTGATGAAATCTGGGGCACGGGTTAGAATTTATGTGCCCCGAAAAGAGGTGGCAGAAAATCTTAAAGAGAGTGGTTACACAGCAAGGACTGTAGAGGAGTTTTATAAAGATGATTCTGACTTTGTTGTTTTTGCATTTCCGGATGAGAGACATGTTGAGTTTATAGAAAAAAATGCAGATGCTTTGAGAAAAAAGGCACTAGTTTTTTTATGTGGATTTACTCCAGCTAGGTATCCTGAAAAGTTGGAGATAGAAGAAAGTGATGTGCTAATATTTGCTCCTAAAGTTATAGCTTCTCGCCTTGAGATGGAGGATTGGGCCGCTGTTGTTGGAGTTGAGAAGGATAGAACAGGATTTGCTTCTGATAAATTGAAGTGGTTTATGGCGGCTTTGAAACCGAAGCGAGCATTTCATTATTCAAATAATCCGGCTAAAGCTGAAGCTGTTGTGGATTTGAGTACTGAGGCATTGGTGTTATGTGGGGGAGTGTTTTACCTCATAAAGGCTGTGTATGATGAACTAGTGAGACGGGGATATAATAGAGAACATGTATGGGAAGAGGTATTTACAGAATTAAGGTATATAGTGCAGGCTGTAGAGGATATTGGTATAGAGGACTTTTGGAAAGTTATAAGCTCTTTAGCTTTAAAGGGAGCAGTAAAGGTGATGTATGAGTTTGATAGGGTTGGTATAAAGGATTTTGTGGCAAGATATGTGGACACTATTGAGGAGAATCTTGAAGTGGAAGTTGATGAAGTTGTGCTGCAGAGGTTTAAGAAAAAGCTTTCAAAGTTTAGAGAATTGTGGTAAACAAACTATTATAAATGCTTATGCAATAATTATTGGAATGGGAGGGGTTGGAATGAAGTTAATCAGGCTGGTGCTGGTGGGATTGTTATTGATAGCAGGTGCAGGGTTTGCTTTTGATGCGGGTATTAACTATTATTATTCAAATCTTGATCCGGATGGAGCGGGAACTAAATTGCAGTTTGATGGGGGAGAGCTTTACGCAAAGTTTGCTAAAGACAATATAGCTGTGATGGGAAGCGTTGCATTTGGACAGACTGATGTGGATGCTCCTGGAGTAGCAGAAAAGAGCGAAGATACCACCGTTTTTGAGTTTGAAGGGAGAGTCAGGATAGATGAAATGAGAGAAGATTCTACTCTTTGGGTTGGGGGATTGTACAGAAAATGGGACATAGATAACTCTTCTGACTTTGAGAGTGGAGCTTTCAGGGTTTATTGGGTTCGTGAAGTTACAGGTTCCACTGTTGAGGTGTATGGTGAATATGGTGGAGCTGAGAGTGGAGATATTGATTGGGATTTTTGGGGAGTTGGAGTAAAGTTTATCAGCGGTAAGGTTTTTACCAACAGGGATGTTTCATTGTTTATAGAGGCAGCTTACAGGGATTACGATGATGATGGAGCGACAAATGAGGATATGGAGGAGACTTTTTTCAGAGTAGGCGTAATGAAAAAATTTTAGTTTGAAAAGTATGAGGGTGCGCCTGTAGCTCAACTGGATAGAGCACCAGCCTCCGGAGCTGGGGGTTCCGGGTTCAAGTCCCGGCAGGCGCACTCGAATTTATTTGTTTTGAGGGGGAGAGGGTTAATATGGTTGTTAAAGGAAAAAGTAGAAGTTTTAAGAAGTTGTTGATGGATGTTGTTGAAAAACTTAAGTTTGCAGGGGCAACCAAGATAATGTTTATAGGAGAAGGCTTGGAGGTAGAGAATGGAGAGGTTAAAATAATCGTTTGTGAAGATAAGCCTTCTGAAGAGCTGCATTCAATTGTAAAGGAAATTTCTAAAGAATATGAGATTGAGCTTGTATCTATGGATAAATGCAGAAAAATGACAGAGGATGTGGACTTTGATGGTCGTAAAATTGCTTTTTATCAAAGAAAGGGAGGATAAAGTCGGAGAGGGATAGATGGTGCTTGTAGTGAGATGCGTTGTTTTGGCGGTTTTATTATTTGTTTTTTGTATAGGAGCGTTGGATGAAGTAAGTAATTTGCAGTTGAGACTTCAAAATGCGAAGTTAGATTTGGAGAAGAGATTGTTTTGGAAGAGGTTACTTCTTAAGAAGTTTCCCGATGAAAAGCACTTTATAGATTTCATATTTACGGTGTTTTTGGCTTTTCCGAATAATCCAAAACTCCATCGAGATGAGTTGAGTGGAGTTCCAAAGATAAACGTGAAAAATAAAGAATTGCTTTCTGAGTACTGTGTAGGGATTTCTCTTATGGCTAGGAGCTTATTACTAAAAAAGTATATAACCGATAAACATTACAAATACTTGGATGCGTTGATGTTTCCAGAAAAGTTCGTTGAAGCTGTTTATGAATTGCAGGCCTTTAATTTGTCTGAGAAGTTATTGAGGGCTGGATTGGCTTCATGTACGGGACTTTTAAAGGTTAGTTATTCTACTCTTATGTCGGAAGCAGATGCGTATCCTGAAATATTTGCGTGGTTAATTTACAAGTTGGAGTTTTTAAAAGATGCTTATAAAGTTTCAAAATCTCTAATGACGATCCTAGAGACAAATTACCCTGACAATGCCAGTTGGTTCTATTTTTTTGCCAAGGCTAGGCTTTTAAAGTTTATGGGTAAGTATCGAGAAGCGACAGCTATACTTGCGAATATTCTAAGGAAAAGATTGCTTATGGAGGTTGTAGTGGAGTTTGCTGAGGTTTTAGCTTCCCAGGGTAAGAAAAATGAATTTGAAATATTTGTGAAGAGAAATATGGGGAAGATTGGATATTTTTATCTTCCTAAAATAGCTTATTTGGCAAATAAGTTGGGATTAAAAAAGTTTGCTCGAAACCAAATGAAAGTTTTTAAGGGTTTGAAGAATCCCTACGTGTATCTTTTGAGGGCGGATTATTCCCGAACTGATGCTGAGAGGTTTGAGTGGCTAGCTAAGACCTTGGAATTTGGGGATAAGTGGTTATTGGAAGCTGCGAAGTACTCCACTGCTGAGACAGATCTGAAGGCTTTGAGAAGGTTTTACAAGGTTGCAATGAATTATCCAGAAGTTGCTGAATATATGAGGAAATTGGAAAAAAGAAGGCCAGAATTTGTTTGCTTGGTTAATGTTTTGGTTGGACGGGATAAAGATGCTATAAGAATAGCGTTTTCCAATAGGACTGAAAAAGTTTATCGGGTTTTAATTAAATATTTGGATCCTGCTGAGTTTGACGTTAAGAAGAGGATAAAATTTTTGAGTGAAGTTGATGATCAATGGGCTAAGGTAGAATTGGGAAAGATATATTTGGAAATGGGTAACTTTAATAAAGCTAAGGAGCTTTTTGAGAAGACTTCGTATTCTGAAGGTTTGGAGAAGTTGGATAAGTTGCTGAAGCAAAAGAGAGAGAAGTTTAGGAGTTTGTACAATGAGGCAAAGCGGCTGCTATCAAAGGGAGAATTTGGAAAGTTTAAATCTTTACTTGAAGAGCTTAAAAGGGAGTATTGTTCTGATTCTATGATAAAATGTGAGGCTTCTATTGAAGTTTTGTTGAAGATGAAGAAAAATGCAGAGGGTAAGTTTAATAAGTTGAAGAGGGTGTTTTTTAAACATTTTGAAGAGGATGGTTTGAAGAATTACTACGATGTAACTAGGAAAGAAAAGAGGTTGCTTGAATCCGTAAAAAAATTAAAAGAAATTTTCTTGAAGATAGCTGGTGCAGTTGTGATATTCTCTATTGTACTTCCATTTGCATATATAAAGTTAAAAGCTGCTGTTATAAAAAAGAAGTTGAAAAATTTAGAGCGTTCAGATGTTGAGTGGAGTGAATTGGAAAGAGTTGCAGAAGAGGCGTTAAAGTATGTAGATCCGGAAAGTGAAGAGTATTTGAAATTATTGGCGGAAGCAAAGATAAATAATGGTAAATTTTCAGAGGGTATTCTCCTATTAGAAGTGCTTTATCTTAAAAGCTTAGAATATGTGTATTTGGAAAAACTTATAAAAGTTTTGTTTAAGCTGAAAAATTATGCGCGTGCGCTGGAGATTTTAAAGCACGTTTGGGTTAACTCTACTGTGCCTCCTGAGAAGGAAGAGGAGTTTTTAAAGTGGTTGAAAGAAGCAGCTTTAGCAGAGGAGGATATTGGAGTTTTGGAGAAGGTTTACGATAGGTTGGTGGAGCTTGATGTTGAGTTAAGCTCTGATGATATAGAGACGATGATAAATGTTTACCGCGTGAGAAAAAGATATGAAGATGCGATGAAATGGGTTACAAAGTTGATGAAACTTTATCCCTCTAATCCGAGATGGAGAGTGGAGTTTATTAAGCTTTTGATTTTGGATGATAAGATAGATGTTGCTTTGGATGAGATTGAAAAATTCATTGAAGATTTTCCGACTGAAAGAAAACTTGCGCGTGAGCTGTTGGGACAAGTATTTGATAAAGAGCCGCATAATCCAAAGGCTAGAAAACTTGCAGTTATCATAGCTTCTATTGAGTGATTTTGAAACTGGGAGGGGTTGGAATGCTTACCTTTATTGATATGATAAATAAATTAAACGAATATTGGAGGAATCAAGGAGTAACCGTTATATATCCCTACGATTTAGAAAAAGGTGCTGCAACTTTTTCACCGGCTACTTTTTTAGAAGTTTTAAGGAAGAAAGAGTGGAAAGTGGCTTACATTGAGCCATGTAGAAGACCAGCTGATGGGAGGTATGGAGAAAATCCGAATAGGTTGCAAAAATATTATCAGTACCAGGTTATTCTGAAGCCAATTCCGGAGAACAGTATAAAGTTGTACGCTGATAGTTTGAGGAAATTGGGAATAGATTTGAAAGTTCATGATTTAAGGTTGATAGAGGATGACTGGGAATCGCCAACTCTTGGTGCGTGGGGGCTTGGTTGGGAAATTTGGTTAGATGGTATGGAGATTACGCAGTTCACTTATTTCCAACAGGTAGGTGGGCGTGATCTTAAAGTACCTGCTCTGGAGATTACTTATGGGCTTGAAAGAATTGCCATGTTTATAAATGGTAAGGAGACGGTTTACGACATTCCTTGGGATGAGAATTACAGGTACGGTGATTTGGTGAGAGATAGTGAGGAACAGTTTTGTATATACAATTTTGAGATGGCTTCTAAGGAATTTTTGATGAAAGAGTTTGAGTTGAATGAGGCGGAATTCTGGAAGAATGTTAAGAGGATTGAAGACGTTCCTCTTGTATTGTATGAATTTGTTATGAAGTGTTCACACTTTTTCAACTTATTGGATTCTAGAGGTTTTTTGTCTACTGTTGAAAGGGCTAATTACATAAAGCGTGTTATGAAGATGGCTTCCGAATTTGCAAAAGTTTTCAAAGAAGGTTAAGTAGCAAGAGGGGTACGGTTTTAGGAGGCGATTAGAATGGTAGAAGAAAAGAATGTGTTTCTTTTGGAAATTCTCTTTGAGGAGATGCCTCTGCGTTTTATAAAAGTGCTAAGAAGTTTTGATTGGTTTGGATGGTTAGATGAACTTGGAGTTGAGGCAGAGGATAAAAAATTGGAGATTTCATTGAGAAGATTTTGGCTTTCATGGAGATCGCAAAGGTTGACTCCAAGGAGGAAAGAGATTGTATCTGGACCACCTAAAAATGTTGCCCTCAAAGACGGAGTTTGGCAAAAAGCGGCCGAAAAGTTTGCAGAAAAGGTAGGAAGGGATTTGGAGAGTGCAATATGGATTGAGAAAAATGGGCGTGAATATCTTGCTTTTGAGATTGAGACTGGTGGTGAGGATGTTGCAGATCTTGTTGGAAATAAGGTTTTTGAGGTTCTTAAAAAACTTGAGTTTCCCAAAGGTATGAGGTGGACAGCAGATTTTAGTTTTCCAAGGCCGGTAAGAGCTGTGAATGTTTGGAGTGATGATGGAGTTAAGTTTTACCTTTATGATTTGAGAGAGTATCCAGTTACATGGTTTGATTTTGTTGAATTGCCTAAAAATTTAGAAGAATTAAAAGAGAGGTTTGGGGATCGAGTTGATGTAAAAAAGCGTGCAGAAGCTCTTACTGAGTTTAGTAGTGAAGAGCACTTTGAAGAGGTGCTATACAGTGTTGAGGATCCGGTGATTGTTAAGGGAAATATTGCCTCAAAGTTTGAGGTATTGCCAGATGAAGTGAAAAAAGTTGTGTTGAAAGATACCCAAAAGTTTTTCTACTGTGGTGGAGGAGAATTTGCGGGAGTGGCAGAGGCTCCCATTGACAGTGCTATTGTTAGAAAAGGTTATGAGAAAGTGGTTGAAGCACGTCTTGAAGATGCTTTGTTTTACTACAATTGGGATAAAAGGTACGATATTGATTACTGGCAGAAGAAGTTGGATGATAGGATATTTCATAAAAGAGTAGGAAGTGTCTCAAACTTGGTAACTGCTTCTCTTAAAATGCTGGAGCTTTTAGCAGAGTATCTTGATGTTGAAGATTGGCTTTACGAGGGTTTAAAGTATTCTAAATTTGATCTTGAAACGCGTCTTGTTTCTGAGTTTCCTGAACTTGAAAACTTTGTTGGGTATCTTTATTTGAAAGAAAGGGGATACGACGAGAAGATGGCAAGGGTTGTGCTATATCACGATGTTCCCAAAACTCGAGCAGATGAGCTACCTCCTATGGAATATGTTCCTGCTGCAGTTGCCTATAAAATGACGCTTATCAAAATTGCTGCTGAAAATGATTTGTTGCCTAAAGGGGGAAAGGATCCATTTGGTTTTAGAAGAGCAGCTTTGACGTTGGGGATTTTATTAGGCGCTTTGAATTTACCTGTTGCTTTCTTGAGAGAACAGTTGGGTGAGAAAGGGTTTGAGTTTTTTAAAGAAAGGTTATTAGGGTTGTTTAAAGAGAAGTTTGATACCGATATAGCTATGGCTGTGCTAGAATCAAAGTACGGGTATAAATTTTCCATTGAATTTGGGGAGTTATTGCAACGTGCAAGAGATGAAGAAAGGATTGATAAACTGGTTTATCCTTACAAGAGAATTAAGAGAATTTTAGATAGCAAAGCTGCTTCTGAGACTGTTGAAAAAGTAAAGAGTGGGGAAAACTTGGTTGAACTTTTGAGTTCTTATTCTTATTCTGAGTTAGAAGGGAAGATGCTTAAATTAATAGATTCCGATTTTATAAGACCAGACATTTTTGAAAATTCCAATTTGGTGTTGGATAGGCTTGAGAGACTTGGGGAATTGGTTGCACAATTTTTCGATAAATTTATGGTTTTATCTCAAAATGAGATTGAAAGGATGGCACGTGTGGATCTTCTTATAAAGGTTAAGGAATTTTATGAAGAATTTGCAGCATTTTACCACATAAAGGAGTGATAGTGTGGGAATTAAGCTTGAAGCTACATGCTGGAATGTGAAAGAATTAGAGAGTTTTAAACGAAAATTGAGGGAGCCAATATTGATAACGGCAGGTTATTCAAATGTCGGAAAATCAAGCTTTATAAACGTTTTGACAAGATCTAAAGTAGCCTATGTTGCTAAAAAGCCCGGGAAGACTGTAAGTTTGAATCTTTATACATGTCGCAAAGGATGTATTGTTGATCTTCCCGGGTATGGATTTGCAAAAGTTTCGCGAAGAGAAGCTGTCAGATTTTCTGAACTTGTCGAACGTTTTTTGAATGAAATAAAAGTTGATGTAGCTGTATTAATTGTTGATATCAGGAGAGGATTGCGTGATTACGATGTATTCTTCCTTGAAAGCTGGCAAGATTTTTCATACGATTGTATTGTACTGCTCAATAAGGTTGATAAGTTGTCTAAATCTCAAAAAGGTAATGCTGTTAAAAAATTGGCGGGAGATATTAAAAGTATAACGGATGTTTCAGTATTTCCTATAAGTGCTCAAACAGGAGAAGGAATTGATAAGGTTTTGCTCTATCTAAAAGAGAGGGTGAGTTTTGAGGTATGACTGATGAACTAAGAACCAAAATAAAGAATATTTTAAAGCGTGGTGGAGTTGAGCATAAAAAGGCGGCTATAAATTACCTTTTGAAGATTGGAGATGCTGATGCTATTGAGTTTCTAAGGGAGTTTGCAAAGGATTCAAATGCTGAGATAAAGTACTTGGCAAGAAAAGCCATAGATTTGCTTGAAAAAAGAAGTAAAGTTAGAGTGCCCGATGCCTTGGATCCAGATAAGTTAAGGGCGATGTTATCGGCTTACGATTATAGAGAGAGATTGCAAGCTGTTCAGTATATACGTGATAAAAAACTTGTAGAACTTGTGCCAGAGTTGGAAGAGTTGATAAAGAATGAACGACATGAGTTTGTTTTATCGGCAGTTGTAAAGGCTTTAGGAGAGCTTGCTGGTCGCCGTGTATGTGAGAAACTTGTGGCGTTTTTGGATCATTCGGATGAAAGAGTTAGAGCTAATGCTGTTGAGGCACTAGAAATAGCAGGATGTACTGAGGCTGTTCCGCACATAATGGTAAAAATTTCTGATCCAGAGCACAGAGTGAGAGTTGCTGCTATAAAAGCAATATTAACTTTGGCTAAGGCTTCTCTTATAAGTGAAATTTCCGAAATGATAAAGTCACCTCAGGTTTCAAATCGCGACAGTGTTGCATACTTGCTTGGGGAAATTGTTGATAAGGTGGATAAGCGGCATATTCCGAGAATAAAAGAATTTGTTGTGGAGTTGTTGTATGATCCAGTTAGTGATATACGTAAGAAGGCTTTAGAGGTTGCTAAAAAGTACTTTGCTAATGAACTAGCAGAGCATATTGAGTATATAGAGAAGGTTCAAGAGAGAGAAAGGGTTGTTCATGAAATTTTGAATGAATTTTTAGGTGCTAAAATGGAAGATATAGCCCAAAGGGCTTTGAAAGAAGGTTTAATTCTTGATAAAATATCCTCCCCGGAGGTAAAAGATCGCTCAAAGGTTATAGCTGATATTTTGGCTCTTCAGGATGATGATTTGAAGCTTTATTTGCTTGCTACAATGCTTTCTGATCCTGAGCCTGATGTTGTTGTGTTAGTTGTCAGTGCAATGAAGTATGATAGGGGTAGATTAAGGGATTTTATAGATGCGGTTGAAAGTCAGGTTGATTTAGGAATTCCTGAGAGTATGCTATTTACCATGCAGCTTGAGGAGAGGTTGCGTGCTGAAGCAGATAGAATATGGCAAGAACAATTTGAGGCTAAGAAGAGCGAGGAAATGTGAGGTGGGCTTTATGCGCTTGGAGGAATGGATGGAGTTTTCTGAGGAAGTTTTGGCGGCTAAGGAAAAAGGTTTACCAATTGTTGCGATAGAGAGCGTTGTTCTTTCGTTTGGGCTTCCTAAGCCTGATAATTTGCGGGTGCACAGAGCCATTGAAAATGAGATTAGAAAGCGTGGGGTAGTGCCTGCCACTATTGCAATAATTGATGGGAAATTGAAAATCGGCTTGAGTGAAACTGAATTAGAGAGATTGGCAGAGAGTAAAGGAGTTGAGAAGGCTAGTAAAAGAGATCTTGCATGGATGATTGTTAAGAAAAGAACAGGTGCGTTGACTGTTGCGGCTACAATGGTTGCTGCTCATCTTGCCAGGATAAAAATCATGGTTACCGGTGGAATAGGTGGTGTGGCACGAAAAGCTGAGGAAAATTTTGATATCTCAACAGATTTAACTGAGCTTTCTAGAACTCCTGTGGCAGTTGTTTCAAGTGGTGTCAAAAGTATAATGGATCTAAGAAAAACAGTGGAGTTTCTTGAAACAATGGGAGTCCCCGTTATTGGGTATAAGACCGATAGATTTCCAGCATTTTACTTTAAGACCACAGATTATCCAGTTGTTAAGTTTGATTCTGCTGAAGAGGTAGCTTCGTTGTTGAAATTCAAATTTAAGGCGCGTATTCCGGGTGGCGTATTGGTAGTTAATCCTGTTAGTAAAGGTTTAGAAGATGTGATGCCTCAAGAAAAAGCTGAGAAGCTGATAGAGAAGGCAATAATTGAGGCGGAGATGAAAGGAGTTAAGGGTGGTGCTGTTACTCCATTTGTACTTTCAAGATTGGTTGAGATGACTGATAGGGAGGTGCTCAAGGTTAATGAAAGATTACTTCTTGAAAATGCGGTTTTGGCTGCTAATATTGCTAGTGCTTATTACCTGTAGCGTGTATGGAAGAGCTAAATATGGCAGATCTAAAGGAGCGATATTCTTAAAATATAAGCCTTTTGGATTTATGTACTACAGATATGCTGTCAAGTTAATGGTGGAAAATTCTGTCTCTTTTTACGTGACGGGAAAGATGAAGGTTGCAACTTTGACTGATGATGAACCACTTCTCATTGCTGTTAACTATGAACCTGCTACTCTTATAGGAAAAAGAGAAGATGTGGCAGGATTTGAATTTATGATTCCCATCGTGGATCCTCAAATCCAAGTTTTTCTGATGAGTGAAACAGGGAAGGTATTGGAGGTATTCCAAGGTGATGAGGTTTTGAAGAGAACAGGTGGTTTAGGTGGTATATTTTTAAAATTGCCGTTTTTTCCAGTAAAAAGGGGTAGCACTTGGGATGAGATGGTTTCTTCTCCTTATGGAACTGTGAAGTTGCATTACAAGTGGTATGCGACTTATAGGAGAAGAATTGCTAGAATAAGAGTTAAGGTTGTAACGGATCAGGTTGTAACATTGGGGGATGTGTGGTTTGATTTTAAAAAAGGGTGTGTAGTTCAGGCAAGTTATATTACACGTTTAACAGCGGCGATGAGAGAAAAGTTGGGTGGGCAGAATTTCTGGATCACTTCTAGTTATACATCTTTATAAAGAGTGGTTTTAAGTGGAATGCTTTTTGAGAATTTTCCATATTTTTAGGGGGAGATTTTATGATAGCAACATGGTGGTTAATTTTTATCTCTGCAGCCGTTCTGACAGTGATTTGCGGCAAGTTGTTAAGCGATGTTGGAGAGAAATTGGCCATAAAGCTTGAATTATCTAGTGGATTTGTAGGATTTTTATTCCTAGCTGCAGCTACGAGCCTTCCAGAGCTTTCTTCTGCTATTGGAGCTGTAGCAGTTGTAAAGCAACCTGATATTGCAGTTTCTGATATGCTTGGTAGCAATGTATTCAATCTATTTTCCATAGCTATAGTGGATTTAGCGACAAGTGTGCCGTATACAGCTGCTTTTGAAAATCATAGGTTTGCAAATTCTATGCTTGGATTTGCCAGCTTGATGACAGCAATTGTGTTGGTAGCGGTTGCAGTGTCTTCTAGGTTGCCTTTGACATTTGGAACGATATCGTTTTACGCGTTTCTTTTGTTCGTAGTTTACCTATTGGCACTTAGGAATGCTCATCAAGAGGAGGAGTACGAGGAAGAGGTTGAAGAGAGTTTAACTAAGATAATAGTGGAGTTTGTTGTATTAGCAGCTATCATATTTGTGTGTGGAATAGCACTTGCTAAATACGGAGATAAAATAGCAGATCACTATGGTTGGGGCAAGAGTTTCATAGGTGGTTTGTTTATAGCTATTGTTACTTCACTTCCTGAGGTTTCTGTATCTGTTCCTGCAGCTATAAGGGGAAATCTTGATATGGCGGTTGGTAATTTAATAGGAAGCAATATATTTAATCTTGCTATAATAGGGGTCGTTGATATATTTTGGAAAGGAAGTATATTCTCAGCGTTGAGTTTGAAACCGACATTAATTTTGGCGGCAGCTGGAATTTTCAATGCTTCCATAGTGATTTTGATGTTGGAGGAGGCGCTGCCGCGTACTAAAAGGTTTGAGTGGGGAAGTTTGGTTCTCCTCATAGGTTACTTGCTTTCCTCTTACCTTATATACATTGTTAAGTAAGTTGAATAGTGCTACATTTTTACAATTCCGGCTAAGGGGTGGAAGTTATGGAGTACATTGAGTTGTGGAAGATGAAGGATAAGGAGAGAAGACAAGTTGCTGAGGATGTTGGACTGCCTAAGAAGAGCCCACCAGATGAGATATACAGAAAGATAATGGAAGCAAAAGGTGAGATGGCAGAGATTGGTTTGTTGGATGTTGCAGCGGATAGTCAGGGGCATTCATATTTGAGGATTAGGGAATTTCAGGTTTCAAATGATGATGTTTTCGTTCCAAATATGTTTATAAAAAAGTATGGTTTGAGGCCCGGCGACAGGTTGCTTGCGCGTGTGAGAGAAAAACGACCAACGGATAAGTATAGGGGAATGCTTGAAGTTATAGCTGTGGATGGAATTCCTGTTTCTGAGTTGCCAAAGTATCGCAGAAACTTTGAGGATCTCACTCCCATATTTCCGGGTGAGAAGAAAAAGGGAGAAAGGAGTGGAAGGTTGTTTTTGGAGACTGAACCAGAAGAACTCGATACGAGGATAATTGACCTTGTTACTCCTATAGGAAAAGGACAAAGAGGATTAATAGTTGCCCCTCCTAAAGCTGGGAAGACAACTTTGCTCAAAAAGATTGCAAATGGTATCATAAAAAACTATCCGGATGTAGAAGTTTTTGTCTTGCTGATAGATGAGCGTCCTGAGGAGGTAACAGATTTTGAGAGGTCAACTTCGGCAACTGTTGTGGCGTCAACTTTTGATAAGCCTGTTACCAGCCACATTAGAATAGCAGAGCTTCTTTTAGAGAGGGCAAAACGCCTTGTGGAGTATGGAAAAGATGTTTTGATATTGTTGGACAGTTTAACAAGACTTGCGCGTGCTTACAACTTATCTTCACCAGCTACGGGACAGACATTGACAGGTGGTATAAACCCTTTGGCGCTTTACAAACCTAAGAAGTTTTTTGGTGCTGCTCGTAATATAGAGGAAGGTGGAAGCTTAACGATTCTTGCTACTGCTCTAATAGAAACTGGAAGTAAACAAGATGACATAATATTTGAGGAGTTTAAAGGAACTGGTAATATGGAGCTTGTCTTGGATAGGGGAATATTTGAGAAGAGAATATTCCCGGCCGTGAACATTAAAAAGTCGAGTACGCGTCGTGAGGAGTTGCTGATGGATGAGAATGAGCTGAAAGTGGTTTGGTATATAAGAAGAGTTTTAGATACACTGCCGCCTTACGAAGCAATTCAACAGTTTAGAAAGAAATTGAGTCAATATAAGTCTAATGTTGAATTTTTGGCAGATGTTTGGAAAAAGATAAGAGAGCAGAATGTTGAGGTTGATGAGTTGGAGGTGTAGGGGTAGAGAGAATAAGTAAGTTTTGGGGTATTGAATTGTAGATCCGATAAGTTAATATCTACTTTAGTGATTGTATATGGTTGGTGAAAAGTATGGTTTCACTAAGTTTGTTGCTTTATTTGTTTTTAGGAGTTTACATGGAGACGAGCTTTGAAATTAATTTAGATCCTGTTGATATGTCTTATTTTGTTATGAGACCTTTGGAGATAGCAGAGATTAAATTACCGACTGTTGGAATTGTTAGTTCTCGCTACGGTATGCGTATGCATCCTATTACTCATCGCAAGGAGATGCATAGAGGAATTGATCTAGTGAACGAGAGGTTTTCGCCGCTTTTTGCTGTCTGTAATGGAATTGTGGAAAAGGTTGGAGAAGATAGATACATGGGGAAATACGTGATTCTCTCTACTGTGTGGGGGGAGGTTTACTACGCTCACTGCAGTAAAGTCTTGGTAAAAGAAGGAACATTTGTTAGTGCAGGTGATATTATAGCTTTGATGGGAAATACTGGAAGGAGTACTGGAGTTCATCTTCACTTTGGAGTTAAGGAGGGAGAAAATTGGCTAGAGCCGGAATTATTATTGTCCTTATCTTACATCTCTTATGCTTGGCGGATATTAGAGGTAAAAGGGCTTATTTGGCTGCGTTGAAGAATTTTAGGGAAGGCAATTACAGGTTAGCTCTTGAAAAAGTTGATTTTGCTATAAAAGTTGATGGCCAGAAGGATGCCTATAACAAATTAAAATTTCGAATTTACCTTGCGCTTGGAGAATATGAGAAGGCTTATGAAATGTATGCCGATGGAAGAGTGAAAAGTGGCAAATTGTTGGGAGTGCTGCTTACCCGTCTAAAAGCTTTTCAAGATGCAAGAAGATACGTTGATGATTGGTATGTGGACAGAGTTCAGTTTGTTGGTGAAGTTGTGGAAGTTGAAAAGACTATTAGGGGAGATACACGGGTGGTTGTAAAAAGAATTGGAGATTTTGCAATAGAGCCTGCTGAATATTTTGCTTATAGAAAAGAGAAGGTACTGAATATACAGCGGGTGAAAATAGTTGGTAGAGTTAGAATATTGTGGAATGACGGCCCTGTTTGGGTTGGAAGGGCTGAAGGAGATGTTCGTGTGGGTGATTTTTTAGGTAAGTGATTTCTGTGTAGAATAGGGTTGAGTGGTTTATCGGGTGGTTTGAAAAGGTTGTGATTTGATAAAATCAAATTTTGATATGAGTTTTTATTTGGAGGCTTTGTTGCATGGGAAATAAAACCAGTCCAGTTTACAGAGTGGTGGCTAGGAATAAAAAGGCTTACCATGATTATGAAATGCTAGAAAAGTATGAGGCTGGACTATCTTTGTTGGGAAGTGAAGTTAAGTCGTTACGTGAAGGGAAATGTTCGATAAAGGAGGCTTATGTCCGTATAAAAAATTCTGAAGCTTGGATAATTAAAATGCATATTCCACCTTATCAAAAGCAGCCTTATCGATATGATCCTGAAAGACCTAGGAAGCTTTTACTTCATAAGAGAGAGATAAAGCGTTTAATGGGTTTGACATCCCAAAAGGGAATAGTAGTGATTCCTTTGGAAGTTTACTTTACGCGTTCTGGATGGGCAAAGGTTATGATAGCTGCGGCACGGCGTAAGAAGAAGTACGAGAAAAGGGAAGATAAGATGAAAAAGGATGTTGAAAGGCGTTTGAGAAAGGAGATAAAAACTTTGGTCAGGGTGTGAATTTATGGGGAATTCGCTGAGAATAGTTAGGGTGTTGCAAGGTGTGTTATTAGTGTTGTTTATTAATATGTCTTATGCTCAAAATTTTAATTACTTTGAACTTACAGAGCTTGAAAATTATGGCTTCAATTATGAGTGGATGAGTGAAGAATCATTTATTTTGAAGTGGGGAAGTGATGAGTTGTATATCAAATTAGGGTCAAATGTTGCAGTGTTTAATGGAGAGGTTGTTGAATTACCTGCTATTGTTAAGAGAGAAAAAGATGCTGTTATTGTTCCCAAGGTAATTGTTTACCGCTATTTTAAAAAGGCATTTTCAAATTCTACTGTGAATGAAACTGAGGGAGTAAAACGCCAGGATTTTCCTGCAGCTCCTACTTATGAAATTGTTGAAACTGATTCTTCGACGTTAGAGATAAAAGTTTCTGGACTTGATATGGTTACTACTAAAGAGTTGATTCTAGAAGAAAAAAATGTTGCTTTTGTAGTAGTGGATAATGGAATATTTCTGTGGGTAAAGGAGTTGGCAAAAAAAACGGGAGTTAAATACTGTTTTAAGGGTGATGTTAGAAAAGCGGTTGAGTTTTATACAAAAGTTGGAGTTAGCAAGGTTTTTGTGTTCAGACAAGGAGAGTGTGGTATATACTTTGACGAAGTTGTTGATAGAAATGGAGTGCCATTGTATGGAGCATCTTTGGCTGATTACAATTTAGTTTATGTTTTTGTAGATCCGTCTGATGAGTGTGCAATCGATTTGAAGGAGGGGATAGAAAAAATTGTTCAAGAGGTTAAGTGAGTTCCTTATTTTGCTTCTATTTGCAGTGTTTACTACGGGGCTTTGGTTGTACACTGTTAAACCAGAAGTTTTTGAAAAAATTGCTTCTCAAGTGGGGTATAAATTCCAAAAAGATGTGGAATTCTTTTCTGAAAAAGAAGTTTTGACTGGTAAAATTGTTAAACAAAAGAATGTTGAAATGATTGGCAAAGATGGAAAACCGCAAAAGATTGATATTTTCTTTACCAGTGAGGATTTTTTAAAGGTGTTTTGGAATAAAGCATTTGAGGTGGCTCAATTTTCCGTGAAGTGCCGTGCTGCTTACAAGGTTGGTGGAATTATTGTGATAGATGTTGTTCCGAGTGATGAGATGAAGCCTCGGGATTTGGTTAGGTTTTATCATACAGTTATTTCTGATGCCAAAATGAATTTTAATGATGTAGTTGGTTTGAAGGTGGTTTTGAAGGGAACAAGTTTTGAAGATTGGGATGGTTTTTTAGATATAGGTAGGGTGTGGAAGGTCAAGTAGGTTATTTGTGGAATCTGGGGAGTTGGTTGGAGGATGATAAAGATGGTTGCAAAGTTACTTGGGTATTTGATAGGAGTTCTCAGAGTTCTAATGGATATAGCGGAGGTTTTGCATAAAAAGATAACAAAAGTTGAACAGGTGAGGTATTCTGATTGGGCAGAAAAGGAGTTAAAAGATAAAAGATTGGAGATTGTTGTGAAAGAGGTGAATAAAGAGAGGGTTTGGTTGCAGAGGACGGTTTTAGTTGCCAGCCTTATTGAAGCAAGATTTAGTTTTATCCGTTTGATAACAGCTATGGTGTTTTTAGGGTTGGCTTCAATATGGCGTATAATGGCTTCATATGAGATAGCAGAGAAGAAGCTGAAGGATGTTTGTAAAACTGGAGTTTATTTGCTTGTTCGCCATCCCTTGTATGTGGGAAGTATTTTGTCAACATATTCTTTGGTGATAGCTTTTGGGGGGCCAATGACTATTATCGTGTTTTTAGTTCATCTTTTCTCTTATGTGAAGAGTATAGTTGTTGAAGAAATAGCTTTGATAAGAAGATTTAATCAAAAGTATGTGGAGTTTAGAAAAACTGTTAGGAGGGCAATTTTCCCAGATAAATTCATCCCTAATTTTAGTTTGAGAAGTTTAAAGGAAGGTTTTTTCAGAAATAAAGAATGGTTTAACTTTGTAGTAGCACTTTTTAGTGTTGGCTTGGTTCTATTAAGCTTGCGCTTGAGGGGGAAGATTTAAGCTGTTTCAAGGGGATGGTAAGTTTTTATGGAGTTAAGGGGGAAATTACTCCTTTTTGTATGGTTTGCTGCAATGATTGGGGTTTTGATTTACACAGGAAAGGTGCAGATATTCGAGCATAAATTTTGGGTTGAGAGGGCTAAAGAGGAGCGAATAAGGGGGAGTAGCTACAGCATTCCCCGTGGAAAAATATTTGATAGGAATGGTTTAATTTTAGCTTATAGCGCTGAAAGGTTTTCTGTTTTTGCAGATCCGGTTTTAGTTAAGAAACCTGAGTATGTAGCATTGAGGCTATCTCAAATGTTTAAGTTAGATGAGAAGAAGTTATTGAAAAAGTTGACTGATAAAAATAGGCGCTTTGTATGGATAAAGAGAGCTATTACTAAGGAAGAAAAGGATAAGCTGAAAGCTTTGAAATTGAAGGGGATCTTTTTCAAAAAAGAATACAAAAGAATATATCCCTTTGGAACAGTTGGAAGACAAATCATAGGAAGCGTCGGAGTTGACAACATCGGATTTCTTGATAACCGTGGTTTGTTCGGGCTTGAGAAAAAATGGAACAAATATCTAGAAGGAGTAGTCAATTTCAAAGGGAGAGAAACAGGACTAGCATGTGATGTTTACACAACTTTAGACATAAAGGTTCAGCAAGTTGCTGAAGAAGTTTTGAAGAGGGCTTATGAAAAGTGGCGTCAAAAGGCTGCTTATGTTGTTGTATTGAATCCAAGTTTTGAGGTTGTTGCTGCTGCTTCATGGCCGATGCCTGAGAATGAAAAAGAGTGTTTTCTACCTAAAAAGATGCGTGCCGGGTGTTTTTTCAACGTATTTGAACCGGGATCTGTTGTTAAGCCTTTGATATTCAAATGGGCGTTAGAAAAGGGAGTTGTTAGAAAAAGCGATAGGTTTTACTGTCCTGGTTATATATATGTTGTCCCGGGGAAATACAAAATTTCGTGTTATAGTACGCACAACTGGATAGATGCGGAGGATGTCATAACTTATTCATGTAATGTAGGTGCTATAAAAATTGCCTTGAAATTGGGGAAACAAGAACTTTACTCATTGTTTAGAAGACTTGGATTTGGGGAAAAAACTAGCTTGGATTTTGTGGGAGAGGAAGACGGAATACTTCGCGATATTAAAAAGTGGAATGTTGTCTCGGTTGCTTCTGTTGCAATTGGGCAAGAATTTGCGGTGACTGCTATTCAGATGATTAGAGCTTTGATGAGCTTATTTTCTAATGGTGAGATAGCTTCACCAAATATTACAAAGATGATAGTGGCAAGAGATGGAAAGGTTATTAAGGAGGAAAATAAGAAATACGAACGAGTTTTCACTCCAGATATGGGGATTGTGCATGATGCGATGGAGAGAGTGGTGGAGAGGGGAACAGGGAAAAGAGCTAGAATAAAGGGATTGACCATATATGGGAAAACAGGAACTGCCCAAAAAGCTGGGCCAAAAGGTTATGAAAAGGGAAAGTATGTTGTAAGTTTTTTTGGGTACGTTAAAGAGATGGGGCTTGGTTTTTATGTAGTTGTGGATGAACCGAGGGGAAAGGGAATCTCTGGTGGTAAGGTGGCGGCTGCAATGTTTGCTAATATTGTAAGGAGACTTTATGAGGATAAGGAGTACCGTGTTTTAAGTGTTAATGTTCCTAAAAAAGAGGAGGAAGAGGTGTTTTATAAGATTCCAGATTTTAAGGGAAAGACAATTTTTGACGTTGTAAAGCGCCTAACAGGAAGAGATACAAAATTGATAGTTCACGGTTCAGGAGTAAGGGTTGTAAAGCAGAAGCCTCAAGCTGGTAGTGAATTTGGTGCAACGCTGGAGGTGTGGGTAAAGTGAAGTTTTCTGAGTTGATCAGAGGGTTAGATGGTGAATTTGTTGGAGAAGATTGTGAAGTTTGTGATATAGCAAACGATTCGCGTGAGGTTACAGAGGGGAGTTGTTTTGTGGCGGTTAAAGGGCACAGACATGATGGCCATGATTATGTTTGGGAAGCGCGAAAGAAAGGAGCAGTTGCTTTTATAGTTGAGAGAAAAGTTGAGGTTGATGCTCCTCAGTTTGTTGTGAATAACACTTATCGCATACAAGGAGTATTGGCTAGTAGAATCTACAATTATCCCTCTGATAAATTAGGAGTTTTTGGGATTACTGGAACTTGTGGTAAGACTACTACAACCTATTTTATGGAGGCAGCTTTGAAAGAGTTGGGATTGAAGCCCGGAGTTATAGGAACAGTGGAGTATAGATTGGGAAACATTAAAAAGAGTTCCTCTAATACTACGCCTGATGGAGTTAGACTGCAGAGACTTTTTAAATGGTTTGTTGATGAAGGTGCTAATGCAGTGGCAATGGAGGTGTCCAGTCATTCTTTGAAACTTGAGCGAGTTGTGGGAACACGTTTTGATGCAGTTGGGTTCACAAATTTATCTCCGGAGCATCAGGAATTTCACGTTAGTATGGAAGATTACTATCAGGCTAAGAGACTTTTGTTTACAGATTGGCGACTTTTCAAGGAGAAAACTGTTGGAGTTATTAATCTTGATGATAATTGGGGAATGAGATTGCGGCGTGAAAGTGCACTTCCTGTGATTGGGGTTGGTAGAAGAGATGGTAAGAGAATAAAGGATATTGAATTTGAGATTATTGAAACTGGACTTGGGGGAAGTAGATTTAAATTGATTTTTTCAGATAGAGTTTCTAGTATGTTGGGAGTGCAATTGAAAGATTTTGAGGTGAGTATAGCTTTGCCAGGGCTTTTTAACGTGTATAACGCTTTGATGGCTTTTTCCATGGTTTTGTCAGCTTATCCTGAGAGGGTTGAGAAAATAGTTAAAGGGATAGAGAGTTTAAAAAGAGTACCGGGAAGGTTTGAGTTAATAGATGAGGGCCAAGATTTTGCTGTGGTTGTTGATTATGCTCATACTTCAGAGAGCTTGAAAAAGTTGCTTGAATTGGCGCGTGAGCTGACAGAAGGGCGTGTCATAGTGGTATTTGGTTGTGGAGGGGACAGAGCCAGAGAAAAGCGTCCGATGATGGGAAAGTATGCTGCTGAACTTGCAGACTATGTTGTTGTTACCTCTGATAATCCTAGAAGTGAGGATCCTCTTAGGATAATTGATGACATACTAGTTGGTATAAAGGGAAAAACGGATAATTACGTTGTTATACCGGATAGGAGAGAAGCAATATTCAAAGCTATAAAAATGGCAAAAAATAGGGATACTGTTGTTATAGCTGGAAAAGGTCATGAGACTTATCAAATAATTGGAGATAAAGTTATAGATTTTGATGATAGAGAAATTGCGCGTCAGGCTTTAATGGAATTGGGATATAAGGAGATGAAACACTAAGTGGCTGGGGTTGTTTTAAGTAAGGAGATAGCCGAAGTTTTGGGAGGGAAGTTATTTGGGAAAAACAAAGCAGCTTTAGGAATAGAGATTGATTCACGGCGCGATGTTAAAAATCGGGCTTTTTGGGCTTTAAAAGGAAAAAGAGATGGTGCTGATTTTTGGGAAGAGGCAAAGAATAAAGGGGCGGCTTTTTGGGTAGCTACTAGGAGACTTAGTGGGAGTGGTGTTTTAGTTGATGATACTTTGGAGGCGTTGAAAAGAATTGCTTATTACTTACGCAAAAGGATGGGCGTTGTTATTGGCGTTACTGGAAGTTATGGAAAAACTACATTTAAGGAGTTGGCTCATTGGATTTTGAAAGATTGGGGATTTTCGGCTAGTAGGGGCAACTTCAACAACTTCATCGGTCTTCCTATGGAGATGATCAATTCACGTTCGGTTGATGCTGTGTTTGAGGTTGGGATAAATTCCCTAGGAGAGATGGATGAATTGGAGTGGATACTACAGCCCAATATAGGTGTATTAACTGCTATAGGAAGTGCTCATTCTGGAAATTTTGGCTCTAAAGATGAAATTTTTGGAGAGAAGGTAAAATTATTCAAACGTAGTGAGATACTACTTGCACCCAGTTATTTGGAAGGTTATTTTAAAGGTTTAGAACGTGCTAGTTTGAGAAGAGTTTTGTTTGTTGAGCCGATTGAAAGAAAAAAGGTTGACCTTAGTGGTGCTGTGTATGAAGCTAAGAATTTTCTAATTAGAGATTGGAAAAGTATGAAAGAATACAAGGTAGATGTTGGTGATATAAAAGTTTCGTCATTAGTTGATCTTTCAATTAGCTTAGCTTTGTTGATGGGAATTTTACATGTTTTAGGAGTGCCATTTTCGGAGCTTGAAAAGTTAGTTAATTTTGAAAGTTCTGCTAGGGCTAGAATGGAAGTATTGAAAAGGGAAATTGCTGAGAAAGAGGTTGAGATAGTGCTAGATTGTTACAATGCCTCTATTGAAACGTTGCTTTCTGGTATTAGAACTTTGGAGAAGATTGCTTTCAATAACCAAATGGATGTTGTGGCTTGTTTAGGAAGAATAGAGGAGATAGCTTCTTCGGAGAAAAAGGTGTTGATTGATAGTATAAGACTACTTGTTTGTAAAAGCTTTGTTAAATTTGTTTTTATTTTGCTTGGAAACTTTTATGATGATTTGGTTGAGGTGTTGAGTAATTTTTCAAATGTTGAGGTTGTGAAATTGGGGATAGATTACTTGGACGATGAGAATTCCGATGTTGTTTATAGGGAGTTAAAACGCTGGATTTCAAAGTTGGAAAAGCCCATAGTATATTTAAAGGCTTCAAGGGCTGTTAGACTTGAAAAGGCACTTGGTCTGCGGATTTAGCGTGGGTAAGTTTAACTTATGGAGGGATAGAGTTGATTTATTATCTGTTGAAGAGTTTTTCTCTGTCTGCGATTTCGCTTAGAACACTTTTTTCCCTTATAACAACGTTTTTGATAGTGGTGGTACTTTTGCCGGCAATGATAAGGGGGTTTTTGAAAGAGAAAGTTGGGCAGCCTAAAAGAGAACATACTCCCCAGACACACGATGCAAAACGCGGAAAGCCTACTATGGGTGGCGTTGTTATGGTTGTAGCTATTTTATTTTCAGCACTTGCTTGGTGCGGTTTGAATGTAGCGGTTGTTTGGGTATTGTTTGTTATGCTTGCTATGGCCATAGTTGGATTTTTAGATGATTTAAAAAAGGTTGCTACTGGGAAAAGTGATGGAGTTAGTGCTTATACTAAATTAGGAGCTCAATTTGTAGTGGGGTTACTTCTTGGAATTTGGTTGTTTGTGGATGGCAAGTCTTACGTGTTTATTCCAGGGATTAATACTGCTGTTGAGTTGGGAAAACTTTATCCTATATTTGCAGCTTTTGTGGTAACTGCAACTTCCAATGCTGTGAATTTAACGGATGGATTAGATGGCTTGGCGGCTGGAACCATTTTAATTGCTATATTAGCCTATGTTCCAGTGATATATGTAGCAGGAAATAAAATTTTTTCCTCACACATTGGTATTCCATTTATAAGTTATGCAGGAGAACTTGCCCCCCTTGCAGCTTCAGTTGTGGGGGCGTGTTTGGGTTTTTTGTGGTACAATTGTCCGCCAGCAGAGATATTTATGGGAGATGTTGGTTCATTGTCGGTAGGGGCGGCTTTGGGGGCTCTTGCTCTTGTGGTGAAACAGGAGTTGCTTTTACCGATTGTGGGAATAATATTTGTTGTGGAAGCTTTGAGCGTGATAATTCAGGTTACTTCATATCGCTTTTTTGGTAGAAAAGTTTTTAGAATGAGTCCGATTCACCATCACTTTGAGTTGCTTGGGTGGGCAGAAACAAAAATAGTGTTGAGATTCTGGATTGTTGCAATAATTGCTTCGCTTCTTGGATTGGCGGTACTTGGAATAGGAGTTATATTCAATCGTTAATTGGGCAAGATTTTTATGGAAGTAAAAGGCAGGGATGCTTAGTGCAAGTTGGAGAATATTTTGAAGTACTGCAAAGAGTGAGAGAGAGAATAGGAAATTTGACTGCTGAAGAGTTGAAGTGTGCAGATGTGTTTGGAATTTATGGAAAGGGAAAGACTGCGAGAGCAGTAAAGGAGTTTTTGGATAAGAAAGGAATAAGGAGTTTTATGTTTGATGATTCGGATTGGGGAAAAAAAGGTCTAGAAGAAATTCTTGCTAACTTGAAGCATGTGGAGTGGTTGGTTGTATCCCCGGGGGTACCGCCAATTAAAGTGCTTGAGTTATTTAAGAAAAAAAGTTTGAAAACTGTAATGGATGGGGTCAAGGTTTTAGGAGATATAGATTTAGTATGGGGATTTAAAAAAGGTTATTATGCGGCTGCTGTTACTGGAAGCAAGGGAAAAACGACTGTTACCACTATGATTGCACATATTTTAGGTAAGGTAGCTGTTGGAAATGTTGGAATACCCCCTGCTAGAGTTTGTTCTGAAGTTGACAGAAACCTCGAAGATTTGGTTTTAGAGGTTAGTAGTTTTCAGCTTGAGTACAATACCAATTTTAAAGTTAAGGTTGGATGTATATTGAATTTGTGGGAGGACCACCTAGACAGATATGGGAACTTGGATACTTATTGGAGGATAAAGTCCGAGCTAGTATTACATTCTGATGTTATTGTCATAGGAGAAAAAGATTTAGAAAAGTTGTTGAAGTTTTTTGATGTAGATGAGAATAAACTTGTGGTAGTGGGAAGAGATTATATTCGACAAGAACGTAAGTTTTACAGGAGAGGTAATTTATTGGGAGAGTTTGATAACGAGAAAATTTTTGGCTTTAGGTTAGACAATGTGTTGTATGCCTGGGCTGTGGTTGATCAGTTTGGTATGAGTTGGAATGAGTTTTGTAAGCAGCTACGTAGTTATGAATTTTTACCTCATAGGCTTGAGTTTGTGGTGGAATGTAATGGTATTGTTTGGGTAAATGATTCAAAATCTACTTCGACTGATTCTACAGTTGCAGCTTTTTACTCATATTATCCCAAAAAGAATGTAATACTGATATGGGGAGGATACGATAAGAAATTGGATTGGACACCTGTTGAAAAGTTGCCAGCAAAGGTAAGCATAGTTACTGGAGATTTAGCAAAGGTTGATGTAGAAGCTGATTATAGATTTGTGAAACTTGAGGATGCCATAAGAAAGGCAAATGAGCTTGCTGAGCCGGGGGATGTTGTGTTGTTTTCGCCAGCAACCTCCAGCTACGATAGATTTAAATCTTATGAGGAGAGAGGTGAATTTTTTAAAAGGTTTGTTAAGATAGAAGTATGCGAACAAGGTACTTGAGATACGTTATATATGTTATACTTGCTTCGATTATTGCTTATGGGTTAGTAGTGTTATACAGTGCCAGCTACTCAGCTGGTATTAAAAAATTTGGTGATTCATCGTTTTTTTTGAGGCGGCAGCTAATATGGATATTGATAGGAACTGCCGCTATGCTTGTGGTATCACGTATAAATCCTCAGTTTTGGCAAAGGACTGCTCCAAGGTTAGTGTTTTTCTCAATATTTCTCTTGTTTATTTTGTTTATATCTCCAAAGTTTTCTCTCACTATAAAAGGAGCTAGGAGATGGCTAAAGCTTGGTAGTTATGTTTTCCAACCTTCTGAATTTGCTAAGTTTGCGGTTGTTATATATACAGCTTACTGGTTTGCTAAATACGGTGTTCCCAAAAAGATTCGTGAAATGTTATCTCTACTTCTTGTGGTTGGTTTAAATGCCTTCTTCATAATGCTTCAGCCTGATTTTGGAACAGGTATGGTTTTGGTTACGGTTTTCTTTGCTTTGATGTGGATAGTTAAAGTGCCTTTTAAGAATATCCTATCCATGTTTTTAGTATTGCTCGTGTTCTCCTATATATACGTCACGTCTTCTACTTATCGTTTAAACCGTATAAAGGCTTGGTTGAATCCTTGGGAAGATAAGTTAGGAATTGGATATCATGTGATAAAGTTAAAAACTGCTATAGGGTATGGTGGGTTGATAGGAGTTGGGTTGGGGAGAGAAGCTGAGTTTGTAGGGGTTTTGCCGGAGCAGCACTCCGATTCGATTTTTGCTGTATTGGCTTGTGAGCTTGGATACGTTGGCGTTGTTATTTTATTTGTTTTCTACTTTCTTTTGATTTTATCTCTTTACAGGTTATTGATGGCGAGTTTAGAAAAGAAAAAAGGAGCGGTATTTGAATATGTGGCAGGGCTGGGTATGATATTTATAATTGCAGTTCACATATTTTTTAACATTGCGGTAAACGTTGGAGTGTTACCTCTTACGGGTTTACCACTGCCATTTTTGAGTTATGGTGGTAGTGCTACCTTGATGTTTTTCATCGAGATAGGTTTTATACTTGCCATATCGCGTTTTGCTGAGGTTTCTTCCAGAAAAAGGAGAAGAATAAGGTTATGAGAGTATTGCTGGCGGGCGGAATAACGGGTGGACATGCCTATCCCTTAGCTGGAGCTGCCTCTTTTTTAGGAGATAATACCGATTTTGAAGTATTTTGGTATGGGATACCCGGTAAAATAGAGGAAAAGCTGGCGTATGAGTTGGGATGCTTTTTTGTGCCAGCTTCCTTTTCGCGATTTGACAGGAGGTTCTGGTTTTCGCTCACTCGGGAGGTTGCGAAGCTAAAAAGATTGGATGTGGATGTAACTTTAATAGCAGGAGCTTATCTTTCTATTCCAGCCATATTTGCAGCTAAATCGGGGAGTTTGTGGGTTTACAATGCTGATCCATCTTTGGGACTAGCTAATAAGTTAGGGATGTGGTTGGGAGGAAGACTCATATCGCCATTTGGAAATTATCTTGGTGCAGATATTGCTTCTGACTTTTCAAGTTACTACTTCAAGAGGCGCTTTAAGCCTTATTTGAAGATTGAAAAATTTCTTCGAGAGGATGATAAGAAAGTTTTGATAGTTGGGGGAAGTCAGGGAGCTGAGGTTCTTTGTAGGTTGGCTGTGGATCTTAAAAAGTTTGCACCGCTTGTCAAGTTTAAAATTTTTCTCATAGCGGGGAAACACTTCGATAAGTTTGTTGAATTTGAAGATGAAGAGCTGCAGATAGCTGATTATATAGAGGGAGTTAGTCATTACTTTGGAAAATTTGATTGTGTTATATCTAGAGCTGGGGCTGGTACTGTGTTTCAGTTAATAGACTCAGCTCAGCCTGCAATTTTAGTACCACTTGCTACGTCGAGGATGGGCCACCAATTCAGGAATGCTGAAATGATGGGTGAGGGAGGAGTTATAATAAAAGAAGAGGAGATAAGCAAAATAAGTAGAGTTCTCGAAAGTTTAATGTATATCTTTTCCAATCGTGCTATAATGATGGAAAAATTGCAAGCGATAAGAAAAGAGCTTGGAGTAATTCCTGCCAAAGAGGGGTTGAACCGATGGCTAGCTATCATCTCATAGGAGTTGGGGGAATAGGTTTGAGTGCTGTTGCACTTTGGTTGAAAAAAGAAGGTGAAGAGGTTTCTGGCTGTGATGCTAGAAGGGGTTACACTTTCGATGTTATGGCAGAGGAGGGGATAAAATGTTTTGTAGGGCATGATCCTGCTCATCTTCATGGAGTTGAAGTGGTTGGAGTGAGCACGGCTATTAGTGCAGAGCATGAGGAGTTAAAGGCTGCTTATCAATTGGGATTAGAGGTGTTACCAAGGGCTGCTTTACTAGCGAGACTTGCTAATAGGTATTATCAAATAGCGGTGACAGGAACACATGGTAAGACTACAACAAGTGCGATGATTAGTTGGATTTTGTACCGAATGAGTTATCCTTTTGTTTCTGCCATCGGTGGTGTTGTTCGAGAGTGGGGGAGTAATTTTTATTGGAGTGGTAAAGAAGTAGCAGTAATTGAAGCAGATGAGAGTGATAGAACACTTACTTATTATCGACCTTCTATTGCAGTGATAACAAATGTTGAATTGGATCATCCAGACTTTTACTCAAGTAAGGAAGAAGTTTTGTCTGAAATAAGAAACTTTGCGGAGAAGTCAAAGCGAGTTGTTACAACAGTTGATCTTGGAATGAAGGGGATGCTTTTGAAGGGGAGAGATTGGGATGTTGTGGGAAATAGGTTGGAGTATTTGGGGAAGAGTTACGAATTAAATTTGAAAGTACCGGGAAGGCATAACCTTTTAAATGCTGCATTAGCTATTATAGCTGTTTCTGAAGTTATTCCTATTGCTGAAGCAGTGGAAGCTATAAGCAGTTTTCAAGGAGTTGCACGAAGGCTTGAAGTCATAGGTAGGTTCAATGAGATGTTGATTTACGATGATTATGCCCATCATCCAACTGAGGTTGAAGCGGTTATAAAGACTTTAAAAGAGAAGCACTCAAGAGTGGCAGTTGTTTTCCAGCCACATCGCTACAGTCGTTTAGAAAAATTTATAGATCAGTTTGCCCAGGCTTTAAAAATGGCGGATGAAGTGGCAGTTTTGCCCGTTTACTCAGCAGGAGAGAAAAAAGGGAGCATAACCTCAGAAGATTTGGCGAATCAGCTGGGGAGAAAGGTAATTGATAAGTACGAGGTGAAGGATTACTTGAATAAACTTCGGGGATTTGAAGCCGTGGCGTTTCTAGGGGCTGGAGATATAACTAAAATTGCGCACAAAATTGCTGGTTAAATGTTGATGATATGAAATAGGGGAGGTTAATTGAGGTTCAAATGTTTATTTTTTCTGACTTAAATGAAACTGTTCATAGGATTGAGTTTAAGAAAGTTAAAATATCTGAGTTGACTACTATTGCGACTGAAGGAGAAGTGTGGGCTGCTTTTCCACGAACTCTGGATTCTGCTTTAGAGGTTATTGCTCGTCAGGAGTGTTTGGTTTTAGGATATGGATCGAATGTTTTGTTGCCTCCCGGTTTAGAGCTTCCTGTTGTTTCGTTAAGGTACCTAAAAGGGGTAAAGTTTTTAGGAGATAGGGTTTTAGCTTTAGCAGGAACTAACTTATCGTACTTTATTAATGAGTTGGCACGAAGAGGTTACTCGGGTTTGGAAGGACTTATAGGTTTTCCATCGACCGTAGGAGGAGCTGCATGGGTTGGAGCAGGTAGAGGGAATGTAAATTTTGCGGAATTTGTGT
>Ga0256838_1000091_pt1 | contig 64593 bp, 69 predicted proteins | sample 4571419metaG_FD_185978 | JGI IMG/M metagenome (GOLD analysis project Ga0256838, IMG submission 185978) | Hydrothermal vent microbial communities from Guaymas Basin, Mexico - 4571-419 | ecosystem: Environmental > Aquatic > Marine > Hydrothermal vents | place: Mexico: Guaymas Basin | collected... | reverse complement strand
CTAAAGATGAGATATTGAAGCTTGCTAAGGATATCCCCAATGTTAAGAAATTTCTTGATGGTAAGCAAGTTGTTAAAGAGATATATGTGAAGGGCAAACTCGTGAACTTTGTCGTAAAGTAAGATGAAAGAATATATCAGTGCTTGGGTGAAATGGGTGGCCATAACAGTTGTTGTGGCCACCTTATTATTTCTTACCGGTTACCATATGGGGTATAGAAAGGCATCTGTGTCATGTGCCCTGTCTTCCCTGACCTCTTCGGAAAACAACATATCTTCTCATACTAATGGCCAGATAGCCGTTTATGTTGTTGGTGAAGTTGTGCATCCTGGTGTTTATTTATTACCTGAAGGAAGTAGACTTCAGCAAGCAGTGGAGGAGGCTGGTGGTTTTACAGCTTCTGCAGATATGATTGCCGTCAATCTTGCTATGAAACTGGTAGATGGTATGAAGGTGTATGTGCCACCAAGGGTATATAAAGATACGGTAAGAACTACTGGTGGGAATAATACGCTTATTAATGTCAATATGGCATCTTTATCGGAGCTTGAGGGGATTCCCGGTATAGGTCCAGTACTGGCAAGGCGTATAGTTGAATATAGAGAACAAAATGGGCCATTTACTACATATGAAGATCTGCTAAAGGTACAAGGCATAGGAGAAAAGACGCTTGAAAAAATTAAACCATTTATTCAAGTGCCATAGAGAAAGGGTTATTGCGAGTAGATTAGCACTTTATACACTCCTCATATTTATCTTACTCTTTCGTATACTGGTTTCCTCACTGTATCCTAATAATATTTACATTGTGCTTGGGGGTTCTAAAGCGGCGCAACTGAATAATCCTTTTCATGTTGTTTATGTGTCAGAAGAGTATTTTCCTGGTGATGTTCTTTTAACGGCTACCAATGTGGTTTTTATAAAAACTGCAACCCGCTTATACAGTGATGTGAGGCATGCTTTCTGGGAAGACCGTATGGAAACGGCATCTTTGCAAATGTCAGCCACATCATCAAAGGTATTCTTTGGCATGCTTGGTGGGTTTAAAGTGCCATTTGATATTCGTGAGAAATTTGCGTCGTATGGTATGGCACATCTCTTTGCCGTATCGGGTACCCATATTGATGCTACTGGAGCTTTACTTTATGCTTTAGGAGTACCTATTTGGGGGCTTTGGATAGCCGTGTTTTTGTATGGTTTTATGGTTGGATTTGCACCGTCTGTTGTTCGTGCTATAGTCTTTTTTACCATTTTAATGGTTGTAAAATTTACCGGTGAAAAACAGGTAGATATTTGGTCTCTTGCCATTATTACTACACTTGTAGTGGCAATATTTATGCCGGCATATGTGCTTTCTGTATCTTATATTTTGTCATTGCTTATTTCCCTTGGCATTATTTACAGTTTTCAGACCAAGCGTTATGATGTAATGCTTTGGACTATATGGGGACTTTCTGCCTGGTATTTTTCAGAGATATCTATATTCACGCTGGCTTTTCCCCTGTTTAGTGTGCTATTTACCAGCTTTATGGGGCTTTCTCTTATATGGTTGTTGGTGCCTTTAGGGGTATTAGGTCTTGTTATTGATAGAATCTTGTCCTGGACCACTAGTCTTCCATATTTGCCGTTTCCCATAGATATATATGTGCCATCTTATGTGGCATTGGGGTTTTTAGGACTTATTTTCATAAGAACGGGTAGGAAGTATTTAAAATTTACCGGTGGAGGTATTATTGCTCTGGTTGTGGTTTTCCATATGACACTAATGTATGTGTTCCCTTATCGGAGTGTGTATGTAAGTGTAGGAGAAGGGGATAGTATTATTTTGTCTTCACCTGAGGCCAGCGTACTTGTAGATAGTGGCAGACCATATCCCTGGGTATCCTCAAATATATTGAAGGCATTAAAATCATTGGGTGTTAATACACTAGATGTGGTGCTTCTTACACATCCCGATAGGGACCATACAGGGGGCTTTGATAAATACTTGAAAAATATCTTGAAAATGCGATATACGGCAATCTTGCGTGGTGAGAATGTGTGTGATAAAAGAATATTATTCTCAAATGATTTTTTTATACAGTTTGCTCCATGTAGGAGTGATTGGTCTGATAATGAAAAGTCAGCTGTTGTGTATTTCCATAGCCAGTGGCTTATGGCAGATTTAGAAAAAAGGGGATTATCTTATTTCTTAGAAGCAAAACCTCAGCATGCAGATATTATAAAGATGCCACATCATGGTGCATATGATAAACATACCGAGGCACTGATTGAGTATATCAAGCCACTATATGCCATCATATCTGTGGGTAAAAACCCTTACGGTCATCCGAAGTCTGCTACAATGCATTTATTGAAGGCTAATGGTGTTAAAATATACAAGACGGATGAATATGGAACCCTCGTTGTTCTTATTTCCCGCAATGGTAAAGCGTATTTTTTGCCACTGAAGTATTGGTGGTTTTATGCCTTACAATATATAGTGTAAGACAAATATTTGGAGGTGTTAACTATGGAGATAGAGGTCGTAGGTAGAGGTTACAATGTTTCTGAACACATTAAGGATTATGTTGAAGAGAAGATTGGGCGTCTTGAGCGTTTTTACGACAATATTCATCGTGCTCATGTGGTTATTAACAGACAGCCACACAAAGATGGTGATCTTTATAAGGTAGAGGTGACACTTTATGCTGCTGGAAAAACATTTCATGCCGAGAAAACAACGGCCATGATAAGCGAGGCTATAGATACTATTTCTGATGTCTTAGAAAGAAGTGTTAGGAGATACAAAGAGAAGCTTGTCAAGAGACACAAGATTCATTCTTCTCATGTCAAAGAGGAGACAATGCAGACATATGAAGAGGAAGAGGGCGAAGAATTGCCTGAAGAGATTGAATGGTATCGCACTGTCGTTTTGAGACCAATGACAGTGGCAGAGGCCCTTGAGGAGATGAAACTAGGAGACCACAGACTGTTCATGTTCCTTGATGGCGAAACAGGCCATGTGTGCCTTCTCTATAAGAGAGATGATGGTACGCTTGGCATGATTGAATCTATAGTGGAGTGATGAAGATTGTTAAAGTTGATAACTAATTACTTGAAGAAAAGAGAACTTCAGAAATATTGGAAAAAAGTAGAGCGAATTAATGCTCTGGAACCTGAGATAGAAAAACTGTCAGATGATGAATTGAAGGCTAAGACTGCAGAATTTAAAAATAGGCTGGAGAGGGGGGAATCTCTGGATTCCCTCCTTTTTGAGGCTTTTGCTGTTGTAAGAGAAGTTGCCAAGCGTACCTTGAATATGAGGCATTTTGATGTGCAACTTATTGGTGGCATGGTTATTCATGAGGGCAAAGTGGCAGAGATGAAAACCGGTGAAGGTAAGACTCTTGTTGCCACTTTGCCTGCCTATCTTAATGCCCTTACAGGCGAGGGAGTGCATATTGTTACTGTCAATGAGTATTTAGCCAAAAGAGACGCCAATTGGATGAGACCTGTTTATGAATTTCTCGGTATTACCGTTGATTACCTTAAGAGCGATATGGATAAAACCCGTAAAAAGCAGGCCTATAAGGCAGATGTGCTTTATGCCACGAACTATGAGTTGGGTTTTGATTACCTGAGGGATAATATGGCCCGTTCTCCCGACGAGATTGTCCAGAGAAGTCTCAACTATGCTATAGTTGACGAGGCAGACTCCATTCTTATAGACGAGGCCAGAACTCCGCTTATTATCTCTGGTCCCGCTGAAGAAGATACCCGTATTTACTACAAAGTTGCCAAATTGGCCCGTCGTATGGTTCCCGGTATTGACTTTGAGATGGACGAAAAAGACAAGTGGGTGACATTGACAGATAAAGGTATTAAAAAAGCAGAACGCTTTTTACATGTAGACAATCTTTATAGTCTGGAGAATACGGCCTTACTTCATAAGGTTATACAGGCTATTAGGGCAGAATACCTCTTTAAAAACGAGGTTGACTATATTGTCAAAGACGGTGAGGTTATTATTGTTGATGAGTTTACCGGTCGTCTGATGTATGGTAGACGATACTCTGATGGACTTCATCAGGCTATAGAGGCCAAAGAGGGTGTTATGGTTAAGGGAGAATCTGTAGTATATGCCACAATTTCTTACCAAAACTTTTTTAGAATGTATAAAAAACTTGCCGGTATGACTGGTACTGCCGAATCGTCTGCTGAAGAATTTGAGCGCATATATGGTCTCAAGGTTGTTGTCATACCCACCAACAAGCCTGTTATTAGAAAAGATTATCCAGATGTCATATACAAGACAGAAAAGGCCAAGTTTGACGCCGTTGTCAGGGAGATAGAAGAGATGTATAAGATTGGTAGACCTGTACTTGTGGGTACAAGGTCTATTGAGAAGTCTGAGTATCTCTCTAAACTTCTAAAGAAAAAAGGGATACCTCACCAGGTGCTTAATGCCAAATATCATGAAAAAGAGGCAGAGATTATTGCCCATGCCGGTGAAAAGGGCATGGTTACCATAGCCACCAACATGGCCGGTAGAGGTGTAGATATTAAACTGGGCCCCGGGGTAAAAGAACTAGGAGGTCTTCATATCATAGGCACAGAGCGACATGAGGCTCGCCGTATAGATGACCAGCTTAGAGGGCGTTCTGGTCGCCAGGGTGATCCTGGTTCTACACGATTTTATCTGTCCCTTGAAGATGAACTTATGAGGCTATTTGGAGGAGAAAATATTAAAAATCTTATGAATAAACTTAATATTCCTGACGATGAGCCTATAGAACATCCGATGATAACCAGGGCTGTTGAGAAAGCCCAGAAGAGGGTTGAAAACTATCATTTTGATATTAGAAAAAGGCTTCTTGAATATGACAATGTTCTTGATATGCAGAGGGAAATTATATATGACCAGAGGCGAAAGATACTCTTCTCTGATAATGTTGAAGATATTCTTGAGTCTATTGTGAAAAACTATGCTCAGTATCTTGCCGATGTAGTGTGGTCTGATGAGCTAATCCCTGAGGAAATTGTCAAGAATGCAGAGCAGGAGCTGTATCTGCTGACAGGGAAGCAGATAAGTTGGGAGGGAGAACTTCCAGAAGATAAAGAGGATTTGCAGAAGTGGTTTGAAGACAGTATAAGAAAAGTGCTTCAGCTGAAGAAGGAACTATGGGGTGAGGATATCTGGAAGCAGGTTATCAAACAAGTTTTGCTTGGTACCATTGATAGGAATTGGATAGATCATCTTCAGACTATGGAACAACTGAGACAGGGCATTGGTCTAAGGGCATTTGGCCAGAAAGACCCACTGGTTGAGTATCAGTATGAGGCAAGAAACATGTTTGAGATGATGCTCAATAACATTAGAAGAGATACCATAAGGACACTGTCTGTATTGAATTTGAATATCAATGTTGCTGCTTCAGATAAGGAAGGGAGGAAGGGATAGTGATAGAGAATATAGTACAGCTAAAAGAACGGATAGAGGAGATAGAGAAGAAATATAGGGAAGCGAGGGATCGTCTTTGACCTTGAAAAAATAAAGTCTGATATTGAAGAGTTGAAGAAACAAACTTCTGCTCCTGACCTCTGGGATGATCCCCAGAGGGCTTCTTCTTTAATGAAGACCTTGCAGGAAAAGGAAAACATTCTGAAAGAAATAGAAGACCTTGAAAGTCAGTTTGATGATATAGAAGCTTATTTTGAACTTCATGAGGAAACGGGAGATGAAGAACTCTTACAGGAGCTTTCACAAGCTGTTGAGGATTTGGAAAAGGCTGTAGAAAAATTCTGGGTAAAAACGCTGTTTACGGGTAAATACGATGACAAAGATGCCGTGCTCTCACTTCACGCCGGTGCCGGCGGTGTTGAGGCTATGGACTGGACATCTATGCTCATGCGTATGTATGTAAGGTGGGCAGAGGAAAATGGCTATAGTGTAGAGGTGCTTGATGTCTCAGAAGGAGAAGAGGCTGGTATTAAGAGTGCCACGATGGTTATCCGAGGACCGTATGCATATGGTAAACTAAAGGCGGAAAAAGGAGTTCACCGTCTGGTGCGTATATCTCCTTTTGATGCCAATAAAAGGAGACATACATCATTTGCACAGGTAGAGGTTGTTCCCTACTTTGATGAAGATGTAGATATTGATATCAATCCGGAAGATATTCGCATGGATACTTTTCGTTCTGGTGGTAAGGGAGGTCAGCACCAGAATAAAAGGGAAAGTGGTGTAAGATTGACTCATATTCCAACCGGGATTTCCGTTATTGTTACATCTGAAAGGTCGCAGCATCAGAATAGGGCAAAGGCTATGAAGATTCTTAAGGCTCGTCTTCTACAGCATTATGAGAAACAAAGAGAAGAGGAGATGCGAAGGCTCAAAGGGGAGCATAAGTCTGCAGAATGGGGTAATCAGATACGCAGTTATGTGATGCAGCCATATCAGATGGTAAAGGACCACCGCACAGGTTATGAAGTAGGTAATGTAGGAGCTGTTTTGGATGGTGATATTGATGAGTTTATTATTGCCTATCTGAAATGGGCTGCTGGAAAGGATGATGGAAGTGGCCAGTGATGTTATATTATCCCTCCGCGATATTACTGTTCATCTTGGGTATAGTAAGCGGAGGGTGCTTGCAAATATTTCATTTGATGTGTGCCAAGGAGAAAGAGTCTATATACTGGGACCTACTGGTGCGGGAAAGACAACACTACTTTATACCATCTATGGTATGTGGAAACCTACATCAGGTTCTGTTTGGTTCAACAATATGGAGATTACTTCACATAGTAGACCTCCACTAGAAAAGTGGAGACGGGACATTGGCTTTGCCTTTCAAGATTATAAGCTTCTCATGGATCGTACCGTTATAGAAAATGTAACTATTCCCCTTGTTTTGAGGGGATTTACCCGAGAAGATGTGCTATCCTTTGCATATAAGGCGCTAGAAGTCGTTGGCATGAAAAACCGCGATAAAGATTTTCCATCAATGCTTTCTGGTGGTGAACAACAGCTTGTCTCCCTTGCAAGGGCTATTGCGTTTAGACCTAAACTCCTTCTTGCCGATGAACCTACAGCAGGACTTGACAATGTTACTTCGGAAAAGGTGTTAAAAGCCCTTGAGCATATCAGAGATGAATATAATATTACTATGTTAATTGCTACACACAATGTTGATATAGCAGCACGTAGGGCAACACGAATTATAAGAATTGAAGGTGGAAAGTTGAGGGTTGATGCTTATGGTAAAGGCAAGATACCGCAAGACTAATTTAGATAGATACTTTAGCAGGGCTTTTTCCATATTTTGGGGTGGCGGTATTGCCACCCTCAGTGCTGTTTTGTCCGTGGCGTTTGCCGTATTTGTATGGATTACTGTATCTTATTTGCTGATATTTACCCAGAACTTCGCTGGTGCCGTATACGGTAATATTGGTATTGTAGCGTTTTTTAATGATAGCATTACCGATGCTGGGGTTTCAGATGTTATTGCCGATGTGAAAAAGATACCTGGGGTGAATTCAGTGAAATATGTGCCTCCAGAAGACGCACTTAAGAATTTAGAAAAGTCTCTTGCTGATTACTCAGCACTTATAGAGAGTCTTCCATATAATCCTATTCCTCCGTCTATAGAGGTGTATGTAGAAAACCCAGAGGATTTAGAAAAGGTTGCCGCTGCTTTAGAGAAGATGGGGGTTTTTGACGATATTCTTGTGCCTACAGACTTTGCCAATAAGATTATGCGTATTGTTAGTGTGTCACGGACAGTGGTTATGTCTGTTATGGTTTTATTCCTTTTCATTACATTTGTTATGATATTTTTGACGATATCGTCGGCAATATTATCTCATCACGAAGAAATCGTACTATATAGACTCCTAGGAGGAAGTTATGTGTTTATATATTTTCCTTTTGTATTATTGGGATTACTCTACGGTATAGCTGGAGCAATTATTGGTACTTTAGGAGCAGCATTTGCTATTAGGGCTCTAACTCCAGGAATCCAGGCTCTAGGCAAGGCTATTATAGGAATAGATCATATAGCAGTGGGTAATATGATACCTGTGTATATGGTATCTATAGTTGTAGGGCTCATATTGGCACTGATTGCTGCTATGTTTGCTATAAGGAGATTTCTTGTTGAGATGGAGGTTAAGGGCTTATGAAGAAAAAGTGGGTTATATTCATTGCCATTTTGTTGTCCTTGTCATTTGTGCTTGCCTCTGGAGCGGTTGCCTTTGCTTCAAATAATGCGTCGTCTGCCGACGATGTGAAAAAGAAGATAGAAGAGCAGAAGAAGAAAATAGAGCAACTAAATAAGGAACTGGAAGAACTGACAAGGGAGCTTAATAGGCTTGCAGCCCAAAGAGGTGGTATATATTCTAAGCTGTATTCAGTTCAACGGCAAATAAAAGAATTAGAGAGCAAGCAGGAGCAGCTTGCTAGTGAGGTTGATGAGCTGGATGCAAGGCTAAAGAGACTTGAAGTTGATAAAAACCTGTATCTGAAAAAGGTTGATGAAAAGCAAAAAGATATGGCAACTCGTGTTTTAGCTTGGTATAAGTATTCCAAATATGGGTGGACAACATATCTTGGTAATATTCAGAACTTTACCGAGTTTATGAGAGATAACTATGAAATGATGCTTGTTGTAGATATGGATAGAAACATATTAGCTGAGTATAGTCTCAAGGTGCAGAAGCTAAAGGAGATAGAAAATGAGATTGTTTCCTTAAGACAGGAGAGACAGCAGAAGATAGAAGAACTGAACAAGATTGTGGCACAGCTGGAGCCTCAATACAAACAGTATAGCCAGATATATACGGCACTCAGTGCGGAGTATTCTAAAAACCTTGCCAAGAAGAGAAAACTTATAGCATACAAAGAGAAAGAAGAGCAGGTGCTTTATCAGCTACTTGCACTACTTGAGGCCTACGAGGGGGATAGTAAGTTTACCGGTTTTATATGGCCAATGACAGGTGTCTTAACGGCCAAGTTTGGTTGGCGTATTCATCCTATTTATCACACCAAGATGTTTCATAATGGTATAGATATTGCTGCTCCATTTGGTACCCCTATTAAGGCTGCAGCATCTGGAATAGTAGCATATGCTGGTTGGTTTGGTGGTTATGGATACACTGTGATTCTTGCCCACCCCAATGGTTTTTATACCCTCTATGCCCACTTATCAAAGTATGTTGTGAAAGAGGGACAAAAAGTCTATCAAGGTCAGGTAATAGCATACGAAGGTAGTACAGGTTGGTCTACAGGACCACACCTACACTTTGGTATATATAGGAAAATAGGCGGTAAGAAGGAGTTTGTGGATCCGCTGAAGTATTTACCACCTATGCCATAGGGAGGTGTTTCTATTGAACAAACAGCGTGGTTTTAGTTTTACCCAAGTTCTCATTTATGTGCTGGTATTAGCCATTGTATTTTCTTCTGGCTTCTTACTAGGGCAATATGAGACAGCCAAAAAGGTGGCCACTGGAGAGCCTACAGTTCTTGACAGAATTGTTCGTACATTTGTTGGTCCAGATTTGTCATCTGAAAATTGGGAACTTCTCAATGCTATAAAAGATATCATAAAGAGAAACTACTATAAACCAGAAGCCGTAACAGCTACCTTGTTAAATATTGGTGCTGCACATGGAATGGTTGATGCACTGCCCGATCCTTACAGTGCATATTTTGACCCAGAGGAGTATAAAGAGTTTTTACAGTCTACTGCTGGAAATTATAGTGGAATTGGTGTGCTTGTTAAGGAAAACAAAGATAAGCAGGGTATTGTCATTGTTAGAGTGTTCCCCGGTTCTCCTGCAGAGGCGGTAGGACTAAAGTCTGGTGATGTTATTGTCAAGGTCAATGGGGAAGATATTATAGGTCTTCCCATAGAGATGGTAACGCCTAAAATTAAAGGTCCTACTGGGACTAAGGTGAAGATTACTATTCTTCGTGGTGATGATTTACTTGATTTTGAGGTTCAGAGGCAAACAATACATATTCCCGCAGTGTTGAAAGATGAGTGGCTGAATATTGGTGGACATAAGGTGGCCTATGTAGACTTTTCTACAATGTTTTTCAAAGGTAGTTCTGAAGAGGTTGCCAAGGTTTTAAAGCGGTATCAAGATGCCGGTGCTGAAGCCATTATTTTGGATATAAGAAGTAATCCGGGGGGATTGGTTCCAGAGGTTGTCAACCTCCTTGGTTATTTTGTTCCTGGTAAGCATGTTTTAACTATTCAAGGGAGAGTAGAGAAGGAAGAACATAATGCCAAAAAGCATGAATGGGTTGTATCTGTGCCTGTAGTGCTTCTTATTAATGGTTATAGTGCCTCTGCATCGGAAATATTTGCTGCAAACTTAAAGTATTACAAGAAGGCTACTTTGGTTGGTACCAGAACATATGGTAAAGGAACGGTGCAGGAAATTGAGCCCCTTGGTGATGCAGGAGCTGTGAAGTTGACTATTGCCGAGTATATCACTGCCGGTGGTTACCATGTGGAGGGTAAAGGTGTAGAGCCTGATATCAAGGTGGATATGAAAACGGCTAGTACTGCAACAGATATTATATTGAAAGCAGCAGAAGATTATCTCCGGGAGAAACTGGGTAAATAATCCCAGTTTCCCCCTTTCAAAGTAGTCTTTTCATTTCCATCTCTTCAGGTGATTCGGGGACTACGATAATAGATTTCTCTCCTCTGTATATAGCCAGCCCTATTTCACCCTTTACAGGTTTAATATTCTTACGCTCTGTATATATGACCTCTACTTTAGATGAGTCTCTCATCTTAGAAAAATGAGAGGCCAGCTTTGCCGCCGTTATAATAGCGTATTCTGTTATTTCACCATCTTTAGGCTTCAATATGACATGACTGCCGGGAAAATCTTTAACATGAAACCATAGATGTTTCTTAGATGCAAGATGAAACGATACGATATGATTGCCTATCTGATTTTTTCCAACAAGGTATATATTGCCATATTCATCTTCAAATTTCATATATGGTTTACCTACTTGTTGTATTGATTCTTCGCTTTGGTCTGTTTTCAGTTCTAATTCTTCTATTTGTCGTTTTACCTCTTCAATGCGCCTGACAACATTCTCTCTTTTTTTCTTGAAATGCTTGTATTTCTTGTAATAGTGGGTGGCTATCTCTTTCGGGTCTTGGCCGGGTTTTATAGGGACAGTAATCTCGTGTCCTGTTTCCCAATCTGTAAATGTAAAGGTCTCTTCGTAGATAGGATGGTGAAGGTATGTCAATATCCCGTCTCCATATTTCTTGTATTTTTCAAAGTCTTCTGTAGAATTTAGTTCTTGCTCAAGCTTGTGTAGGAGCTTGGTAAGTCTTTTTCTTTCTCTCTTAAGTTTTTTTTCTCTTTCACGGTAAGTGGCTTTTTGGTGCTCTATTTCTAATGTTGTTATGTAGTGTTCGTAAAATAGCCCAACAACATTTAGATTGGAAGGTTCTACCACATGAAGATATCCATTCAGTTCCTTGGTGTTGCCACCACTATTTATGCTTTGCCATAGGTTATAGATTTCACCGAGTGAGAAATAGTTTCGTCTCTCTTTGGCTATGCCTCTTAATATAAAAGAATGCTTTTCTTCAATTTGGGGTATGTCTTCTACGCTATATGTGCCTTGTATAGGAGGTGGGGTATATATACTTCCTCTCCACAACATTCGTCCATATCGTTTGTCTTCTACCTCCCTGTGGACATATAATATTCTCTCATCTCTGTTGGTTAATATGAGATTGGTTTTATTCCTCTGCATTTCTACATAGAGATATTTTTGTTGAGAGGGCAGGTATTTGTGGGTTAGCGTTATTTTCAAGACCACATCTAAGTTGATAAGTTCAAATCCAGATATGTACATATCTTTTAAGTGGTCTGACAAATTGTGACGAGGACAGTTTCTATCGCTATCGGCAATGTCAATGTACGGATATTTAGGATGAACTGAGATCCACAAACTGATATTTTTTAGGGCAAATATATAGCTATGCAGGTCTTTGCAGATGAAAACACCAGTGACTTGTCTTTTATCGTATTTACCATTTATTGATGATAACCATGCTTTTATGTCTATAATATCCATAGTCTGTATTATAACAGGTGGTGATGGTTGTGCATCATGAGGTTGTTGCAAAGATAAAGAAAGGACAGGGTATAGAAGGATATTTGCTGGAAGATAGCAAGGTTGTTATGCGTTGGAATATATCTGCAAAGAAAACGACTCCCGTTAGGGAGATTTTTAGGGCTATTGAACTGGCTGAGGCAGGAGATTATATACTTGTTGAAGTCAAAATGGAGCAATCTCTATATGATGCCGTGCCTGATGTAGACAAAGCTTTAGACACATATGGGGTTGAGATTAATCCTCTTTCCGAGGATGTTTGAATTTGTGTAGCACGGCATACCATGCTGTAGATTCTTTAGGTGGTGGTGTAAGGTATTTGTCAAGCCATTTGGGTATGGGAAGCATACATAACAAGCCTGCCAACGCTCCATTAATAATACTGACCGTTAGATGATAGGTGATAGCGTACATAATACCGAATGTGAAAGATCCGAAACCTAAAGCATATAGTAATCGTGGCACGATGCCGATTTTCCCGCCTTCATATCGTGTGCGCATAGCGTATATATATACAATGCTAAGTAGAATGCTGCCCCCTTCAAATATCAGATAATAAGTGTTTAAGGCCTCTCTTCTCTGTATGATGTCCCATAATGCCATAAGTCCTATAACGGCATATAAAATGGATAACACAAGCATGTAATATGGTGGTTTTTTATCGCCTATTAGGTGATTAGGTATATGCCACCCCAGAAACAGCAAAAGATATGTTGCTATAACTAATCCTATTATACTGAGTATTGTCCACACTCTCTTTCTCCTCCTATGGTTTACAATAAAACTGGTTAGCACAGATAGCATATCATAAAAAGGAGGCATGTTTGAAGTGAAAGTTGAAGTTATACAGCATAATCCTGTGATGGGCGATTTTCAGGGAAATATAGATAAAATACTGCGGCTACATCAATCTGATGCCGATATAATTGTCTTGCCAGAGCTTGCTGTATCAGGATATTACCCTGGTGATTTGTTAACCAATCCAGATTTTGTCTATAAGCTGATTCATTATCAAAATGAGCTTGTGAAGTCATTAAAAGGAGATGGTATTCTTATCTTTGGAGGCATCAAATGCGAGGGAGGACATGTGCAAAATGGGGCCTATGTTTGTATAGATGAAGATTGCCATTTTGTACCCAAGCTAAGTCTTCCCACATATGGTCCATTTGATGAAAAGAGACATTTTACTGTTATAGAACCATATTATGGTGTTTTCAAGGTAGATGATATGACATTTGCCGTTGGCGTATGTGAAGATATGTGGACTATGCCTGAAGAGATATTTAATCGCACGGCGGTGTCTATGTATATCTTTGTCAATGCTTCTCCATTTGAAACAGGTAAGTTTTCCAGAAGGTTGGATTTTGCCCGTGTGTGGGCTTCAAAGGGTAGTTATGTTGTGTATGCCAACCTTGTTGGAGGTCAAGATGGCATCATCTTTGACGGTGCATCATTTGTATTGGATCCCAGTGGAAATGTACAAATGCTTCTGAAGGCGTTTGAAGAAGATAGTGAGGTGTTTTCACCATATTTGCCTGTTGTTAAAGTAAAACCTTATGATGGGCTGTCCTATATTCCACCTATAGAAATTGATATAGATGTTTCCAATGATTTTGTGGCCGATGCCAAGATAGAAGAATACCCCTCTTATCCAGAGGATATGTATAAGGCTATTGTGCTTGGTATTAGAGATTATGTGAAAAAGAGCGGATTTCAGAAGGTTATTGTATCTGTTTCAGGAGGTATAGATTCTGCTGTAGGCCTTGTGCTGGCTGCAGATGCGATGGGAAAAGATAATGTTATAGCCTTGACAATGCCTTCCCATATCACATCATCGGAGACGCTAAATGATGCCCATAAGCTTGCGAAGAATCTTGGCGTGAAAATATACGAGATTCCCATTAAAGATATATACACAGTTATGAGAGATGTTATCTTGTCCTCTACAGATGTATCAGACAACTTTGATGTGGCCGATGAAAATCTTCAATCACGTATTAGAGGTATGATTACGATGTATTTGTCTAACAAGCTGGGAGCACTGGCGCTATCTATGGGGAATAAGAGCGAGATAGCGGTGGGATACAATACCCTTTATGGGGATACAGCAGGTGCGTATTCTCCACTTGGTGATGCATATAAGACTGATGTCTATGCCCTTGCCGAATATATTAACAGAGAAAAGGAGATTATTCCACGGTCAATTATTGAGAGAAAGCCATCTGCTGAGCTGAGGGAAGGTCAGTATGACGAGGAATCCTTGCCTCCTTATACACGGCTTGATGAATTTCTCAAAGATTACATTGATAGACGCATGCCCATTACATACCTTATTGATACATATGGAAGAGATTTCACCCTTGAGCTTGTGAAGAAGATAGAAAGGGTGGAGTACAAACGTAAACAGTTGCCACCTGCTCCTAAACTTCAAAAGATGTCTTTTTATACAGATAGAAGATATCCCATTATGAAGAAGAGCTGGTGGGATTAGCCTACCAGCTCTTCTGTTTTGGCGATATGGGCACCATATATGTTTTTCATATACTGAAGTGCCTGTTCATGTGTTTGTGGGTCAATAGAGGCTGTCCCATCCGAAACAACGGTAACACTAAAGCCTCTAAAAAACGCATCTGCCGCTGTATGCTGGACACATATGTTTGTACTGACACCGGTGAGTATTACTTCTCTAACTTCCAGCTCTTTAAGCATACTCTCAAGATGTGTTCTATAAAATCCAGAATATGTATGTTTGGGAATAACAATATCACCTCTATCGGGAGCCAGCTCTGGTATGATTTCGCTACCTTCTTCACCTTCCATGGCATGTGGTCCCCACACTTTGAGTTCAATGTCCTCTTCTGTGTGGCTGTCTTTTAGGTAAATAACTGGAATTTTCTTTTCGTGGGCCCACTCTATAAGTTTTTTTATATTGGGAACAATGGCCTTTGCACCATCACTTCCAAATTTTCCATCTACAAAGTCGTGTATCATGTCTACCACAATTAATGCCTTCACTATGACATCACCTCCTTTGATATGATATACAAGTAAATTGATTTAGGGGGTGTTTTTGTGATACTTAGTGATAGAGAGATCTTGCAGAGACTGGCTACAGGCGATATTATTATAGATCCCGAGCCAGATAGAGATATACAGGTAGGACCTTCTTCAGTAGATTTGAGACTAGGTAACGAGTTTATTGTGTTTAGGAGGGAGAAAAAGCCTTTTATTGATCCATTTGCCGATGATCCTACTTTGTTTACAGAGAAGGTTGTCTTGTCAGAAGATGAGCCCTTTATTATTCATCCTGGTGAGTTTGTACTTGCATCAACCGAAGAATATGTTAGGGTGCCGTCAGACCTTGTTGCCCGTGTGGATGGACGTTCTTCGCTTGGAAGACTGGGTATTATTATTCATGCCACAGCCGGTTTTATTGACCCGGGATTTGAAGGCACAATAACACTGGAAATTACCAATATCAATGTTATGCCGGTGGCATTATATCCAGGTATGCGAATATGTCAGATATCATTTGAAACAATGAATAGGCCAGCTGAAAGACCATATGGTGTAAAAACAGGTAGTAAATATCAGGGCCAGAGAGGCCCCACTGTTAGTAGACTGAAGTGGGATAGGAGGTAATGTCTATGAAGGCCGTTGTGCTTGCTGCTGGTAAAGGAAAGCGTATGAAATCGTCTCTTGAGAAGGTATTTCATAAGGTATTGGGGCTTTCTATGGTAGAAAGAATTTTTAAGGCTTTAAAGGAGGCCAATGTTGATGAGATTATAGGTGTGTTTTCTCCTAAGGGAAAGGAAATGGTATCTTCACTAAAATATCATCCTGATGTTGTTATTGTCCAAGATACCCCTTTAGGTACAGGAGACGCTCTGAAGAGGGCATACGATTATCTTGATGGTGTAGTCATTGTTTTGCCCGGCGATATGCCCCTTATAACAGCTGACGAAATAAAGCGTGTTGTTGAGAATGGTAAGAATTATGATGCTATGGTAGTGGCTATGGAACTTGATGACCCAGGTTATTATGGTCGTATTGTTCTTGATGACAATAGCAATCTCAAAGCCATTGTTGAGTATGCGGATGCCACAGAAGAAGAAAAGCAGATAAAACTTGTCAATACAGGCGTGTATGTGTTTAACGGTAATTATCTGAAGCAATACCTTGATAAGTTGACACCAGCTAATGCTCAAGGAGAATATTACTTAACTGATGTGTTTCCTATGATGATAGCCGACGGGTATACTGTAGGGGTTTATATAACAGATGATGCAGAGCAGTATATTGGTATTAATAACAGGTATATGTTGTCTGTTGCGGAAGATATTGCAAGGGAGAGATATTTGAGGAAACTTATGATGGATGGGGTAACAATTCGCATGCCGGAAACAGTGTATATTGAAGAAACGGTTTTTATTGATAACGATGTGGAAATATTGCCATATAGTGTTTTAAAAGGGGAAACCGTTATAAAAACAGGAAGTATCATTGGTCCTTCTACCTATATAGAAGATTCTACTGTAGAGGAAAATTGCCATATACAATATTCTCATCTAACCGGTGCATATGTTGGACCAGAATCTGTTGTGGGCCCATTTGGTAGGCTAAGGCCTGGAGCTCATCTTGAGAGAAAGGTGAAGATAGGTAATTTTGTTGAGGTAAAGAAGTCTACACTAGGTGAAGGAACAAAGGCATCTCATCTTTCCTATATTGGCGATGCTACTGTTGGTAAAAATGTAAATATTGGAGCAGGTACTATTACATGCAATTATGATGGTTTTAGCAAAAATCCCACATTTATTGAAGATGATGTATTTATAGGTTCAGATAGCATTCTTGTTGCACCTGTTAGAATAGGTAAGGGGGCTTATACGGCAGCTGGTTCAGTTATTACCCAAGATGTACCGGCAGGGGCATTAGGAATAGGCCGATCCAGACAGGTAAACAAAGAAGGATGGGTTAGTAAGTATGTAGATAGAAAGAAACAGGAAGGAGGCATGCAAGGTGGGTCTTCCAAGTAGACCGCTTATTTTGCTTAGTGGTTCCTCTAACGAGCCGCTGGCAGAGAAGATAGCCAGTTATATTGGGTATCGCTTATGTCCAAGAGAGATATTTAGATTTGCCGATGGAGAGATAGGAATTCATATTCTCCGTTCTGTCAGGGGGGCAGAAGTGTTTGTAATACAGTCAACATCGCCACCCGTTAATGAACATTTGATGGAGCTTCTTATCATGATAGATGCATTGAGAAGGGCCTCGGCTGCAGAGATATCTGTTGTTATTCCTTACTTTGGTTATGCAAGGCAAGACAGAAAAGCCAAACCCAGAGAACCTATTACTGCAAAACTTGTCTCTTCACTTTTGCAATCTGCTGGAGCCGATAGAGTTGTTGCTATAGACTTGCATGCATCTCAGATACAGGGTTTCTTTGATATTCCTGTTGATAATCTTACGGCTATACCACTATTTGTAGACCATATTAAGGCTAACCTTGGAGAACTTGACGATGTAGTAATAGCATCACCTGATATTGGTGGTGTGAAACGTGCTAGAGACCTTGCATCTAAATTGGGAGATTTGCCTTTGGTTATCATAGATAAGAGAAGACCCAGGCCTAATGTGTCTGAGGTTATGAACATTATTGGACAGTTTGAAGGGAAAAGGGTTATTCTTGTTGATGATATTGTTGATACAGCAGGTAGTATTACATCAGCTGCTAAGGCCCTAAAAGAGCGGGGGGCCAAAGAGGTGTATATATATGCTACCCATGCACTTCTTTCTGGTCCGGCTCCGAAAAGGCTTCGGGAAGCTCCTGTTGAAAAAATCGTGTTTACAGATACAATAAGAATACCCGAAGATGTTTTATTTGATAAAATAGAAGTTGTCAGTGTGGCAGGTCTTGTAGGTGAGGCTATTAGAAGGATCAGAAATAACGAATCGGTGAGTGTATTGTTTAATCCGTAAATTTTGGTGTTGTTTCTGGTATAATGCTAACTTGACTGTGCTATAGTAGACTGGAAAGGAGGAGGTATATCATGATAAAGCAGATAGATCTTCAGGCTGAGCTTCGTCAGGAGCAGGGAACCAGGCCTGTTAGAAGACTTCGTAAGGCCGGATATATGCCCGGTGTAGTCTATGGAAGGGATATTGAGCCTATTCCAATAAAAGTTAACATGAAAGATTTTAGGAAGACCGTCAAAGAGGCTCATGGTGGAGTTGTGTTCTTTAAAGTTTCTATTGATGGGAAAGAACCGTTTCTTGCCGTTTTGCAGGATATTCAGAGAGATAATGTAACCCGTGAGGTAATACACTTTGACCTTCATAAAATTGCCGAGGATGAAGAGATTACCGTTGATATTCCTATTGAATTTGTTGGTGAGCCTAAGGGTGTTAAAGAGGGAGGTATTTTGGAAATTGTTCTTCACGAGCTTGAGATTGAGGCTCCTGCTAATAAGATTCCTGAAAAGATTGTTGTTGACCTCTCTGATCTTGGTATAGATGATACAATCCATGTGGAAGATCTTCAGCTTCCTGAAGGTGTTAGAACAACCCACGATCCCGAAGAGGTTGTTGTTACCGTTACGGCACCTGAAGAAGAGGAGGCTGTACTTGAGGAGGAGGCCGAAGAGATGGCCGAACCTGAACTTATTGGTGGTAGAGGTAAGACAGAGGAGGAAGAATAATCAGTGCTTATTGTGGGACTGGGTAATCCAGGTGATAAATACTATCCCACACGGCACAACATTGGTTTCTGGGTTGTAGATTACATATACAAGCACGCAGATAGAGTAAAAATAAAATGGATGCTTGCCTACAAAGGTGAGCTGTCAGAAGTGGAGATAGAGGGTAAGGGGCTTATGCTATATAAGCCCCTTACTTTTATGAATCTTAGCGGAGAGGGAGTTGCCCCTCTTGTAAGAGATAAACACATTTCTCTGGAAGAACTCATAGTTGTTCACGATGACCTTGACTTGCCTGTGGCCGTTACCCGTTTAAAGTTTGATGGTGGTAGTGGGGGGCATAATGGTATAAAGTCTATAGTTAACAATTTAGGGACTCCTAATTTTTGGCGTGCTAAGATTGGTATAGGTAGGCCACATGATACTACTCCGATTCCAGATTATGTCTTATCGCCTCCTCCTGATATAGAGCTTCCAATGTTTAGACGGGCATTAGAGAAGACTTATGAGATGGTGAGGTTGTTTATTACCGATGGCAAAGATAGGGCAATGCAATACTATAACACAAGAGACACAGAAGGTATTTAAAAGTATTCCCCACTTGTGGTGGCAACTTGGTAGGGAAGGACTCCTAAAAAAGGGAACACTGTTGTTTGTTCCCTCTTATATAGAATCTGCTATTTTGAAACTCGCACCGTATTTTGATATTCCTCCTATAGGACCTGTGGATATGGGTACATTTCCTATAGGGCTTGTCTCTCCGAGAAGTGTTAGAAAGAAGAAAATAGCCTATTCTACGGGCATTTCTACACTTCATGTTGGCGATGAACTGATGCCAGATGAGCTTGTAGAAATTCTGGAAAATGCCGGTTATGAAAAAGTTTCCTATGTGAGGGGAAAGGGAGAGTATTCGCGCAGGGGAGAAGTTGTTGATTTTTACTTTGGACAGCCTGTGAGGGTGCTGTTTGACGAAGATATTGTTGAGAGTTTGCGTATCTTTTCCCCCGATGACCAGATACCTATAGCATCTATACCGTCTGTATCTTTACCTATAGCCATAGAGGAAATACCGTTGACAGACGATAACTTAGAATTTGCCGGTTATAAAAGGCGTATTTGGGTAGCTCCTCGTATATGGAACTATGAAGTAGGTTCCATGCCCTTTTCATACGATGAACAGTATATGGAGACAATAGAGCCTTCTTCATATGACTTTAAAAAGTCATCTACTATCAAAGTTATTACAGCCTTTGTTGAGAGAACGGTGAAGTATTTAGAAGAGCTAGGCTTTTCTGTAAAGAAGGCCGATAAACTCTCGTTTTCTGATGATATAGAAGTAGTGCCAGGCTTTTTTGAAGATGGTTATCAGTCGCATGACATATCATTGCTAACAGACTATGATCTGTGGCCCGAGATTGTTGGAGTTAGACGAAGAAATGTTAGTGGTTCTATAGAGGTTGGCAGCTATGTTATTCATCGTCTGTATGGTGGTATTGGTATTGTAGAGGCTATAGAAGAGAAACCGACCCCCCATATTGTTATCAAGTACAAGGGTGATGTGCGTATCCGTACTCCGATAACAATGCTTAGCATGCTTTATCCTTATTCCAATGCCAGCGGTGTTATTGAAATTACCGAGGTAGAAAGACGGGGGTGGAAGCGCAAGATAAAGAAGCTGGAGGAGATTATACAACAGGCCGTAGAGCGGTTTATAGAGCTTGAAAAGACACGCAGGCACATAGAGGCCCCGGTAATGAAAGGTGATCCAGAAATAGAAGAGATAGTAGAAAAAGGATTCCCTTATACGCTTACCAGAGACCAGAAAAAGGCTATAGAAGATGTATATGCTGATCTTATATCGGGCAAACCTATGGACCGTATTATCTGTGGTGATACAGGGTTTGGTAAGACAGAGGTTGCCATAAGGGCTGCGGCAAGGGTTGTGTCCTCTGGTTATAAAGTTATTGTTGCTGCACCTACAGGAGTGCTTGCTCATCAGCTATATGGCGATTTTGTTAAGCGATTTGAGCCCGCAGGTGTCAATGTTGGTTTTTACGCAAAGGGGAAAGGGCGAGTTAATCTTCAGAAGTTTATAGAGGGGAAAATAGATATCCTTGTTGGTACACATTCTGTCTTTACCGATAAAATAACAGCAGAAAGGTTAGGACTTGTTATTGTTGACGATGAACATTTGTTTGGTGTGGAAAAGAAAGAATTTTATAGATTGAGGTATCCTCATGTGCATCATTTGTTTATGTCGGCAACACCAATTCCCCGTACGCTATTTCATGGCATGTCAGGCCTTAAGAGCATATCTCTTATAGAGACCCCTCCTAAAGGTAGACAACCTGTTGATGTTGTTGTCGCTCGGCGCAGTGGAGATGAAAAGGTTCTTGAAGTTATCCGAGATGAGCTGTCTGCTGGAGAGAAAGTTATCTTTGTGCATAACCGCATAAAAGATCTTGCTAAATACGCAGGCCTTATTGCCAGTGCCATACCGGGTATACGAGTAGAGGTGTTGCATGGTCGTATGCCCGATAGGGAAATTGAAAAGGTACTTAGCGATGTGTTTGAAGGCAGAGTTGATGTACTTGTAGCTACATCTATTGTTGGTGTAGGACTTAATCTTCTTGACTTCAATGTTCTTGTTGTCAATGATATTAAGTATTTGGGGCTTGCCTCACTGTATCAGATAAAAGGTCGTGTTGGCCGAAGTGGTGAGGGAAGAGGCAGAGTTTATTTCTTTTATACAGAAACACCCCGTACAAAAGATCCTCGTTTCTTAGAGACCCTTGCTGAGTTTGGCACATTGGGATACGGGTTTGTCGTTTCCAATCTTGATATGGAGCTAAGAGGTATTGGTGATGTGTTTGGCATTCGCCAAAGTGGTTTCTTTGATACAGACACATTTGGGTTTGAGCTTATAAAATCACTTGTGGCCGATGTGCTTGATCGTATTACCAAAGGTGATACAGGTAATATAACCATTCGGTGGAACTATGTTCCCTTTGCTTTTCTTACTGGTGATGATAGGGTAATGGCTATGAATGTTCTTATTAAAGCCGATTGGGATCTATGGGAAAAGTTTAAGGTATTTGTGGAATCTACATACAATGTAGAACTTGAGGAGCAGTGGGATGACTATTTTGCCCTGGTAGATATTTTGAAAAACTCCTATACAGGACGTATTATTCTGGAGGTTTCTGAAGATAAGGTCTCCATTACATCTGCACAGAGAAAGATAGAGGTCAGTGGCCGTATTCCCGAGGTATTTGGGGTTATAATATCTAATAATCTTTAGTATGTGGGGTGATTACTGTGCAAATGAAGACGCCTAAGGGTATGCGTGATATTCTTCCTCCTGATGGGGAACTGTGGAGAAAAACAGAAAACATCCTTGCACTTATAGCAAGACTCTATGGATACAGAGAAATCCGCACACCTATACTAGAATATTCCTTTTTATTTAGAAAAGGTCTGGGCGATAGCAGTGATGTTGTTGAGAAGGAGATGTATGAATTTGAGGATAAAGATGGTTCATATCTAACCCTTAGACCAGAAGGCACAGCCCCAGTTGTCCGTTCTTATATAGAACATGGTATGAAAAGTTTTCCCTGGGTTAGGGTGTTTTATATTGGCCCTATGTTTAGAAGGGAAAAGCCTCAGAAGGGGAGGTATCGTCAGTTTCACCAGTTTGGTATAGAGTTGTTTGGCGTCAGTGGTCCTCATGGTGATGCCGAGGCAATGGTTATGCTGTATCGTGTAATGAAAATGTTTGGGGTTAGCGGTTATATGTCTTACAACAATATAGGTTGTCCGGTGTGTAGGCCTAAATATATAGAGGCTCTTCGCAAAGAGATAGAAAGATATTGGGATGACATACCCGAGCAGTATCATGAAAAAATTAATCGTAATCCCATGAGGTTTTTTGATATCAAAGATGAAAAAGTTGCCGTTTTATTTGATAAGATGCCGACTATAGAAGAATTTCTCTGTGATGAGTGCCAAACTCACAAACAGGGTTTGGAAACGCTTCTTGCCAAATTGGGAATGCCATATGAGAAGAATATCAGACTTGTTAGGGGATTTGATTACTATACAAGGACAGTATTTGAATATATCGGGGAAGGACTTGGTGCTAAGTCTGCTGTTGCCGGTGGGGGACGATATGACTATCTTATGGAGAGTTATGGTGGTCCATCGGTGCCTGGTGTGGGATTTGGTCTTGGTATAGAGAGGCTTCTTATGGTTGCCAAGATGCCCGAGAGGATTGTATATGAGCCCTATGCCGAGGTTATGGTTGTATATACGAAGAAAGATTTTATGGATAACGCTTTTATATTAGCTGAATCATTGAGAGACAGATTTATTGCTGCAGAGGTTGATTTGAGAGGTACATCCCTCAAGTCTCAAATGAAGGCAGCGTCTAAACGTGGTTATAAATATGTACTTATCCTTGGTGATGATGAGGTTGAAAAAGGAATGGTAACGCTAAGGGATATGAATACCGGTCAGCAGGAAATGTATAAACAGATGGAGATAGCAGACATTATTCTTGAAAGGGGGAGCTCATAATGCTTAAGGATACATATGCTGGAACACTTCGCAAAGATGATGCGGGTAAAGAAGTTAAATTGGCAGGATGGGTTCACACAATACGCGATTTAGGTAGTCTAACATTTGTCATGCTCCGTGATCGTTCTGGAGAGGTGCAAATAGTCTTTGATAGGAATAAACAAGGTGAGCTAATAGATACGCTTAATGAGATGACCAAAGAGAGCGTAATATATGTTAGGGGTATCGTTAAGCTTCGTGATGAGGCTAATATAAATCCTAATCTTCCTACTGGCGAGGTGGAAGTTGAACCTATAGAAGTAAAGATTCTTGCCAAATCTGATGTTCCGCCGTTTCCACTAACAGCTCCTGAAGATAAACTTTCCGAAATGCAAAGACTCCAGTATCGCTATGTAGACTTAAGGAGACCTCCAATGAGGGAGATGCTTCGTAAGAGACATGAGGCTACAATGTTTATTAGAAATTATTTGTCCAATAACGGGTTCTGGGAAATAGAGACACCATACCTTACGAAGTACACTCCCGGTGGTGCGAGAAATTTTATGGTGCCTTCACATAATCCTATTGGCACATTTTATGCCCTTGCCGAGTCTCCTCAGATTTTTAAACAGCTTCTTATGATTGGTGGTGTAGAAAAATACTTCCAAATTGCCAGATGTTTTAGAGATGAGGAACTCAGAGCCGATAGACAACCTGAATTTACACAGATTGATATAGAGATGTCTTTTGTTGATGAGGATGATATACGTCACCTCATTGAGCCTATGCTCGCTGGACTTTTGGAAAAATTGACGGGATACAAGGTTGAAACACCTTTTAGGATTATGACATATGAAGAAGCTATGCGTGATTATGGCAGTGATAAACCTGATCTCAGAAATCCCCTGAAGCTTGTATATCTCAACGATGTATTTAAGAATACCGCTGTTAAATTTATTGCATCTGCATTGCAGAAAGGCGATAATGTTGTTGGTATTATTGTTCCTGCTGTTTATTCTAAGAGTTTTCTCAAGAATTTAGAGAAAGAGCTCAAGGCAGAGGGAGCAGGTGGTCTTCTGTGGTTTATGCATAAGGATGATGAGATTGTTAGCACGATATCTAAATTCCTCACTAATGAGGAGAAACAGAAGCTATTGGAGGTGATTCCCGAGGGGCATACATATCTTGGAGTTGTTGGTGAGTATCCCAAAGCCAATGAGATTGTGGGACGTCTTCGCAACCGCATGGCTGGAGAACTGGGGCTTATAAAAGATGGATATGAGTTTTTATGGGTTGTTGAGTTTCCACTATTTGAGATTAATGATGATGGTTCTATTAAAGCGGCACACCACCCATTTACTATGCCTAAAGAGGAGGATATTCCACTACTAGATACCGATCCGCTGAGGGTTAGAGCTAAGGCCTATGATATTGTACTCAATGGTTATGAAATCGGTGGCGGTAGTATCAGAATACACGATAGAGCTCTCCAGAAGAAGATATTTGAGATACTTCAGTTTAGCGATATAGATGGTAGATTCCAATTCTTCTTAAAGGCCTTTAATTATGGTGCACCACCCCACGGTGGTATTGCCCTTGGACTTGATAGAATACTTATGGTTATGCTCAATAAATCGTCTATTAGGGAGGTTATAGCGTTTCCTAAGGCTAAGGGAGGTGCATGCCCATTGACAGGTGCTCCAGCACCTTTGTACGATGACCAGTATGAGGATTTTATGGAAATTGCGAAGGCAGCGGTAGAAGTGTTTAGAAATTATAAAATTAGTAAAGAGAAAGGGAGTGATGAGGTATGAGTGGTTGGACATTGTTTTTCGCTGTGGGATTGCCTATATGGCTTTTATTTGTAATCGGATTTGTAGTAGCTATTGGCCTTATGAAGAATGCGAGTAAATTAAACGATATAATGAATCGCTTGGATCGTATTTTGGAGGATATTGAACATGAAGAACCTAAAATTGCGAGTAATATCACAAAGACAACCGATGAAGTGTCAGAGTTGGTTAGATCATTAAAGGATACGATTGATGTATTGACGATGGTAATTGTAGCTGGTAAAACCAATTTTAGAACCATTTTGGGACTAGCTATGCCACTTATAAAAAAGGGGTTTGATAAGTCCAATATAGACATTGTAAAGGATTATTTGGGCAAAAAGAGGAAAGGAGGAAAGGTTGGTGAGTAAACAAGAGAAAATATATGTAACATTAGCTATGACGGGCTTGATTTTTTTAGCTGGTATAGCAATAGGCATCACTCTGGTAAAAAAAAAGGAGGAGAAAAAAAATTGGTCTTCCAAGGGAGTAGTGATCAGATTTGATCGTTAGGAGGGTGATGCCTATGGGCACAGGACTGGTCAGGAGGCCCGCCGATATAGAGGAAGCTATTAGGGATATTGTAGCATCCGATGTTGGGGATATGCTTAGTCTTGAAGAGCTTTATAGTATTGTATCTGTTATGCATAAGATAGAAGAACTGATGATGGGGGGGCTACTGAAGGAGATAGAGATGGAGCTTGCCCGTAGAGAGAACGAGATTGTACTTATGGCAGAGGGTAGGATGAATACTAAGAGTAGACGCTATGAAAGGATGGTTATAAGACAGGTATTTATTTCTGGAGTTGATGTAGAGACCGATGACACAGGTAAGTTTTCTATGACCATAACCATCAGAAAGGGTGTTTCCCGTGTATAGCGTCTGGAATGAAGTCAATGAACTGGCAAAACAAATGTATGAAGCTCTTCAGAGTAATGATGTTAATAAGGCGGAGGAAATAAAAACAGAGATCTCAGAGAAACTTATGCCAGAAATAGAGAAGATGGCAAGAAGGTATTCTCGCTCTCGTCGTAATGAGCATGATGATCTTGTAAGCGAGGGATTTATGGGACTTTTGCATGCTTTTGACAGGTACAATCCTGAGAAAGGTAGATTTTCTGATTTTGCCCGTTCTACCATAGACGGTTACATGAAAAAATATCTTGAGCGGGGTATACAGCTCATTGGTGTGCCTGCTACTATGTCTAAAGAAGATCGTGCTATTAAGAAGAAGATAGATGAACTTCGGAGAAAATTGGGGAGAGAACCAACCCTTGGAGAAATGAAAGAAGCTGGTATTCATGTGGAAGATATCATTAAGCAAATGTGGATATCAATGGCGGGTTCCCCTGCGTCTATGGATATTCCTATAGCGGGTGAAGATGATGAGATGTCTCTTTATGACATTATTAGTGACTATGATGAAGAGAAGGAAAATCTGAGAAGAGATTTGCAGTGGATAGAAAAAAACATGTTAACTACTACTGAGAGGAAAATCTGGAATTTGTATAAAGAAGGATATTCTCAGTCTGAAATTGCTGCTAAACTTGGTATTTCTCAGCCACAGGTATCAAGGGTTATAAGACGTGTAACCGATAAATTTAAAAGGCTTATGAAGGTGGAAAGTAAATGAGCGACGAAAAGAATAGTGTAGAAAATAAAAAAGACTATGCTAATACGCTGTTTGCTGTTGGAGTTAAATTGGAGGTTGTGTTTTTTGCACTTGTCTTGGCGTTTTACCTTTTGTGGCAACTTGGTGAAAAGCTTTCTTTTTTGGTTTCATGGTTGGCATGGGGCATATTCTTTTATTATCTTGCTTTACAAGTTGCTAAATTACTTTTATATATTGTTCGTTCTATAAAAGAATCTAAGTGGCGATTCGGTTATACTATAGGTATTGAAGAAATACCAGCATGGGCAATGTCATTAGCCTATGTTATTGTATTTGTTATATTCTTAGGGGTTACTATGACACTTATTTTTCAAGTAGTAAGTTCAATTTCGTCTGCTATTGATTTTTCTTCCAAATTTTTGAAAGATACGAGTCTTATAGAAAAAGAATTAGAAACATTGTTGTATCATGTCGGGCTTACACAGGAACAGGCTGTAAATATTGCTCAGAATATCATAAATAATGTATTTTCACACACGGATTTCTTATCGGTTATTTCGGAAAAGATGGTAGGTTTTGTTTCATCTTTGGAGTTTTTAGTTGATATTGCTGCTGGTGCTTTTGCATCTGTTCTTATTGGTATGGAAGCTAAAAACATAAAAGCGTTAATTACCCGTTTTTCTTCTTCAGAAAAGAGAATACTTCGTAATCTCTCTCGTGATTTGAAAGTTATACATTTTTATATGGTTGGCTTTACGGGTAACAGACTTCTTATTTCATTTATTGTGGGGTTTTCCGTGTGGCTGGGTTTTATTATTGTAGGTTTTCCTAATGCAGGCATTGCTGCACTTGTTGCCATTGTTACAGATCTCATTCCATATGTTGGCCCCATTTTAGGATGGATGTTTGGTGTTGTTGCTGTTATGCCATCGGTACCCTCGTTAAAAGCATTAATTATATTAACTGCTATTTACATCATAAGCCAGGTTGTAGAAAATGTATCTGCTCCTCTCATTTATTCCACAAATTTGTCAGTTCCGTTTTGGATTGTTATTCTTGCACTACTTGTGGGAGGTAAAATTGGTGGTGTTGTTGGAATCATTATTGGTGTTCCTATGTTTACGGCATTGTCAAAGATTATAGGTTTTTATTTTAGGGAATGGGAGGAAGGTCATGTCAAATATTTTAGCGATTGATTATGGAGAGAAGAGAGTAGGAATAGCCATAGCCAAAGAAGGTTTTATATTTCCAAGACCACATCTTGAGAGAAACAGTCCTTCATTTTGGAAAGATCTCATTACCATTATTAAAAAAGAGCGTATTAATAAGATCATCGTCGGTTATCCTATAACGCTCAAAGGACTCCATGGTAGGGTTGCTAATCTTGTTGATGAATTTGTTGAAACGTTAAGGACACAGCTTCCAAAAGATATTGATGTTATTCTCTTAGATGAAAGATATACCAGCAAGATAGCAAGAGATATGCTTGCAGATATATATGGTAAACAGTATTCTATAGATTCTTTGGCAGCACTTGAACTTTTGAGGGGGTATTTAGGTAGTGAGGGCTAAGATTAAATACTTGGCCTATGTAGTGGCAATAGTAATAGGAATATACAGCATGTGGTGGTTTTTTTCGGGATTTGTTGAATCTCCTGAAAGTATGGTCTATTGTTTTGATACCCCTATGAAAATTACAGTACAGAGTGGGGATACGCCCTCAAGGATTGTTGATGAGATTGTAAAGAAATATCCATCTGTTGATAAAGAAGTGTTATTGTTACTTATGGAAAAATATCATGTGGCAAATATGCTGAAGGCCGATTATGTTTATTGTATTCCCAAGAAAGGTACATACCTTGACATTGTGATGTCTTTTCAAGATTGGTGTGATAAGGCATTTATTATGGTGACTTTTCCCGAGGGTATTACCCTGAAAGAGATGGCAAATATTCTACAAAAAAAGACACAGACTTCTACACAAACTTTCTTTCAGTCGGCTACAGCAACATCTGTGCTTCAGAGAATATCCGACTTTGTTGGTAAAAAAGTTTTTTATCCTGAAGGTTTTTTGTATCCAGATACATATGCTTATACCGGTAGTACATCAAAGCTTGTATCTATAATGTTAGATAACTTTTTTGAAAAAGTTTCGGGTATTGATTGGGATAAAGCAGAGAAAAAGACAGGACTTGATAAGTATGGCATTATTACTTTGGCTTCTATAGTAGAGAAAGAGGCTGTTAAAAAGAAAGAGGCTCCTATCATAGCCGGTGTATTTATTAATAGACTTCGTAGTGGTATGAAACTTGAATCATGTCCAACCGTTGAATATGCATTGGGCTACCATAAACCGGTGTTGTCATACCAGGATATCCAAATTGATTCTCCATATAACACATATAAATATTATGGATTGCCTCCTACCCCTATAGGTAATCCTTCTATAGATGCCATCAATGCTGTTATAAACTATGCACATACGGATTACTTGTACTTTGTTGCCGATGGTAAAGGTGGACATTTATTTGCCAAGACATATGCTGAGCATCTTGCCAATATAAGGAGGGTTCGTGGTGGAAAGTAATTATTGGGTTATGTATATAGAAGTGGATCTGCCTCATGTTGGAGATATTCAGTCTTTACTTGAGGCAGAAGATAATGCAGGTGTTATGCTTCAAACCCATAAAGGGCATAGGCATACAGTTATCGTATACGGGCTTACCGGTTATAAACTCAATGTGCTACTTGCCATGATAGGTGATCTAATTGTTGAAAGAAAGGTTAAGTCGGTGGTGATAAAACCTTATGAGGAAGATTGGGATGGTTATAGACAAATTGAGTGATATTTCACCTGTTTTCCTATATGAGAATGGAATTAGGCTAATAGTTTTGGATTTGGACAATACTTTATCGCCTTATGGTAACTATACCGTTGAACATGAAATTAAACGCTGGATTGCAGAGGCAAAAAAGTTGAATATGGATGTCGTTGTTTTATCTAATACATGGTATTTACGAGCTTTAATATCAAAGTTAATAGTAAAAGTTCCAGTTTATTATATGGCGTTAAAACCTTCCCCTTTTGCCTTATGGAAAATCCTTATTAGATATGGTTATTCACCTGATGAAACATGTGTTATTGGTGATCAGGTGTTTACCGACGTACTTATGGCAAGATTTGCCGGCACATCGTTTGTTCTTGTGAAGCCACTTTCAAGACATGATGGTCCCCATACGAAAATATTCCGGATACTTGAACGAAGTTTTATAGCCGAAAAAATAGTTTCAAGTGTAAAATAGACTATATATCAAGTGTTGATGGGGAGGTTTAAAAATGTCGCGTCTTGATCGTTATATTGATCCTATTATTAGCATGTTGTTGTATTTTGGAGAAGATGCTGCTAAATATGCTGAAGCAGTAAAGAAAAATCCTTCTTTAATTACCGTTATGACACCCGATGTGATCAAGTCTGAGATTTCTCGTGTTGTGGAGGAATCGGAAGGGGATCATTCCTCCAAATCTCCTCTTGAAGTATTCATGGATATCTTTGGTATTAGTGAAGAAAGTTTAGTCCAGATGATTGCTGATTACTTTGGTTATGATCTTATTTCCAAAGAGAAGATTATGTCAATTAAAGAAGAGGTTGAGTCTATGGGGGGGGAACTTCTTCTTGGTAAAATTCCGAGGGAGAAAGCTGAAGACTATGGGGTATTACCTATTCGTATTATTGAGAATCCCACTCCATCAGGTTCTTTTATAAGGGAGCTTGAGGTGGCTTTTGCCGATCCTTGGAATTTGGAAGCGGAGGATTATATTAAACGGATGTTTGAAGGACAGTTTGATACAATCCATCCTTACTATATTCCTGAGAAAGATTTTGATTATATTATTCAAGTTATTTATGGTTCCAAACTGGCAGATATCGGCGATATAGATATTAGCGATGAGGAAGGAGAAAGCGAGGAAGAGGTTTCTGGACCTATAGTGGAATTTGTCAATAATATGCTTAAAACGGCACTTCTTGAAGGGGCAAGTGATATTCATATAGAACCTTTAAAAAAATCCCTTCGTATTCGCTTTAGAGTTGATGGTATTTTGAAAGAACATATGACTTTCAACGAAAATGTTTCTTACTATAAACGTAGTATTATTGCCCGTATTAAGGTTATGGCCAATATGGATGTGACAGAACATAGAAAACCTCTTGATGGGCGATTTACTACGAAATTGCCTGGGAGCAATATAAATGTAGATGTGCGTGTCTCAACTTTGCCTACTGTGCATGGAGAGAAAGCAGTTTTGCGTTTGTTGAGGAAGGATCCATCGCTTCTTAATCTTGATAATATTGGCTTTGAACCCGATGTTCTTCAAAGTTTCCGAACGCTTATTCACCAGCCCTACGGTATGATACTTGTTTCTGGTCCTACAGGTTCAGGTAAGTCTACAACACTGTATGCAGCCCTTAATGAACTTAATGATATCTCTGTAAATATTATGACCGTTGAGGATCCTGTGGAGTACGAAATGACTGGTATCAATCAGGTACAGGTTAATCCTAAAGCGGGCTTAACATTTGCCAGCGCTTTAAGGTCTTTTCTTAGACAAGATCCGGATATCATACTGGTAGGTGAGATTCGTGATAAAGAGACGGCAGAGATTGCTATGCATGCTGCTTTGACAGGTCACCTTGTGCTTTCTACTATACACACAAACGATGCCTTTTCTGCTCCTATGAGACTTATTGACATGGGTATAGAACCATTTCTTATAGCATCGTCGTTGATCGGTGTTCTGGCACAAAGATTGGTAAAAAGAATATGCAACAGCTGTAAGATGTCTATTTCTAAGCCCCAGATGCCACTTGCTTTAGAAGAGGCAGAACAGAGTTTAGTAGAACTCGGGTATGAGCCTAGGTATTTTAAAGGGCAAGGTTGTCCTAAATGTAGTGGTACAGGGTACCGTGGGAGATTGGCTATACACGAATTGTTGGTTGTAGATGAAGATATACGCAGATTAATATTAGACCGTGCCTCTGGAGCTGAGATAAAACGGATAGCGACGTCAAAAGGTGCTCGTACACTTCTACAAGATGGTATGCTAAAAGTGTTCAAGGGCCTTACAACTGTTGATGAAGTTACAAGGGTTGTTTCGTCACTTGAGGTGTAAAGGGGGGATACTATGAAATATGATATTGTTGATTTATTAAGGGAAATGCAAGATTTGGGGGCTTCCGATCTACACATTACTGTTGGTAGAGCTCCCGTGTATCGTGTCAATGGTGAGCTTGTCACATATGGAGATGATAAACTAACGCCGGAAGATACGAGAGATATTGTATACCAGATTATGAATGAAGTTCAAATTCAAAAATTTGAATCTCAGGGTGAAATAGATTTCTCGTTTGGTATACCAGGGCTCGGTCGTTATAGAGTTAATGCATATAGACAGAGGGCTACAGTAGCAGCGGCACTGCGCCGTATACCATTTGAAGTTCCTCATATAGACGATTTAGGGCTTCCAGAGGTTGTCAAAGACCTTATCCATAAGAGGCAAGGACTTATTCTTGTTACGGGACCTACGGGTTCAGGTAAGTCTACTACACTGGCTTCTATGATTCAGCAGATTAATATCACTTATCCATACCATATATTGACCATTGAGGATCCTATTGAATATGTTTTTAGACATGGTAAGTCAATGGTTAACCAGCGAGAGGTTGGTGCAGACACCTTGAGTTTTGCTAATGCTCTTCGTGCAGCTCTTCGTGAGGATCCAGATGTTGTTATGGTTGGTGAGATGAGGGATTTAGAAACGATTCAAACAGTTCTTACACTGGCCGAAACGGGGCATCTAGTGTTTGCAACAGTTCATACAAATTCTGCTGCTCAGACAATAGATAGAATTGTTGATGTATTTCCCCCACATCAACAACCTCAAGTAAGGATACAGCTTGCATCTGTGCTACTGGCTGTTATCTCGCAAAGACTTTTAAAACGGGCAGATGGTAGAGGAAGAGTTCTTGCAGCTGAGATAATGATAGCCAATTCTGCTATAAGAGCCCTTATTAGAGAGGGTAAGACCCATCAGATTCTTAGTCATATTCAGATGGGAGCAGCTGAGGGAATGCAGCCTATGGATAAAGCCCTTGCCATGCTTGTTAAGCGAGGGCTTGTGGACTACGATGAAGCCCTTCACTATGTACATTCTCTTAATGATTTTAACCGATATCTTGGCATGTAAGGAGATGATGATTCATGCCATATTACAAGTATGTTGCTAAAAAAGGTACATTTAGCACGGTTAAGGGTGTTGTAGAAGCACCTTCTCGTAGGGTGGCATTAGAAAAACTCATGGATATGGGAATAACGCAGGTATTATCTCTGAAAGAAACAACCCCGGCTTCTTCTTCTGGTAAGGTTTTTAGGAAAAAGGTTTCTCTTAAATCCTTGACCCTTGCAACGAGACAGCTGGCTACTATGATAGAATCGGGTATGCAACTTGTGGAGTCGCTGGATATTGTTGCTCAACAGATACAGGATCCATACTTGAAGCAGGTGTTTACTGAGATTGCTAATATGGTTAGACGAGGTGATACAACATTTGGTGATGCCCTTGCGATGTATTCTGGAGTTTTTCCTCCTATGTATCCTAATATCATTAAAGCTGCTCAGGTAACGGGCCATTTGGAGAAGGCACTAAATGATGTAGCCACGCTTCTTGAGAAGAATATGGCCATAAGAAGGAAAATAAAGAGTGCTATGACATATCCTATGGTTGTTTTAACCATCTCCTTGGCGATATTTCTTGGTATAGTAATTTTCATCATTCCAAAGTTTGAGCAGATGTTTAAAGATTTTGGTATAAAAAAGATGCCCGCACTTACAACATTTATGATAGGTCTAGCAAGATTTATTATCAAATACTGGCCATGGATGCTGGGGGTCCTTGTCCTTATCTTTATCTTTAACTATTTTGGTATGTTAGGCTTCAGATTGGGAGGTAAGGGGTGGCATAGATTAAAACTGAAAATGCCTCTATTCGGTAGACTTACTCGTACATCCATTCTTGCTCAGTTTGCATCTAACTTTGCAACTATGGTGAGAAGTGGTATTTCCCCAACAGAGGCACTTGATAATCTTAAAGATGTTATGGGAAACAAGGTTTACGAAGATGCTATTGCCGATATTATTTCCAAGGTTAAGGGGGGTAGTCGTATATCTGCTGCGATGGCCCAGTATCCTGATTTATTCCCACCTATGTTTATTAACATGGTGAGGATTGGAGAAACGTCAGGTGCTCTTGATAAAATGCTTGAGAAAATGGCAGCGTATTATGAAGAAGAAGTTGATGCTGCTGTAGAGGCTTTGGCCTCTGCAATGGAACCGATTACCGTGCTTGTTTTAGCACTTATGGTTGGTACGGCCATTATCTCTATCTATTTGCCAATATTTAGTATGGTTGGAGAGATGAACTTGTAAGGAGGGACATGTCTTGTATTATTTAATCTTGTTTATAGTGTTTGCAATAGGAGCGTCAATAGGTAGTTTTCTTAATGTTGTGATATATCGTGTTCCACGTGGGGAAAGTATTGTGTTTCCGCCCAGTAGATGTCCACATTGCGGTCATAAGTTGGCGTGGTATGACATGATTCCAATTGTTAGTTATCTTATACTTAAGGGGAAGTGTCGTTATTGTGGTAAAAGTATTTCTCCTTTGTATCCTGTTATTGAATTTATAACAGGGGTATGGACAGTTCTTGTCTTTATTATGCTATTTCCCGGTAATATTGATGCGTTTGTAGAGGTACTTGTATTTGGTTATTTTGCTATAGCACTGAGTGTTATAGATATGCAACTTTACATTTTACCCAATAAAATCCTACTTCCTATGGCTATCTTTGAAATAGTATGGAGCGTTTTTGCTCTTGTTATGAAATGGGAAACTTTTATTGACTTAAGAAATCGCTTAATAGGGGCTGTGGTACTTTTGGTGTTTTTCCTAATTATTTACTATCTCGTCCCTGATGGTATGGGAGAAGGAGATGTAAAGCTTTCTCCTATTATTGGATGGTTTTTGGGTTTCCCGAAAATTGTTCCTTGGTTTTTTATCGCATTTGGTTTGGGAGCAATAGTCGGAGTTATTTTTATGCTAATTTCTAAATTTACGAAAGGTGAAACTAAGCATGTTGTTCCGTTTGGACCTTTTATGCTCTTGGGAGCTATCTTATCTTGGTTTTATGGTATACCTATTATCTTGTGGTATAGACGTTTGTTTTTTATATAAAGGGGGGCTAATGTATGAGAGCGAGTGTTATTGGATTTGACCTTGGTGATCACTTTATCAAGGCTGTAGAACTTGCAAGAAAAGGGAAAAAACTGTATGTGTCAGAGGTTGCACATTTCCCTGTACCAAAAGGTTCTATAGCCAATGGTCTTTTGGTTAATCCAGAGGTATTTAAGCGGGCAATTTCTCAGATTCTGGATGCTTATGTTTTTCAAGGGAAAAATATTGTTATTGGAGTTCCTGGTGAGCAGACAATAATAAAGATTATTCAGGTCCCTGCCAACATATCAAAGAAGAAGCAGATAATGTTTGAATTTATTCGGGATGATATTCAGGCAGAACTCTCAACACCTGTTGAGAAGTTGTATTTTGATTTTCAAGTGCTGGGCACTCGTATGTCAGAGAAGGGTAATGTTTATGATGTTATTTTTGCCGCCGTCAAGAAGGAGCATGTTGATCCTTATATTGAAGTTTTTAAGTCATTAGGTCTTAATGTTATTGCGGCCGATGCAGAGCTGCTTGCTGAAGCAAGAACATTATATCTGCTTACCAATGAAGATGATATAGATATAACCTACGTTCTGCTTAATATTAGTAGTAAAACAACTACTATTAGTTTCTTTGAGGGTGGAACTTTGAACTATACCCGACTTATTGACATGGGGGCTAGTATGTTTGTTAGACAGGTAAGTGAGTTTAAAGGTATCAGTGAAAGGGAAGCAGAGTATCTCCTAAACCAACGAAATATTTTAGAGGAGGAAGAGAACCAACAGTTGAGGAATATTATAGCCGGTGCCATGAAAAGTCTTATAAGAGAAATACATAGGGTTATAGCATATTATCAATCTAATATTTCTTCCAGTAGCGGAAAATTTTCTGGGATTATTTCCGGTGGTGGAGCTTTGCTCAAGGGCTTTGATACATTGCTTTCTGAAGAACTTGGTTTTCCCATTACGAAGAATAGGACGTTATCTTATCTTGAACCACTGGATGTAGAAAAACTCCATTCAGATGTTTTGTATGAAATATCCCCACTTGTATCAACGGCATTCGGGCTTGCCTTATGGGAATATGTGGATATGTTGCCTGGCTTAGCAGGAGGAGGGGATCTTAGATGAGTGCGAAGAATAAAGGAAAAGTGACTTTTACTGTTATTCGTCTCAATTTATTAGATGGTCCAAAGTTTATTAAGAGGCAAGTTGGTATTAGCTGGACGACATTTTGGGTATCTGTGATTCTTATTGCTATTATGACAGCTGCGCCAATTATAACAATGAAGACTATTAATAGCTCGCTTTCCAAGAAAGTCAATTCGTTAAATAGTACTTATGCTTCGTTAAAAGCTAAAGAGGCGAGATTTCATCAAGTTATCAAGCAAAAAAACAATATTATGAAGTTTATTGATAATGCTTACAATCTTATTAATATGCAACCCAAGATTTCTATCGTACTTCAAGAGATAAGAAAACGTTTACCTAAAGGTTCTACTGTTCAAGGAGGTATGAATCTTGGAGTTAATGGAGATAGTGTTATGCTGTCTTTGAAGATAGTATCCGATAGCTATTTAGATGCTCCTCAGCTTATTGACGCATTTGCCTCATCGCCATATTTGTATGTGAAGGATGTCAAGGTGACCCCCATTAATGTTAATTCAATTTCCAAAGCTCAGGAAGATAAATGGACCTATAGTGTTAATCTTGTTCTTGGCTGGAAACAAGATGTGAAAGAAGGTGAGGGTAAATGAGATGGTTTGAAGAAAATAAACATGTTGTGTCTATCTTGTTACTTATAGTGGCTATTTTTGTGCTTTATAAATATATGTCTTCGGAGTTTGAAACTTATCGTACCAACATGACTACTGTTGATGTCCTTACTGAGAAGAATAGACTTATTAGTCAGATAGATGAAAAAAAATTGACACAGGAGGTAGACAAATTAGAAGAAATAGTAGATAGGGCGGCAATACTTTTTATTGATGGAAGTAAACCTACTTATGAGGTTAATTCTTTTCTCTTTAAATATGTCAAAGCTCTTATGGAGAATGTTGGTGCCTCTGAATTTAAGAGTGTGAGAGTGGGTAATATTGCTGTTGATAAAAACAATCCTATGTGGGGAATAGTGTCTGTCAGTGTTGATGGGGTAAAAGGTCCAAAGACATACGATGGGGTTATAAACATGCTTAAACGAATTGAGAATGCCGATAAGATGATTATTTTGTCAAATGTCAACATAAAATATTCCGAAGGCGACGATTATCCATATACCCTGTCGTTCAATATGCAGTTTCCTGTTGTGATTATGGGGGGTGAGGAGAAATGACAGAGAAAGGATGGATACTCACATTAATAGTATTAACGATTGTTAGTTTGGCATTTTCTGCTGCTATCATTTTTACAGGTGGTTATAATTCCTATATTCTTCGCATGGTTAGTAAATACAAAACTCCAGATGCCCAGATAAAAGTTTTGCAGAAGCAGTATGCTATTGAAAAGCTTCAGATACCAGAAGATAAGATAAAGGAAATAGAAAATGTTGTATCACAGCGTTATTATATACAAGTAAAAGAGCAAAATCCCAATGATGTGGGCGTAAAAGATCCATTTCAAGGAAAGTGAGGGATGCTTGTGAGGGAGAGGGTTGAAACTCTTAGACAAAGGCTTAATCTTGCAGAGGGAGAGGCATATTTAACCACAACACCTCATCATTTATACTATCTGACAGGTTTTACAGGTGGTGAAGGATATCTTCTTATTACGAAAGACTCTGTTAAGTTGTTGGTTGATGGGCGTTATACCACTCAAGCTACTGACGAGGTATGGGATGGTGTGGAGGTTATTCTATTTAGCAAAATATGGGAGGAACTACCTAAATATTTGGAAGATGTTTATACGTTATGGATAGAAGACAATATCATAACTGTAAAATTCATGGGAAAATTGAGAGAAGTAGCCTCCCATATTAAAAAATTTCCAGCTGCAGATGAATATCTCTATAAAATGCGCATGGTAAAAGATGAATATGAGAGATCTCTAATAGAAAAGGCTATAGATATTGCACAACAGGCCTTTTTAAAGACACTGGAAATAATAAAGCCGGGGGTAACTGAAAGGGAAGTTGCCTCAGAGCTTTGTTATCATATGAGACGGTTGGGAGCAGATAAAGAGAGTTTTGATATTATTGTAGCTTCAGGCTATAGAGGGGCTCTTCCGCACGGGGTTGCATCAGATAAAAAAATAAAAGAGGGCGAACTGATTGTTATAGATTGGGGAGCGTTTTACAAGGGGTATGTTTCTGATCTTACCCGCATGGTAGCAGTTGGAAAGATATCGGAAAAAGCAGAATTTACCTTACAGGCTGTTAAAGAGGCTCAGGAGACGGCCATTCGTGAGGCAAGATGTTGTATGACTGCCAGGGAAATAGATGCATTGGCAAGGAACTATCTTAAAGAAAAAGGGCTTGCGGAATATTTTACTCATTCACTGGGTCATGGTATTGGTGTAGAGATTCACGAGATGCCCCGTGTGTCTTATATGTCTGAAGAGGTTATAGATAGAAACATTATCTTCACTATTGAACCTGGTGTTTATCTACCGGGGGAATTTGGGGTGAGAATAGAAGATGATGTTATGATGACAGATGACGGAGTCATAGTTTTATCCTCTTTGGATAAGATATTTAGGCTCTGATATAATAGATGTAGCTATAAAAAGAAATAGGAGGGATGTATAGTGATATCTACAAACGATCTGCGTTCAGGCGTCGTTATAGATCTTGATGGTGTGCTCTATAGGATTCTTGAAGCACAGCATGTTAAACCGGGAAAGGGCTCTGCTTTCGTTAGAGTACGTATGAGAAGATTAAGTGATGGGGCATCTATAGAGACAACATTTAGAGCGGGAGAAAAGGTCAAACAGGCATATCTTGAAGGTAAGGATATGCAGTATCTCTACAACGATGGTGATACCTATTACTTTATGGATACTTACACATATGATCAAGTTGGTATTCCTGCAGAGATTGTTGGTGATGCTGCTAAGTTTATGAAAGAGGATACCACAGTGCGTATCTATTATTATGAGGGACAGCCACTGTCTGTAGAGCTTCCTACATTTGTAGAACTTGCAGTTGTAGATACCGATCCTGGCTTAAGAGGAGATACAGCTGCAGGTGGTAGTAAACCAGCAACCCTTGAGACAGGTGCGGTAGTACAGGTGCCACTCTTCATAAAGATTGGTGATGTCTTGAAAATTGACACCCGTACAGGAGAATATGTAGAAAGGGTGCGTTCAAAATGATAAAGAAGCCACAGGCTTCAACGAATGCATATGATGTGTTGAGGGCAACACTTGTTGCCCTCGTTCCTGATATTGACGGGGTTTCTGGTATTGTCGGAGGCATGGATGCTATTACAATTGAAGAGATTGATAAGGATATTATAGAGATTGTTGTTCCTATATCGGTATTCCCCAATGCTAAGGTAGAAAAGATAGTAAATAGGGTAGCTTCTTTTGTTGAGAAGGTTGTTTCTGGGATACTGGGAATGCATTATATTGTGCGAGTGGTGGTGCTTGTAGAGGATGTCACTGAGTAATAAGTATTTCAGAAAGCTGAGGAAAAACTTACTTACGGCTCTTTATAGTTATGAGGTTGCTGAGATAAAACCGTCGCGTAAAGAAGTTCTTTCTCAAACTATGGCCAATTTGAAGCCGTCAAGCAAGTTAAAGAGACACGCCAAACGTATTATTTCCACAGTTATAGATAAGAGAGAGGTTCTGGATGAAGTATTGCGTAATCACATAAAATCAACTTTATTTGATAGGATGGGAGAATTGGAGAAAACTATACTGAGAATTGGGGCTGCAGAAATTCTTTTTTATAGACACCTTGTACCAGTAGCTGTCGCCGTTAATGAGGCTGTTAACCTTGCAAAACTTTATGTAGATGAAAAGTTTGCTTCGCTTGTTAACGCAACATTGAAAGGTATTGCTGAAGAAGTGACTAAGAGTTATGCGGGTAAGAAAGAGAATCAAGATTAAAGGGGTTGTGCAGGGAGTTGGTTTTCGGTGGTTTACCAGACGGCACGCAAGCTTGTTGGGTGTTGGTGGGTTTGTAAAAAATTTGCCCGATGGTTCAGTGCTTGTTGAGGCAGAAGGGGATACATATGCTGTTGAGTCCCTTATTGAAAAACTGAAAGTAGGACCGTCGCATGCAATCGTTGAAGCATTAGAGATAGAAGACATTGAACCAAAGGGTGAAAGTATATTTCGTATCACTTACTAATGAGGGGGATACCTTGTGATTAATAAGGTTGGTATTATTCATCATCCTACAAGGAAGAAAGCTCTTGCTTTAGTGGATGCGTTTCGCAATGTATTTCATACTGAGTCTATAGAAGTGTCTTTTATATTGCCGCTGGAAGATTGGCAAGTTCTTGACTTAACAGCTCTACCTAAAGTTGATCTTCTTGTCTCCATCGGTGGCGACGGGACACTGATAAGGGTTTCTCATCTACTTCTGAATGCTATGTTGACTGTTCCCATATGGCCCATTGCCGCTGGTGAGTTTAACTTTATGCCTGATCGGATAGATGTATCTAAGGTGCATGATGCTGTTCAAAAACTGAAGTTAGGCAGTATTGAAAAATGGCAAAGGCCTGTTATGGAAATTAGCACAACAACTGATGAAAAAAAATCTCTATTTATAAATGATGTGGTCTTTGTTAAGGATAAACCTCTTGATATCTTGGATATTTCTGTATTCATTGAAGATGAAATCGTTGGCACAGTGAAGGGTGATGGTATTGTGGTGGCTACATCTGCCGGTTCAACGGCTTATTCGCTATCGGCAGGCGGGCCTATTGTTGATAGTATTGCCCCCGTATATGTTGTTAGCATGTTGAATCCACATCATATAACCATTAGGCCTATTGTTGTTTCTATGGGGCGTAAAACAAAGATATGCATAAATGGAAAACCATGGCATTTGCTTGTTGATGGTCTTTCTGATACATATTTTGATAGTAAAAGATGTTTGCAGGTAACACTTGCCGAAGGTATATCCCTTGTGTATATTCATGTTGATGGTTATTATTCTTGGATAGACAATATACGGTCAAAATTTCATTGGGGTAGTCGCTATGTTGAAAGCGATAACTCTTGATATTCCTTCACTGGGTTTTCACGGTGATCTTGAATTTTCAAAAGGGCTGAATGTCATAACCGGTGAATCTGGAACGGGTAAGTCTCTTATTCTTGAGGCTATCTCTCATGTATTTGGAAGAAAGACACAACGATTTTCCAAGCTTGATAGATATACCATTAGTGCCATTGTTGACTTACCCGATGATGTTATATCTAAACTTACTGGTATGGGATACGATATAGACTCTCCAGAGGTATCAGTTTTCATTAGTAAAAAAGAGCGAACAATTTATCGTTTAAACGGTATTCTCATGACATGGGCGTCCGTATCATCTATTCTTGGTCCTCTTATTTCTTTAGTCTCAGTTGATGAGAGGCAAAGTCTTAAAAAAGAATCTTTCCGGTTGCAGTTAATTGATAGGTTTGTGGATAAAAAATTGCTCTCAGAAATTGCCTTGGTTTACAACAAGTATGAGAAGTTGCAGGAGGTTATAGCAGCTTCTGAAGTCAATTTTTCATTGCTTACTGAAAGACTGGAGCGCTTAAAGCTATTAGAAAATGAATTCAAGGAAGTGGCAGATTACCTTGATAGGTACGAGGATATGCTTAAACTGGCGGACAAATTGAAGCAGGCTGAAAATATATTGGAAAAGGCATATAAAATAAAGAATATATTAAAAAATAACGAAGATTCTGTTTGGAATCTTATGGTAAGTGTGGAGTCTCTCCTTTCGGCTCTATCTATTGATATAGATGTGGATTGTGTGTATGACATTATTTCTGAGATAACCGACAGTGTAGAAAATATCATTGCTGAATACGAGTATCCAGAGATGTCTCTAGATGAATTGGAACATATCATATGGAAGATACAAAGGCTTATGCGTAAATATGATACGGATATAGAAGGGCTTAAACAAATGGTAACACAGATAGAAGAGGTAGATGTGACACTAAGGCAGAAACGAGCAGAGATAGATAAGTTGCGTGAAGAGGCGAAACAACTGGAAGATAAGTATATATCATTGTCTAAGATTATCACCTCAAGGCGCAAGGAAGCTGTAGATACTATAAAACAATATCTTGTCCAATATTCTAGGGATGTATTGGGTGGTATTGTTGATATTCATCTCGCACAAAAGGATGGATTTTTTCCATATGGCAATGATATTGTGGAGTTTGTCTTTAAAGTTGGCAAGAAAACGGTTCCTGTCTATGACATAGCATCATCTGGCGAGTTATCCCGTATTCTATTACTTCTTTATACTCTTGTTCCACCCAAACAAGAGGTTATGGTGTTTGACGAAATTGATGCCGGTACCAGTGGCAATGTTGCATCTAAAATTGCATGGTTTTTGAAAAGGTTAGCTGAAAATGTTCAGGTAATTACATCAACCCATTCCCAATTTGTTGCCGCTGCTGCCGATATGCACTTTTCTGTTAAAGACCTTGGAGTGAGAAAAGAGGTTAAAATGTTAGAGGGGGACCACCGAATTAAAGAAATTGCTCGTTTGATTGATGGTGGTTCTAAAGGGGCCTATGATGTGGCCCTTGAGCTCATAAACTCTTATAAGAGAGGTGATATGAATGGATAAAGACAGAATTGTTGTTGTCAATCCCGGTTCAACATCTACCAAACTGGGCCTTTTCAAGGCTACAGATACTGGTGTAGAGAAAATTGTCGTTGAGACGATAGACCACCCTCAAGAAGAACTTGATAAATTCCAGAATGTTCTTGAGGAGAAAGACATGAGAAAAAAAGCAGTGATAGACTTTATGTCCAAGCATGGTGTTACAAAGGATAACCTGCTTGCGTTTGCCGTCCGTGGTGGGCCTGTAAAGGCTATGGAAGGTGGCACATATGAAGTTAATGAGAAAATTGTAGATGATATTCTCAACTGGCGTGTTGAGGCTCACCATATTTCCCTTGTTGGAATCGTTATTGGCTATGAGCTTGCAAAGGAGTTTGGTGTAAAGGCTTACTTTACGGATCCTGTGTCTGTTGATGAGTTTGAAGATTATGCAAGGCTCTCAGGTCTTCCTGAACTTCCCCGTAGAAGCCATGGTCATATGCTGAATTTAAGGGCTGTTGTTCGCAAATATGCGGCCGAGGTTGGAAAGGATATAAAAGATGTCAATGCCGTTGCCGTTCACCTTGGGGGCGGATTTTCTATTGCCGCCATAAAGAATGGTCGTATTGTTGATATCAATAATGCCAATGAGGGAGGTCCTTTCCAGGTAGAGCGTGCAGGTTCATTACCCGTTGGAGACCTTGTCAGGTATATCTACGATAAGAAACCTGATAAGGTACAAACTCTTAAGAGAATTGCCGGTAAGGGTGGTATGTATGCCCATCTTGGTACCAAAGATTTTCGTGAAGCCCTTAAGCGTTCCGAAACCGACGAAAAGGCTAAGCTTGTCATTGATGCAATGCTTTATCAGGTTTCAAAGGATATTGCTGCTATGGCCAGCGTATTGAAGGGAAATGTTGAGATTATTATCGTTACCGGTGGTTTGGCATACAACGACTATGTCATTAACTTCTTTAAGAAATATATTGGTTGGATTGCACCATTTAAAGTGTATCCTGGTGGTTTTGAAATGGAGGCTCTTGCCGAAGGAGCATGGCGTGTTATCAAAGGTATTGAAGAGCCTAAGGTTTATCAGTAGGGAGGGGGATATATATGGCTTTGAAAGATTTTTCTGCACTGAAAGAACTTGCACATTCTCGTGAAGAAGTAAAAGTTGTTATAGCCGGTGGTCATGATAGTGAAGCATTGAAGGCAGCTGATATGGCTGTCAAAGATAAAGTTGCTGAGATTATACTTGTTGCCGATAAGGGAAAACTTGAAAAGACGGCTGAAGAGGAGGGGATAGATATTTCACAATTTGAGGTTGTCTATGCCTCCGATGAAGCAGAAATGGCTGAAAAGGCCGTTAAGATTGTAAGAGATGGTGGAGCCCATGCCATTATGAAGGGTCTTGTTAAAACAGCTACGTTCCTCAAGGCTGTGTTAAACAAAGAGTGGGGTATTAGAAGGGCTAAACTCATGAGTCATGTGGCTTTGTTTGATGTTCCAACATATCCAAAGGTTATATTCCTTACAGATGGTGGCATGGTGCCATATCCTACACTTGATGAAAAGGTGCAGATTCTTCATAATGCCCTATGGGTGACATCCCGCTTGGGATACGATATGCCCAAGGTAGCTGTTCTTGCAGCTGTTGAAACAGTTAATCCTAAGATGCCGGCAACAATGGATGCTGCTGCACTGACTGTGATGTCTTGGAGAAAGCAGATAAAGGCTATTGTTGATGGACCACTTGCACTTGATAATGTGCTATCCCGTGTTGCAGCAGAACATAAGGGGATAAAGTCTCCCGTTATAGAAGATGCCGATATATTTCTTGTGCCAGATATAGAGGCAGGTAATCTTCTTGGGAAGTCCTTTACATATGCAGCCGGTGGAAAAATGGCTGGAATTGTTGTGGGGGCCACTGTGCCTGTTATAGTACCTTCCCGTGCGGATACATATGAAAGCAAATATTACTCACTCTTGGCTGGTATAGCCATGAAGGAGGGATGATATATGGGATATAAGATACTTGTTATAAACCCTGGTTCTACATCTACAAAGGTAGCCTTGTTTGAAGATGAAAATAAAGTGTGGCAGGAAACGGTTCGTCATGATCCCGCTGAAATTCAGAAGTTTGATAGGATTGCCGATCAATATCAATTTAGAAAAGATACTATACTGAAACTCTTGAAGGAAAAGGGAGTATCTCTGGAGGAGATTGATGCATTTGTGGGGCGTGGTGGTCTTTTAAAACCCATGGAAGGTGGCACATATAGGGTTAATGAAAAGATGCTTGATGATTTGAAAAATAGACCAATGGGGGAACATGCTTCTAATCTTGGTGCCCTTATAGCCTATGAACTTGCCCAGGAGGCTGGGGGTAAACCTGCATTTATTGTTGACCCAGTAGTTGTGGACGAGATGGTAGATATTGCCCGTCCTACAGGTTGGCCAGAATTTCAGAGGAAAAGTATTTTCCATGCCCTTAATCAGCGTGCTGTTGCTCGTAGGTGGGCTCGTGAGCATGGTAAGGACTATAAAGATGTCAATGTTATTGTTGTTCATATGGGTGGTGGCATTTCCATTGGTGCCCATAGACAGGGTAGGGTGATAGATGTTAACAATGCCCTTGATGGAGAAGGGCCTATGTCTCCTGAGCGTTCCGGTACTTTACCCGTATATTCACTTGCCAAACTATGCTTTGAAGGGAAATATGATAAGAAAACCATGCTGAAAAAAATCAAAGGTAAAGGTGGATGGGTGGCACATTTAGGAACTTCTGATGCTATCAAGATAGAAAATGATATAGAAGCTGGTGACGAGAAGGCTAAACTCGTGGTGGGGGCTACTGCTTATCAAATTGCTAAGTGGATTGGACATATGGCAGCAGCATTAGAGGGTAAAGTTGATGCGATTCTCCTTACAGGTGGACTTGCATACTTCAAGTGGTTTGTAGATAAGATAAAAGAACATGCAGAGTGGATTGCTCCTATTTATGTGTATCCCGGTGAGATGGAGATGGAGGCCCTTGCTCTTGGTGCCCTTCGTGTGCTAAAGGGAGAGGAGGAAGCAAAAGAATATGCCTAATATTACCGATGGCCTGAATCTATTTGACAATGCCCAAGTTGTGCTATTTATTGGACCAAGGGGCAATGGTAAAACAGAAATTGCGGCCAATATAGCCATTAATGGCAAAGGTGAAGTTGTCGTTGTAGACCTTGATGTGTATAAGCCTTATATTCGTACACGAGATATTGCTCCCGTTTATGGGTATCCTGCAAGGTATCCTGATGGAGACTTGAGATATATGGATAGTCCTGTTATACCTGGTGGTATATCTGATCTTCTTGAAGAGGGAAAAAAGATTATCTTTGACCTTGCCGGAGAAGAAACAGGTACTTGTCCTATTGGTATTTACAGAGATGATATTCGCAAAGTGCCGTTTAAAACAGTACTTGTTGTCAACCCATTTAGGGCTAATTTTACATATGAGGGACTGCTAACATACATGAATACATTTAATAACAAACTTGAGGCAGATTTTGCCATTTCAGAGGTCATTCCCAACATCAACCTGGCCGGAGCCCTTACAGCCGATGATTTCTTTGCGGGGTATAATAGATTTAAAGAGACGGTGGCAAAGCTTGAAAGACAGCTTGCCATACCCTTTGTTGCTACTGAGGCAGAAGTTGCCCCAGTGGTAGCTGACAAGGTTGAGTATCCAGTATTACCTATCCAGAGGCATATTTTTGTTTGAGAAAGGAGGGGACGGGTTGTGCCCAAAAAAGTTAGAGGTGTGTTGACGATTCGCGAAGACCTATGTAAGCAGTGTGGTTTATGTGTTTCCGTTTGTCCAGTTCATATTCTGGACTTTTCAAAGACCAAGATTAATTCAAAGGGATATCGCCCCATTGAACTAACCGATCCCGATAAATGTGTAGGTTGTGCCTTCTGTGCCATGATGTGCCCCGAAGGTGTCATTGATGTTTATCGTGAGATCGTAGAAGTAGCAGAATAAGGAGGGGGATAAAGTATGGGCGAAAAGGTTTTTATGAAGGGTAATGAGGCCCTTGGAGAGGCAGCGGTAAGATCTGGATGCCGTCTATTTTTCGGTTATCCAATTACCCCTGCCAGTGAGCTTGCCGAATACATGGCATATAGGTTGCCTCAGGTTGGAGGCGTGTTTATCCAGGCGGAGAGCGAAGTTGCCGCATCTAATATGATTTATGGTGCCGGTGCTGCCGGTAAATATGCCATGACAGCTTCTTCTTCTCCGGGTGTTTCCCTTATGCAAGAGGCTATATCTTACATGGCCGGTGCTGAAGTACCAGCAGTTATTATTAACCTTATTCGTGGAGGTCCTGGTCTTGGTGATATTCAGCCTGCGCAGTCTGATTATTTCCAGGCTGTTAAAGGTGGAGGTCATGGAGACTATCGCAACCTTGTTTATGCTCCATCTACTCTTCAGGAGGCCGTTGACCTGATGCCAATGTTATTCCAGAACGCTTTTAAATATCGTATGCTTGCCATGATGGTTGTTGATGGCCTTGTTGGTCAGATGATGGAGGCTGTAGAGTTTAAGTATGATATTGATCCCGATTCTATACCTGTGCCAGACTGGGCACTCTCTGGTAAGAAAATGCACGGTGGTAAGAAGAATGTCAATACCTCTCTTGAACTTGATCCCAACAAATTGGCTGAACACAACTTCAAACTCTTTGAGAAATACCAGAAGGTATACGAAAACGAGAGAATGTTTGAGGCCTTTGAACTGGAAGAGCCAGATATTGATGTCATGATTGTTGCATATGGAACAGCTGCTCGTATTATCAAGACAGCTGTTAAGAACCTCAGGGCCAAGGGTTACAAGGTTGGTCTCTTTAGACCTATTACACTGTGGCCATTCCCAGATAAAGAGCTGAAAGAATATGCAGAGAAGACAGAGCATATTCTTACTGTTGAGATGAGCATGGGTCAGCTTATTGAGGATGTAAAACTGTCTATCTTTGATCCTAATAAGAAATATCACCTTATGCCATATCCAGGTGGTATTGTTCCTACCCCCAAAGAGGTAGAGGACAAAGTTATTGAGATTCTGAAAGGGGGTGCCAAGTAATGGGTAACCTTCAGGTTGTGTACGAAGTTCCTAAAATATATACTGGTCCTAATCACTATTGTCCCGGATGTTTCCACGGTATCATTCACAGGGTTATCGCAGAGATTCTTCAGGAAGAAGGCTGGGATGATATATCCATAGGTATCGCACCTGTTGGTTGTGCAGTTTTGGCATACGACTATATTGATATAGACTGGTTTGAAGCTCCCCATGGTAGGGCCTGTGCCAACGCAACTGGTATAAAGTGGGCATGGCCAGACAGACTGGTCTTTACATATCAGGGTGATGGTGATGCCGCATCAATTGGTTTTGCTGAAACATCTTATGCCGCTGTTCGCGGTGTGAATATCACCACCATCATGGTTAACAATGCCGTTTATGGTATGACCGGTGGTCAGATGGCACCAACAACACTAGTTGGTATGAAGACAACAACCTCTCCATATGGTAGAGATCCTAAATATGCCGGTTATCCTGTAAAAATGGCAGAGCATATCGCCCAGTTTGAGGGAACAGCTCTGTCTGTTAGGGTTTCTGCATTTGACCCACAGCATGTACTTGATATGAAGAAGTGGATTAAGAAGGCATTCCAGTATCAGATGGAAGGCAAAGGTTATACATTTATAGAAGTTGTCTCTACATGTCCAACAAACTGGCGTATGGATCCTGTTAAGGCTGCAGAGTTTGTCAAAAATGAAATGATTAAAGTCTATCCACTGGGCGTCTACAAGGATGTAGGCGAAGAAAAGAAGGAGGGATAAGCCATGCTTAAAGATGTTATCTTTGCCGGATTTGGTGGACAGGGTGTAATGGTTGCCGGTCAGATTTTGGCTAAGGCAGCTATGGAAAAGGGATATTACTCAACTTGGCTTCCTTCCTATGGTCCGGAGCAGAGAGGCGGTACAGCAAACTGTACTGTTATGATATCTGATGAGCCAATTGCTTCTCCGCTTACTCATGCACCTACATATTGTGTAATATTCAACAATCCCTCTTTCCAAAAGTTTGAGCCTATGGCAAGAGAGGGAGGTGTTTTTATATACAATACATCTATGATTACCGAGAAGCCAACCAGAGATGATGTAACCTATATTGGTATTGCAGCGACAGAGCTTGCCGAGGGAATGGGTAGTGTTAAGGCCACAAACATGATTCTTCTTGGTGCATTGACTTATTTCTTGCAGGACGTTGTATCTCTTGATGATATTATTGCAGCCATGAGAGAAAAGCTTGGAAAGAAAAAACCCGAGCTTGCAGATCTTAATGAACAGGCACTTCGTAAAGGGTTTGAGCTTGCTTCTGAACAAGCGAAAAAATAAGGTGTATACATTACATGTATGAAGGGGGCTTAAAGGCCCCCTTTTTTCGTTGTAGAATAACTATATAATAATATGTTGGAGAGTGAGACTATGAAATTGTGGAATGCAGCTAATATATTGACATTAATTAGACTTCTCATGATTGTGCCTTTATTTCCCCTATCAATCCAGAAAGAATACTATTGGATAGCCCTCATATTATTTTGGTTTGCTATGATTACAGATGTATTTGATGGCATGATTGCCAGACGATATAACATGGTGACCAATTTGGGGAAATTCATGGATCAGATTACTGATAAATTGCTTATTAATGCTATATTCCTTATTTTCCTATGGTCAAGGGAGCTTCCTCTGTGGTTTGTGGCCATAATTATACTTAGAGATATTTTTGTCAGTGGTATTCGTATGTTTTTGGCATCCAAAGGTGTTGTTGTGCCTGCCAATGTGTGGGGTAAGATGAAAACACTCCTTCAGACGATACTTATATCTGCTGTTTATTTGTCTCCTTATTTTTCTTTGAATCTGCTAATTAAAATACTTGTATATCTTACTGCAGTAGTTGCCCTTTATTCAGGATACACTTATTTCCTACATGCCGTGCCGTATCTTACGGAAAAAGGAGATGATTAGTATATGAAAGAAGGAAAACTCTTGTGGGAAGGTCGTTTCCTGCAGGTGTTTCTTGTTGATGATCATTATGAGGTTGTAAAAAGGCCAGAGGCTGTAGGTATTATTGCCCTTGATGAGCGGGGTAATATTATTCTTGTCAAGCAATATCGCCCTGCTATAGGTAATTGGACTGTGGAGATACCTGCCGGACTTGTAGATCCCGGAGAAGATCCTTTGCAGACAGCACTCCGAGAGTTGCAAGAAGAAACTGGTTATACCCATGTTGAGGGTACAGAGGAGTATCTTGGATATATGTACCCCACTGTTGGATATGCCAATGAGGTTCTTCACTTTGTGAGGGTGAAAGTGAATACAGACAATTATGTGGGACAACATCTTGATGAAGGGGAAACTATATCAGAAGTGATTTTTATGCCCATCAAGGAGTTTATAGAAAAATGCAAACACTTGGAGTTTCACGATAGCAAAACACTTGTATCTGCTATGTTGGTGCTATACTGAAATTAGAGGAGGTGTTAATTGTGCTGAACTTCAAGAGAATAACTGTAATTGTTATAGATAGTGGTGGTGTTGGTGAGCTCCCAGATGCATACAAATTTAACGATGTAGGTACCAATACCATGCTTCATGTTCTTGAAGGAAGAGATAAACTTCCCGATACATATATCTCTATGGGATTGGGATATCTCTTGTGGGGTAAAGAACCTACAATGAATACCCGTTACGGTAAGATGGCAGAGATGTCCCCCGGTAAAGATACTACAACCGGTCACTGGGAAATGATGGGGCTTGTTCTTCAAAAACCGTTTCCTACTTATCCTAATGGTTTTCCCAAAGAAATTATTGAGGAGTTTGAGAAGCGTATAGGTAGAAAAGTACTTGGTAATAGACCGGCATCAGGTACAGTTATTCTTGATGAGCTGGGTGAACTTCATTTGAAGACGGGATATCCTATTGTCTATACATCTGCCGATTCTGTTTTCCAAATTGCAGCCCATGAGGAGTTAATTCCACCAGAAGAGCTGTATAAGATATGTGAAACTGCCAGAGAAATACTTCAGGGAGAACACGCGGTAGCCAGAGTTATTGCAAGGCCATTCATTGGTAAGAAAAAAGGTGAGTTTAAGAGAACTGCTAACCGTAGAGATTTTTCATTACCACCCCTTGGAGATACGGTTTTGGACTATTTGAAACAAGCAGGCTACGATGTCATCGGCATAGGTAAGATTGGAGATATCTTTGCCCATAGAGGACTTACCTATGAAACTCATACCCATAACAACGCCGAGGGCATGGAGATTACCATAGACTTTGTAAAGAAGAAAGACTGGAAGGGACTCCTGTTTACCAATCTTGTAGACTTTGATACCCTTTATGGTCATAGAAGAAACAGAGATGGTTATTATCAGGCTATTATGGAGTTTGATGAGTATTTGAAACAGCTATTACCTCATCTTGATGAAGATGACCTTCTTGTCATCACTGCCGATCATGGTTGTGATCCAACCCACATGCTGCATACAGATCATACCCGAGAGTATGTGCCCATTGTTGCCTATTCCCCCGCTTACACCAAACCAATACATGTGGGTGTGAGAAAGACATATGCCGACCTTGGACAGACTATTGCCAAGAACTTTGGTGTTGGCCCAATGAAATATGGTGAAGTCATCAAAGAGATATTTGAAAAATAATGCAGGAGGTGAACCGCAGTGATAACAGATGTGAATGAATACAAAGAAAAGGTAATGCAGGCTGCATCTTACATTAAGGAGAAAGCTGGTTTTGAGTCATTTGATATTGGTGTAATATTAGGATCTGGTCTTGGTGGACTTGTTGAGGCTGTTGAGGATCCTATTGAGATTCCATATGAGGAAATTCCTAATTTTCCCCGTTCAACGGTTAAAGGGCATAGTGGTAAACTGGTTGTCGGTAAGATAGGAGATAAGAAAGTTGTTATGCTTTCTGGTCGTTTTCACTATTATGAAGGCTATCCTATGGAAGTTGTTACATTTCCAGTAAGGGTATTTGGGCTTCTTGGTATAAAACTCCTTGTTGTTACCAACGCTGCCGGTGGTATGAATCCCACATTCCGCACTGGAGACATTATGATTATTGAGGATCATATTAGCTTCCTTATGCCCAATCCTCTTATTGGGCCGAACATAGATGAATGGGGTGTGAGATTCCCCGATATGAACCATGTATATCCCGAGAAATTTAGAAAACTTGCTATGAAAATAGCCGATGAAATGGGTATTAGACTGGAAAAAGGCGTATACATTGCTGTGACTGGTCCCACATACGAGACCAAGGCAGAGCTGAAGCTTTTGCGTGGATGGGGGGCAGATGCTGTTGGCATGAGTACTGTTCCTGAGGCTATTGTTGCTGCCCATATGAAGATACCTGTGCTTGGTTTTTCTGTTATCACCGATATTGCTATTCCCGGCTTCATTAACGAGCTAACCCACGAAGAGGTTTTAAAGGTGGCATCTGAGGCCGGGGATAAATTGGTGAAGGTTGTAGAAAAGGTTATTAAGGAGGTAGAACTATAATGCTACCTCAAGATTTTATAGCTAAGAAAAAATATGGTGGCACCCACGCGAGAAAAGAAATAGAGTGGTTTATAAAGGGCTATGTAGACGGTGATATTCCCGATTATCAGGTATCTGCATGGCTCATGGCTGTATGGTTTAACGGCATGACCTATCAGGAAACGGCCGATTTAACATATGTTATGATGCATTCCGGAGACCTTGTGGACCTTTCTGATATAGATGGTATAAAAGTTGATAAGCATTCCAGCGGTGGTGTCGGTGATAAAACAACATTTGTTGTTGGCCCAATACTGGCTGCATTGGGATATAAAGTTGCCAAGATGAGTGGTAGAGGGCTTGGCCATACAGGTGGTACACTTGACAAACTGGAATCTATCCCAGGGCTAAATGTATATCTACCTATGGAAAAGTTTAAGGATATTGTCCGCAGAGTTGGTATAGCCGTTGTTGGACAGACCGCCAACCTTGTACCTGCCGATGGAAAGTTATATGCACTTAGAGATGTTACAGCTACTGTGGATAGTATTCCACTTATAGCCAGTAGTATTATGAGTAAAAAGCTGGCCGTTGGTACAGATCTTGTATCCCTTGATGTCAAAGTAGGCAAAGGGGCATTTATGAAGACCCTTGATGATGCCAGGGAACTTGCCAAGACAATGGTAGAACTTGGTAAGGCTCTTGGTAGGGATACCATAGCCCACCTAACGAATATGGATCAGCCTCTTGGTATTGCCGTTGGCAATAGCATTGAAGTGGCAGAGGCTATACAGACGCTGAAAGGTGAAGGACCAGAAGACTTTACGGCGCTGTGTGTTGGTCTTGCTGCATCTACTATGCACCATTTAGGGCATGCATCCTCCTATGAAGAGGCCGAAGAAAAGGTGTGGGAAGTTATACGCAGTGGAAAAGCCTTAGAGATCTTTGGGGCTATGATTGAGGCTCAAGGTGGAGATAAGAAGGTTATAGATGAGCCATGGTCTGTTATGAAGAGGGCTGATAAGGTTTATGAATACAAAGCAGACAGAGATGGTTATATTGCTGGAGTAGATGCTTATAAAGTTGGTATGGCTGTGGTTGATCTTGGTGGTGGTCGTGTGAAGAAAAGTGATCCTATTGACCACAGTGTTGGTATCTATGTTGATGGAAAGATTGGAGATAAAGTTGCCAAAGGGGATATTCTCATGCGTATCTATTACTCCGATGAGGCAAAGCTTCAGGAAGCATTGAAGAGACTTGAGGGAGTTTACGACATTGTAGATACACCTGTCCAGAAACCTCCTGTTATATACGAACATATAGAATGATTGTTTGGCTTGGTAAGGATACAGATATAGAAGTGGCCTTAAAAGCCCTTGCCCCTTGTGGGGTAGGGGCTTTTTTAGATATAGATGGTGTAGCGGTCTATAGAGACATTGTGAGGCAGAAACTTATAGGTATAAAAAAGGCAGGTCAGTTTCCTTATCCTTCATGGTATAAGACTGTGAAACGAGATGTATCCCGTGTTATCCTGTCTCATATGCCTCAATTAAAGCCTTTGGAAATGTATATTCCACCTGAAATTGAAGATATACTGTCTGTTATAAGGCAGTATGACTTTAACGGTTATATCTACATTGTTGGAGGATTTGTTAGAGATGCAATTTTAGGTCGTAAAACCTATGATGTTGATATATCGGTATATGGTGATTTTCAAGTCTTTACAAGTATATTAGAGCAGAAGTATGATATAAGAAAGTTTCCATTAGGTATCAAGCTTAACATAGGACCTTACAAGATAGACTTTACATTCAGTCGTTATGACTATTACACATCACCTGGTAAAATGCCTGTTGTTGTTCCTTCTTCTATATCTGCCGATTTAGAACGACGGGATTTTACCATAGGGGCTGTATCGTACATGATATATCCGTATAAAGGTCTGATGGATGCCTTTGATTCTATGGGCGATTTACATAGGGGAGTGTTACGCTATATCAGACTTTATTCCCCTTATGAGGATCCATCGCGTGTGCTTAGGGGAATTCGTTACAGTGAGTTTTTGAAACTCACATTTGATAAACAGACAGAATACCACTCTGTTAAGGCTTTGCGTGAAAAGACATACTTAATCATTTCCAGACGTTATTTTAGAGAGATGGAGAACCTTATAAATGCTGTAGGTATGGAGCGATTTATTGATATAGAGAGTCAATGGGGGATTTTAAAGAGCCTGACAGGACAGATGTATGATACAATCTTAAGGTATATTAACTATGTAGATTCATATAAACAGTTAAAAATGGTGCTTATGCTGGTATATGACAAACAGAAAATAAATGCTGGTTATAGTGTGCTTGATATAGCGAGGAAAGAGAGGAAGATATTTGAAAAGTGCAAAGGCGAAAGTGCTTTTGTAGATTGTTTGAAAAAGGAGGGGTTATAGCATGGATGCTATGACGATATTAAATTATGCCATTATAATAGGTTTTCTTGTAATGTCATTATCGTTTCACGAATTTGCCCATGCATATGTAGCCTATCTTAGAGGTGATATGACACCTAAGCTGGCAGGTAGATTGACACTGAATCCAATAAATCATATTGATCCTATAGGGCTACTTGTGTTGCTTGTTACCCGTAGGATAGGTTGGATGAAGCCTGTTCCTATCAATATGTATGGTTTGAAAGAACCAAGACGAATTAGTATAATACTTGTTGCTTTGGCTGGACCTGTGGCCAATATCATACTGTCTTTCTTCTTTTTCTTCTTGGTAAAGATATTTGCCTTTTCTCCATTCTGGGCAAACATCTTTTTGCAGGTTTCCATGATTAATCTATTCCTTGCAGCTTTTAACTTGTTTTTCTTACCCCCACTTGATGGTTACAGAATATTAGCATCACTGGCATTTGAAAATCCAGAAGACCTATTTGCTAATCACACAGTAGAGATGTATGGCTCTATGTTTCTCATGCTTGTTATATTCATATTTCCGTCTATTCTCAACAAATGGGTGGAAATTATTGTATCCCCGGTATGGAATTTAATGCTAAAACTATTTTATTAATACCACTGGGAGGTGGAGTGTATGGAACTGAATTTTAAGGTAGGAAACGATGCCTTATTTAAAGGAAAGAAAATTATTGGTGTGATGAGTGGAAAGGGAGGGGTAGGTAAGTCTACGGTATCTGCTCTGTTTGCCATGTATCTTCAGAGGGTGAAGGGGATTCCTACCGGTATGGTGGATGTTGACTTCACAGGCTCATCGCAGGGTAAGATATTCAATGTAAAGCCTCCTATTGATGTTGCCGATGGCGATAAGCTTGTTCCCAAAGATTCAGAGTCTGGTGTTAAGGTTATGTCCCTTTCTTTACTCCTTGATGATCCTGAGAAACCTGTTATTTGGAGAGCTCCCATTATGAATAAAGCTCTTACCCAATTTTTTGAAGATACGGTATGGGATGATGTAGAGTGGCTTGTTGTAGATTTACCACCGGGCACATCAGATATTCCTCTTTCTCTGATGCAGAAGATACCGGTTACGGGATTTTTCCTTGTGACATCTACGCAGGATTTGGTAAAGACTATTGTTGCTAAGACCATGAACATGGCCAAGATGCTTAATAAGAAAGTACTGGGTGTTGTAGAAAACTATGGATACTACAAATGTCCAAATGGCGATATTGTATATCCATTTGGCAAAGGTAAGACAGAAGATATTTGCCGTCAGTGGGATATACCTTTTATGGGAAGATTACCTATAGACTCCAGATTTTCTGAATATGCCGATCATGGTATTCTATATAAGATCCTTGATGAAATGCCCGAGATAACAGATATATTTGAAAACATGTACAACGCTGTGGAAAAGGAGGGGTAAGGTATGGGTAAGATTGCATGGTCTACAGCTCATCAGGAATTCATTATTTCGGACCACTACTATTTTTGGAAACTTGAGAAGTTTATTAAAGAAGAGCTGGGTAAAGAGGTAGAAGAAGTTGATAACCTTGAAAAGGTATTAGAGGGAGACTATGACACTCTGATCTTCAATTATCCTGAGATTCCATTTGGTGAAAAAGATATTGACATTGTTTGCAAGTTCCTTGCTAAGGGTGGAAAGGTTGGTATATTCGGTTATTACAAGAATGAGGATCGTATAGCTGACACCATCAACACATTGGTAGAGCACTTTGGTATGAAGCACAATGGAGATATTGTTACCGACGATGTTAACAACGATGAAGGCGATAATCTTATGATAAAAGCCAATATGGTAGGCGGTGGAGAAGTTGTGTTGGCATGTACATCAACTGTTGAGGGTGGTAAACCCATTGTTGTTGGCAAAGATACTAGCAAGTCCAATCAGGGTAAAGACCTTGTATTCTTTGCAGAAAAGGAGATAGATGGTGGAAAACTTATTGTTGGTGGAACATGTGTCTTCTGGGACAACTATTCTATTGACAGAGGAAATAATAAAAAACTTGTAGCATATATCTTGGGATGATAAAGAAGGGGCCTTCATGGCCCCTTCTTATAGTCTTGTTCTAAATAGTCCTGTGGCTATAGCCACAATGTCTATATTTTCATCTATGGGTATAGGGGTATACTCTTCTTCTAAACTTTCAGAAACAAGGTATGGTATACCATCAAGCACCTTATATCGTTTAATAAGGTAGGTGCCATCTTTTCTGTTATAGGCAATGACAATGTCACCTGGCATAGGACTTCCCTGCAACTCTTTGGCAAACACGAAATCTCCGGGCTTGATACCCGCTGCTGTCATTGAATTGCCCCTAACCCTCAGTGCGAAGTCGGGACTGCTATCTTTGATAATACTAATCACATCAAGAGGACTGCGTATCTCTTCCATAATACCTGTTCCAGCTGATACACTACCTTCAAGCATGATAGGAGGCTTTTTGATTTCCATATAGCGGTGTTTGCCGGGATCCCTTTCTATGTATCCTTTTTCCTCAAGGGTCTGTATATACCTCTGCACAGTACCTATAGAGCTGGCCCCGAGAAACGATAGTATTTCCCTATATGTGGGTGCTACGCCATTTTTCAGTATATAATCTTGTATGAACTTGAGGACCTCACGCTGTTTGGGCGTTAGGCCTTTCGTTTTTCGCCTTGGCATAAATATCCCTCCTATATTATTGTTTACTATAAAATTATACAACGACAATTATATACTTTCAAATACTTTATACAGGGTGATACCCTGTATATAGGAGGGATGCCTATGCACTTAACTGTTATAACCGGTCCTATGTTTGCCGGTAAAACAACAGAACTTATACGCAGATTGAAGCGATACCAATATGCCGGTAAAAAGGTTATCTTATTTAAACCTACTATAGATGTTCGTTCTCCTGAAGGTAGAGTAAAGTCCCATGATGGTAAGGAGATGGAGGCTATAGAAGTATCCAGCTCGTCAGAAATTGCCGAGTATATGGAAAAAGTGCAAGGGGTTAGTGCTATTGGTATAGACGAAGTACAGTTTTTGGACGATGACATTGTTGATGTTATTAAAGACATTGTGTTTAAGGGCTATGATGTCTTTGTCTCTGGGCTTGACATGGACTTTATGGGTAGACCATTTGGAGTAATGCCGTATCTTCTTGCTATAGCCGATGATGTTTATAAGCTTAAAGCCGTGTGTGTTGTTTGCGGTGCCGATGCCACACATTCCTTTAAGAAGAAGAGAGATTCCTTGCTTATAGAGGTTGGTGGAGCGGATATTTATGAGCCGCGTTGTCGTCGTTGTTGGTATGAAGGAATTAAGGAGCAGGAAGGAACGCAACTTCTTGATGAGTCTTGACACCTTTGGTGATTTATTGTATACTTAGTTTTGCATAAGCAAAGGTCGGGGCGTAGCGCAGTATGGGAGCGCGCGTGCCTTGGGAGCACGAGGTCGGCGGTTCGAGCCCGCCCGCCCCGACCATGAATGTGGTGGGCCCGTAGCTCAGCAGGATAGAGCATGGGACTTCTAATCCCAGGGTCGGGGGTTCGAATCCCTCCGGGCTCACCACTTTTCTATGGTGGTGAGCGTAGCTCAGTTGGAAGAGCGCCGGACTGTGGATCCGGTGGTCGGGGGTTCAAGTCCCCTCGCTCACCCCAACTTTTCTTTTTGGTGGGCCCGTAGCTCAGCAGGATAGAGCGGCAGCCTCCTAAGCTGCAGGCCGGGGGTTCGAATCCCTCCGGGCTCACCAATTCCCCTTGACAAAAATGCATAGGGGGCTTATAATTAAAATCGTCTGGTGAGCCGTTAGCTCAGTCGGTAGAGCACCGGCCTTTTAAGCCGGGTGTCGCAGGTTCGAGCCCTGCACGGCTCACCAGTGTGTGGGCCGTTAGCTCAACCGGCAGAGCATCGGACTCTTAATCCGAGGGTTGCAGGTTCGAGTCCTGCACGGCCCACCATTTTTATTTAAAGACATTTGGTGCGGGCGTGGCGGAATTGGAAGACGCGCTGGACTTAGAATCCAGTGGCCCAAAAAGCCGTGTGGGTTCGAATCCCACCGCCCGCACCAATTTTGTTTTTGAACCTCGCATGTCTACGGTATAATTAGATGTAAACTTACATAAGACTATAAAAGTGAGGAGGAGGAAGTAATATGGATAAAACTGTAGAAAAGGTTTCTGGAACTAATCTCAAAGTAGAGGCCACTTACACTCCAGAAGAGTGGCAAGAAAAGATGAATGCAATGTATAAAAAGATTGGTAAAAGCGTTCAGCTGAAAGGTTTCCGTAAGGGTAAAGCACCACTCAATGTCTTGAAGATGTATATTCCAGCCGAATATGTTGAAGAAGAGATTCGCAAAGACGAGCTTGATGCCATCGTTAGACAGCTTATGGAAGAGGGCTACAAGATTGTTGGTGTTCTTTCTGCCGACTGGAAAGAAGAGGATGGCAAGAGGATTGTTTCTATGGTAGTAGAGACATATCCTGAGATATCCTTTGACGATGTAGACCTATCTTCTATTGATATAGAGCCCCTTGATGAGGCTACCAAAGTATCTGATGAAGAGGTTGAAAGTGCCATTCGTGAAAGCTTAGAACCATACTTTGCCATAGAAAAATCTTCAGATAAAGAAGAGCTTGAAGAGGGCGATATTGCCTTTGTAGAGTGGAAGATGATAGTGGGTGGTAAAGAAACCCCTGCCAGAGAGACAACATTTGTTGTTGGACAAGGTGATTTTATAGAAGAGGTTGAGCCTCACCTTGTTGGTATGAAGAGAGATGAAAAGAGGTATATTCTTGTAAACAGCGAGACCAATGAGGCTAAGATTATCAATTCTCCAGAAGAGGCAGAGGGCGATGATGTCTATGTAGTAGAAGTCACATTAAAAGATATCAGGACAAAAGAGCTTGAACTTACTGATGATGTTGCCAAGAAGGTAGGATACGATAGTGTAGATGCCCTTCGTGAGGCTGTTAAGGATAGCCTTCGTCGTCAAAAGTGGGAGCGTTGGAGAGACGAGGCTCTTCAGAAAGTTTCTGATCTTGTAAAACTTGAAGTTCCTCAAACTATGATTATTGATGAGGTGAATGCCAGATATAAGGGACTAAGGAAAGAGGCTTCTAAGGCAGGTATGGAGTGGGAAGAATATGTTGCAAGACTTGGTTTTGAGGACGAAGATCAGCTTATAGAGAAACTCAAAGAAATTGCCGAACAGACTTTAAGACTTTATCTTGTTCTGTTATCTTTGGCTAAGTATTTTGGTATAGATACAAATGATGAGCACATGGAAGAAAAGGTCATAGAGAAACTTGCGGAGGTTATTTCTAAGGAGGAGGGAAACTCCGAGCAGGTCGGAGGTGAAGAATGATGCCTATTCCATATGTTATAGAACAAACCGGTAGAGGCGAAAGAATGTATGATATATATTCTCGCCTCTTAAAGGATAGAATCATATTCTTGGGTGAGCCTATAGATGAGCATGTAGCCAATGTTATAGTGGCCCAGCTGTTGTTTTTAGAGGCAGAAGACCCTAAGAGAGATATATATCTGTACATCAACTCTCCTGGTGGTAGTGTGACAGATGGACTTGCTATCTATGACACCATGCAGTATGTTAAGCCTGATGTTGTAACAATAGCTATAGGTCAAGCAGCATCTATGGCTGCTGTTTTACTTCTTGCAGGTGCAAAGGGCAAGAGGTATGCTTTGCCCAACGCTCGTGTGCTTCTTCATCAGCCCATGGGTGGTGCACAGGGTCAGGTCAGCGATGTAGAAATTCAGGCAAAGGAAATGATGCGTATTAAAAAATTGCTTATTGATATTATGGCTCAACATACGGGGCAGCCGGCAGATAAATTAGAGAAAGATATAGATAGAGATTTTATTCTTACAGCTGAAGAAGCCAAACAGTATGGTGTGATAGATGAGATCCTTATACGTAAGGAGGTATAACCGTGTCCAGTATAAAGCGTTGTTCATTCTGTGGCAGAACGGCCGATGAGGTAGATAAGCTTATTGCAGGACCAGGTGGGGTGTATATCTGTAATATCTGTGTAGAGGAAGCGTATAAGCTTATCAAATCTACAGATAATACAACCAAAATACCATTGCCGTTTGATGAAAATAGCCTTCCTACCCCTGCGGAAATAAAGTCTCACCTTGATGAGTATGTTATAGGACAGGAGGAAGCCAAGAAGGCTCTTGCTGTTGCCGTTTACAATCATTATAAACGACTACTTCATCTGTCAACAGCAGATGAAGAGGATGTACATATTACAAAGTCTAATGTTATGTTTATTGGGCCTACTGGTTCTGGTAAAACATATATGGCCCAAGTGCTTGCCCGTTTTCTCAATGTGCCGTTTGCCATTGCCGATGCAACAACGCTTACTGAGGCCGGTTATGTTGGTGAAGATGTTGAAAATGTATTGCTTCGTCTTATTCAAGCTGCTGATTTTGATGTTGAAAGGGCTCAATATGGCATTATTTATATAGATGAGATAGATAAGATTTCCAGAAAAAGTGAAAATCCTTCTATTACCAGAGATGTTTCCGGTGAAGGGGTGCAGCAGGCACTTCTAAAGATTGTTGAGGGTACTATTGCCAATGTTCCACCTCAGGGTGGTAGAAAACATCCAATGCAGCCGTTTATTCAGTTTGATACCAGTAATGTGCTATTTATTGTGGGAGGTGCCTTTGACGGACTGGAGAAGATTATAGCCCAGAGATTGGGCAAGGCTGTTGTTGGATTTAAAGCTGATGCAACAGATAAAGTGGTGGATATATCTGATGGTGATAAGTCTAAACTGCTAAAATTGGTAGAACCTCAAGATCTTATTAAATATGGTCTTATTCCAGAGTTTGTTGGTAGATTTCCTGTTGTTGTAACGCTTAACGAGCTGACAGAAGATGATCTTATTCGCATTCTTACAGAACCTAAAGATGCCATCATTAGACAGTATAAGAAACTTCTTGAGATGGATGGTGTATCACTGGATGTAACACCTGATGCCCTTAGAGCTATAGCCCGAATGGCTCGTCAGCGAGGTATGGGAGCAAGAGGTTTAAAGTCTATTGTGGAAGGTATACTTATGGATGTTATGTTTGAAGTCCCCTCTCTTAAGAAAAGTGGTAAAGAGGATATAGTCAAAGTTGTTATAGATGAAGATGTTGTTCTTGGTAGAAAAAAACCCATATATCTTACAAGTTTTGATCTTGTAAATATGGGAATGGGGAGTGATACGGGTACATATGACTAATACAGATGTGAAAACTGAGCCAAAAGAGGTTATGCAGAAGCCAGAAGAACATGGTGGATATCCTTTAATTCCTTTGAGAAATATAGTGCCATTTCCTAATGGACAGCCTCTTCCTCTAGCTATTGGGCGCAAGAAATCTCTTGATGCTCTTAAGACGGCTCTTGATAGTCCAGATGGGCGACTGGTTCTCGCAGCACAGAAAGTTGCAGAGGTTGAGGATGTGGAACCAGATGGCATATACAGGGTTGGTGTGGTTGCTGCTATTGAGCACCATATGGCTTTACCTGATGGCACAGTTAGGGTTATTGTTAGACCACTTGAGCGAATAAAAATAACAGATTTTTGGCAAACAGAACCATACTTTGTTGTTGATATAGAGGAGTATCCTGATAAACATGTAGAGATAAATTCTCGTGTTATAGCTCTAATGAGGGCTGTTGTGAGAAATTTTGTTGAGTATTTTAATAAACAGGTAGGCGATGTGAAGATAGATGCAGATATGCTCCTTAAAGAGTATAACGATCCCGCATTTTTGTCTTTTGTTGTTGCACCATATATTAAGATGGATGTTGACAAAAAACAGGAAATACTTGAGATGGATGATCCTATACAGAGACTTGAAGTGCTCCTAAAAATACTCCAAACGGAACTTGCCGTGTTACAAGCTGCAGAGGAGATAGAAGAAAAAGTCAAAAACAGTATTGCTAAGAGTCAGCGAGAGATGTACTTAAGGGAGCAGCTGAAGGCCATAAAAGAGGAACTTGGTGAGATGTCCGATGTTGATAGTACTATTGAGGAATATAAAAAGAAAATAGAAGAGTCAGGAATGCCCGATGATGTCAAAGAAAAGGCTCTAAGGGAGTTAAAGAGACTAGAAAAGATGCACCCATTTTCTCCAGAGGCCAATGTTGTACGCACATATCTTGATTGGCTTGTTGAATTGCCATGGGATAAACGCACAGAAGATAATCTTGATTTAAAAAATGCCAAGCGTATTCTTGATGAAGATCACTTTGGACTTGATGAGCCTAAAGAGAGAATACTGGAGTTTCTTGCTGTGAAAAAATTATCTCCTACATCAAGAGCTCCTATTCTATGCTTTGTTGGACCTCCTGGTGTTGGAAAAACCTCTCTGGGCCGATCAATTGCAAGGGCTATGGGGCGTAAGTTTGTGAGAATGTCCCTTGGTGGTGTGCATGATGAGGCCGAAATCAGAGGGCATAGAAGAACATATGTGGGGGCAATGCCCGGTCGTATTATACAGGGTATAAGAAAAGCTGGCACAAAAAATCCCGTTTTTCTCCTTGATGAGATAGACAAATTGGGAAGGGACTTCCGTGGAGATCCAGCAGCGGCTTTGCTTGAGGCCCTTGACCCTGAGCAAAATAAAAACTTTGTAGACCATTATCTTGAGGTGCCATTTGACCTTTCAGAAGTGCTATTTGTGACTACAGCTAATGTAACCCACACAATACCTGAGCCATTGCTTGATCGTATGGATGTTATATACATTCCCGGTTATATTGATTGGGAAAAACTGCAGATTAGTAAAAAATATCTTATTCCCAAATTACTTGCGGATATGGGGCTGAGTGGCAAAGAGGTTAGTATTACCGATAATGCCATAATTAGGGTGATACGGGAGTATACCAGAGAGGCCGGTGTGCGAAATCTTGAGAGACAGCTTGCAAAGATATTTAGAAAGATAGCCAGAGAAATTGTCGAAAGTGGTGGCAAGAAGAAAAAGTTCCGTGTTGGGGTGAAAGATGTTCCCAAGTATCTTGGTGTACCGAAATTTGACTACACCAAGGCAGAGAAGAAACCCGAGGTAGGACTGGTCAATGGCCTTGCATGGACTCCTTATGGAGGAGATATCCTTAATATAGAGGCCACGATGTATAGTGGTGATGGGAAGCTTATACTCACTGGTAGACTGGGAGATGTCATGAAAGAGTCTGGTCATGCAGCCCTTTCATATCTGCGTTCCCGTGCCTCAAAGTATAGCATAGATGAAGATATCTTTAAAAAGAAAGATATACACATACATGTGCCTGAGGGAGCTATTCCAAAGGATGGTCCTTCTGCTGGTATCACATTGGCAACCGTTATGTATTCTATATTTAAAAACTTGCCTGTGCCTCAAGATATTGCCATGACAGGTGAAATTACACTGAGGGGGAAGGTATTACCTATTGGGGGGTTGAAGGAGAAGTTGCTTGCAGCACATAGAGGGGGGATTAAAAAGGTAATCATTCCTAAAGATAACGCAAAAGACCTTGTAAAGATCCCAGATAGAGTTAAAAAAGACTTGCAGATAGTACCGGTAACGCATATTGATGAGGTAATAAAAGAGGTGTTTTCAAGTGGAAGAAAAAAATCCGGTAAGTAAAAAGCGATTAGTGATATCTATAGTGGGAGTAGCACTAA